>WNFV01000017.1_pt1 | contig 162177 bp, 144 predicted proteins | sample 5400101 | NCBI WGS metagenome assembly WNFV01 (sample SAMN13153361, study PRJNA577476) | soil metagenome | isolation source: 115 cm soil or saprolite under grassland replicate 1 | place: USA:California | collected 2016-06-15 | reverse complement strand
AGACGCGCTGCGAGCAAGTAGACATGAGGAAGAAGTCAGAAATGGACGCCTCTTTGCAAAGTACGACGGCTCGAAGCTTATTTATATTTCCGAGTACACTACCCCGAACCGGTTTGGAACTGATGCGGCAGTCTGCTTTGAGCGCGCGAAATGAGGCATAACCACGCCATCAACTCGGACAGTAAGAAGTGAAAGCTTGGCAAGGGTACATGGTGATTGACTACTATGACCAAATTCCCGAAGACGAGTATTCAAAGGTTTTCCAAAAGGGAATTCACAAGTCACGAGAAGAGGCGGTTGCGAAGAGTGGCGAGTTCGTTCGTTACCTTATTGGACTACGCTAAGAAGCGCATCCACCCGACGCGCAACAAGCTGCGCGCGCCTGGTGCTTTGGCGTTAGAAGGACACGAGAATCGCTCCATGAAAGTCAGAATACTCGTTGAAACGAATAACAAGACGGCGGCGGCGTGAATCGACATTTTCATGTCAGCGTCACGCCCTCTTGCGGCCATTGTCTCTACCCCACGATGGCCTTTCTCACCGCTCGCCGTTTGAATCCCTTACCCTCCACCATAAGGACACACCGTCGGGGCGCCGGAGCGCTCCGGCGCCCCGTCCTGTGCCAGGCTACTTGGCGGCGCGGACGGGCTTCACTGGGCACATCTTGTGGTACCAGATGGACCCGAGCTTGGTGTGGTTGCCGTTCTTGCGGATCCTGAGCTTGCACTTGGGGCAGGTGCCCATCCCGGTCTCCTTGGCGACACAATCTGTGTATATCTGATCTTAGAATGAATCGTCTGGGCCGCACGCGGCCACGGAGGCAAGTATACACGAGGCGGAGCGGGCGGTGAGCGACGGCTGCGCCTTCTGCCGCATCGCTGCCCGGGAAAGCCCGGCCGACATCGAATACGAGGACGACCTGGTCCTCGCCTTCAAGGACCTCTACCCCAAGGCGCCGGTCCACCTGCTGGTCATTCCCAAGCGGCACATCGAGTCGATCGCGCGGCTCGAGGCTGGCGACGAGGCGGTCGTGGGGCATTGCGTGCGCGTGGCGAGACTCCTGGCGGAGCGCGCGGGCTACGGCGAGCGCGGATATCGCCTCTCGTGCAATACCGGGCCGGAGGGCGGTCAGGTCGTCTACCACCTCCACTTCCATCTCACGGCCGGGCGGCGGGGGTGATCCGGGTTCGGGCGCTTGCTCCATCCAGAGCTATCTCCGATTGCTGAATTCCCGCGGCATCGACCGCGGTGCTGGTGCTCGTGGCGCTGGTGATGCTGATGGACTTCGCGTCACCCTTGTTGCGCGCGCGACTCGTCTAGCCTCCTCCGCTCGACTCTGCTACGCTTCAGCAAGTATGAACGGCAAGGGAGGCAGGGTCTTTGCGGTGGCAGCGATAGCCGCGAGCCTCCTGAGCGGCTGCGCGGGACGCGACTCCCTAGGCTCCTCTCCGCTCGCTCCTCCCACCCGCGAGGTTCTCCCGAACGGCCTCCGCCTGATCATCCAGGAGCACTTTGCCCACAAGACGGTTGCCCTCCAGCTCTGGGTGGGCGTGGGAGGGCGGGACGAGGCGCCGGCGGAGCGCGGCTTCTCGCACTTGGCCGAGCACATGCTCTTCAAGGGGACGGACGCGCTCGGTCCCGGCTTCGTGGACCGTGAGGTGGAGGCCGTCGGAGGCCGGACCAATGCCGGCACCTCGCTCGACTACACGTACTACTACATGCTGCTGCCGTCGCCGCGGGCTGCCCGGGGCATCGAAGTGCTGGCGGACATGGCGTTCAACTCGCGCTTCGATCCGGAAGAGCTCGGCCGCGAGCGCGAGGTCGTCTTCGAGGAGGTGCGGTTCGGGCAGGACAACCCGCGATCCTTCCTCGTCCGGCGGCTCTACGAAATGGCTTTCGCGGGGTATCCGTATGAGTTTCCCGTCCTGGGAGATCCTGCCGCGCTCAGGGCGGCAACCCGCGAGAGCCTCAGGGGCTACTACAAACGGCACTACGCCCCGGAAAATATGACCCTGGTCGTTGCGGGCCCCGTGAACGCGGGCGAGATCCGCCGCGTGGTCACCAGTGCTTTTGGCAGCGTGCCGTCCACCGGTTATGCGCGCAAGGCGCTGCCGGGTCCGCCCGCAACGCCGAGCCCCCGGAGGGTCACGCTCGAGAGGGCGGAGAGGCAGGCCTACCTGGGGCTCGTCTGGGGGGCGCCTGCCGTGGGTGATCGCGAGATGTACCCGGTGGAGATCCTCGCTCACATCCTCGGGGGCTCCAGCACGTCGCGCCTCAACCAGACGCTGCGCGAGCGCGGCAAGCTGGTCTCGACCATCAGCGCCGGCTACGGTCCGCTCCAGGGCGGCGGGGTTGTCACGGTGATCGCCCAGCTCCAGCCGCGGGATGTCGAGGCCGCCGAATCCGCTGCGCTTGGTGAGATCCGCCGCATCCGGGACAAGGGTGTCACCGGAGAGGAGATGGAGCGGGCGGTCACGGCGTTCGAAGCCGAGCGCGTCTTCGGCCGGGAGACCGTCGAGGGCCTGGCGCTCGCCTACGGGCGCGCGGAAACCGTCTGGAGCCTTGCCGGGGACCGTGAGTATCTCGACCGTTTGCGCTTGGTCTCGGCGCGCGATGTCCAGGCGGCGGCCCTTCGCTACCTGACCGACGACTATATCCGGCTGGCGCTGATGCCCAAGGGATTGGCCCCGTGAGCGCGCGGCGGCCGAGGATAAGTATCCTGGTGGCAGCGTTGCTGGGGGCGATCCTCTTCCCGGTCATCTCCGCTCATGCCGAGGTCGTCCGCCGCCAGCTCGACGGCGGCCTGACCCTGCTCGTCCGGGAGAACGCCGTCACCCCCGCGGTCGCCGTCGTCATCCTTGTCCGCGTGGGCAGCCGGTGGGAGAGCGACGAGACTGCCGGCATCAGCAACCTGCTGCAGCACGTCCTGGTCAAGGGCACTGCCACCCGATCGGCGCTGGCCATCGCGGAGGAGGCCGAGCGCATGGGTGGGAGCTTGAGCGCATCCGGCGACGTCGACTACTCCGAGATACGGGGGACCGCGCTCGGGCGACACTGGCGCGGCCTCTTGGGGCTCATGGCCGATGTGGCGCTCAATCCCGCCCTGCCACCCGACGAGATCGACAACGAACGCCGGACCGTGGTCAGCGGCCTTCGGAATCGCCGCGACCAGCCCTTCCAGTTCACGTACGACGCACTCATGGCCCGCCTTTTCCAGGGCCACCCATACGGGGTGCCTATCCTCGGGCGCGACGAGGTCGTCGCGCGGCTCGATCGCGAAGCTCTGCTCGCGCACCACCGCCGCTTCTACCGGGGAGGGCGCATCGTGATTTCGGTCAGCGGGGACGTGCGCGCAAGCGAGGTCGCGGCCGAGGTGGGGCGGCTCTTCGCGACCGTTCCGGAAGGCGAAGGAGGCTCGGAAATACCACTGCCGGCTGCCGTGGCAGCGCCCGACCGGGCCGTGCTGACTCGACCGGCCGCGCAGGCCCAGATCCTGGTGGGGTTCCTTGCCCCGCCGATCGGCCATCCCGACTATGCCGCCGTGAAGGTGCTCCAGACGGCCCTGGGGGGCGGCATGTCGGGGCGGCTCTTCGGCGAGCTGCGGGATCGCCAGGGGCTGGCCTATTCGACCGGCGCCATGTTTCCCTCGCGGATCAGCCAGGGCTTCCTCATCGCCTACATCGGCACGGCGCCGGCCAATGCCCAACGGTCGGAGGAGGCCATGAAAGAACAGATCGAGCGCGTCAGGGCCGAGCGCCTCACCGGGGCGGAGCTCGACCGAGCCAAGCGCTATCTGCTCGGCCAATTCGACCTCGACCGCAGAACGAACGCACGGCTCGCGTGGTACGCGGCCTTCTTCGAGACCGCGGCGGTCGGGCAGGGCTTCGCAGAGGCCTATGCGCGGGCGGTCGAGGCCGTGACCGTGGACGATGTCCAGCGGGTCGCGAGGACCTACCTGAGCGCGCCGACCGTCGTCAGGCTCGAGCCGACGCCGCGGTAGAGCGCTCCCGCCCCGGGATCACTGAGTGTTCCCCCTCAAAGACGACATTCCGACCCGGACCACGCCGTTCGTCACCATCGGCCTCATCGCCCTCAATGTCCTGGTCTTTCTCTACCAGATCTCTCTTCAGGGAGGGGGTTCGCCCGATGGGGTCCGGGCCGCCCGCGACTTCTTCTTCGAGTTCGGGCTGGTGCCTTGCCGGCTGACGGGGACCTGCACGCCTGTAGGAGGGCTCCTGCCGCCGGCGCTGACGGTGTTCACATCGATGTTTCTCCACGGGGGAATCCTCCACGTGGGCGGCAACATGCTCTACCTCTGGATCTTCGGCAACAACGTCGAGGACACCCTGGGCCACGCCCGCTTCGTGGTGTTCTACTTCGTGGCCGGCGTGGCCGCGGCAGCGGCACAGGTTGCGTGGAGCGCCACGTCCTCCGTGCCCATGATCGGGGCAAGCGGGGCCGTCTCGGGCGTGCTGGGCGCCTACCTGCTCCTCTTCCCGAGGGCGAACGTCCTGACCGTCATCGTCTTCGGTTTCTTCGTCCGGGTCGTGCGCATCCCGGCCGTTTTCCTCCTCGGTTTCTGGTTCCTGGTCCAGTTCCTGTCCGGCCTGGCCACGTGGGGGGCTCCGGTCCCGCGAGGCGAGGCCGCCGGGGGCGAGATAGCCTGGTTCGCCCACCTTGGAGGATTCCTCGCCGGCATGGCTCTGCTCTTCGTCTTGCGCCCGCGCGATCCGTGGGCCCGCGGTCCCAGCCGCTCCTGGTAAGTTCCGACTTCCGGGCATTTCCGCTATACTTCGGTAGGCTCGGTGGCGTGTCGGCATCCCCATCCGTCTCTTTGGAGATCAGCACGTGAAAGCCGTCGTGATGGCCGGAGGGTTCGGGACGCGCCTGCGGCCCCTGACCGCCCACCTTCCCAAGCCCGTCGTGCCCGTCGGCAACATCCCCATCATGGAGCACATGGTCCGGCTCCTGAAGAGGCACGGCTTCACCGACCTCAGCGTGCTGCTCTATTTCCTGCCGGACAGCATTACCTCCTATTTCGGCGATGGCGGCCGGTGGGGCGTCAAGCTGACCTATGTCACCCCGACCGCCGACCTCGGGACAGCCGGCGCCGTGAAGTTCGCGGTGGGTGATGCGGACGAGCCAGTCCTGGTCGTGTCGGCGGACGTTCTGACGGACATCGACCTCGCCGGGGCGGTGGCCTTCCACCGGGCGCGGGGCGCCGAAGCGACGATGGTGCTGACCCGCGTGGAGCAGCCGCTCGCCTACGGGATCGTGATCACCGACGAAGAGGGGCGGGTGCTGCGCTTCCTCGAGAAACCGTCATGGGGAGAGGTCTTCAGCGACACGATCAACACGGGCATCTACCTCCTCGAGCCCTCGGTGTTCCCGGCCATTCCCGCGGGCCGCTCCTACGACTTCGGCAAGGAGCTGTTCCCGGCGCTGCTGGCAGGCGGGCGGTCGCTCTGGGGTCATGTCGCGGAGGGCTACTGGCGTGACGTGGGCGACCTGGCCGAGTACCGCGCGGCGCACCTCGATCTGCTCCAGGGCAAGGTCGGGGTGGATATCCCGGGCAAGCGGGAGGTCGCGGAAGGGCACACGCTCTGGATCGACGAGGGCGCCCGCGTGGACCCTTCGGCGCGGCTCTCGGGCTCCGTCATCGTCGGCCGCGGGGCGCAGGTGGCGGCGGGAACACGCATCGCGAACTCGGTCATCGGCCCGGAGACCGTCATCCAGGCGGGCGCCGACGTCGAGGGCAGCGTCCTCTGGGACGGGGTGGAGATCGGCCCGGGGGCCGTGGTCAAGGAAGCCGTGATCGGGCGCAAGAGCGTCGTGCGCGCCAACGCGTTCCTGGCCGAGGGCGTCGTCGTTGCCGACTTTTGTCGGATAGGCGAGGGAAGCGTCGTCAAGGCCAACGTGAAGGTCTGGCCGTACAAGGAAGTCGAGGACGGCGCGACGCTGGCCATGAGCCTCGTCTGGGGCGAGCGGTGGAGCCGGTCGCTCTTCGGCCGCTACGGCGTCTCGGGGCTCGCCAACATCGAGGTCACGCCCGAGTTCGCTGCCAAGCTCGGCGCCGCGTGCGGGGCCATCGTCGGCAGGCGGCGGGTCATGATCACGAGCCGCGACCACCACAAGGCGTCGCGAATGATCAACCGGGCGCTCATGTCGGGCCTCCTGTCCGTGGGCGTGGACGTGCAGGATTTGGGCGTGGCGCCGATCCCGGTGGTGCGCTACCAGGTCGCCGCGCTGGGCCTGGCGGGCGGTACCCATGTGCGGAAGTCGCCCTACGCCCCCCAGCTCATCGACGTCAAGTTCTTCGACTCGCGCGGCCTCGAGGTGGCTCCGGACCGGGAGAAGGCGATGGAGCGGCTCTTCTTCATGGAAGACTTCGAGCGCGCCCCCATGGACGGCATCGGGACGCTGTCTTTTCCTCACGCCGGCACGGACCGCTACCGGGACGGACTGCTCAGCTCCGTAGACCGCGACGTGATCCGCAGGGCCGGCCTGCGGATGGTGCTCGACTACGCCTTCGGCTCGGCGTCGTCGATCTTTCCCTCGGTGCTGGGCGCGCTCGGCGTCGAGGTCATCGCGCTCAACGCCTACCTGGACGAGAGCAAGATCTCCAAGAGCGCGGAGGAGTTTCAGCGCTCGCTGCACCAGTTGTCGAACATCGTGCGGACCCTCGGCGCGGACCTCGGGGTGCTGCTCGACACCGGAGGCGAAAAGGTCTTCCTGGTGGACGAGAAGGGCGAGATCGTCGCGGGTGACCTGGCGCTGGCCCTGGTAGCGCTCCTGGTGATGCGCACGCGGCCGCCCGGCCGCATCGTGGTACCGGTCACGGCCTCCCGCGCGATCGAGCGGCTGGCCGAGGAGCACGGCTTCCAGGTGACGCGCTCCCGCGGGACGGCACGGGCGCTGACCGAAGCCGCGCTGGCGCCTGACGTCGCGCTGGTCGGCGAGGAGATGGGCGGCCTGATCTTCCCCAGCTTCCACCCGGCGTTCGACGGCATGTCGGCGGCGGTGCGGATTCTCGAGATGATGGCGCGACTCGACGTCCGCATGCACCAGCTCACGCGCGCCGTCCCCGAGAGCCACATCGTGCGGCTGGAAGTCCCGTGCCCGGACGAGCGCAAGGGCGCGGTGATGCGGCGGCTGATCGCGGCGACCAAGGGCGGCAATGTCGAGCTGATCGAGGGTGTGCGCGTGACCATAGGGGATGACTGGGTGGCGGCGATCCCGGACGCGGATCGAGCGACGTTCCATGTGGTCGCGGAAGCGGCCAATCGGGATCGTGCCCAGCGGCTGGCGGAAGATTACCGCGACCGCATCACGGGTTGGAGAAAGGAGCCTGCGTGAAGAAGGCCACGATGAAGAAGCCGATCCCCGGGGCGGCGCAGGAGTCGAAGAGCCGGGCTGCAGGTGCCGGTCAGGCGAAGGTCAAGGAGCGCATTGACGTGGCGCTGGTGGCGAAGGGCTTGTGCGACAGCCGGGAAAAGGCAGCCCGACTCCTGCTGGCCGGCGCCGTCACGGTCGACGGAAAGCGCGTGGACAAGCCGGGCGCCCTGGTCGCTCCGGGCGCCGATCTGCGCGTGACGGCGCGGCCGAAGTTCGTGAGCCGGGGCGGCGACAAGCTCGTGCACGCCCTGAACGCCTTCGCCGTCTCGCCCAAGGGGCGCGTCTGTATCGACGTCGGTGCTTCCACGGGCGGCTTCACGCACTGCCTGCTCGAGGCCGGCGCCTCCCGCGTGTACGCGGTCGATGTGGGGCAGGGGCAACTCGACGCCTCCCTCAGGGCGGACGGGCGCGTCGTGGTGATGGAAAAGACGAACGCCCGCCAGCTGGCCCCGGACGCCTTTCCGGACTCGCCGGGGCTGGCCACGCTCGACATATCGTTCATCTCCCTCGAGAAGGTTTTGCCCTCCGTCTTCGGGGTGCTGACCCACGACGGGGAGGCGGTGGCGCTGGTCAAGCCGCAGTTCGAGATCGGCAAGGGACTGGTCGGCAAGGGTGGCGTGGTACGGGACGCCGCCCACCACAGGGCGGTCGTCTCCCGCGTCGCCCGCTTCTGCGTGCTGCGCGGCTGGCACGTCCGGGGCGTCACGGCGTCGCCGCTCAAGGGACCCAAGGGCAACCGTGAGTTCTTCCTTCACCTGACGCGCTCGGGCCGCACCGTCCCAGACCTCGACGCGCTTATCGCCCGAGCGGCGGAATCCGCCGAGCCCGTGTGAGGCGGAATCCCGCATGAAGCGAATCGGAGTCGTCGCCAAGACCGACCGGGCGGACGCCCGTGAGGTCGTGGAGCGACTGCTGCGCTGGTGCGCCGAGCGGGGGCTCCAGCCGGTCCTCGAGAAGGAAACGGCGGGGCTTTGCCCGGACATGCCGGCGGCGACGGCGCGCAAGCCCGACCTGCCGGGGCAGGTCGACCTGCTGCTCGTGCTGGGCGGCGACGGCACGCTGCTGTCCATGGCGCGCCTCGTGGGCGACCTGGGCGTGCCGATACTCGGCGTGAACCTGGGGGGCCTGGGCTTTCTCACGGCGCTGACCAAGGAGGAGCTCTTCCCGGCGCTCGAGGCTTTCCTCGCCGGCGGGCTCGTGATCGAGGAGCGCGTGATGCTCGCCGCGCAGGTGTGGCGCCACGGGGAGCGGCTGTCGGAGTACGTCGCGCTCAACGACGTGGTCATCACGAAGTCGGCGATGAGCCGGATCATCAACCTGGCGGTCTCGGTGGACGGGCAGTTCGCGACCGCCTACCGCGCCGACGGGCTGATCATCTCGACCCCGACGGGATCGACGGCCTACTGCCTCTCGGCCGGCGGGCCCATCGTCTTCCCGACCATGCCCGCGGTCGTGCTGACGCCGATCTGCTCGCACACGCTCACGAACCGGCCGATCGTGCTCCCCGCGGACCAGCGCATCGAAGTGACGCTCCAGTCCGACCAGGACGTGATGCTGACGCTCGACGGGCAGGTCGGCTTCGCCCTCAAGGAGGCCGACGTCGTGGCGGTCCACCAGGCGACGGCGCGCATCAGTCTCCTCCGCTTTCCCCAGAAGCACTTCTTCTCGGTGCTGCGCACCAAGCTCAAGTGGGGCGAGCGCTAGGGTGGGGTGCCGGTGACGCGGGCCTGTGCCCGCGGGGATACGCGTTGAGTCCGGTCGCCCGCGCGGCGTAGCATGGCGTCCGCGATGCTGCGCGAGCTCGCCATTCGGAACCTGGCCGTCCTGGAGGAAGCGCGCGTCGTCTTCGCGCCGGGCCTGAACGTCCTCACCGGCGAGACCGGAGCCGGCAAGTCCATCGTCATCGACGCCCTCCTCCTGATCCGCGGCGCCCGCGCCCAGCCCGACCTCATCCGCACGGGCGCCGAGTCCGCCTCCGTGGAGGCCGTGTTCGACGTCTCCACGACGGGTCCGGCGGCGGCGGCGCTCGACGAGGCGGGGCACGCGGCCCCCGACGGCCAGCTCGTCGTCAAGCGGGAGCTCTCGCGGTCGGGGCGGCACCGCGTGTTCGTCAACGACTCGGCCGCGACGGTCGCGCTCCTCGAGCGGCTCGGCGACCTGCTGGTGGAGATCCACGGCCAGCACGAGCACCAGCGGCTCCTGGAGCCCGCGCGCCAGCTCGACGTGCTGGATCGCTTCGCCGGGTGCGAGGAGACGCGGGCGAAGATGGCCGCGCTCTGGCGGCGATGGGAGACGGCGCGGGCCGAGCTGGCGGCCATCCGCGACGACGCCCGTGAAGGCGCCCGCAAGGAGGAGCTCTATCGCTGGGAGATCTCGGAGATCGACGCGGCGGAGCTCCGCGACGGCGAGGAGGACCTACTCCGCGCGGAGCGCCGGAGGCTCCAGAACGCCGAGCGGATCTTCGCGGGCCTTCAGGAAGTCATGGGACTCCTGCACGAGGACCCGCAGGCGGCCGGCGCGGGCATCGGCCGCGCCGCGTCGCTGCTTCGCGAGCTCTCGCGCTTCGACCCCGACGCCGCCGCGCCCATCGAAGCGCTCGAGGGCGCGCAGGCCTATGTCGAGGACGCCGTGGCGCGGGCGCGCGGCCTCCGCGACCGGGCGGTCATGGATCCCGATCGCCTGAGGCAGATCGACGAGCGCCTGGACGCCATCGGCAGCGTCAAGCGCAAGTACGGCGAAACCGCGGCCGCCGTCGCCGCCTACCGGCAGGAGATCGCGCGCGCCCTCGACCGGATCGAGCGCCACGACGCGATCGCCGAGGAGGCGGAACGCGAGGTGGTCGCGGCGGCGGAGAGCGCGGCACGGGAGGCCGCCGTCCTGTCGGAGGCGCGGGCGGAGGCGGCGCAGCGGCTCGAGCGGCTGATCCAGCGGGAGCTCCGGACCCTCGGCATGGACCACGCGCGCTTCCGCGCACCACTCCGGCGCGAGTCTGCCGGGGAGGGGAACCTGTCGACCGGGCCCGGCGGCTGGCGGCTCGGCTCCCGGGGAGCGGAGACGGTCGAATTCCTCCTCTCGGCCAACCCGGGAGAGGAGCTCAAGCCTTTGGCCAAGGTCGTGTCGGGCGGCGAGCTGTCGCGCACCATGCTGGCGATCAAGACGATACTCGCGGCGGCCGAGGATGTGCCGAGCATGGTCTTCGACGAGGTGGACGCGGGCATCGGCGGGCGCGTCGCCGACGCGGTGGGGCAGAAGCTCCGCCAGACCGCCGCGGGCCGCCAGGTGCTCTGCGTCACCCACCTGGCGCCTATCGCGGCCCACGCCGAGCACCACCTGCTCGTGGAGAAGCGCGTGAGCAAGGCCGCCACCCGGACGACCGTGACGGCGCTGGACGCGGGCGGCCGTGTGGAAGAAGTGGCGCGGATGCTGGCGGGCGAGCACGTGACCGAAGCGTCGCGACGCCACGCGCGCGAGCTCCTCAAGTCCGCCCGATCAGGCGAGTAGTGTAAGATACCGGTATGCTGAACGTCCTCATTCGCGCGGTGTTCGGGACCAAGCACGAGCGCGATGCGAAGCGCATGCGGCCGGCCGTCGAGGCCATCAACGCGCTCGGTCCCGACCTCGAGCGCGCCCCCGACGCCGCCCTCCGGGCCAAGACCGACGAGTTCCGCAAGCGGCTGGCCGACGGCGCGCAGCTGGACGATCTCCTGGTCGAGGCCTTCGCCGTGTGCCGCGAGGCCGCGCGGCGGACGGTCCGGATGCGGCACTTCGACGTCCAGCTGCTGGGCGGGATGGTGCTGCACCATGGCAAGATCGCCGAGATGGCGACGGGCGAGGGCAAGACGCTCGTGGCGACGCTGCCCGCGTACCTCAACGCCCTGCCGGGGCTCGGCACCCACCTCGTCACCGTCAACGACTACCTCGCGCGCCGCGACGCGCAGTGGATGGGCCCGATCTACCATGCGCTCGGGCTGAGCCTTGGTGTCATCCAGCACGAGATGTCCTACCTCTACGACCCGTCGCACGTGTCACCCGACATCCGGCTGGCGGGACTCAGGCCCTGCTCGCGCCGCGAGGCCTATCACGCCGACATCACCTACGGCACCAACAACGAGTTCGGCTTCGACTACCTCCGGGACAACATGCGCTTCAGCCTCGAGGACATGGTCCAGCGCGAGCACCACTACGCCATCGTCGACGAGGTCGACTCGATCCTGATCGACGAAGCCCGGACCCCGCTCATCATCTCGGGCCCGGCCGAGGGCTCCACCGATCGCTACTACAAGATCGACCGCATCATCCCCAAGCTCACGCGCGCGGCGACGATCGTCGAGGGCAAGCTCTCGGAGATCGAGGCCACGGCGCCGGGCGACTACATCGTGGACGAGAAATCGCGGGCGGTGTCGCTCACCGAGCAGGGCATCACGCACTGCGAGCGGCTCCTGAACGTCGAGAACCTCTACGACCCCTCGCAGATGGAGGTGCTCCACCACATCAACCAGGCGCTCAAGGCCCATGCCCTCTTCAAGAAAGACGTGGACTACGTGGTCAAGGAGGGGCAGGTCGTCATCGTGGACGAGTTCACCGGTCGGCTGATGCCCGGCCGCCGGTGGTCCGACGGCCTCCACCAGGCGGTCGAGGCCAAGGAAGGCGTCAAGATCGAGTCGGAAAATCAGACACTTGCAACCATTACGCTCCAGAACTACTTCAGGATGTACGACAAGCTCGCCGGCATGACGGGCACGGCGGCGACGGAGGCCGACGAGTTCGCCAAAATCTACGAGCTCGACGTCACGGTCATTCCGACCAACCAGCCGATGTCCCGGGTCAACTACCCCGACGTGGTCTACAAGACCGAGCGGGAGAAGTTCGAGGCGGTCAGCACCGAGATCGCCGCGTGCCACGACAAGGGCCAGCCCGCGCTCGTCGGCACGGTCTCGATCGAGAAATCCGAGCATCTCTCGCGGCTCCTGAAGAAGCGGGGCATTCCGCACCAGGTCCTCAACGCCAAGTACCACGAGCGCGAAGCCGAGATCATCGCCCAGGCCGGGCGCGAGAAGTCCGTCACCATCGCCACGAACATGGCGGGGCGAGGCACGGACATCCTGCTGGGCGGCAACCCGGACTTCCTCGCGAAAGAGCTGTTGAGGAAGAAGGGGCTCGACCCCGCGCTGGCGCCGCCCGAGGCCCGCCAGAGCGCGTGGGAGGAAGCCAGCAAGGTGACCCAGCCCGAGCACGAGCGCGTCGTGAAGCTCGGCGGGCTCCACATCATCGGTACGGAGCGCCACGAATCCCGGCGGATCGACAACCAGCTGCGGGGCCGATCGGGGCGGCAGGGCGACCCGGGCTCCTCGCGCTTCTACCTCTCCCTCGAGGACGACCTGCTCCGCATCTTCGGCTCCGAGCGCATCCAGCGCATCATGGAGCGGCTGGGGATGGAGGAGGGCGAGCCGATCGAGCACCGGCTCGTCACGCGGGCCATCGGCACCGCCCAGAAGCGCGTCGAGACGCGCAACTTCGAGATCCGCAAGCACCTCCTCGAATACGACGACGTGATGAACAAGCAGCGCGAGATCGTCTACGGCCTCCGCCGCGACATCCTCGAGGGGGAGAGCCAGGAGGAGCGGGTCCTCGAGTGGGCGGGGGAAGTCGCCGAGGGCATGGTCGAGCGCTTCGCCCCCCGCGACGCCCACGTCGAAGACTGGGACTTGGCCGGCCTCAACGAAGCGCTCTACCGGCAGTTCGACCTGCGGTTGACAGGCGACAAGACCGAGGGCGCGCTGGAGGCCGGATCGGCCGAGGCCCTCAACGCCGCCGTCCAGGAGGCGGTGGAGGCGCTGTACCGGGAGCGCGAGCGGCAGGTCGGGCCCGAGCTCCTGCACCGGCTCGAGCGCTGGATCCTGCTGGGGCTGCGGTGGGAGGACGGCGAGTTCCGCGGTATCGACCAGCTCTGGAAGGATCATCTGCTGAACATGGATCACCTGAAGGAGGGCATCGGGCTCCGCGGCTACGGCCAGCGCGACCCGCTGACCGAGTACAAGAAGGAAGCCTTCGACATGTTCCAGGAGATGATGGACCATCTCAAGGACGTCGTGCTCGAGCAGCTCTTCAAGGTCCGGATCGGCAACGCGGAGCTGGCTCCCGCGCCCGCCGCGGCGCCGGCGGTCGCGCCGAAGCCCGCATGGCGCGAGATGCACGGTACCAACGGGGACGCCATCCCCAGCGAGCCGCGCATGCTGGCCGGGGTAAAGGTCGGGCGCAATGACCCGTGTCCGTGCGGGTCGGGCAAAAAGTACAAGAAGTGCTGCCTCCTCAAGGGAGCGTGACCAGGCTCTCACCCAGCATTTAGTGCCCAGACCGCTCGGAAACCCCCTCCCATGGGGTTTTTTCTTGTTCCTCGCGCCCGGGCCGTGTTATCTGTGAGTGCCGGAGTCCGGCAAGCGTATGCGCCTTGAACTCATCGTGATCCAGGGCTTCAAGTCCTTCGCCGAGAAGACGGAGATCAAGGTCTTTCCCGGCGTCACCTGCATCGTCGGCCCGAACGGTTGCGGCAAGTCCAATGTCGCCGACGCCATCCGGTGGGCCCTCGGTGAGCAGAGCCCGAAGACCCTGCGCGGCCAGAAGATGGAGGACGTGATCTTCCACGGCGCGTCCTCGCGCAAGGCCGTGGGGCTGGCCGAGGTCGGCCTCGTCTTCAACAACGACGGCGGGCTCAACGTGCCGTGGAGTGAAGTCGGCGTGGCCCGGCGGCTCTACCGCACCGGCGAGAGCGAGTACATCCTCAACAAGGGCGTCTGCCGTCTCCGCGACATCCAGGACCTCTTCGCCGGCACCGGCGTCAATCCCAAGGCCTACGCGCTCATGGACCAGGACCGGCTCAACCACGTCCTGACCGCCAAGCCCTGGGAGCGGCGCATCTTCATCGAGGAGGCGGCCGGCGTCGCCCGCTACAAGCAGCAGCGATCCGAGACCCAGGGCAAGCTCGACGCCACCCGCCAGAACCTCCAGCGCGTCCGCGACGTCATGGACGAGGTCAAGCGGCAGGTCAGCTCCCTCGAGCGGCAGGCGAAAAAGGCGCAGCAGTACAAGGCGCTCCACCAGGAGCGGCAGGCCCTCGATCTGGCCATGCTGGCGGCCGACTACGCGGGGCTGACGGCCGCGCACGGGGCGCTCCGCCAGGAGGGTGCCAGGCTCCGCCGGGGCGAAGACGAGCGGCGGGTGGCCATTGCCCAGGTCGAGGCCCGCGAGGCGACGCTGCGCGCGGCCATACAGGAGAGCGACTACCGCCTGGCTGATCTCAGGCAGTCGGCGCAGAAGTTCCAGGGCGAAGTCGAGCGCCTGCTCGAGCGGCGCGAGCAGATGGGCGCGCAGATCCGCGAGATGGGCGAGGAGGAGCTGCGGCTCGGCGAGGAGATGCGATCGCTCACCGAGCGGCGAGGCGAGGTCGGCGTCAAGCGGGAGGACGCGATACGAGCCCTGGGCGAGGCGCGGGAGCGCTTCGCCGGGTTGAACCGGCAGGTCAAGGCTCTCGAAGCCGACCTGGAGGGGTGCCGGGCCGAGCTGGGCCGGCGCCGCGCGGCCGTCGAGGCCCTGCGCCTCGAGCAGATCCGGGCTGCCGGGGACCGCGCCGAGCTCACGCGCTCGGCGGGCGAGCTGCGGGAGCGCGGCGCCCAGCTCGAACGGCGCCGCGAGCGGCTCGAAGCGGAAACGGCCTCGGCCCGGGGCGAAGCCGACGCGCTGGCGGCGGCGCGCCGTCGGCTCGAGACGAGCATCGAGCAGACCGGCGTCCAGCTTTCCCTCTTGACGGGGGAGAGAGAGCAGGTCGAAGAGGAGCTCGGCCGGCAGAGCGCCATGCGAGTTCACGCGCAGGAATCGCTGGCGGCGCTCCGCGTGGCTATCGCCGCGAAGGAATCGGCCCGCGAGGCGCTGGACCTTCTCGAGCGCGAGCGGGAAGGCTACGGCGCCGGCGTGCGGTCGCTCTTCTCCCCGCAGGCGGTCTCGTCGGTGGCGGGCGTGGTGGGCACCGTCGCCGATCTGCTCGACGTCCCATCGGGTCTGGAGCCCGCGGTGGAGGCGGTGCTGGGCGACAAGCTCCAGTGGGTGATCGTCGAGCGCTTCGAGCACTCGCGGACGGCTCTCGGCTACCTCGAGCGCGAAGGCGTGGGCGCGGCGACGCTCCTCGCTCTCGAGACGATCGCCTCTGCCAGCCAGGCCGCGGGCGGACGCACCGACGACAAGGAGATCACCTGGGCGGATCGTCTGGTCGGGGGGACGCGCCCCGAGCTGGTCCGGCATCTGCTGGCGCACGTCGCGATCGTCGGAAGTCTCGACGTGGCCGAGGCCCTGTGGCGGCGGAACGGGACGGCGGCGACCTTTGTCACGCGGGCCGGGGAAGTGCTATCGCCCACGGGAGCTCTGACGGGCGGCCGGCGGCACAACGAACAACAGGCGAATGACCACTCCCTGCTCGGAAGGAAGCGGGCGCTGCGCCAGCTGTCGGAGGAGTTGGGCGGGCTTGCCCTCCAGGCGGAGGACGCCCTGCGGCGACTCCAGGCGCTGGACGGTGAGGTCGAATCACTCCGGAGCCGCCAGGAGGTCTTGCAGGTCTCCGTCCACGCTCAGGAGTCGGCCCGGCTGAGCGGCGAGAAGGACATCGAGGCCGCCCACCGCGAGGCCGATCGCGTGCTGCGCCATCTCGAGACGCTCCAGGCGGAGAGACGCCAGCTCTCGGGCGAGGCGGCGACGGCGGCGCGCGAGCTCGAGGCTCTGGACGGGCGGCTCGGGGAGGTGGTGACCCGCGAGACGGACATCGAGCGGGAGATGACGGTGCTGCGGGCCGGGCTCGAGGCCGATCAGGCGGGCGAGGCGTCCACCGTGGTCGCCGCGACCACCTGCCGTGTCGATCTCGCCACCGTTCTCGAGCGCGTCGAGGCTCTCGGACGCGAAATCGACAGTCTGAGCGAGCTCGAGGGCGAGTTCGCGGTGCGACTCCAGGAAGCCGGGAGCCGGCGCTCCCAGATCCTCGACCGGCGTCAGGACCTGACACGCGAGCAGGGCCGGACCGATGAGCGGGCCCGCGAAGTCGGGGCGGAGCGCGACCGCAAGGAGCGGGATGTCGCCGTGCTCGCAGAGGAGCACGGCCGGCGGCTCCACGAGAGGCAGGCGACGGAGAACGAGCTGCGGGAGGGGCAGCGGGGGCTGGACGGCCTGGTCTCGCGGATCCACGAGCTGGACTTGAAGGAGACGGAGGGCCGAGTGCGGCGTGAAGAGCTTCTCCAGGAGGCCGGCCGCCGCCACGCGGTCGATGGGGCGGAGACGCTGCTCGCCGCGCACGATCCGACGCGCGACGTCGAGGCCGGGAAGGCGCGCTACGAGGAGCTGGGAGAAAAGCTCGAAGGGATGGGGCCGGTCAATCTCGTGGCGGACGACGAGTACCGCGAGCTCCAGGAGCGGCTCGAGTTCCTTCGAAGCCAGCACGACGACCTGGTGCAGTCCATGAAAGACCTCGATCGCGCCCTCCGCGGCATGACGCGGACGGCGCAGGATCGCTTCCAGGAGGCCTTCGAGGAGATCAACCGGCACTTCGGGGAGATCTTCCGGCGGCTCTTCGAAGGCGGCCGGGCCGAGCTGCGCATGGTGCCGCCGGAGGAAGGCGAGGACGACCCGCTCGAGCTGGGAGTCGAGCTCATGGCCCAGCCGCGCGGCAAGCGGCTCCAGGCGGTCACGCTGATGTCGGGCGGCGAGCGGGCGCTCACCGGTCTCGCGCTGCTGTTCGCGATCTTCTACTACCGCCCGAGCCCCTTCTGCGTGCTCGACGAAGTCGACGCGCCGCTCGACGACGCCAACATCCACCGCTTCATCAGGGTGCTGCGGGAGCTCTGCTCGCAGACCCAATTCATCGTCATCACGCACAACCGCAAGACCATGGAGGCCGCCGACGTCCTGTACGGCGTGACCATGGAGGAGCCAGGGCTCTCCCGCCTCGTTTCCGTCAAGCTGACTGAAGCCTAACTGCGCTCCCGCTTTGACTCTTTGGCCGCCCAGGGCGTAGACTTCCCCGGAGGCGTCATGAGCACTCTGGGAATTCGTCTGCGCGAGCTTCGCGAGGCCAAAGGGGTCTCGCTCGACGACATTGCGCGCTCCACGCGGGTCGGGCGGCGGCACCTCGAGGCCCTCGAATCAGACAGCTGGGGCGAGCTGCCGGCGCCAGTCTTCGTCAAGGGCTTCATCCGCGCGTACTGCGAGTTCCTCGACGCCTCACCCGACGAGGCGCTGGGACTGTACCGGGAGGCCATCGGGGAGCCCGTGAAGCCCGAGCGCGTCCCGAGCGTCCTGCGCAGCGTGCCGTCTCGCCACGCCGGGCCGCTCGTGATCAGCCTGATCCTCTTCATCGCGCTCGGCGCGAGCCTGTTCGCGCTTCGCATCGGGGTCAAGGGCTCTCGACCCCCGGCGCCGGCCGTGCCAGCGTCGGGGTCGGCACGGAGCGACGCCCTCACCGTACCCTCATCGGCCTCCATTCCCGCCGCGACCGCGCCCGGCATCCCAACGCAGCCGGTCCCAGGCCCTGCGGCCGAGCCAAAGCCGGCGGGGCAGCGGCTGCTGATCCGTGCCGTCGAACCCACGTGGATACGGGTGCAGGTGGACGAGGGGCAGGTGACGGAGGAGCTTTTGCAGGCGGGCGCCGTCCGCGAATGGACAGCCGCGCGCCGGTTCGTCCTCACGGTGGGGAATGCCGGCGGCCTCGAGGTCGATCTGAACGGGCGGCGGATGCCCCCGCTGGGAGCCAGGGGCGCGGTCATCCAGAAACTGGTGCTGCCGCAGGAAACCCAGGGAACGGGATCGTCATGAGCTTCCTCGGCGACCTGGCCGACCGCCTGAGGCAGGGGCTCGACCGCTCGCGCCAGGCCATGAGCCGCGGGCTCGACGGCCTGCTCTCTGCGGGCAGGGTGGTCGACGAGGTCATGCTGGAGGAGCTCGAGGAGCTGCTGGTCGCCTCCGACCTCGGGGCCCTCCCGGCGGGCGAGTTCGTGTCGCGGGTGCGGGCCGAGGCCCGGCGCACGGGGGCGCTGTCGGGTCAGGACGTGCGCGCGCTTCTGCGGAGATTCCTCGAGGAGACCCTGGCGGGCGCGGCGGCGCCCCTCAATCTGGATGGAGCGCCGAGCGTCATCCTGATGCTCGGTGTCAACGGCGCGGGCAAGACAACGTCCACGGGCAAGCTGGCGGCGGCGCTTCGCGCGTCGGGCAAGAGCGTCCTGCTGGCCGCCGCCGACACCTTCAGGGCGGCGGCAGTGGAGCAGCTCGAGGAGTGGGGGCGTCGGGCCGGCGCCGAGGTGATACGGCAGGGCCCGGGCGCGGACCCGGCGGCCGTGGTCTTCGACGCCGTGAAGGCGGCGACCGCCCGAGGCATGGACGTCCTCCTCGTGGACACCGCCGGCCGCCTCCACACGAAGGCGAATCTGATGGACGAGCTCGTCAAGCTCAAGAAGGTCGTATCCCGCCAGCTGCCGGGCGCGCCACACGAGTGCCTGATGGTGCTGGAGGCCTCGACAGGGCAGAACGCCCTGACGCAAGCGAAGCTCTTCCACGAGGCCATAGGGTTGACGGGGCTCGTGCTGACCAAGCTCGACGGAACGGCCAAGGGCGGCATCGTGGTGCGCATCTACCGCGAGCTCGGCGTGCCGATCAAACTCATCGGCGTAGGGGAGCAGCTGGAAGACCTCCAGCCCTTCGACCCCAAGACCTTCGTCGACGGCCTCATCCCGCCATGACGACCCCCTCCCCGCTGAGTCCCCCGCTTTGTCCCGAGGACGTCCGGTGGATGGGACGCGCGCTCGAGCTGGCCGCGCGCGGCTCCGGCTTGACCTCTCCCAATCCAGTCGTGGGCGCCGTGCTCGTGGCGGCGGGCCGCGCCGTGGGGGAGGGTTTCCACGCCAGGGCGGGCGGGGCCCACGCCGAGGCGGAGGCCCTGGCACAGGCGGGAGCAGCGGCGGCCCGCGGCGCGACGCTCTACGTCACGCTCGAGCCCTGCAACCACACGGGCCGGACTCCGCCGTGCATGGAGGCCATCAGGACGGCCGGAGTGAAGCGCGTCGTCATCGCGATGCGCGATCCGAATCCCCGCGTGCCCGGTGGCGGGGCGGACGCGCTGGCGGGGTCCGGCGTCGAGGTGGCACTGGGTTGCCGCGAGGCTGAGGCAATGGCGCTCAACCGGGTTTTCATCACCGCGGCCCGCCGAGGCCGGCCCCACGTCACCCTCAAGTGGGCCGCGACGCTCGACGGCGCGACCGCGGACTCCAAGCGAGCTTCGCGGTGGATCACGGGATCAGAGGCGCGGCTCGAGGCGCATCGGCTGAGGAGCCGGGCGGATGCCATCCTGGTCGGAATAGGCACGGCCCTGGCCGACGACCCTGCCCTCGACGTGCGGCTCGGCAGTCCGTGGCCACGCGAGCCCTTTCGGGTCGTCGTCGACAGCTCCGCGCGCCTGCCGTTGAGGGCACGCCTCATTGGGGCGGGGAAGCCCGAGCGGGCAATCGTCGCGGTCACGGACGCCGCCGACGCGGAGCGCCTGGGCGGGCTCGAGGCGCGGGGCGTGACCGTCCTCAGGTGCAAGTCGCACGAGGGGCACGTGGACGTGAGCGATCTCGTGACCAGGCTCGGCGCTCTCGAGGTGAGTGGAATCCTCGTGGAAGGGGGCGGCACGCTTGCCTGGGCCTTTCTCGAGGCGGGGCTCGTGGATCGTCTCGTCGTGTTCACGGCCCCCATGCTCCTCGGGGGCGCGGTTGCGGCCCGGGCCGTCCAGGGCACGGGCCTGCCGCTGCCGGAGGCGATCCGGCTCGAGGGCGTCGCCGTCCGCCCGGTGGGAGCGGATTGGATGACGGAGGCAGACGTCGTGCATCCGGGCAGCGGGCGCTGAGATGTTCACGGGCATCGTCGAGGAGACCGGCCGCGTGCTGCGCCGCACAGACTCCCGGCTCGTGGTCGGGGCCGGCGTGACGCTCGCCGGCACCCTGATCGGCTCGAGCCTTGCCGTCAACGGCGTCTGTCTGACGGCCGTGGAGCTCCAGGGCGACAGCGTCGGCTTCGACGTCGGGCCCGAGACCCTCGCCCGGACCGCGCTCGGGGATCTCTCGTCCGGAGACGCGGTGAATCTCGAGCGTCCCATGCGGCTCGACGGCCTCGTCGGGGGGCACCTGGTGCTCGGACACGTCGACGGGGTGGGGATCGTCGGAGCGGTGGAACGGGATGGCAGCGAGACGGCGCGGTTAAGGGTAGAGTGGCAGGACCCGGCGCTGGCCCCGCTCCTCATTCGGCAGGGTTCCGTCGCGGTGGACGGGGTCAGCCTGACGGTGGCGGCACTCGACGCGCGGGCTTTCGAGGTCATGGTGATCCCGCATACACTGGAGTTGACGACCCTGGGCGGCCTCAAGGCGGGCCGGCGGGTGAACCTGGAGATGGACGTGATCGGGAAGTACGTGCTGCGTGCCCTGAGCGTGAGGGAGGAGTCACGGTGACCACCGAAAGCAAGCGGGAGTTCGCGACCATCGAGGAAGCCATAGCGGACATCCGCGCCGGACGGATCATCGTCGTCGTGGACGACGAGGACCGCGAGAACGAGGGTGACTTCCTCATGGCGGCCGACAAGGCGACGCCCGAGGCCGTCAACTTCATGATCGTGCACGGCCGGGGCCTCATGTGCATGCCCATGCTGGGCGAGCGGCTCGAGGAGCTGCAGCTCCCCATGATGGTCAACGACAACACCGCGCCCCTCGGGACCGCCTTCACGATCAGCGTGGACGCGCGGCGCGGCGTCACCACGGGGATCTCGGCCTACGATCGCGCGGTCACCATCCGCACCCTCGTCGATTCTCTCTCGCGCCCCGATGACTTGACGCGCCCCGGGCACATCTTTCCGCTGCGGGCGATGCCGGGCGGAGTCCTGCGACGCGCGGGTCACACCGAAGCGGCGATCGACCTGGCCCGGATGGCCGGCTGCGCGCCGGCCGGCGTCATCTGCGAGGTGCTCAACGACGAAGGTGGCATGGCGCGCGTGCAGGACCTGCTCCTGCTGGCGAAGCGCCACGGGCTCAAGTGCATCACGATCAAGGACCTGATCGAGTACCGCATTCAGAAGGAAAAGCTCGTGCGGCGGGCCGCAACCACCCAGCTGCCGACCGAGTACGGCGAGTTCACCTGCATCGCCTACGAGACCACGGTGGACGACCGGCTCCCACTGGCGCTGGTCATGGGCGACGTTCGCAGCGAGGAGCCCGTGCTGGTCAGGGTCCACTCGGAATGCCTGACGGCCGACGTGTTCGGCTCCCGCCGCTGCGACTGCGGCGCCCAGCTGCACAAGGCCCTGGACATCATCGAGCGCGAGGGGCGCGGCATTCTCCTGTACATGCGCCAGGAGGGACGGGGAATCGGGCTGTTGAACAAGCTGCGCGCGTACGAGCTACAGGACCAGGGCAAGGACACCGTCGAGGCCAACCACGTCCTGGGCTTCCAGGCCGATCTGCGCCACTACGGTATCGGCGCGCAGATCCTGGTGGATCTGGGCGCAAAACGCCTGCGCATCCTCACGAACAACCCGAAAAAGATCGTCGGCATCGAGGGGTACGGCCTCCAGGTGGTCGAGCGCGTGCCCATCGAGATTCCGCCCACCGAGAGCAACAAGCGCTACCTCATGACGAAGCGCCAGAAGATGGGCCACCTCTTCTCTTCGCTGCCTGATTGAGATGGCCGGGTCCGCCCCTCAGAGGAAGCAGCCCGAGGGTTCCAGGCACGGCGTCGACCGGGCGAGCCGCTTCGCCGTCGTGGCGGCGCGCTTCAACGAGGCCATCTCGAAGAAGCTCGCCGACGGAGCCGCTTCCGCGCTCGAGGCCGGCGGCGTGTCGGGCGAGCGCGTCGAGATCCACTGGGTGCCCGGCTCGTTCGAGCTCCCGCAGGCAGCGATGGCGCTGGCGAGGACAGGGCGGTACGCCGGCATTGTCTGCGTCGGCGTGGTGATCCGGGGCGAGACTCCGCACTTCGGGTACATCGCGGCGGAGGCCGCCCACGGGCTGTCGCGCGTGGGGCTCGAGACGGGAGTGCCGGTGGGCTTCGGTGTGATCACCTCGCTGACCGAAGCGCAGGCGTGGGAGCGCGCCGGAGGCGCCGTGGGGCATCGCGGCGAGGAGGCGGCCCGAGCGGTGCTCGAGATGGCGGCCTGGAGGCGGGGGCTCAGGGCCGGGCGCGCTCTCAAGCGACGGCGCTGATGGGCAAGCGCCGCAAGTCCCGCGAGCTGGCACTTCAGCTCCTCTACCAACTTGACGTTCAGGGCGAGGGCTCGCCCGGGCCTCACCTCGACGAGTTCTGGACGCGCCATCCAGTCGACGTCGAGGTTCGGGATTTCGCCGAAGCCCTGGTGCGCGGCACCAAGCTCCACGAGGAGAAGATCGACGAGCTGATCTCCCAGTACGCCCAGCACTGGGAGCTCGAGCGCATGGCGGTGGTGGACAGGAATATCCTCCGGCAAGGCATCTTCGAGATTCTCTGGGCCGGCGACGTGCCTCCCAAGGTCGCCATCAACGAGGCCCTCGAGGTGGCCAAGAAGTTCAGCACGCAGGAGTCGAGCCGCTTCATCAACGGGATCCTCGACCGCGTCCACAAAGAGCTGCGGCCTTCCGACTGAGGGGCCTGCGTGCGATACGCGGTGCTCTCCGACGTGCACGGCAACCTGGAGGCCCTCTCGGCGGTGCTGGCCGACGCGGCTTCCGAGGGCGCCCTCGGGATCCTGTGCCTGGGCGACGCCGTAGGCTACGGCGCCGATCCGGTCGCCTGCGTCGAGCTTCTGGGCGTGCGCTCCACGCGTATCGTCGCCGGCAACCACGAGCATGGCGCGCTGGGGCTGGTCGACCTGCGCTGGTTCAACCCCACGGCACGCGCGGCGGCGCTCTGGACCCGCGAGCGGCTGGGCGCCGACCACCAGAGGTATCTCTCCGGGCTCCCGCTCTCGTCGACCCTCGGGGAGGCGACGTGCGTCCACGCAAGCCCGCGGCGCCCGGAGGAGTGGGACTACCTCATCTCGGCGGAAGACGGGTTCCAGGCCTTCGCCCACTTCGTGACGCGTCTGTGCTTCGTCGGCCACTCGCATCGACCCGGCGTCTGGTCGCTGGGCTCGAGCGGGCCCGCGTACGAGGATCTGGCTGGCCCCGCCTGGCACGATCACCGCATACCCTTCCACGACGGGCGGCGGTACATCATCAACGTCGGCAGTGTCGGGCAGCCGCGCGACCGCGATCCGCGGGCCGCGTACGTGTTGTGGGACGAGGACGAGCGAAGCGCCACGCTTCGTCGCGTGACGTACGATCAGAAGGCGGCGGCGGCCAAGATACTCCGGGCCGGCCTGCCGCGCGCGCTGGCCGAACGTCTCGCGCATGGGATGTAGCCAGCTGTCCGTTCTCGGCCGCCCCGGAGCGCGCCGGATCGCCCTCGCGGTGTCGGGAGCGGCCGGGGCCCTGGCATTTCCGACGACGGATTGGTCGATCCTCGCCTGGGTGTGGCTGGTGCCGCCGCTCCTGTGCGCCTCGACGCGCCCGCCCAGAGAGGCCCTCGCCGACGGATGGCTTGCGGGCACCGTCTACTTCGTCCTGCTCCTGCGCTGGCTCGATCACACTTTTCAGAACTACAGCGCCATCCCGTGGCCGCTGACGTGGCTTCCGATCGCGGCGCTGGCGGCCTACTGCGGTCTCTACACGGGGCTCGTCTGCGGCGCGGTCGGGCGTCTGAGCGTCCGTCTTGGACAGGGCTGGGCGCTCGCGACGGCGCCCGCGCTCTGGGTGGCGGGAGAGTGGATACGCGGCTGGCTCATGGGCGGATTCCCGTGGGGCCTCTTGGGCTACTCTCAGCACCTGGCGCTCCCCGTGATTCAGGTCGCCGAGATCGGCGGCGTCTACGCCGTCTCGGCCCTCCTCGTCGCGGTGAACGCCGCCATCGCCTCACTCTGCGTCCTCGGCTGGCGCCGAGCGGCGCCTGGCCTGGCCTCGGTCGCGGTCCTGCTGCTGGGCTCTCTCGGCTTCGGCTGGTGGACGTTGTCCCACGAGTCCGGGCCGGCGACCGACCGGGCGGTTCGCCTCGCCCGGATCGCCGTCATCCAGCCGTCGATCGAACAGAGCGAGAAGTGGGATCCCTCGTCCCAGGCCCGCACGATGGCATCCTACGAGGCGTTGACGCGCGAGGCCGCCAGGGCGAAGCCGGCCGCCATCCTCTGGCCCGAGACCGCGGCGCCGATCTTTCTGCGCGGCGACGCCGCGCTTCTGGCCCGCCTGACGGCGCTGTCCCGCGAGATCGGAGTGCCGGTCCTGGTCGGGTCCATCGACCAGGTTCCCGGCCCCGGAAGGCAGTACCTGAACAGCGCTTTTCTACTGGGAGATCAGGGGATTACAGCCAAGTATGATAAGATTCACCTCGTGCCGTTCGGTGAGTATGTGCCCCTCGCCGGGCTCCTCGGCTTCGTCAGGCAGTGGGCGGAATTCATCTCCGACTTTGCGGCCGGCAGCCGCGAGACGGTGTTCCCGTTGCCCGGGGCGCCCTTCGGCACCGTGATCTGTTACGAGGTGATCTTCCCCGAGCTGTTCAGGGGTTTCATAGCTGGAGGCGCGGTCTTCATGGCCAATATCACCAACGACGCGTGGTTCGGACGGACGAGCGGCCCATGGCAGCACCTGGGCATGCTTCCGCTCCGCGCCGTCGAGCACCGCGTGGCCATCGCGAGAGCGGCGAACACGGGCATCTCGGCCTTTGTCGGCCCGGACGGGCGCGTGGGGCCCACGCTGCCGCTGTTCGACCGCGGCATCCTCTCCGCCTCGATCCCACTGCGCTCGCGCACGACGCTGTACACGCGCTTCGGCGACTGGCTCGTGTACCTGTGCCTCGGGCTCTCTACCGCAGCGTGGGGCGCCGCGTCCCTCTCGAAGCGACCCGCGGCATGCTAGGCGACCTGAAGCGCGACCTCGTCGAGGTCGAAAAGCGCGTGCTGGACCTTCGGGGGCATCTTTGACCTGGAGGCGAAGGAGGCGCGCATCGCGGTGATCGACCAGGAGATGGCCGCCCCGAGCTTCTGGGAAGACAGCCGCAAGGCCCAGACGCTCGTGCAGGAGCGCGCGGATCTCGCCCGGACGATCGGCCGGTTCAAGGAACTTGCCGGCCAGGCCGAGGATCTCCGCGTGCTCTGGGAGATGGCCACCGAGGCCGGAGACGAAGGCGAGGCCGCGGGCATCGACCAGGCGCTCATCGCGCTCAAGAAAGAGCTCGAGGCCTTCTCGGTCAAGGTCGTCCTCTCGGGGCCTCAGGATCGGAAGAACGCCATCCTCTCGATTCATCCGGGCGCGGGCGGCACCGAATCCCAGGACTGGGCGCAGATGCTCATGCGCATGTACCTGCGATGGGCCGAGCGCGCGGGGTTCAAGGCCGAAGTCGTGGATCTGCTGCCGGGCGAAGAGGCGGGCATCAAGTCCGCGACCGTCGAGATCTCGGGCGAAAACGCCTACGGCTACCTCAAGAGCGAGATCGGCGTGCACCGGCTGATCCGGATCTCGCCGTTCGACGCCTCGAAGCGTCGCCATACCTCCTTCGCGTCGGTGTCGGTCATCCCGGAGGTGGAGGACGTCGAGGTGGTCGTGAAGGACGAGGATCTCCGCGTGGACGTCTACCGCTCCTCGGGCCCGGGCGGGCAGGGAGTCAATACCGCCGACTCGGCCGTCCGGATCACGCACCTGCCGACGGGCATCGTGGTCGCCTGCCAGAACGAGCGCTCCCAGCTCCGCAACCGCGACACGGCGATGCGCGTGCTCAAGGCGAGGCTGTACCAGATCTACGAGAAGAAGCAGCGCGAGGAGCTGGCCGAGCTGACGGGCGAGAAGAAGGACAGCGCGTTCGGCAGCCAGATCCGCACCTACACCTTCCACCCGTACCAGATCATCAAGGACCACAGGACCGGGGTGGAGGTCGGCAAGGTGGAGGCCGTCATGGATGGCGAGATCGACCGCTTCATCGAGGCATACCTTGCCGCCGGAAGGCCGGCCTAGCGTGGCCGCCCCGCCGCCGCCGACACCGCGGCCCGAGGCGAATGACCTCATTCGGCGGCGCCTCGAGAAGCTGGAAGCGCTGCGCGCCGGCGGGATCGACCCGTTCGGACACCGCTTCCCGGTCACGCACTGGGCGGGCGAGCTCGGGCGTCGCTTCCACGCCGCGGGGGACGGCGAGCTCAAGCAGGCCGGCCCCGTGGTCGTCGCGGGACGGGTGGTCGCGCTCCGGCACCACGGCAAGACCTGCTTCGCGCATCTCCGCGACCAGTCGGGACAGATACAGCTCTACGCGCGGGCGGACGGTCTCGGGGAGCGCTACGCGCTCTTCACCGACCTCGACGTCGGCGACTTCATCGGCGTGACGGGCGAGCTCTTCCGGACGCGGACAGGCGAGCTGACGGTCGCCGTGCGCGGCTTCGAGTTCCTCGCCAAGTCGCTCCGGCCGCTGCCCGAGAAGTGGCACGGGCTCAAGGACGTCGAGACGCGGTACCGCCGGCGCTACGTGGATCTCGTGATGAACCCGCAGGTGCGCGAGGCCTTCGCGCTCAAGAGCCGGCTGATCCGCGAGATGCGCGCCTTTCTGGACGCCCGCGGTTTTCTCGAGGTCGAGACCCCGATGATGCAGCCCATCCCCGGCGGAGCGGCGGCCAAGCCCTTCGTGACGCATCACAATGCGCTCGACATGGAGCTCTACCTCCGCATCGCGCCGGAGCTGTACCTCAAGCGGCTGGTGGTCGGCGGGTTCGACCGCGTCTACGAGGTCAACCGGAGCTTCCGCAACGAGGGGATCTCGACGCAGCACAACCCCGAGTTCACCATGCTGGAGTTCTACCAGGCCTACGCGGACTACGAGGACCTCATGGTCCTGACGGAGGAGATGTTCGCGCACCTGGGACGCGAGATCCTCGGCACGACCACCCTCGGCTACCAGGGCGAGGAGGTGGTCCTCGCGGGGCCGTGGCGGCGGCTGCCGTTCTTCGAGGCGATTTCCAAGGCCGTCGGGAACGCCGTCGGCCCCGAGACCGGCGAAGAGGCCGTGCGGAAGGCGGCGGTGGCCGCGGGCGTGCCCGAGCCCCAGCCCGGCCTTGGCACCGTCGGCCTCTGGAAAGAGGTCTTCGACACCCTCGTGGAGCCGGCCCTGGTCCAGCCGACGTTCATCACCGACTTCCCCATCGAGCTCTCGCCGCTGTCCAAGCGCAAGGTCGGCGACCCGCGGCTGGTGGACCGCTTCGAGCTCTTCATCTGCCGGCGGGAGCTCGCCAACGCCTACTCGGAGCTCAACGACCCGATAGACCAGCGCCGGCGCTTCGAGGAGCAGGCGCGGGAGCGCGAGCGGGGAGACGAAGAGGCGCACTGGATGGACGAAGACTTCGTCCGCGCCCTCGAGTACGGGATGCCGCCGACCGCGGGCGAGGGGATCGGTGTGGACCGGCTGGCCATGCTCTTCACGGACTCGGCGTCCATCCGCGACGTGATCCTGTTCCCGCACCTGCGTCCCGAGCGCCGCGCCGCGGGCCAGCCGCCGGGCGACGACCCAATGGGCGACGACGAAGACGGAGAGCTCTGATGGCCGGGCGCGGGTTACCCTTCGAGCTGTTCCTGGCGCTCCGCTATCTCCGCGCGCGCGGCCAGCGCGCCAATCTCTCGCTCTTCGTCTGGATAGGCGTGGGAGGGGTGTTCCTGGGCGTCACCGCCCTCATCGTGGTCCTGGCCGTGATGACCGGCTTCCAGGACGGCATCAAGGACCGGTTGATCGCCGCGAACCCGCACATCCTGGTCCTCGACCCGAGCGGCCGTGGGGTATCCGGCGCCTCTGAGGTCGCCGCCCGGGTGCGTGCGATACGCGGTGTCCGCTCGGCCACGCCCTTCGTGGTCCAGCAGGCGCTCTTCACGGGCCAGGGAAAAGGGGCGACGGGCGGGCTCCTGCGGGGCGTCGATCTGGCCTCTCCCGCCGTCCGTGCGCAGCTCGAGTCCGAGGTGAAGACGGGAAGCCTCGACCCACTGCTGCGCGCCTCCGGGGAGCCCGCCCTCCTGCTGGGGCGGGAGCTGGCGAGGACGCTCGGCGTGGTCCCCGGCGATTACGTCACCGTGATCTCGCCCCAAAGCGCCATGACGGCAGTCGGCCTCGTTCCCAAGATGCGGCGATTCGAGGTGGCGGCCTATATCGAAGTCGGGCTCTACGAGTACGACGCCTCCATGGCCTACACCGGCATCGCGGCCGCCCAGGAATTCGCCGGGCTCGGCGACCGGGTCTCGGGGGTCGAGGTGAAGCTCGACGATCCCTTCGACGCCAAGGCGATCGGGCAGCGCATCTCCGCGGCCACCGGGCCGGGGCTGTGGATCCGCGACTGGATGGCAATGAACCGCAACCTCTTCGCGGCGCTCCAGCTCGAAAAGCTGGCGCTCTTCGTCATCGTCACGATCATCGTGCTGGTCGCAGGGTTCGCCATCATCGGCCACCTGGTCCTGCTCGTGGCGGAGAAGCGCAAGGAGATCGGCATCCTCAAGGCCATGGGCGCGAGCGCCCGGAGCATCGGGAGCGTCTTCCTGGCCACGGGGATGGTGATCGGCATCGTCGGCACGGCGGCCGGCAGTCTCGTCGGCCTGTCATTGATCTGGGTCCAGAACACCTACAAGATCATCCGGCTGGCCGGCGACGTCTACCAGATCGACCACCTTCCGATGAAGCTGACCGGGCTCGACTTCGCCCTGGTCACGAGCGCGACGCTGCTGATCTCGTTTCTGGCGACGCTGTCCCCGGCCCGTCGGGCGGCGCGGCTGGATCCGGTCGAGGTGCTCCGGTATGAGTGAGACCCTGGTCGCCGCGCGCGAGCTGGAGAGGGAATACCGCGTCGGGCCCGAGACGGTGCGCGTGCTGCGGGGCGTCACCCTCGCCGTCGGCGCGGGGGAGAGCGTCGCGCTGATCGGCGCTTCCGGGGTCGGCAAGTCGACGCTGCTCCATCTGCTCGGCGGGCTCGATCGCCCCACGGCTGGGCAGGTGCTGTTCTCGGGCGAGGACATGTACGCCCGCTCGGAGAGCGCCCTGGCACGGCTCCGGCGCACCGAGATCGCGTTCATCTTCCAGTTCTACAACCTCCTGGGCGAGATGACCGCGCTCGAGAACGCGATGATGCCGGCCTTGCTCCAGCGCCTGCCGGCCACCCAGGCCCGCGAGCGTGGAGCGGCCGCCCTGCACGAGGTCGGGCTGGGCGACAGGCTCGCGCACCGGCCGGGCGAGCTCTCGGGCGGAGAGCAGCAGCGGGTTGCCATCGCGCGGGCGCTCGTTGCCGAGCCCCGCCTGGTCCTGGCCGACGAGCCCACCGGCAACCTCGACCCCAAGACCAGCGAGGTGATCTGGGAGCTCTTCCTGAGGCTGCAAGCGGAGCGGGGGCTGGCTTTCGTCATAGCCACGCACAACCACGACCTGGCCCGCAAGGCCGACCACGGCTACCGGCTCGTGGAGGGGCGGGCGGTCCCGTGGTCCTGAGAGCGGCCGAGCGCTTTTCCGGCGTGTCATCGAATTCGCGCACTTAGACTTCTTCCGAGGGGCCGGAAGGAAGAAAACCCTGGGCCGACCGTGGACTGGGGGGTATACTTTTGTCAGGCCGGGGTGGGGCTTACGGGCAGCGAACCCGAAGTTGCGAGGGCTCCAAGTGTTCGAGAGATTTACGGAGAGAGCGCGGCGGGTCATCATCCTGGCGAGGGAAGAGGCGGGGCGCTTCCGTCACGATTTCGTAGGCACGGAGCACATCCTGCTCGGCCTCATCCGGGACGGCGAGGGCATCGCGACAGCCGTCCTCCAGCGGCTCGGCCTCAGGCTCGAGACGGTCAAGGCGGAGGTGGAGCGGGCCTTGGCCGGCTTCCCCAAGACCCTGACCTTCGGCGAGGTGCCCTTCACGCCCCAGGCGAAGCGGGTCCTCGAGCTCAGCATCGAGGAGGCCCGCCAGCTCGGCCACAACTACATCGGCACCGAGCACCTACTGCTCGGGCTCATGAAGGAAGGGCAGTCGATCGCGGCGAAGATCCTCGAATCCCTCGGCGCGCGCCTCGACGAGGTCCGCCAGGAGACGCTGGCGCTCCTGGGGGACCAGTACTACCCGCGGCCCAAGAAGCGCTCGCAGACCCCCGTGCTCGACGAGTTCGCCCGCGATCTGACGCAGCTGGCCCGCGAGGGCAAGCTCGACCCGGTGATCGGGCGTGAGACGGAGATCGAGCGCGTCATCCAGATCCTCGCGCGGCGGACCAAGAACAACCCGGTCCTCATCGGCGAGCCCGGCGTCGGCAAGACGGCCATCGTGGAGGGGCTCGCCCAGCGCATCGTGGGACACGAGGTGCCCGACGTGCTGGCACAGAAGCGGCTCCTGCAGCTCGACCTGGGCGCCCTCGTCGCCGGCACGAAGTACCGCGGGCAGTTCGAGGAACGGCTGAAGGCCGTGATGAAGGAAATTCGCCAGTCGGAGAACGTGGTGCTGTTTCTCGACGAGCTCCACACGCTGATCGGGGCGGGTGCCGCGGAGGGCGCGATCGACGCGTCGAACATGCTCAAGCCGGCGCTGTCGCGAGGCGAGATCCAGACCATCGGCGCGACGACGCTGGACGAGTACCGCAAGTACATCGAGAAGGACGGCGCCCTCGAGCGCCGCTTCCAGCCGGTCATTGTCCGCGCCCCGTCCGTGCCGGAGTCCATCGAGATCATCAAGGGCCTGCGCCACAAGTACGAGGCCCATCATCGAGTGAAGATCACCGACGAGGCGATCGACGCGGCTGTGAAGCTCGCCGACCGCTACATCACCGACCGGCAGCTGCCGGACAAGGCCATCGATGTCATCGACGAGGCCTCCTCCCGCACCCGGCTCATGGCGCTGACGCCGCCGCCCGAGATCAAGGAGATCGGCAAGGAGGTCGAGCGCGTCGTTCGCGAGAAGGACATGTATCTGGAGGCACAGGAGTTCGAGAAGGCCGCGTCTCTCCGGGAGAAGGAGAAGCTCCTGCGTGGGCGCGACGACGAGATGAAGCGCGAGTGGGACAAGCGCAAGGGCAAGGGGCCGCAGACCGTCGGCGAGGACGACATCGAGTACATCGTCTCGCGCTGGACGGGGATCCCGCTGTCCAAGCTCGAGGAGAAGGAGTCGGCAAAGCTCGCCCGGATGGAAGACGCCCTGCACGGGCGCATCATCGGCCAGGAGGACGCGGTGATGGCGGTGTCCCGCGCGATCCGCAGGTCGCGGGCGGGGCTCAAGGACACCCGGCGGCCGGTGGGCTCCTTCGTGTTCCTCGGCCCGACGGGTGTGGGCAAGACGGAGCTCGCCCGGGCGCTGGCCGAGTACCTCTTCGGTGACGAGAACGCTCTCATCCGCGTGGACATGTCCGAATACATGGAGAAGTTCTCCGTGTCGCGCCTGCTCGGGGCGCCTCCCGGTTACGTCGGCTACGAAGAGGGCGGCTACCTGACCGAGAAGGTGAGGCGCCGGCCGTATTCGGTCGTGCTCTTCGACGAGATCGAGAAAGCCCACCCGGATGTCTTCAACATGCTGCTCCAGGTCCTGGACGACGGGCGGCTGACCGACTCCGTGGGCCACGTCGTGGATTTCAAGAACACCATCCTGATCATGACCTCGAACCTGGGCACCAGCTTCATCGGCAAGCGGACGTCCCCGGGTTTCCTTGCCGAGGGTGATGAGACGACTCACGAGCGGATGAAGGAGAAGGTCCTCGACGAGTTGAAGCGCGCGTTCCGGCCGGAGTTCATCAACCGCATCGACGACATCATCGTGTTCCACGCCCTGTCACGGGAGCACATCACGGCGATCGTGCAGCTCATGATCGACCGCATCAACAAGCAGTTGACGGACAAGGGCATCCAGCTCGAGCCCACGGGGGCGGCGATGGACCTGCTCGTCCAGAGGGGATACGACCCGACCTACGGGGCGCGCCAGCTGCGGCGGACGATCCAGAAGTACGTCGAGGATCCGCTCGCCGAGGCGATCGTGCGCGGGCAGTTCGGGGAAGGCGCCCGGATCGAGGTGGATGTCGAATCGGGCAATTTCACCTTCCGCGAGATCCAGATCGCCGAGCCGAGGCTCGCGTTGGCGGAACGCTAGAGCGACACGTCCAAGACTGGACGGCCGACGAGCCATGACCGCGCGGGGGAGGCTTGCTCTCGCAATTTTTTTTGCCCTGGCCCTGTCCTGGGTGGGTGGCGGCTCCGTGCGCCCCGCCCTCGGCCAGGCGCCTCCCGCGGGGCAGATCATCGTCAAGGACCTCGCGGTACAGGGTAATCGTCGCGTCCAGGAGGCGGTGATCCTCGGCCGCGCCTCCGCCAAGGTCGGCGGTCCCTTCGTGCCGGCGCGCCTCGCCGACGATATCCGGGCGATCTTCGCGCTGGGGTTCTTCGATGATGTCCAGGCGAAGATCGAGGACTTCGAGGGCGGCGTCAAGCTGACCTTCGTGGTGACCGAGCGTCCCTTCGTCCGCGACATCACCTTCGCCGGCAACAAGCGCCTGGACGCCGCGGAGCTCCAGGAGAAGATCGACTTCAAGCTCGGCGCCGTGTACAACCCCGTCGAAGTGACGCGGGCGGCCGAAAAGCTGAAAGAGGCCTACGAGGAGCAGGGCTACTTCGAGGCCGGCGTCACCCCCGATGTCAACAAGCTCCCCGACGGAGACGTCAGCGTGACGTTCCGCATCGCCGAGGGCCGCAAGATGACGATCGACAAGATCGTCATCGAGGGCGCCCAGGGGCTGAAGCCGGGCAAGATCAAGGACATCATGCTGACGCAGGAGCGTGAGTTCTACATCCTGCGGGGGACGGTCCAGCGGCAGAAATTGGATCAGGACATCGAGCGCGTCGTCACGTTCTACAACGACAACGGCTACATCCAGGCACGCGTGGAAACGGTCGACACGCAGGTCGACCGCGCGAGCGCGCGCGTCACGATCAGGATCGTGGTGGTCGAGGGGCCGCAGTTCAAGGTGGGCGGGATCGACATCACGGGCAACAAGGTGCTGCCGGTCGAGGAGCTGCGGCGGCGCCTGTTGCTCAAGCCCGATGACGTCTATTCGCGGACCAAGCTCCAGGAGACCGTCAAGGGCATCTCGGACGTGTACGGCACCATCGGGCGGGCCTCGGCCGACGTCAATCCCCAGATCGCGCTCGACGTACCGAACAGGAAGGTCAACATCACGCTCGAAGTGGCGGAGGGCCCCGAAGTCTTCATCGAGCGGATCAACATCACCGGAAACACGCGGAGCCAGGAGAAGATCCTCCGCCGCGAGCTTCCGATGGCGGAAGGCGATCTCTTCACGAGCCAGAAACTGGCCCGGGCGAAGCAGAAGCTGACCAACCTGAACTATTTCGAGAAAGTCGAGACCAAGACGGTCCCCGGCGCTTCCAAGGACAAGATCGTCGTCAACATCGACGTCACGGAAAAGCCCACGGGGATCTTCTCGATCGGCGGTGGGTACAGCTCTCAGGACGGCGCGCTGGGCACGCTGGACCTGTCGCAGAACAACTTCCTGGGCAAGGGCTATCAGCTCTTCCTCCGCGTGCGCGGCGGCCAGCAGACGCAGCAGGGCACCATCGGATTCACGGACCCGTGGTTCCTGGACCGGCCGCTGGCCGCCGGCTTCGATCTCTTCAACAACCGGCGCGTGTACCAGGACTACACGATCAACTCGCTCGGCGGCGACCTTCGCTTCGGCGCCCCGATCGGGGACTACGCCCGCTGGAACGCCCTGTACCGGCTCAGCCAGGACACGGTCAGCGACGTCGATCCCAATGCCAGCAGCGAGCTGCTGGAGGCCAAGGGAACCTCGATCACGTCCCTGATCGGAGGCGCGCTCACGCGGGATACCCGCGACAGCCTGACCGATCCGACGCGCGGCAACTTCTCCGTCATCGGGGCCGATTTCGCGGGCATCGGGACGGGGGACAACCGCTACGTGCGCATCTCCGCCTCGATCACGCAGCACCAGCCGCTGTGGTTCGACCACGTCATCAGCGGGCGCCTGGCGGCGGGCTACCAGTTCGGCTGGTCCAAGGAGCCGGTGCCGCTCTTCGAGCGCTACTACCTCGGCGGCCCCAACAGCATCCGAAGCTTCAAGTCGCGCGAGATCTCCCCGGAGGACTCGTCGGGCACGGCCATCGGCGGGAATTTCCAGGTGCTGGGCAACCTCGAATACTCGGTCCCGCTGCCCTACGGCCTCAGGGTGGCGGTGTTCTTCGACGCCGGCAACGTCTACGGCCCGGACCAGAGCGTTCACGATCCGATCAACCTGACCAAGCTCAAGTACGCGGTCGGGCCCGGCATCCGATGGAATTCGCCCTTCGGACCCGTCCGGGTGGACTACGGCGTCAACCCGAACCCGAAGAGCGGTGAGAAGTTCGGCAATATCCAGTTCTCGATGGGCTCGGCGTTCTAGCCAGGAGGAGCGAGGCATGAGTGGGCGCTTCAAGGAAGCAGCTGTCGTGGGAGCGATGCTGGCGGGCTTCTCGGGGCTTCTGTGGGCGCTGACACCGGCCCTCGCGCAGGCGCCGGCGGCGACGCGCATCGGGTACGTAGACCTGCAGCGCATCCTCGCGCGTTCGCAGGCCGGTGTACAGGCGCGCGAGCAGCTGGAGAAGGAGAAGGTCGGCATGCAGAAGCAGCTCGACGGCCACAAGGTCGAGCTCGACAAGCTGCGGGACGAGCTCGAGAAGAAGGGGCAGCTGCTTTCGGCCGAGGCCCGCCGGGACAAGCAGGACCAGCTCGAGCGCAAGCTGCGCGACGCCCAGCGTCTCGCGGGCGACCTCGAGAAGGAGCTCCAGCGGAAGGAACAGAACATGGGGGCGAAGATCCTGCGAGAGCTGGAGGGAATCTTCGCCAGGGTCGGCAAGGAGAAGGGCTACGCCCTCATCGTCGAGCGCCGGCAGGCGGGCGTCGTCTACGGCGCGCCCGACGCGGACGTGACCGAGGAAGTCATCAAGGCCTTCGACGACGAGATGCGCAAGGCCAAGAAGTAGGCCGCCGTGGGCGCCCAGTTCACGCTCGGCCGGATCGCCGAGGCGCTCGGCGCCACCCTCGAAGGGAATCCGGCGGTCGTCATCCTCGGAGTCGCGCCGCTCGACGTCGCCGGACCCGAGCACGTGTCCTTCCTGGCCAATTCCCGCTACGCGCGCGCCGCGGCCCGGAGCGCGGCGGGCGCGGTGGTCGTCGGCCGGGAGGTCGAGGGCCTGCCCCAGGCGCTCCTCCGCGTCGACTCGCCCCAGACAGCCATGATCGCCCTCCTGCGGCTCTTCCACCCCGAGCCCCCCGCCCTGGCCGGCATCCATCCCGCCGCCGTGGTCGCCGGCGGCGCGAGCGTGCACCCGACGGCTTTCGTCGGCGCCTGCGCCGTCATCGAGCGGGGCGCGCGGGTCGGAGCGAGGAGCCGGGTGGGGGCGCTGTGCTTCGTCGGGACAGGGGCGGTGCTCGGCGAGGACGTGCTGCTCCATCCGCGCGTCGTCGTCCAGGACGGCGTCGTCATCGGCGACCGGATCATCGTCCACGCGGGTGCGGTGCTCGGCGCGGACGGCTTCGGTTACGCCTTCGACGGCACGGCGCATCGCAAGATCCCCCAGGTGGGCGGACTGCGCATCGAGGATGACGTCGAGATCGGCGCCAATAGCACCATCGACCGCGCGACCCTCGGCGAGACCGTGATCCGCCGGGGCAGCAAGATCGACAACCTGGTCCAGGTCGGCCACAACTGCGATGTGGGAGAGGACGTCATCCTGGTGGCACAGGTCGGTGTCTCGGGCTCGTGCACGATCGGCAACCGGGCGGTGCTGGCGGGGCAGGTGGGCGTTGCCGACCACGTCACCATCGGGGCGGGCGCCGTCCTCACCGCCCAATCCGGGGTGCCGAACGAGGTGCCGGCCGGGGAGATCTGGAGCGGCACGCCGAGCCGACCCGCCGGCGAGACACGCCGGATCTGGGCGGCCGAAGCCCTGCTGCCGGACCTGCTACGCAGGTTCCGGGCTCTCGAGAAGCGGGTGCGGGAGCTCGAAGGCGGACAAGATGGTTGAAGCGGCACGCATCCATCCGACGGCCATCGTGGACGCGGGAGCGGACCTCGCCGCCGGAGTCGTGATCGGTCCCTACAGCCTCATAGGCCCGCGGGTGGTGATCGGGCCGGGCTCGGAGATCGGGGCCCACGTAGTCCTCGAGGGCCGCGTCCGGCTGGGCGCGCGCTGCCGCATCGGACACGGGGCCCTGATCGGCGGGGTGCCCCAGGATCTGAAGTACCGCGAGGGGCTGCCGGTGGGAGTGAGCGTGGGCGACGATACCGTCATCCGCGAGTACGCCACCGTGCACCGGGCCACACACGAGGGGCGGGACACGCGGATCGGGAGCCGCTGCCTCGTCATGGTTTCGACCCATGTCGCCCACGACTGCGTCGTCGGCGACGAGGTCATCATGATCAACTACGCCGCGCTGACCGGGCACGTGATCGTCGAGGATCGCGCGACGATCGGCGGGCTCACGGGGATCCATCCCTTCACGCGCGTGGGCACGTACGCCTACGTCGGCGGCGTGTCGAAAGTCACGCAGGACGTGCCGCCCTTCGTGATGGCCGACGGCGTGCCCGCGACGGCGCGCGCCGTGAACGTGATCGGCATGCGCCGCGGCGGGGTGGACGCCGAGGGGCGCCGTCTGGTGCGCGCCGCATTCCGGATCCTCTACCGGTCGGGCCTCGCGCCCGCCGCCGCCACCGCCCGGGTGAAAGCGGAGCTCGGCGGTCACCCACTGGTGGCGAGGCTCGTCGAGTTCATCGAGGGCTCGCGGCGCGGCATCGTTCGTGGAGTCGGGTCGGGCCCCGGGGAACCGGACGCGGCAGGCGAAGACGCGGAGACCGAGGAGCGCGTGTGGTGAGCGTGTCGGAGAGCGGGCGCATGCGCGCCGGGGTGGTGGGCGCGGGGCACATGGGCCAATACCACATCCTGGCCCTGGCGGAGCTGTGGGACGTGGAGCTCGTGGCGATCTGCGACACGGACGCCGAGCGCGCCCGCGAGATCGCGACGCAGTACGGCACGCGGGCGGTCGAGACTCACCAGGAGCTCGCCGGGCTCGTCGACATCGCAACGGTCGCCGTTCCGACCGAGCGCCACTTCGAGGTCACCCGCGACCTGCTGGAGGCGGGAGTCCACGTGCTCGTCGAGAAGCCGATGACGACCACGCTCGAAGAGGCCAAGGAGCTCTTCCGCGTGGCGCGCCAGCGCGCGCGGGTGCTCCACGTGGGCCACGTGGAGCGCTTCAACGGGGCGGTGCAGGAGCTGCGCAAGATCGTCGAGCAGCCCGTGCTCATCGAGTCCCGGCGGCTCGGCCCCTTCGTGCCGCGCGTGCAGAACGACTCGGTCGTGATGGACCTGATGATCCACGACATCGACATCGTGCTGGGTCTCGTCGACGGCGAGCCGCGCCGGATGAGCGCGTTCGGTCGCTCCATCCACTCGAGCCAGTCCGACGTCGCGAACGTGCAGATCCTCTTCGACTCCGGAGCCATGGCGACCATCACCGCGAGCCGCGCCACGGAAGAGAAGATTCGCACGCTCTCGATCACCCAGCCCGGCGCGTACATCGTCCTGAACTACGCGGATCAGGACATCCAGATCCACCGGCGCGCCGCGCAGGAATACACCCTCAACCGCGAGTCGATCCGCTACCGGCAGGCGTCCTTCGTCGAGCGCCTTTTCGTCCACAAGGACAACCCTCTCAAGCTGGAGATCCGCCACCTGATATCGGCCGCGCGCGCCGCGAAGGCGGCAGGCCAGGTGGAGCTGCCCGAGACCGAGGATCTTCGGTCCCTGGCCGTGGCGCTCGAGATCGAGCGGATGATCCGCGAGGGCCGGGGCGAGGTCGCCTGGCCGAAGGATCTCCCGTGGAGCGCCGCCTCGCGGTGATGGCCGGAGCCGGGGTTCTCCCCGGCCGGGCCGCAGCCGAAGCCGCACGCCAGGGATGGCGCGTGGTCGCGTTCGCGTTCGACGAGGCGGCGGGTCTCGGCGCACACGCTGAGCGCGTGGTGCCGTCCGTCCTCACCGACGTCCAGGCGGTCCTCCGGACGCTCGCCGACGAGCGTGTCCAGGCCGCCGTATTCGTCGGCAAGTTCTGGAAGCAGCGCGTGTTCGACGACTACGGGGGAACGGACGAAGCCGGGCGGCGCATGGCCCGCTCGGGGCTGTCGGACGGCGCGCTGGCTGGCGCCGTTCTGGCAACGCTGGCCGGAATGGGGATCGAGGTGCTCGACCAGCGCCCCTTCCTCTCGCCGTGGATGATGGGCGCCGGCACGCTGACGTCGCGGGAGCCCTCGCCGGGCGAGTGGGAGGAGATACGCGCGGGGTTCGCGCTGGCGCGCCGCCTGGCGGAGCACGGGATAGGGCAGACCGTGGTGCGCTCGCGCGGCGTCACCCTGGCTGTCGAGGCGGCCGAGGGTACCGACGAGACGATACGCCGGGGCGTCAAGCTCGCCGGTCCCGGCGCGGTAGTCGTCAAGGCGGTGGCGGCGGAGCACGACTTCCGCTTCGACATTCCCACCGTCGGGCCCACGACAGTCGCGGCCATGGCCGACGGCGGAGCGACGGCGCTGGCCGTGGACGGCGACAAGGTGCTCCTCGTGGATCGTGAGGCGGCGGTGCGCGCGGCGGACCGCGCAGGGATCGCCATGGTGAGCGTCCCATGATGAGAGTCCATGACGGTCGCTGACGGCCGTCTCATCATGCTGTCTGCCGGGGAGGCGTCCGGCGACCTCCACGGCGCGACCATGTGCCGGGCGATCCGCGCCCTCGACCCGGCCGTGCGGCTGATCGGCATGGGAGGACCCCGCATGGCGGCGGCGGGCGTCGAGATCCTCGTCGACCCGACAGCGGGGGCCGCGATGGGGACGAGTGAGGCCCTGGGCCGAGTCCCCGGGCTCTACCGCGCGTACAAGATCCTCGTGAGGCGGCTTCGAGAGGGCCGGCCGCGGGCCATCGTGCTCATCGACTTCCCCGAGTTCAACCTGCGGCTCGCGAGGCAGGCGCGGCGCGCGGGAGTACCCGTCGTGTACTTCATCCCGCCGCAGCTCTGGGCCTGGCGGCGGGGACGCATACGGCAAATGGTCCGGCGCGTGACGCGGGTCCTGGCCGCCTTTCCCTTCGAGAAGAGCCTGTACGAGCGCGCCGGCGTTCCGGTGGAGTTCGTGGGCCACCCGCTGCTGGACGTGGTGCCGGGCGACCTCGACCGGGCCAAGGCCCGCGAGCGGCTTGGGGTGGAAGAGGGCCGGACCCTCGTGGGTCTCCTGCCCGGCAGCCGGAAGCAGGAAGTCAGCCGCCTGCTGCCGCACATGCTGGATGCGGCTGCCCGCTTGGCTGGCGCCGGCGGCAGGCGGTGTTTCGTGCTGGGGCTGGCCGCGAGCCTGGACCGCGAGCTGGTGACGGCAGTGCTCGGGCGCGCGTCCGGGGCGGGCGGCCCGCCGGTCGAGGTGGTGGAAGGTCTGACGCACGAAGTGATGGCGGGCGCGGACGTGCTCCTGATCGCCTCGGGGACGGCAACCCTCGAGGCGGCGCTGCTCGGGGCGCCGATGGTGGTCTGCTACCGGGTGTCGTGGCTGACCGAGATGGTCGCCCGTCTGCTGAAACGCTCGCCATGGATCAGCCTGCCAAACATCGTCGCCGGCCGTGGCGCCGTGCCCGAGATCCTGCAGGATGACGTGACGGGAGCGCGGCTCGCGCGCGAGGCGGAGCATCTCCTCGTCGACCCCGTGGCGTCGACCGCCCAGCGCGCGGCGTTCAAGGAGCTGCGCTCGAGGCTGGGTCAACCGGGTGTCGGTGAGCGCGCGGCCCGGGCCGTGTTGCGAGTCGCAGGTGCCCCATGATGGTAGATGCCCCATGATGCCAGGTGCGGCATGATGGTAGACGCGGCATGATGGTAGACGCGGCATGAGGGCCGCCCGGCTCTGGCGAAAGCTCGGCTCGGCAGCCGGCTCCTGGGCGGTCCGGCTGCTGGCCGCCACGCTTCGTCTCCGGCGGGACGAGCGGACCGTCGAGCCCCTCCTGGCCGCGGGCGCGCCCGTCATCTACGTCGTGTGGCACTCCCGGCTCCTGCTCCTGCCGTACCTCTACCGCCGGCGCGGGCTGTGGGCGCTGGTCAGCCGCTCCGAGGATGGCGCGATGGTGGCCGATCTCGTGCGCCGCTTCGGCTTCGTCACCGTTCGCGGATCCTCGAGCCGCGGAGGCGCGGAGGGGCTCCGGTCTCTGACCCGGGCCATTCGAAAAGGCCACAGCGTCGTCGTCGTGCCCGATGGTCCGCGGGGACCGCGGGAGGTGCTCAAGCCGGGAGTGGTCCTGCTGGCACGACTCACCGGCGCCCACGTGGTGCCGGCGGCGCTCGGAGCGTCGTCCGAGTGGCGGGCGCGCTCGTGGGACCAATTCAGGATCCCCAAGCCGTTCTCGCGCTGCGTGGTCCGACTCGGCGAGCCTATCCTCGTGCCCCGCGACATCGATGGGGCGCGAGAGGAGACTGCGCGCGCGGAGATCGAGGCCGCGTTGAGCGCCGTCACATGGCAGGCCGACGAGGAGGCTCGGCGCTGATCCACGCCCTCTACTCCGTCGCGCTCCGGATCGGGCTGCTCGTCTACCTGCCCGTGTTCGCCGTCCGGAGACTCAGGCGCTCGGGCTACGAGAAGGCGATTGCGCAGCGCCTGGGACGGTACGGCGCCGATCTGCCGGCCGAGCCGCGCTGCTGGATCCACGCCGTCTCGGTGGGGGAGGCCGTGACGTCGGTTCCCCTGGTCGAAGCGCTGGCCCGCCGCTGGCCCGAGCTCGGTATCGTCATGACCACGGTCACGCCGACGGGGGCGCGCATCGTCGCCGACAGGCTCGACGGAAGGGTCAGTCACCGGTATTTCCCCGTGGACCTGCCCGGGCCCGTCCGCCGCGCGCTGGATGCCGTCCGGCCCCGCTTCTTCATCGGCATGGAGACCGAGCTCTGGCCCAATTTTCTTCGGGCGCTGGCGGCGCGCGGCATCCCGGCCATGATCGCCAACGGGCGCATCTCGGACCGCTCCTTCCGGCGTTATCGCCGGGTGCGCTTCCTCATGCCCCGAATGCTGCGCGACGTCGCGGTCTTCGCCATGCAATCAGAGGAGGACGCGCGTCGCATCATCGCGCTCGGCGCCCAGCCCGAGCGGGTCGTCGTCACGGGCAATCTCAAGAGTGATCTCGCCTCCCCTGGAGCCGGTCCCGAAACCCTGTGGCAGCGGCTGCTCGGGCTGGGCGAGGATGACCTTGTCTGGATCGCGGGCAGCACGCACCGGGGCGAGGATGCCGTCGTCCTGGACGCCTTCGCGCGGCTCCGCGCGCGCTTCCCGCAGCTCGTCCTGCTTCTCGCCCCACGGCACCCCGAGCGCGTGCCGGAGGTGGAGCGCCTCGTGATCGAGCGTGGGCTCAAAGCCGTCCGCCGGAGCGACCTGCCGGGCGCGCGGGACCGGAGCGCGGTGATCATTGTCGACACTGTCGGAGAGCTCGCGCAGCTCTACAGGGTCGCGACCGTGGTCTTCGTCGGAGGCAGCCTCGTGCCGACGGGCGGACACAACATGCTGGAGCCCGCGCTGCTCCGGAAGGCGGTGCTATTCGGCCCCCACACGGAGAACTTCCGCGAGAGCGCCGACGCTCTGCTGGCCGCCGGCGGCGCGACGCTCGTCAGGGAGGGGGCCCTACTCGAAGGCCAGGTCGGCCTGCTCTTGGGCGACGTCGATCTCCGGCGGCGCATGGGCGAGGCCGCTTTCCAGGCCGTCGTGGGACGGCAGGGAGCCGTCAAGCATACCCTCGAGCTCGTGGAGCGGTACCTGATGGAGCCTGCGCGTGGCTGAGCCCGTGCGCACGCCGGAGCATTGGCTGCACGAGGTCTGGCGTGGCCGGGCGAGCCCTCCGGTGCGTGCCGGGCTCAGCGCGGCATCAGCGGCCTACCGCGTGGCCCTGGCGGCACGCTCCGCTGCCTACCGGATCGGCCTCTTGTCGACGCGCGCCCTGCCCGTGCCCGTCATCTCGGTCGGCAACGTCACGGTGGGAGGGAGCGGCAAGACACCCCTGGCCGAGGTCGTCGCGCTGGCGCTCCGCGAGATGGGGGCGCGGCCCGCTGTCATCAGCCGGGGATATGGGCGGCGCTCGCGCGGCGTTCGTATCGTGGCGGACGCCGCCGGTGTCATGCTCGGCCCCAGGGAGGGCGGCGACGAGCCGGTGCTCCTGGCCGAGCGCCTGCCAGGCGTGCCGGTCGTGGTGGGGGAGAGCAGGTACGAGGCGGGGGCGGTCGCCCTCGGGAGCTGCGGAGCGGGCGCGCTGGTCCTCGACGACGGCTTTCAGCACAGGACACTCGCCAAGGACCTCGAGATCGTCGTGATCTCAGGGCGCCTACCGTGGGGCAATGGCCGGCTCTTTCCAAGGGGCTCACTGCGCGAGCCGCTGTCGGCTCTCAAGCGGGCGGGCGTGGTCGTGGTCACGAATCCGCCGACGGCTGCCGTCACGAGCGATGTCGCCCACGTCCTCCGGCTGAAGGGATCGCGCGCGACTGTTCTCAGCGGCGCCTATCACCCGACGTCGCTCCGGCACGGCGATCGCGGTCAAGCCGACGCCGCTTCGACGCTGACCGGGCGACGGGTGCTCGCTCTGGCCGGGCTCGCGGCACCAGGCGGATTCGTCGCGACGGCCGAGGACCTGGGGGCGGAGGTGGCGGGGGTCGTGGAGTTCCCTGACCACTACTGGTACACGGCGGGAGATCTCGCCCGCGTGGCCGCGCGCGCCCGAGAGGCGGGGGCCGAGGCCGTCCTCACCACGGAGAAGGACTGGATACGGATACGAGACATTCCAGGGGGAGACGGGCCACGGGGAGACGTGCCGTACTGGGTGCTCTCAGTGCGGCTCGACATGGGCGCCGACCGTGGCGCCCTCGTCCAGGCGCTCGGCGAGACGCTGAAACGCGTGGCCGTCGGGCGGCGCGTGCCATGATCAGCGAAGCCGGCGTCATCCTGGTGCGGCTTCCGAACTGGCTCGGCGACACGGTCATGGCGCTGCCGGCCTTGCACGGCCTTCGAGCGGCGCGTCCGGCGATCAGCGTCGTGGCCGTCGGCCGGTGGGCGTCTCTCCTCGCTGGACAGGAAGTCGCCGACGCGCTCGTGCCCTATCCGTTGGACCGTGGGGGCCGCCGTCGGCTCAACGCCTCTCTGCGGGGAATGCGGGCGGATGCCGCGATACTGTTTCCGAATTCCTTCGAGTCCGCCCTCGCGGCGTGTCTGTGGCGGGCCCGGTTGAGACTCGGCTATGACACGGACATGAGGGGGGCGCTCCTGAGCCATGCGGTGCCGCTGCCGTCGCCGCGATTGCATCAGGTCGACGAGTACCGAGGACTCCTCGAGGCCGCGGGCGTGGCGGTGCCCGCGACCGATCCGGCCTGGCGCCTCGGGAAGGACAGCGCGGCTGACGCTTCCGTCTCGGCACTACTCGACGGGCAGGAAGTCCCAAGCGGCGCGCGGGTGGTGGGACTTCACCTGGGCGCCTCGTTCGGCTCGTCGAAGCTGTGGCCGGCAGCGGCTTTCGCCGAGCTGGCATCGAGACTGCGTGAGCGCGGGCTCCACCCCGTTGTCCTGGGCAGCCCCGCCGACTCCGGGATGGCCGCCGCCGTCGCGACCGGCGCCGGCTGGGCCGTTCCATCGCTTGTCGGTCAGGACCGGCTCGATCTGCTTCCCCGGCTGCTCGCCCGACTCGCATGCCTGGTCAGCAGCGACACGGGCGTCGCGCACCTGGCAGCGGCCGTGGGCACGCCGACCATCACGCTCTTCGGGCCGACGGATCCCCGGCTCACGGCTCCAAGGAGCCGCGCGGCACTGAGTATCCAGGGACGCGCGCCTTGCGCGCCGTGCTTTCTCGAGCGCTGTCCGATCGACCACGTGTGCATGCGGGACATCACGGCGGCCGCCGTCGCCCTCGCGGTGGAAGGGGCTCGAGCGGCATGAGGACCGTGCTTCACACGGAGTCCTCCGCGGGCCTCGGAGGCCAGGAGGTGAGGACTCTCAGTGAGGCTCGCTGGACTGCCGAGCGCGGGTGGCGCGTCCTCCTGGCGGGTCAGCCCGACGGGCGCTTCGTGGAACGAGCGCGCGCCGCCGGCCTGGAGGTCGTGGGCGTCCGCATGCGCGGCGCCTGGGATCTCGGCGCCGTGCGCACGCTCCAGCGCCTGATCCTCCGCGAGGGGGTAAGCATCGTCCACACCCACAGCTCGGTGGACGCCTGGGTGGGCGGTCTGGCTGCGCGGGCGGCGGCCGTACCCGTGGTGCGGACGCGCCATGTCTCGATCCGCATACGGCGGCGGTGGAACCCCGTGTACCGCTGGCTCGCGGACAGGGTGATCACGAGCGGCGAGGCCATCCGCGACATGGTGGTCGAGGCCGGCGTCGACCCCGAACGCGTGGTCGCCATCCCGGCCGGCGTAGACCTCGGCGAGTTCGCGGGCGGCGCCGACCTTGGGCACGGCGGGGGGCACGGCGGGGGGCACGACGGGGGGCACGACAAGGGGCACGACGGGGGGCGAGACGGGGGATCTGCGATGCGCGAGCGCTTGGGTCTGTCGCGGCCCGTGGTCGGGTCCGTGGCCATGTTCAGGGGCTCGAAGGGGCACGCGCATCTCCTCGAGGCTTTCGCCACGGTGCATGCCCGGCATCCCGCGGCGCGGCTCCTGCTCGTCGGGGACGGGATAAGGCGTCCCTGGGTCGAGGGACTCGCGAAAGCCCGCGGTCTCGGCGACGCGGTCGTCTTCACGGGCTTCCGGACCGACGTGCCGGAGCTCCTGCGCGTCATGGACTGCTTCGTCCTGGCCTCCACGCGGACCGAAGGCGTGCCGCAGTCCCTCCTCCAGGCTTTCGCGACCGGCGTGCCCGTGGTGGCGAGCGCGATCGGGGGTATTCCGGAGGTCGTCGAGGACGGCCTGACGGGCATCCTCGTCCCGCCCGAGGACGCGGCCGCTCTCGCGCGGGCTATCGAATCGGTCTTGAGCGATCGATCGGGCGGCCTGGCCCGCGCCCGTGCGGCCCGACGGCTGGTCGAGGAGCGCTTCTCTCATCGCGCGTCAGTGTCCCGGCTGCTCGCGGTCTACGACGAGGTCATCGCGGGAGCCGTGCCGCGGCCGGCGAGCCCCCGGTGAGCCCCCGGGGTTGAACCCGTGACCGGGAGGGATAGACTCACCGTCCTCCACGTCGTCGCGAACCGCTGGTGGACGGGAAGCGCGGAGCCGACGCTGCGCCTGGTCCTCGGCCTCCGGGCGCGGGGGCATCGCGTGCTTCTCGGCCTGGCGCCCGGAGACCGATTCGAGGTCAAGGCGCGCGAGGCCGGAGTCGAGCCGGTCGAGGGGCTCCAGCTCGACGTCAAGTCCGGGCCGGCGGCCATCGTGGGTGATGCCCGGAGGCTCAAGACTCTCGTGACCCGCGAGGGCGTGGACGTCGTCCACGCTCACCACGGCCACGATCACTGGCTGGGCTGGTGGGCGCATGGGACGGCAGCACTGGTGAGGACCTTTCACAACGAGCGGGCCGTCCGGACGTCATGGCCGGATTCGGCGCTCTATCGCCGAACACGCGCCCTCGTCGCCGTGAGTCGCCGCATCGAGGAGCGTCTTCGCGAAGCTGGCCTCCCCGGCGAACGCGTCTACCGCGCGGACGGGGTGGTGGACGCCGCGCGATTCGCCACGGACGCGTCGGGCGCGGCGAAGATACGCGACGAGTTCGGGGTCGCCCAGGCTCCCCTCGTCGGCTGCGTCGCGCGACTGGCCGCAGACCGCGGGCACGAGGCTCTCATCGAGGGCTTTCGCCTGCTCTCGGCCGGGCGCGCCGACGCGCGGCTGCTGCTGGTCGGGAAGGGCGAGCGGCGCGATGCGCTCGAGGGCCTCGTCAAGCGGCTCGCTCTCGAGCGCAGGGTGTTCTTCGCTGGCTATCGGGACTCTGACCTGCCCGGGGTGCTTGGAGCCCTCGACGTGTTCGTCCTCATGGGGGCGGGCTCTGACGAGTCCTGCCGCGCGGCGCTCGAAGCCATGGCCGCCGGGCGGCCCGTCCTGGCCGCACGCGTGGGCGCGCTCCCGGACGCCGTGGTCCACGGTGAGACGGGTCTCTTGCTCGATGAGCCGAGCCCGGCGGCGGTGGCGGCCTCCCTGGCGCGCCTTCTGTCCAAACCAGCGGCCGCGCGCGCCATGGGCCTGGCCGGGAGGCGGCGCGCGCTGGATCTCTTCACGCCGGAGCGCCACGCGGCCGTCATGGAGGCGATGTACCTCGAAGCCCTCGGGAGACCGCGCGCGGCACCGTGAAGATCTTGCACCTCGTTTCATGCGGTGGCTGGTCCTCCGATGCCTACTGGGCCGCGGGGGTGTGTCGCGAGCTGGAGCGCGCCGGGCACGAGGCGACGCTCGTCTGTCGCCGAGGCACCGAGGAGCGTGTCATGTCGCGCGCGCGTGAGGAAGGCGTGCAGCGGATCGAGACCTTGAGCCTGCGCTCGGGGCTCCGGCCCGCCGCCGACGTGCGCGACGTGAGAGCGGTTCGCGCGTGGCTCTCCGGCGCCGACGTCGTCCATGTCCATCGCGGCAAGGAGCACTGGCTGGCGGCCATCGCGAACCGCCTGTCTCGGACGAGGCGGCCCCTCGTCCGCACCCGCCACATCGTGCAACCGATACGTCCGCACGCCTTGAACCGCTGGCTCTACGGCCAGGCGACGGACCTCGTCGTCACGGTCAGCGAAGCGATCCGGCGCCAGTGCATCGCGGCGGGGCTCCTGCCTCATGAGCGAGTGGTGGCGTTGCCGGGAGGCGCGGACGGCGAGCGCTTCCGGCCCGGTCAGGACGGCACAGCCCTTCGCCGGGAGCTGGGGCTGCCAGTGGGGCTGCCTATCGTGGGACTCCTGTCCGGCTTCCGGGTCATGAAAGGCCATGCGGTGGTGGTCGAGGCGGCTTCTAGCCTTGCCGCTGCGGGACGGGCCTTTCACCTCCTTTTCGTGGGGCAGGGCCCATTCGAAGCCGCGACCCGCGAGGGCATCGCGCGCGCCGGCCTCGGCGACCGCACCTCCTTCCTGGGCTTCGTCGAGGACCCCGCTCGCGCGGTGGGAGCTCTCGACATTGCCCTCTACCCGCCGCTCGAGTCCGATGGGATGTCGCGGGTGCTCTTCGAATACCTCGCGGCCGGACGGGCGGTGATCGCCAGCCGTGTCGGCGTCGCGGCCGAGGTGCTGACGGACGACGAGTCGGCGCTGCTCGTGCCCGGGGGCGACGCGCCCGAGCTGGCCCAGGCGCTCAATCGCCTGCTGGATGACGGCGCGCTTCGGCGACGCCTGGGCGACGGGGCGGCGGCACTCGCCCATGAGCGGCTGACAGGCGCGCGCATGACGGCGCGTTTGATCGAACACTACCGGAGGCTCGCGGCACGCTCATGAAGGTATCGGTGTTGTGCTTCGACGTCAGCGGCAATGCCGCTGGCCGCGCCGATCTGCTGGCGAAGCTGCTCGAGCCCCTCGGCTCCGTAGAGGTGCTAGGTCCGCGGTCTCTACCGGGAGTCTGGAAACCCGTGGCCTCCGGCCCCATTCGCTACACAAGCGTCGCCACCCGGCGCATGCCGGGCTTCGTCGCCACCATGGCCGATCTCGCGCGTCGGGCCGATGGCGATCTCATCTACGCGTCCAAGACGAGGCTCGGGAGCGCTGGCGTGGGCTACCTCAAGCGTGCCGCCGGAAAACGGCCGCTCCTCCTCGACATCGACGACTGGGAGCTGGGCTTCTACATCCGGTCGGGCTTCTGGGGCACGGTCGGGCGCGCGCTCAATCTCGGCAACCCGGATGGCCTGCCGTGGACCTGGCTCTGCGAGCGTTTCACCGGGCTTGCCGACGGAGTGACGGTAGCCTCCCGCTTCCTCCAGGAGCGCTTCGGGGGCACCCTGATCCCGCATGTCAGGGACACGGACGCGTGGAAGCCTGGCCGCGCCGATGCCGCGGAAGGGCGCCGTCGCCTGCGCGTGGATGGCAAGCGCGTCGTAATGTTCCTCGGAACGCCGCGCGACTACAAGGGTCTCGACGACCTCGCCGCGGCGGTGGCTTCGCTCGGGCGCGCCGACGTGGCGCTGGCCGTGGTGGGGGCCAGTGCCGACAGCGCCGCGGGCCGCCAGATCCTCGGGCGGTGCCCCGCCGCCACGCTCCTGCCATGGGTGCCGTTCGACGAGATTCCCACGCTCCTCTCGGCGGCCGACGTGGTGGCTGTTCCCCAGAGGAAAACGTCCGACACCGTCGGCCAGGTCCCGGCGAAGATCTTCGACGCCATGGCTCTCGGGCGCCCCGTGGTCTCGACGCGAGTATCGATGGTCCCGGAAATCCTCGATGGCTGCGGTCTCCTCGTCGAGCCTGGAGACGTCTCAGGACTGGCCGCCGCCATTGCGAGACTCCTCGACCGTCCCGCCGAAGCGGAGGCGCTCGGGGCCCGGGCCCGCGAGCGCTGCGTGGAGCGCTACAGCTTCCAGTCGGCGCGGCGCGATCTCTTCCCGCTGATCGAGCGCGTGATGGCGAGGCCCAAGGCGCATCCTAAGGCGGCCCCCAAGGGGCCCCCCAAGGCGCACCCATGAAGCTCGCCGTCATCTGCCGCTCCTTCTCCTTCCACGGCGGTGTCGAGACCTCCACGGCGGGCCTCGTCAACGCCCTCGTCGCGCGAGGCGGCTACGACGTCGACCTCGTCACGACGGCCGGGCAATTCCCGGTGCCCGGGGCCGGCATCCGCCGGCTGGCCGTGCCGGGCCAGCCCTCCGCGCTTCGCCAACTCTGTTTCGCCCTGGCGGCGAGACGCGCGGTACGTGCCGGAGGCTACGACCTCGTCCAGAGTCACGAGCGATGCCTGACTCAGGACATCTACCGGGCGGGCGAAGGCTGCCATAGGGCGTATCTTCTGGCCATGGGGCGGGGCGGACTTCAAGTAAATCCTCAGCATCGGCTCCTCTTGTGGCTGGAGCGGCGGATTTTCACGCTCGGAGCCGCGCGCCACATCGTGGCGATCTCGGCCAAGGGCAAGGCCGAGATCGAGCGTCTGTACCGCACGCCGGCGGAGAAGGTGACGGTTGTCTACAACGGCGTGGACCTGGTCCGCTTCCATCCAGACAACCGCGCACGCTGGCGGGCAGAAACGCGCGAGGCGCTGGGCATCCCAAAGGACTCATGGCTGGTCGCCTTCGTCGGCTCTGGCTTCGAGCGCAAGGGGCTCGGCCCCTTGATGGAGGCCGTGGGCGCGCTCCGGGCCCGCGACGTGCGACTCCTCGTGGCGGGCAAGGGCCGAAGCGAGATGTACCGCCGGCTGGCAGCGCGGCTCGGCCTGGACGGCGCGGTGACATGGATAGCGCCGCGCCCGGACGTCGAGCGGATCTACGCCGCCGCCGATACCGTGGCGCTGCCCGCACGCTACGAGCCATTCGGGAACGTGCATCTCGAGGCGCTGGCCTCCGGCGTACCGGTTCTCACCAGCTCCATGACCGGCGGGGCGGAAATCGTCCGCGACGGCGTGAGCGGCGCGGTGACCGCCTCGCTCGAGGCTCAGGACATCGCGCGAGGGCTCGGCGCCATCCGCGATATGGATGCGGGCAGGGCTGCGCAGGAGGCGCGGGCATCCGCTGAGCCGTACACCTATACCGCTCAGGTCGATGGGCTCGAGCGAATCTACCGGCTCCTCAAGGCCTGACCGGCGTGTCTCGACCCAGTAAACCGGGATTTTCATTGATCGATCCTGGCCGGCACATTACACTGCCTTCATGTCCGCACCGTTGTCAGGACGTCCTGCCGTGTTCATGGACCGTGACGGCTGCCTCATCGAGGAGAGGGGGTATATCAACCACCCCAGCCGGGTACGCGTCCTGCCGAGGGCGCCCGAGGCGGTTGCGCGCCTCAATGCCGCAGGCATAGCAGCGGTGATGGCGACCAACCAGGCCGGCATAGCGCGGGGTTATTTTTCCAAGGACACGCTCCTGGCCGTCAATGCGGAGCTCGAGCGCCAGCTGGGCGCCCTGGGGGCGCGGCTCGACGCGCTCTACGTGTGCACCCATCATCCGACAGCCGGGCAGCCGCCGTACCGGGAGGCGTGCGAGTGCCGAAAGCCCAGGCCGGGTCTCCTGCTTCGCGCGGCCGCGGAGCTGGGCCTGGATCTGTCGCGGTCGGTGATGGTCGGTGACAAGCCCAGTGACGTCGAGGCGGGCCAGGCGGCCGGCGCCTCGACCGTGCTCGTGCTCACCGGCTATGGCCGCGGTGAATGGGAGTACCGGCGCCAGGAGTGGACGGTCAAGCCCGACCATGTCGCCCTGGACCTCTTCGACGCCGTCGAGTGGGCGCTCGCCAGGATACAAGCCGGGATGCGCGCCAGGACATACGGATGACGGGACTACGATGTTCCCGGTGAAGCGCCTCCGTGGGCTGGTCGCGGGGTTCAGGGGCAAGCGGATCGCCGTCGTCGGCGATCTCATCGCCGACGAATACCTCTACGGCAAGCCCGCGCGGATCTCGCGCGAGGCGCCCGTCCTCATCCTCCGCTTCACTGACCGCGAGGTGCGCTTGGGCGGCGCCGCGAATGCCGCCCACAACGTCCATGCCCTGGGAGCGACGGCTCTGCCCGTGGGCATCCTGGGCGCCGATCCCGCTGGAGACGAAGTGCTGCGGCTGTTCGCGGCGGCCGGGATCGAGTGCGAGGGTGTCAGCAGGAGCGCGGGGCGCCTGACGCCCGTCAAGACGCGCATCATGGCGGGCGGCTACAAGTCCACGCGCCAGCAGGTGGTCAGGGTTGACCGCGAGCCCGACCACGTCCTGCCGGGCGAAGCCGAGGAGCGGATGATCGCCGCCGTGAGAGCCGCCGGAGCCGGGGTCGACGCGTTCCTCGTCTCCGACTACGGCTATGGCTCCGTCACGCCTCGGGTCTTCGAAGCCATTCTCGACACGGCGGGCCGGCGGGAGGCGGTGGTGGCCGTGGACAGCCGCTATGACCTGCCGCGCTTTCGTGGCGCGACCGCGGCGACACCGAACGAGCCCGAGGTCGAGGCCCTGGCGGGGACCGAGCTCGGAGACGAGCGCGCCCTCGAGAAGGCCGGGCGCGTGGTGCTCGAGCGGCTCGAATCGCGCTATCTCCTCATCACTCGGGGCAGCCGCGGCATGGCGCTGCTCGAGCGCGAGGGACCCGTGACCTTCATGCCCATCCACGGCAGTGACCAGATCGCCGATGTCACCGGCGCGGGTGACACGGTGATCAGCGCCTTCACCGTCGCGCTCGCCGCCGGCGCTGCGGCGGTCGAGGCCGCGTGGCTCGCCAACGTCGCCGGCGGCGTCGTGGTGATGAAGCGGGGCACGGCGACGGTCTCTCAGCGGGAGCTGTCCGAGTCGATTGGCGACGATGGCGCCGCTGCTCGGTCTTGACGAGGCGGCACGGCTGGCCGAGGGCTGGCGGCGCGAGGGCAAACGGCTGGTCCTGGCCAACGGCTGCTTCGATCTCCTCCACGTCGGCCACGTGCGCTACCTCAGCGAGGCCCGGGCGCTGGGTGACGCCCTCCTGGTCGGCGTCAACGGGGACGCATCCGTGACCCGGCTCAAGGGTCCGGGGCGGCCCGTCATGCCGGCCGCCGAGCGCGCGGAGATCGTCGGGGCGCTGGCGTCGGTGGATGGCGTGGTCCTCTTCGACGACGACACCGCCGAGGCCCTCGTCGCGAGACTCCGGCCCGACGTGCACGCCAAGGGCACCGACTACACCGCGGAGTCCGTGCCCGAGCGGACCGCGGTCCAGGAGGCCGGAGGGCGTGTCGCCATCGCGGGGGATCCGAAGAGCCACGCCACGCGTGACCTCATCCGGCTCATCGTCGAAAGGTTTGGGGACAGCTCCGGGCCCAGGTTCGGAGCGGACCGATGACCTCGCGCGGTCCGCGCATCGCGATCATCAAGCTGTCCTCGCTGGGTGACGTGGTCCACGCCCTCCCTGTCGCGCGGGCGCTCAGGCGCGCCCTCCCGTGCTCACACCTGACGTGGGTGGTCGAGGCGCGCGAGTACGCAGTCCTCTCAGACCATCCGGATCTCGATGCGGTGGTGCCGGTGGACACGCGCCTGTGGCGCAGGCTCATCTGGCGCCCGTCGGGAGCCCGGCAGGTGCTGGGCAAGGTCGGACGGCTCCGCGAGCGGATTCGCCGTGCCTCCTTCGACGTGGCCATAGACCTCCAGGGGCTCCTCAAGAGCGGGCTGCTGACCGCGTATACCGGCGCGCCCGTGCGGATAGGCTTCAGCGCGGGAAGGTGCCGCGAGCGCTGGAACGCGCTCTTCACCAACCGTCACGTCACGCCACCCGCCTCGGCGCACCACATCGTCGAGCAGTACCTGGCCCTCCTCGCCCCTCTCGGCATCGAGCCGGGACCCGCGGAGTTCCACGTGACCGTGCCCGCGGCGGCCGAGCGCCGAATCGAGGAGCTGCTCGTCAAGGAGGGCGTGAAGCCCGGCGACCGGCTGGTCGCCATCAACCCGGGCGCGGGCCGTCTGGAGAAGCGCTGGGCGGTGGCGCGCTGGAGCGCCGTGGCCGAGCGCCTGGCGACCGAAGCCGGCGCGCGACTCCTGCTGCTCTGGGGCCCCGACGAGGCGCACATGGCGCGCGACATATCCCTGGCGTTGCCGGGACACAGCGCGCTCCTCGCCCCGCCGACGGACCTCGGCGAGCTGGCAGCCCTCTTGAAGCGCTGCCGGCTGATGATCGCCAATGACACGGGGCCGCTGCACCTGGCGGCGGCGCTCGGGACCCCGGCCCTGGGGCTCTTCGGGCCGACCCTGGCCGTGCGCAATGGCCCTTACGGGCCGCGCTGCCGGGGACTGCAGAGTCCCGACGGCACCATGACCGGCCTCGAAGTCCGGACGGTCTTCGAGGCCGCGCGCGGCATGCTTGAGGGCTCGACATGAACCGGCTGAGCGTCACCATCATCGCCTGGAACGAAGAGGAGCGACTACGCGCCTGCCTCGAGAGCGCTGCCTGGGCGGACGAAATCCTCGTGATCGACGCCGAGTCCACCGACAAGACGGTCCAGGTCGCCCGCGAGTTCACGGACAGGATCTGGGTGCGGCCGTGGCCCGGCTTCGCCGCGCAGAAAAACTTCGCCCTCGACCAGGCGACGGGCGAGTGGGTGCTGTCGCTCGACGCAGACGAACGCATCACGCCCGAGCTGCGGGAGCGCATCGGCCGCATCATGCGCGCGAACGGCCCGGCCGACGGCTACTCGATCCCGCGCAGGAACATCTTCTGGGGCGCCTGGGTGCGCCACGGCGGGCTCTACCCGGACTACCAGCTCCGTCTCTTCCGCCGGGCCGCCGGGCGCTTCGTCGACAGCGCGGTGCACGAATCGGTCGTGGTCGACGGACGCGTCGAGGCGCTCGCCGAGCCGCTGCTGCACCACTCCTACCGCGGGCTCGAGGATTTCGTCACCCGCTCGAACCGCTACTCCACGCTCGCGGCCCACGAGCTCGTCGGCCGCGGCGGGCGCGCCGGGCTCGGCGACCTGGCGCTCCGCCCCCTCGGGCGGTTTCTTTCCATGTACGTGCTGCGCCGCGGCTTTCTCGACGGCTGGCGCGGCTTCGTGCTCGCCGTGCTCTACGCCCACTACGTGTTCCTCCGGATGGCCAAGACTTGGGAAGCCCGCCGCGCCTCCGGAAAAGAAGACCCAGGGACGACGCCATGACCGCCAGGCAGCGGGTGCTCTCCGGCATGCGCCCCACGGGCAATCTCCATCTCGGCAATTACCTCGGCGCGCTGGACAACTGGGTACGTCTCCAGGACGAGTACGAATGCTTCTATTTCGTCGCGAACTGGCACGCCCTCACGACGGACGCCCAGAACAGCGGTCAGGCTCCGGAGAGCACCATCGAGATGGCCGCGGACTGGCTCGGGGCGGGGCTCGACCCCGAGCGGAGCACGCTGTTCATCCAGTCGCTCGTGCCCGAGCACGCCGAGCTCCATCTGATCTTCTCCATGGTGACGCCGCTCGGCTGGCTCGAGCGCGTGCCGACCTTCAAGGAGATGGTCGAGCAGCTCGGGCTCGAATCGCCCTCCTACGGGCTCCTGGGATATCCGCTGCTGCAGGCGGCGGACATCCTCATGTACAAGGCGCAGTGGGTCCCCGTCGGGATCGACCAGGTACCGCACGTCGAGCTGACCCGCGAGGTGGCGCGCCGCTTCAACAACACGTGGAAGCCGATTTTTCCCGAGCCTGGGGCCAAGCTGACCCAGATTCCCAAGGTACCGGGCACGGACGGGCGGAAGATGTCGAAGTCGCTCAACAACGCGATCCTGCTCTCCGACACCGCGGAGGAGATCGCCGCGAAGATCAAGCCGATGGTGACCGATCCCGCCCGCAAGCGGCGGAGCGATCGCGGCAACCCGGAGATCTGCCCCGTGTTCGACCTGCACAAGATCTTTACCCCCGACGCCGAGCGAGAAGACGCCGCCACCGGCTGCAGGACGGCGGGGATCGGGTGTCTCGACTGCAAGGCGGTGCTGCTCGAGCACATGATCCCGCCGCTCGGGAAGATCCGGGAGGGGCGGGAGCGCTTCGCGGCGAAGCCGCGCCAGATCGTCGAGATTCTCCACGAGGGGTCGAGGAAGGCGCGAGCCTTCGCGACGAAGACCATGGACGAGGTCAGGTCCGCCATCAACCTGGAGCCGAAATGACGACCCTCACCCCCGAAACGGAGTCGCAGGGACTGACCGTCAGGGTCGAGTCCTTCGTCGGTCCGCTGGACCTGCTGCTCCACCTCTGCAGGACCAGCGAGGTCGACCTCGCCAACCTGCCCATCCGCGCCATCACCGAGCAGTATTTGGAGCACCTCGAGTCCGTGCAGTTCCAGGACCTCGATACGGCGGGCGCCTTCATGGTCATGGCCGCCACGCTGATCTATCTCAAGTCCAAGCTCCTGCTGCCGGTCGACCCCGAGGCGCCGCCCGACATCCTCGACGAGGAGGGTGAGCTGCTGCGCCAGGAGCTGGCGGAGCGGCTGCGCGAGTACGCGCGCGTGAAATCGCTCGGCGCGTGGCTCGGCCTGCGCGAAGCGGAGCAGGCGCTGCTGTACGGCCGCACGGTGGGCGAGCTGCCTCCGCCCGAGGACGTCCCGCTGGAGGACCTCTCGGTCCACCTCCTGCACCGGGCGATCACGCAGCTCATCGAGGAGCAGAAGCGGCAGGCGCCGCGCCAGGTCGAGCCGAACCCGCTCTCGGTCCTCGAGCGCATGGGCGAAGTCATCGAGCTGCTGCGGCACACGTGGTCCATCCTCTTCTCGTCCGTCGCCGGCGCCGAGCGCATCCGCGCCGAGTGGGTGGTGACGCTGCTCGCCCTGCTGGAGCTGGTGAGGCTCGGGCAGGCGCGCGCCCACCAGGGCGAGCTCTTCGGCGAGATCGTCATCGAATCAGTTCCGACGAACGAGGCCGTCCCGGGCGTCCCGCGCAGCGACGCGCCAATCCCTGGAGAGAGCGCATGACCGAACCCGTCCATGACCGAGTCTCCAATGCCTGAAGCGCCAATGCCTCAACCGCCAATGCCTCAACCGCCAATGCCTCAACCGCCAATGCCTCAACCGATCGATGTCGTCGAAGCCCTGCTCTTCGCCTCCGAGGCTCCGGTGGAAGCCGAGCGCATCCAGGAGGTGCTCGAACTGCCTTCCGCGGGCCAGGCGCGCGAGCTGGTGCAGATGCTCGTCGAGCGGCTCGACGGGCAGGGCAGGGCGCTCCAGATCATCGAGGTGGGCGGCGGCTTTCGCCTCGTGACGCGGCCCGAGGTGGCGCCCTGGCTCGTGAAGCTGGCCCGAAGCCGCACGCGCTCCCGGTTGTCGCGCTCCGCGCTGGAGACCCTCGCCATCATCGCCTACCGCCAGCCGGCGTCGCGGCCCGACATCGACGCCGTCAGGGGCGTCAACTCGGAAGCCGTCCTCGACAATCTCCTCGACCGCCGCATGGTCCGCATCGCCGGGCGGAAGGACTCGCCCGGCAGACCTTTCCTCTACGAGACGACGCGCGATTTCCTGGTCGCCTTCGGCTTGAGAGACCTGACCGACCTGCCGAAGGTCGAGGGCGAGCTCGTGATTCCGGAACCTCCCGCCGAGGGCGCGGGGGTGTCGAACCAGCACGAGGGCGGGGAAAGCTCTCCTGAAACCGCCACCGATGCGGGTCAGCAAGATCCTGGCGCAGGCGGGACTGGCGTCACGCCGCGGGGCTGAGGCGCTCCTCGAGGCCGGCCGCGTCACCATCAACGGCGTGGTGCGGCGCGAGCCCGGCGCCCAGGCGGATCCCGCGACCGATCTCATCACCCTCGACGGCCGGCCCGTCGGCGCGCGGGAGGCGCACGCCTACGTGCTGCTCAACAAGCCTCCCGGCTATGTCACGAGTCTCCATGACCCCGAGGGCCGCCGCGTGGTGACCGACCTCCTGCCGGAGGGACTGCCGCGGCTCTTTCCGGTGGGACGGCTCGACTACGACGCGGAGGGCCTCCTGCTCCTCACCAATGACGGCCTGCTCGCCAACCGGCTCCTGCATCCGCGCTACGAGATCCCCCGAGTCTACGAGGTGGAAGTGGAGCGCCACGTCGGGACGCGCGAGCTCGAGCGGTGGCGGCGCGGGGTGGTCCTGCCGGACGGTCCGGCGCTGCCTTCCGCGGTGCGGATTCTCAAGCACGGGAAGGCGAGTACGTGGCTCAGCGTGACTTTCAGGGAAGGGCGCTACCGCGAGGTGAAGCGCTACTGCAAGGCCCTCGGCCATCCCGTGATGCGGCTGCGCCGCGTCCAGTTCGGCCCGCTCCGTCTGGGCGCGCTCCCGACTGGACGCACGCGCGCTCTGACGGCGACGGAGCTCGAGCGGTTGCAGAACTTGCTTGACCCGGGCGGTTCGCCTATACTACGTGGGATTCGCTGATAGATCCGCATCAGGAGCCCTTCATGGACCTGGACGACTGGCGATCCAGGATCAACGACCTCGACGAACAAATCCTCAACCTCCTCAACCAGCGCGGACACGCCGCCCTCCAGATCGGCGGACTCAAGCGACAGCAGGACAGGCCGTACTTTGTCCCGGAGCGCGAGGCCCAGGTCCTCGAGCGCCTCGCGACGATGAACCGGGGCCCGCTCAGCGCGGAGGCGGTGCGCGCCGTCTGGCGGGAGATCCTCTCGGCCTCGCTCGCCCTCGAGAATCCGCTGCCCGTCGGGTACCTCGGCCCCGCGGGCACCTTCACGCACGCCGCGGCTATGCGCGGCTTCGGGACGTCGGCCCACCTCATCCCGCTCAAGAACATCGCCGACGTCTTCGAGGAGGTCGAGCGCGGTCGCGCGGAGTACGGCGTGGTGCCGGTCGAGAACTCGACCGAGGGGCCGGTCAACATCACGCTGGACCGCCTCATCGACTCGGAGGCCCTCATCACGGGCGAGCTGACGCTCGAAATCAGTCAGCACCTGCTGTCGAGAGCCGGGGAGCTCGGCGAGGTGAAGGTCGTCTGCTCCCACCCGCAGGCTCTCGCGCAGTGCCGGCAGTGGCTGCAGGCTCACCTGCCGGACGCGCGCGCCGAAGAGATGCCCTCGACGACCGCGGCCACCGAGCGGGCGAAAGACGACCCGACCGTGGCGGCGATCGCCTCGGAGCTGGCCGCCCGGACCTACGACGTGCCCGTGCTGCAGAAGCGCATCGAAGACAATCCGTACAACACCACGCGCTTCCTCGTGATCGGACGCCGCCCGGTCGGCGCCACGGGGCGGGACAAGACCTCCATCCTCTTCTCGATGAAGAACGAGCCGGGCGTGCTCTACAGCATCCTCCAGCCCTTCGCCACGCGCCGGCTCAACCTGACCAAGATCGAATCCCGACCGACCAAGCGGCGCCCCTGGGAGTACGTGAACTTTGTCGATTTCGAGGGACACCGCGATACCGATGACGTCCGGGCCGTGCTCGACGAGGTGAGGGAGCGCTGCCAGTTCCTGAAGATCCTCGGGTCCTACCCGGCCGCCTAAGGAGCCCTTCATGCCCGTGTCCTGGGAATCGCTCGCCAACGACCACATCCTCGGGATCGCCCCCTACGAGCCGGGGAAGCCGATCGAGGAGCTCGAGCGCGAGTTCGGACTCACCGACGTCATCAAGCTCGCTTCGAACGAGAACCCGCTGCCGCCCTCGGAGCGCGTCCTCAAGGCCATCTCGGATGCGCTGGCCCACCTGAACCGTTATCCGGACGGCAGTGCTCATTACCTGCGCGTCGCGCTCGCGCGCCGTCACGGGCTCACGCCCGAGCACATCATCATGGGCAACGGATCCAACGAGCTGATCGAGCTCATCGTGCGGGCCTTCCTGCGGCCCGGCGAGGAAGCGATCATCCCGCACCCGTCCTTCGTCGTCTACCCCATGATCGTGCAGGCCTGCGGGGGCATCCGGGTAGTCGTCACCCTGAAGGACCACCGGCTGGACCTCGAGGCCATGGCGCGCGCGATCACGCCCATGACGAAGATCGTCTTCATCGCCAATCCGAACAACCCGACAGCGACCCTCGTCACAGCGGAGGAGGTCGCGGCCTTCATGGCGCGCGTGCCTGACAAGGTCATCGTGATCTTCGACGAGGCCTACTTCGAGTTCGCCCAGGGACCGGACTTCCCCGACACGGTCCACTACATGAAGCAGGGGCGCAAGGTCGCCGTGCTGCGCACCTTTTCCAAGGCCGCGAGCTTGGCAGGGCTGCGGGTGGGTTACGCGATCGCGGACCCCGACTGCATCGCCCTGCTCAACCGCATCCGGGCCCCCTTCAATGTCAACTCGCTCGCCCAGGTCGCCGCACTCGCGGCCCTCGAAGACGACTCGCACGTCCTCGAGTGCCTGCGGATGAACGAGGCCGGACGGCACTTCCTGTGCGACGAGTTCACCTCGATGGGGCTCAAGTATGTCCCGTCGCGCGCCAACTTCATCCTTCTCGACGTGGCCCGGAGCGGGAGCGACGTCTTCCAGCGCCTCCTGAAGGAAGGCGTGATCGTGCGGCCCATGTCGAGCTTCGGCATGGAGACGGCGCTGCGCGTGACCATCGGCACGCCGGAGGAGAACCGGCGCGTCATCAAGGCGCTGAAGAAGGTCCTGGCGGAGGGCAAGGTCGGGTGATCCGCCGCCTCGCCATCGTCGGGCTGGGGCTCCTCGGCGGCTCCGTGGCCAAGGCGGCCCGCGCCGAATCGCTGGCGCGGGAGATCGTCGGCATCGGACGCAACCCCGCGAGCCTCACGCCGGCGCTCGGCGAGGGCGCCGTCGACAGCGTCACGACGGATCTTCGAGAGGGCCTGTCGGGCGCCGACATGGTCGTCCTCGCGACGCCCGTCGCGACCCTCGAGCGCCAGATGCCAGCCGTCTGGGAGGCCGCCCCGCCGCAGGCGCTGATCACCGACGTCGGCAGCACCAAGGCCGCCATCGTGCGCGTCGCCGAGTCACTGTCTGCCGGGAGGCCGCTCGACTTCGTGGGCAGCCATCCCATGGCGGGCTCGAACCTCTCGGGCTTCGCGGTCTCCCGTGCCGATCTCTTCCGCGGCGCCACGATCATCCTGACGCCCACCGACCGCACCGCGCGTGACGCCGTGAAGCGCGTCACGGAGTTCTGGGAAGCCGCCGGCGGCCGGGTCGTGACGATGGACCCCGCCACCCACGACCGGGCCGTGGCCGCCGTCAGCCACCTGCCGCACCTCGTGGCCGACGCGCTCGTGGATGCCGTGGTCCGGATGGATCCGCAGTTCCTCGACGTGGCCGCGCGCGGCTTCAAGGACACCACGCGCATCGCGGCCTCGAGCCCGGTGGTCTGGAGGGAGATCTTCGAGGAGAACCGCGAGGCGCTGGCCGAGGCCGTGGCGGCCTTCCGGGCGGCGCTGGGCGACCTCGAGAGCGTGCTGCGCTCGGGCGACGCCGCGCGCATCGAGGGCGAGCTGGAGCGCATCCGAGTGATCCGGGCGACTTTAGGATGACGACGCGGGTCCGCGCGCGCGCCCCGAAAAAACTCGCCGGCACGGTCGAGGTGCCCGGGGACAAGTCCATCTCTCACCGGGCGGCGCTCCTGGGCGCCATCGCCACCGGGCGCACCGAGATCACGAGCTTCCTCGAGGGCGAGGACTGCCTGCACACCCTCAGGGCTCTCGAAAAGCTGGGCGTGGTCGTCACGCGCAAGGGCCCGGGCCACTACCTCGTGGACGGCGCGGGGCTCGAGGGTCTGCACGAGCCCGACGACGTCATCGACTGTGGCAACTCGGGGACGATGGCCCGCCTCCTGCTGGGCGTGCTGGCCGGACAGCCGTTCTGGACCTTCCTCACCGGGGACGCCTCGATGCGGAGCCGGCCCATGAAGCGCGTGACCGAGCCGCTCGCGTCCATGGGCGCGACCTTCGTCGGCAGGCAGGATGCCGGGCGGCTGCCCCTCGGGGTGCGCGGCATGCGACCGCTCCGGCCTCTCTCCTACGTCTCGCCGGTAGCCTCCGCCCAGGTCAAGACCGCGCTGCTCCTGGCCGGGCTCTGGGCCAAGGGCCCGGTGAGCGTGACAGAGCCCGCGCGCTCCCGCGACCACACGGAGCGCATGCTGGCAGGCTTCGGGGCGCGGCTGTCCGTCGACGGCAGGACCGTCACGCTCACGCCTGGAGCCGAGCTCCGCGGGCAGGGCATCGCGGTCCCCGGGGATCTCTCCTCAGCGGCCTTCCTGCTCGTCGCGGGCACGATCGTTCCGGGGGCGGAGATCACGGTGTCCGGCGTGGGCGTCAACGAGACGCGCGACGGGATCCTCGACGCGCTCGATGCGATGGGCGCGCCGGTCGGCCGGAGCCGTGGCCTCCTGGCGGCAGGCGAGCCGGTCGCCGATCTCACCGCCCGGAGCGCAACCCTCCGCGGCACGCAGATCGGAGGCGCGATCATCCCGCGCCTCATCGATGAGGTGCCCGTCCTCGCGGTGGCGGCCTGCCTGGCGCAGGGACGCACGCGGATCACCGATGCCGCCGACCTTCGCGTGAAGGAGTCCGACCGCATCCGCTCCATCGCCACTGAGCTCGGCAAGCTGGGCGCGCGCGTGACCGAGGCGCCCGACGGCCTCGAGATCGAGGGCGGCGCCCGGCTCCGCGGCGCCCGCGTCCAGAGTGGCGGGGACCACCGGATGGCCATGGCGCTCTGCGTAGCCGGCCTGGTCGCGGACGGAGAGACCGTGGTCGAAGACACCGAATGCATCGGGACCTCGTATCCCGGCTTTCTCGAGGCGGTCAACACGCTGGCCGGCGGCCGGTGTCTGGAGGAGGAGCTGCCGTGACGTGCCGGCGCGACCCGGTCATCACCATCGACGGGCCGGCCGGGGCGGGCAAGTCCACGGCGGCGCGAGAAGTCGCCCGGCGGCTCGGCTTCAAGCTCGTGGACACGGGCGCGCTGTACCGGGCGCTGGCGTGGGCGCTCATGCAGGCGGGCGTGTCGCCGGAAGACGACGCTGGCGTCGGGACGCTGCTGGCCCGGACGACCGTCGAGCTAACCGGCGTTGGCGATCTCGCCGGCAGCCGCGTGCTGGTCAACGGCCGCGATGTCACCGCCGAGATCAGGACTCCCGAGATCGCGATGCTCACGTCGAGGGTCACGGCCATGAAAACGGTGCGCGACAAGTTGACGCCGCTCCAGCGGAGCCTGGCAGCCGCCGGTGGAGTCGTCCTCGAGGGCCGGGACACGGGCAGCGTGGTCTGTCCAGACGCGGAGGTCAAGGTGTACCTGGACGCCACCCTCGCCGAGCGGGCCCGCCGCCGCCGCGACGAGCTGGCTGCGCGCGGACTGTCCGCCGACTACGAGCGCGTTAAGGCCGAGGTCGCGCTGCGGGACCTCCAGGACATGGAGCGGGAGCTGGCGCCGCTCCGCAAGCCGGCGGGCGCCGTGGCGGTCGACTCGACGTCGCTGTCACCGGAGGCCGTCGTGCAGCGGATTCTCGAGGCGGTGGAGCAGGCGCGGTGCTGTACGGGATCCTGAAGCCGGTGGCCGTGGCCTTGATGCGGGCGTGGTTCGGGCTCCGCGTGAGAGGGGCGGAGCACGTTCCCGCCTCCGGGCCGGCCCTCATCGTCTCGAACCACCAGAGCATCCTCGATCCGCCGGTGATCGGCGGCGCGGCGCGGCGCCAGATCTACTTCCTGGCGAAGGCGGAGCTGTTTCGCATCCCGGTCTTCGGCTGGCTGATCCGGTCTCTCCACGCGCGGCCCGTACGGCGCGAGGGCTCGGACCCGCGCGCGCTCAGAACAGCCGCGCAGCTGCTCGACGAAGGCAAGGCGCTCCTGGTCTTCCCGGAGGGCACCCGCAGCCTCAACGGCCGCCTCGGGGAGGGGAAACCGGGTGTCGGGATGCTGGCGGTCACGAGCGGGGCGCCCGTGGTGCCCGCGTACGTCTCGGGTACTCTCGAGGCCCTGCCCAAGGGCTCGTCCTGGCCCCGCCGCAGCCAGGTGAGCGTGAGCTTCGGACCCGCGCTACACTTCAACCCCCAGAGCGGAGCCGGCCGCAAGGAACGCTACCGGGAGGCCGCGCTGGAAATGATGCGCGGGATCGCGCAGCTGAAGGAGCAAGAGCACCAGTAGCATCTACGTCAGGGGCGGCCGCGAAGTCTGACGCCCCGGCGATATCCATCAAGGGAGGAAGTGCCGAGATCATGGAGACGGAGAACCGGAAGGCGAAGGTCCTCGACGGGGCACAGAAGGAGGTGGCAGACGCCCCCGAAGAGAGCATGGAGGATTGGTTCAACCGCGGCGTGGGCGACATCGAGGAAGGGGAGGTCGTCCACGGCAGGGTCGTCGAGGTCCGCGACAGCGAAGTGCTCGTGGACATCGGCTACAAGAGCGAGGGAACCATCGCCATGGAGGAGTTCCGCCACGCCGGCACCCTCCCGAAGATCGGCGACGAGATCGAGGTCTACCTCGAGTCCAAGGAGGACAGCGAGGGGCTGATCGTCCTCAGCAAGGACAAGGCCGACAAGATCAAGGTCTGGGACGCCATCTCCAAGTCCCACGACAGCGGTACGCCCGTCGAGGGCAAGGTGGTCGAGGTGGTCAAGGGCGGGCTCTCGGTCGACGTGGGCGTCCGCGCCTTCCTTCCCGGGTCGCAAGTGGACCTGCGGCCGGTCAAGAACCTCGCCTCGATGCTCGGCCAGATGATCCGGGCGAAGGTCATCAAGCTGAACAGGCGCCGCGGCAACGTCGTCCTGTCCCGCCGCGCGGTGCTCGAGGAAGAGCGCGAGGAGAAGCGGAAGCACACGCTCTCGGTGCTCTCGGAGGGCATGGTCCTCACGGGCGCCGTCAAGAACATCACCGACTACGGCGCCTTCATCGACCTGGGCGGGATCGACGGGCTCCTGCACGTGACCGACATGTCGTGGGGTAGGGTCGGGCACCCGTCGGAGATCTTCCAGATCGGCGACCAGGTCGAGGTCGTCGTGCTGCACTTCGACCGCGAGACAGGGCGCGTGTCGCTCGGCTACAAGCAGAAGTCGTCCGACCCCTGGGCCGTGGTGGACGAGCGCTATCCCGTGGGCGCCAAGGCGCAGGGGCGCGTCGTGAGCCTGACCAACTACGGCGCCTTCGTCGAGCTCGAGCCCGGGGTCGAGGGGCTCGTGCACGTGTCCGAGATGTCATGGACGCGCCGCGTGCGGCACCCTTCGAAGCTCGTCAACGTCGGGGACATGGTGGACGTCATGGTGCTCGACGTGAACAAGGCGACCAAGCGCATCTCGCTCGGGATGAAGCAGGTCGAGGCCGACCCGTGGGCGACGATCGACGAGCGCTACAAGCCGGGCGAGCGGGTGGAGGGCAAGGTGCGCAACCTGACCGACTTCGGCGCCTTCGTCGAGCTCGAGCCCGGGGTGGACGGACTGCTCCACATCTCCGACATGTCCTGGACCCGCAATATCGGCCACCCGTCGGAGATCCTCAAGAAGGGGCAGTCGATCGAGACGCAGATCCTCAACGTGGACAGGGACAACAAGCGGATCTCCCTGGGCCTCAAGCAGATCCAGCCCGATCCGTGGGAGTCGGCCTCCCAGCGCTATCCCATGGGCTCCCGCGTCACCGGCAAGATCGTGCGGTTGACCGACTTCGGCGCCTTCGTCGAGCTCGAGCCGGGGGTGGACGGGCTCCTGCACGTCTCACAGATGTCCAGCCGTCCCATAGCCTCTCCGTCGGACCTCGTCAACGTGGGCGATGAGCTCACGCTGATGGTGATACGCGTCGACCCCAACGAGCGGCGCATCGGGTTAAGCCTCAAGGACCTGGCAGCGGCCATTCTCGAAGAGCCGTCACAGGCCGACGCGCGCGGCCGCGGCAAGGGGCGGAAGCGGCGGGGCGGCGAGGATTTCGATGAGGACGAGGAGTAGGTCGGCGATGGAGGACGGCAGGTGACAGCCCGCGGTCGCGCCGCCCTCATCGCCATGGGCGTCGGGGTGGGGATCGTCGTGCTCTTCCTCGGCACGGTCTGGGTTTTCATGGCCATGCTCAGCGAGGAAGGCCTGCCGACGGGCGGGTCGAAGGTCGCCGTGGTGGAGATTGAGGGCATCATCGTGGACGGTACCGCGGCCATCCGGGAGCTCCGCGAGCACGCCGACAACCCGTCGATCAAGGCGGTGGTCGTGCGGGTCAACAGCCCCGGCGGTGTGGTGGCGCCGACACAGGAGATCTCTGCGGCCATCCAGCGCGCGAGGAAAGCCGGCAAGCCGGTGGTCGCCTCGCTCGGAGCGGTGGCCGCCTCGGGCGGCTACTACGTCGCGGTGGCCGCGGACAGGATCTATGCGAATCCCGGCACGCTGACGGGCTCCATCGGCGTGGTCATGCAGCTCGCCAATCTCGGGGGGCTGCTGAAGAAGGTCGGTGTCGAGTACGTCGTCGTCAAGGCGGGCTCGTACAAGGACATTGGCAACTTTGCCCGGACCATGAGCCCGGAGGAGCGCAAGATGCTCCAGGCGCTCCTCGACGACGTCTACTCGCAGTTCGTCGAGGCCGTCTCCGAAGGGCGCGGCCTCGAGAAGAAGGACGTCCTGGCGTTCGCCGAAGGCCGCATCTACTCAGGCCAGCAGGCCCTGGCGCTCAAGATGGTCGACGAGCTGGGCGGCTTCGAGGAGGCCGTCGAGGCGGCGGGCAAGCTGGCCAATATCTCCGGTCGACCCAAGCTCGTCTACCCGCGGAAGAGGTTCTCCTTTAAAGATCTCCTGGAAAACCGGTTGGGACTGCCGGGCGCCGGGCAGCTCCTGCCGGCGCTCTCTGGCATCCGTACCCCGCTCTACCTCATGCAGTAGCCGTAAACCCTTGCTCTGCTTGACAATCTTTCGAGCGGCGTGCTACGTTTCAATGGTGCGATCCACCCGCTTGACATGTCCGAGACCGGAAGATGGCGGGCTTCCCGTGGAGGAAGCAGGCTCATGACCAAAGCGGATCTCATCGAGGAAGTCTCCAAGCTGTCGAGCCTGACCAAGAAGGAGACGGAGTTGATCGTCAACACCGTCTTCGACAACATCACCGATGCTCTCGCCAAGGGAGACAAGGTGGAGTTGCGCGGGTTCGGCAGCTTCCGCATCCGTCACCGCAACTCCCGAAAGGGCCGCAACCCCAAGACCGGGGACAGCGTCAGCGTCCCCGAGAAGCGGGTGCCGTTCTTCAAGGTAGGGAAGAGGCTCCGCGAGCTGGTCAACACCTAGAGGCCGCCCCGTAGCCGCGTGGACCGACTCTGGGCGCCGTGGCGGATGGACTACGTGACGTCCGCCGGAGTGCCTCTCCCCACGGCCACCGGGTGCATCTTCTGCGAGGCCCTCGGGGGAGGCGACGACCGCCAGAGCCTCATCCTCCGCCGGGGCCCCAAGGCCTTCCTGATCCTCAACAAGTATCCCTACACTGCCGGCCACGTCATGGCCGCGATCAACCGCCACGTCGGTTCCCTCGAGGAGACGGCTCCGGAGGAGCTCGGCCAAACGATGGACCTCGTGCAGGCGGCGGTCCGGGCGCTTGGGAGCGCCTATGGCCCGGACGGCTACAATGTTGGCTTCAACCTGGGGCGCGCGGCGGGAGCCGGCGTGCCGGGACACCTGCACGTCCACGTCGTGCCGCGCTGGAGCGGCGACATCAACTTCATGCCCGTCGTGAGCGACACCAAGGTTCTGCCCGAGACCCTCGACATCACCTATGACCGCCTCCTGGCGGCGCTCGCCTCGTGAGGGACCCTTCGGCCGATCTGTTCCCCCAGCCGTCATCTTCCGAGCTGTCCCCCCAATCGCTGTCCCCCCAATCGCTGTCCCCCCAATCGCTGTCCCCCCAATCGCTGTCCCCAATGATGAGGCAGTATAGGGCGCTCAAGCAGCGCTACCCGGACTACCTGCTGCTCTTCCGCCTCGGCGACTTCTACGAGCTGTTCTTCGAGGACGCCCACGAGGGCGCGCGCCTGCTCCAGATCACGCTGACGTCTCGCCAGAAGGGCGAGGGCGCCATTGCCATGGCAGGCATCCCGCACCATGCCGCCGACGGCTACATCACGCGGCTGATACGGGCCGGGCGGAAAGTGGCGGTGTGCGAGCAGATGGAGGCGCCCGTCAAAGGCAAGAAGCTCGTCCGGCGAGAGATCGTCCGGGTCATCACGCCGGGCACGCTGACCGACACCCAGTATCTCGACGGAGCGGCCAACAACTATCTCCTGGCCGTTCACCGGACCGGCGCCGGCGCCGGCCGGGCGTTGGGCGCCGGCCTGGTGGACGTCTCCACAGGCGACTTCTGGGTCGGCGAGAGCACGGGCGACGAAGCGGCGCTGCTCGACGCGGCGCTCCTGCGGCGGCCCGCCGAGTGCCTCGTGGCGCGCGAGGGCGACAGGGATTTGGAGGCCCGGCTGGCCGCGGCGGGGCTCATGATGACGAGCGGGGAGCCCTCGTGGTTCGCGCTGCGCCAGGCGCGCGAGACGCTGGCGGCGCACTTCCGCGTGCAGTCGCTCGACAGCCTGGGCGTGGGGGACATGAGCGCGGGATTGCAGGCCGCCGGCGCTGCACTCGCGTATCTGCGGGACACCCAGGGCGAGGCGCTCGGCCATCTCACCCGGCTCCAGCGCCTGCTCCCGGGCGACGCCATGGTGCTCGATCCCACCGCCGTCGCCACCCTCGAGCTCTTCGAGAACGCCCAGGACCGGAGCGCGCGCGGCTCGCTCCTGGCTCTCCTCGACAGGACCTCGACGCCGATGGGGGCGCGAACGCTCCGCCAGTGGCTTCTCCGGCCGCTTCTCGACACCGGTGCGATCTCGCGACGCCAGGATGCCGTGGAGGTCCTGGTCGCCGAGCCCGCGCTGCGGGCGGCCGTGCGGAGGCAGATCCACGGCATCGGAGACCTTGAGCGGCTCTCGAGCCGCGCCGCGCTCGGCGTCGCGCACGCGCGGGACCTGACGGGGCTGCGGGGCTTTCTCGGTCGTCTCCCGGTCCTGCGCGAGGCGCTCGGCGGGCCCTCGGCGCCCCTTCTCGGAGAGGTGGCGGAGGAGATCAGCGCCCTGCCGGCGCTTCACAAGCTTCTCGTGGACGCGCTCGAGGACGAGCCGCCGCTGACGCTCAGGGAGGGCGGCTTGATCCGGGAGAGCTGGAGCGCCGAGCTCGGCCTAATCAAGCGCGGCGCGCGCGAGGCGCGCGAGTGGATCGCCGCCCTCGAAGGGCGCGAGCGAGAGCGCACGGGCATCCCCACGCTTCGCGTGCGCTTCAACCGCGTCTTCGGGTATGGCATCGAGGTGAGCAATGCGCATGCGGCGAAGGTGCCCGCCGAGTACATCCGGCGCCAGACTCTGGTCGGCGCCGAGCGCTACGTCACCGCCGAGCTCAAGGAGTACGAAGGCCGCGTGCTCGGTGCCGAGGAGCGGATGGCCAAGCTCGAGCTCGAGCTCTTCCAGGAGGTCCGGACGGCGGTGGCGGCCGAGGCGCCGGCGCTCCTGACGACGGCGCGGGCGGTCGGGACGCTCGACGCCCTCGCCTCGCTCGGGGAGATCGCCCACGACCGGGGATACGTGAGACCGCAGGTCGACGACGGCCGAGCCATCGACATCGCCGAGGGGCGCCATCCGGTGCTCGAGTCCGGCGGCGAGCGCCCCTTCACGCCCAACGACCTGCACCTCGACCCCGAGCGCGAGCAGGTGATCATCCTGACCGGGCCCAATATGAGCGGCAAGAGCGTCTTCATGCGCCAGGCGGCGCTGCTGGTGATCCTGGCTCAGATGGGCAGCTTCGTGCCGGCGCGCTCGGCCCGGATCGGCATGGTGGACCGGATCCTGACGCGCGTCGGCGCCCAGGACAACCTGGCGCGGGGCCAGAGCACCTTCCTCGTGGAGATGGTCGAGACCGCCAGCATCCTGCACCACGCGACGGAACGAACGCTGGTCTTGCTTGATGAAGTGGGGCGCGGCACCTCGACCTTCGACGGGCTCGCGATCGCCTGGGCCGTGACCGAGGAGCTCCACGACCGCGGCCGCGGCGCGAAGGTCCTGTTCGCCACCCACTACCACGAGCTCACCGCGCTGGCCGATCGGCTCGCGCGGGTCCGCAACTTCCACGTCGCGGTCAAGGAATGGAACGACGAGATCATCTTCCTCCACAAGGTCGGGCCCGGCGGGACGGACAGGTCCTACGGCATCCAGGTCGCCCGCCTGGCCGGGCTGCCGAAGACCGTGATTGCCCGCGCCCGGGAAATCCTCGCCGAGCTCAGTCAGGATCCCGGCGCGCGGGTCCCGGGCCAGCCCGAGCCGGCTCCACAGCTCGGGCTGTTCCCGCACACGCCGGATCCCGTGCTCAAGGAGCTCCACGCGCTGGACGTGTCGTCCCTCACGCCGTTGGCTGCGCTGAATCTTGTCGCGGAGTGGCAACAGCGCCTCAAGGCCCAACCGTGAATCCCATTCGCCTTCTGCCCGATCACCTCATCAACAAGATCGCCGCGGGCGAGGTCGTGGAACGGCCGGCGTCGGTCGCCAAGGAGCTCGTGGAAAACTCGATCGACGCCGGCGCGCGCGTCATCACGGTGGAGTTGAAGGATGCGGGACGCCAGCTCATCCGCGTCACGGACAATGGCGCCGGCATGCGGCGCGGCGACGTGGACATGGCGCTCCAGCGCCACGCCACGTCGAAGATCGCGGAGGAGGGCGACCTGGCCGCCATCGCGACCCTGGGCTTTCGCGGCGAGGCCCTGCCCGCCATCTGCGCTGTCAGCCGCTTCGAGATCCTCTCGTGCCCGCACGGCGACGCCCTGGGCACGCTGGTCCGCGGCGCGGGCGGGATGGTCGCCGATCGTCTCGACGTCGAGGCGGCTCCGGGCACCTCGGTCGAGGTTCAGGACCTCTTCTTCAACACGCCGGCCCGCCTCAAGTTCCTCAGGAGCGCGCCGGCAGAGCTGGCGTTCATGCTGCGGCTCCTGCAGGGCATCGCGCTCTCGCGGCCAGACCTGCACTTCCGGGTGCTCCACCACGGCAAGCCGGTGCTGTCGGCTCCGCCCGCGGCGACACTACGGGACAGGATCGGCGCGCTCCTGGACTTCGAGGCGGCGGAGGCGATGCTCGACGTCGACCACCTCCAAGGCAACGTGCGCGTCACCGGCTTGGCAGCGCCACCCCAGCGGGCGCGAGGCAATCGCGACGAGATCACCCTCATCGTCAACGGCCGTCCGGTCAGGGACACGGCGCTGGCGCAGGGCCTGGTCGAAGCCTACCGCCCCATGCTCCCGCGCCACCAATTCCCGGTGGCGGCGCTCCTGATCGAGCTGCCGCTGCCGGAGGTGGACGTCAATGTCCACCCGACCAAGGCCTGGGTCCGTTTCCGCTCGCCACGCCTGGTGCAGGAAGCCGTGTTCCGCGCAGTCCAGAACGCCCTCCGCTCCCAGCGTGTCGTCCAGCCCCAGCAAGGCCTGGTGTCCGGGAACAGGAGCCTCGACATGGCCCCCGTACTCCCCCAGTCCGCGGATGTCCCTACAGAGGCTTCCTCCAGGGACTCGCAGGGGGCGCTCTTTCGGGAAGCCGCGGCCTCTTTCGGACCCGGGCGCTTCGGGGCCGTCGTCGGCCAGCTCCAGGAGACCTTCATCGTGGCGGGCAGCGACGAGGAGGTCTTCTTCATCGACCAGCACGTCGCCCACGAGCGCGTGCTCTTCGAGGAGCTTCGCCGCGACCTCGCCTCTGGCCCGCTGGCGTCCCAGACCCTGCTCTTCCCTCAGACGCTCGAGCTCGGACCCGGCCAGGCGACTCTCCTCGCTTCGTTCGCCACCGACCTCGAGGCCCTGGGCTTCGCCCTCGAGGGCTTCGGCGGCCGGAGCGTGCTCCTGCGGGCGGTGCCCGCGCTCCTCAAGGCTCAGGAGCCGCGGCGGCTCATCGAAGGGTTGCTCGACGAAGTCGGCGCCCCGGCCGGGGCGCACCAGGCACCCCTCGTGGACCGGGCGCTCGCATTCGTCGCGTGCCGCGCGGCGATCAAGGCGCATGCGCCCTTGCAGCGGGAAGAGATGGTGCGTCTGCTCTCGGACCTCTCGGCCACCGAGACCCCGTATTTCTGCCCGCACGGGCGGCCCATCGTGTCCCGCCTCTCTCTCAAAGAGATCAAGCGGGAGCTTCGGCGGACGTGGTGAAACCACCTCCGCTGCTCCTTATAGTCGGCCCCACCGGGGTGGGGAAGACCGCCGTCGCGCTGTCCCTCGCGGGCCGCGTGCCGATGGAGGTCGTGAGTGCCGACTCGCGCCAGGTCTACCGCGGGATGGACGCCGCGACTGGCAAGCCGACCCCCGCAGAGCGCAAGGCCGTGACGCATCATCTCCTCGATCTCATCGAGCCCGGCGAGCGGTACAACGCGGCGCGCTTCAGGCTGGACGCGGCGAAGGCGATAGAGGGGATCCGAGCAGCTGGTCGCCTTCCGGTCGTCGTGGGAGGCACCGGCCTCTACGTGCGGGCGCTCCTGAGAGGGCTCGATCCGGCGCCGCCCGCCGACCCGACGCTGCGCGCCCAACTGGGCGAGACAGCCAGGAGAGCGGGCCCCGCGGCCCTCCACGAGCGCCTAGCGGCTCTGGATCCGGAGCGCGCGGCCCGGCTTCACCCCAACGACGGGGTCCGGATCATACGGGCGATCGAGAAGCTCGTCGCGGTCGAGAAGCTCACCGCTATCGAGAACGCCGGAGGCTGGACGCGGGCGGTGACGCCTTGGAGCGTGCTGATGTTCGGGCTCAGGCGCGAGCGGGGGGCGCTGAACGCCAGCCTCGAAGAACGCGCGCGCGCCATGCTCGCCGGTGGGATGATGCAAGAGGTGCGGCGCCTCCTCGCTGCCGGCCATGACGAGACGGCGGCGGGCATGGCGGGCATAGGCTACCGTCAGCTCGCCGCGGTGGTGAGCGGCCGCCTGTCGGAGGCCGAGGCGCAGAGGCTCATGATCCGCGACACCCAGCGCTACGCCAAGCGCCAGATGACGTGGTTCGCGCGCGAGCCGGGGATCCAGTGGCTGGACGTGGACGAGGTCGGCGGCGTCGAGGGCGCAGCCGAGTACATACACAAGCACATTTTGCGAGAGGGATGGGTCGAGTGAGGAAGAGGGAACGGGCGCTCCTGGCGGCCTTGCGGCTCCCCAGGCAGCGCCGCTACGAAGTCGAAGAATCGCTGGACGAGCTGGGCCGCCTCGCCGAGTCCGCGGGCGCCGAGGTTGTGGGCCGCGTCACCCAGGAGCGGCACGCGCCAACACCCAAGCTCTACTTCGGCAAGGGCAAGGTGGACGAGCTCAAGGCCTCCTCCGAGCGCGAGGGCGCCAACCTGATGATCTCCGACGACGCGCTCTCGCCCGTCCAGGAGCGCAACCTCGGCGGCTCGCTCGGGCTCAAGGTCATCGACCGCACCGCGCTCATCCTCGACATCTTCGCCCAGCGGGCGCGGACCATGGAGGGCAAGCTCCAGGTCGAGCTGGCGCAGCTGTCCTATCTCCTGCCGCGCCTCGTGGGGCAGTGGAAGCATCTGGAGAGGCTCGGCGGCGGCATCGGCACCCGGGGTCCCGGCGAGAGCCAGCTCGAGTCCGATCGCCGCATGGTCCGCCACAGGATCGAGAAGATCCGCGGCGAGCTGGGGCGCGTGCGGGTACATCGACGGCTGCTGCGCGATCGCCGCAAGGCCGCGGGCGTGCCCGTGGTGGCCCTCGTGGGCTACACCAACGCGGGCAAGACCACTCTCCTCAACCGCCTCACCGGCGCGGAGCACGCAGCCGCAGATCAGCTGTTCGTGACCCTCGACCCCGCGGCCCGGCTCTGCTCCCGAACCGGCCACGCGCCGTTCATCCTCACGGACACGGTGGGCTTCATCCGCAAGCTGCCCCACCAGCTGGTCGCGGCATTCAAGGCGACACTCGAGGAGCTGGAGGAGGCGGACGTCCTGGTCCACGTGGTGGACGCCAGTCATCCGGGTCTCGACGAGCAGATGCAGGCGGTGGACTCGCTCCTGGCCGAGCTCGAGCTCGGTCGCCGGCCGACCATCGTGGCGCTCAATAAGGTGGACCGTCTCGACGAGGGCGCGGCGCTCGGCGCGCTCGTGGACCGATTCGAGGGCGTGGCCCTCTCGGCCCGCACGGGAGAGGGCGTGGACGCGCTGCTCGACCGCATCGAGCGCGCGCTGCGCCCGGGAGTGGAGCGCGTCAGGCTTCGCATTCCGTACCACGACGGTACGGCGATCGCCCACTGCTACGAGCGCGGCCGCGTCCTGGCGCGCTCGGATGACGCCGACGGGATACACCTCGAGGTCGAGCTGTCGCCCCGCCTGCTGGCCTTCGTCGAGCCCTACATTCAGACGAACTGAACGGACGCGCTGAACGGGGCCTCGGCGCGCGGAGCTTTCGCGCCGGCCGGGCCGTCCGGAATGGTAGACTTGGGCCTCGTCCGCAACGGATGATCCCATGGGACTCGCCAACTGGCTGACGACGCTCCGCATCCTGCTCATCCCGGTCTTCGTGACCCTGCTCGTGTATCGGCAGGCGGGATGGGCCTTCGTCGTCTTCTGCGCGGCGAGCCTGACGGACCTGCTCGACGGCTACATCGCGAGAAGCCGGGGAACGCAGACCCGACTGGGCGCCTTCCTGGATCCCGTGGCGGACAAGCTCCTCCTCACGTCCGCCTTCATCACGCTGACGTACCTCAAGGTCATCCCGTTCTGGATCGCCGCCGTCGTAGTCAGCCGGGACCTCATTCTGAGCGTCGGTGTGCTCGTCATCCACGTCGCGGGCGGGACCGTTCATCCGACTCCCAGCTGGCTGGGGAAGGCCTCGACCGTCTGCCAGATGACGACGGTCCTCCTCGCCATGCTCGCGTTCTACTTCAAGATGCTCATGTCGCTGCCGAAAGCGGCGGCCTGGGTGACGGCGTTCTTCACGATCGCTTCCGGGCTCCAGTACCTCGTCCAGGGGCTCAAGGAGCTGAACCCGCCGACTGACGACCCACTCGCGGCGGAACAGTCACGAGTCCGGCATGACCAGCTGCGCTGAGCCCGGACCCAGCGGCGTCGTGGTGTCGGCCGTGCGGGAGCGGTCACCGGCAGCGCGGGCGGGGCTCAGCGTGGGCGACCGCATCGTGGCCATCAACGGGGCGCGGCTCAGGGACGTCGTCGATTTCCACTTCCACGCCGGACTGGCGCGGCTCCGGCTCTCGGTCGAGCGGGGAGGGCGGACCCAGAGCGCGGTCCTGCGGCGGACGGGGCCCGACCTGGGCCTCGAGCTCGAGGCGCCCCGCCCCGGCGAGATCGACACGTGCAGCAACAAGTGCGTGTTCTGCTTCATCCACCAGCTGCCGCGCGGGATGCGCAAGAGCCTCTACGTCAAGGACGACGACTTCAGGCTCTCGTTTCTCCACGGCAACTACATCACGCTCACCGATCTGGACGAGGCCGAGCTCGCGCGAATCGAGGCACAGCGCCTCTCGCCGCTCTACGTGTCCGTCCACGCGACCGATCCGGACCTCCGCCACCGCCTCCTCGGCCAGCCGCGCGTTCGCCGCGAGATCCTGCCCGTCATGGAGCGCCTGGCCAAGGCCGGCATCATGATGCACGCGCAGATCGTCCTCGTGCCCGACTGGAACGACGGCGCCCAGCTCGAGCGCTCGGTGCGCGAGCTGGCCCGCCTCCACCCCCAGGTCGCCACCACCACCGTGGTACCCGTGGGGCTGACGAGGCATCGCGAGAGACTGCCGGAGCTCCGCACGCTCACGAGCGCCGAGGCGCGCGACCTGGCCCGTACGGTCGAACGCTGGCAGCACGAGCTTCTCGATGCCCTCGGCACGCGCTTCGTGTGGGCGTCGGACGAGGTGTACCTCCAGGCCGGAAGGCCGCTGCCCGCGGCATCCGCGTACGAGGGCTTCCCGGTGGTCGAGGACGGGATTGGCCTGGTCCGACGCTTCAGCGACGGCTTCGGGCACGCGGTGCGCCGCCTGCCCGCGCGCGTGGCCGCGCCTCGCACCGTCACCGTGGTGACCGGCACGATGTTCGCCCCCCGCCTGCGGCGCCTCCTGAGGGCGTTCACTGTCGAGGGCCTGCGCGTGCGGCTGGCGCCGATCGCCAATGACTGGTTCGGGCACAGCATCGGTGTCGCGGGGCTTTTGACCGGGCACGACATCGCCGCGCAGCTCGCCGGACGGCAGCTCGGTGACGAGGTGCTCGTGCCCGCCGTGGCGATCCGCGACGGGGCAGGCGTCTTCCTGGACGACCTCTCCCCCGCCGACCTCACCGCGTCTCTGGGCGTGCCCGTGCGGCCTGTCGAAGCTGGGCCGAGCGCGCTCGCCGCCGCCCTCCTCGGCCGCTGAGCGGCCCGCCACGCCGTGATCCGTCCGATCATCGCTCTCGTGGGCCGGCCCAACGTGGGCAAGTCCACGCTCTTCAACCGTCTCGTCGGCCGCCGCCGCTCCCTCGTCCACGACGTCCCGGGCGTCACGCGCGACCGGCTCTACGGCACCACCGTCTTCGAGCGCTGGCAGGCGACCGTGGTGGACACGGGCGGCTTCGACCCCAGCACGGAGTCCGACCTGATCGCGGCCGTGCGCGACCAGGTCTTGACGGCCATCGCGGAGGCGGACCTCGTCATGTTTGTCGTGGACGGCCGCGCAGGCCTGACCTCGCTCGACGAGGAGATCGCCCGCATCCTCCGTCGCAGCCAGCGCCCCGTGCTGCTCGCCGTGAACAAGGTCGACGCGGCGGGCAAGGAGGCGACCCTCGCGGACTTCTACCGCCTCGGCTTCCCCGCGGTCCAGTCCGTCTCCGCCGAGCACGGGCGCGGCGTCGCCGAGCTGCTCGAGGCCGCCCGGGATCATGCGCCCGATCCGGTGGTCGAGAGCCGGCTCGAGGGCACGCGCGTGGCGATCATCGGCAGGCCGAATGTCGGCAAGTCCTCTCTCGTCAACGCGGTGCTCGGCGAGGAGCGGGTGCTCGTCCACGAGGCTCCGGGCACGACGCGCGACGCGGTCGACACGCCGTTGACCTTCCGCGACCGCCCGTACCTCCTCATCGACACCGCCGGCATCCGGCGCAAGGGGCGGGTGACCGAGGTACTCGAGAAGCTCGCCGTGGTCATGGCGCTCAAGAGCCTCGAGCGATGCGACGTCGCGGTCCTCGTGATGGACGCCTCGGAAGGCGTGACGTCGCAGGACGCGCACATCGCGGGCTATGCCCACGATGCGGGCCGCGCCATCGTGGTGGCGGTCAACAAGTGGGACCTGGTGCCGCAGGGCCTCGTCGGCCGCGCCGAGGTCACGGCGCAGATCCACGAGCGGCTGCCCTTTCTCGACTACGCGCCCATCTGCTTCACGTCGGCGCTGACGAAGCTCGGTCTGCGGGATCTCTTCGACACCGTCGACCACGTCGCCGCGGAGGCGCGCAAGCGGCTCCAGCCGGGTGAGCTCCTCACGATCTTCCGCCAGGCGCTCGGGCGGCGGCCGATGTCCTCGGGCGGCGTGCCGATCCGCGTGCACAGCGTCCAGCAGGTCGCGGTGTCACCGCCGACATTCGCGGTCAAGGTCAACTCGGCGGGCAAGCTGCATTTCTCCTACGAGCGCTACCTGATCAATTCGATCCGTCACGCGGCCGGCTTCGCCGGCTCGCCGATACGTCTCTTGCTGAGACGGAGCGCCGGGAAGCGGAAGGGGAGAACCGGCTCCGAGCCGCGCCGCACGACCGGCAAGCGCCGTCCCTGAGCCGATCCCGCCTAAGTAGGCAGAACCCCTAGCAAAACCGTTGGTTCACCGCGGGGTCTGTGCTAACATGACGCGGCGTTAGATCCCGAGCCACAATGAGGGCCCATGGCAACAGACCCGGACCGCGACGAGTTCCTCGAGGACGACGAGCAGGACGAGCTGGCACGGCGGAGCATCTTCTCGGCTGGATGGTTCCGCGCTCTGCTCGTCCTGACGGTGCTGGCCATCGTCGTCGTGGTATCGCTGCCCTATCTTCTCAACTGGCTCGAGCCCACGCCTGCTCCACCGGTCAAAACCCAGGCCAAGAGCGGCGCACCCGCGCCGCCATCAGGGCCTGCTCCAGCGCCTCCAGTCACGAGCCCCTCGCCCCCGACCCTGATCCCGGCGCCCGCCCCTGCGCCCCCTGCCAAGGTCGAGAGTCCCGCACCTCCCGTACCCCCGGCCAAAGTGGAGGCGCCAAAGCCGGCCCCCGCTCCAGCTCCCGCCGCCCCGAGTCAAATGCCCGCGACCCCGAGTCCAGCCGACCGCCCGTTGGGAACGGCGCCGCTGCCCGTGGTTCCGGCGCCCTCCGGACCGGTTGCCAAAACCGGACCCGCAGTCAAGCAAGCGCCGGCAGCCAAGCCAGCACCGGGGGCCCAAACGGAGGCTCCAAAGGCGCCGCCCGCGCCGAAGCCAGCCGCACCAGCGGGGGGCGGTTCGCCGGGCGGCTACTGGGTGCAGGTCGGGGCCTTCCTTGAGGAGAAGAACGCCGAGGCGCTGGCCAAGCAACTTCGCGGCGAGAGCTTCGCTGTCCAGATCGTGCAGGTCACACGTGGGGGCGGCCCCGCCGCCGCCGAGCCCGCCAAGCCGACGGGCGGACAGAACCAGCTCCTCATCACGGGCTCGACGCCGGACGCGGTCAACGCGGCGCTCAAGGGCAAGGGCACGGCACAGGCGGTCAAGGGAGGCGTGGTGGTCAACCCGCCCTTCGATCTCGAGACAGCCATGTCGCTGTCGTCGTCGCTCAAGAAGGAAGGGTTCAAGGTCGTCATCCGGCGCGCCAAGGCCGCGCCGCCGAAGGCCGGCAGCGGGTCGACCTTCCACGTCGTGCGGGTCGGCGGCTTTGCGGACCGGGCAAAAGCCCAGCAGGCCCGCGGCGAGCTCGAGGCCAAGGGCCATCCGGGCTTCCTGGCGCAGGGAGCGGCGCGCTGATGCATGGCCGGCAACCGCTGGTCGTGCTCGTGACCGCGCCCTCGGAGTCCGTGGGGCTCGAGATCGGTCGGACACTCGTGGACGAGCGCCTCGCGGCCTGCGTCAGCGTGATGCCCGGCCTCACGTCCATCTACCACTGGGAAGGCCACCGCGAGGAAACGGCCGAGGCGCTGCTCCTGATCAAGACGCGGCCCGAGGGCTACGCCGCCCTCCAGCGTCGCGTGCTCGAGCTCCATCCATATTCGGTGCCCGAAGTGCTCGGGCTGCCCGTCGCCGAGGGCGCGCCCGCCTACGTGCAGTGGGTCCGGGAGTCCATCCCGATCGAGGGGGGGTGACCGCTCTGACGAAGAACGATCTCATCAACGCGGTGGCCGCCCACGGACTGTCGAAGCGGCAATCCGCCTCGGTGGTGGAATCGCTGTTCGACATCATCTTCCGCTGCTTCGAGAAGAGCGAGGATGTCAAGATCGTGGGTTTCGGCCACTTTCGCATCCGCCGCAAGGCCTCGCGGCGGGGACGCAACCCACAGACGGGGGACAGCATCGAGATCACCGCGCGCAAGGTGCTGACCTTCAAGCCGAGCAAGGGCCTCAAGCTCCGCATCAACCATCACCAGGGTTGAGGCGGCGACCGTGAGCGGTGGTGGCGCGGCGCGAGGCGGAGAGGATCAGGGGGGAGAGGGCCCAAAACGGGCGGTGATCCCGGACAAGCTCTACTACCGAATCGGCGAGGTCGAGGCCATCACGGAGGTACCCGCCTACGTCCTCCGTTACTGGGAGTCGGAGTTTCGCCTGCTGCGCCCCAAGAAGAACCCCGCGGGCCAGCGGCTCTACCGGAGACGCGACCTCGATCTCGTTCTCCGCATCAAAACCCTGCTCTACGATGAACGGCTCACGCTCGAGGGTGCCAAGAAGCGCCTGGTGGCGGAGAGCCGCGGGCCCGCGCAGCTGGACCTCGGCGTGCGCGGCGCGGCGCTCGAGGCGGCCCTCCGGCGGATGCGCGACCAGCTTCGCGCGATACGCGACCGCCTCGCGCCTCTCAAGAGCTGAAAGTACCGAGGAGGCCGCCTTGTCTTTGCCCGTGCCACTCCGTACAATGAGCGCTTGGGTCGGGGCGTGGCGCAGCCCGGTAGCGCACTTGACTGGGGGTCAAGGGGTCGCAGGTTCAAATCCTGTCGCCCCGACCAATTTAGCGAGAGCGATCGTAGCGACAACGACGGGGGCGGATCCCGGGATCTGCCCTCTTTTTTGCTCGCGGAACGGTGAGCGACGATGGCGGCGGTGATCCTGGTCACCAACGATGACGGAGTGCACGCCGCGGGCCTCGACGCGTTGGCCGCCGCTCTGGATGAGCTTGGCGAGGTGTACGTAGTGGCGCCGGATCACGAGCAGAGCGCGGTCGGTCATGCGCTGACGCTGCACCGCCCGTTGCGCGTCGCGGAGGTGGGCAAGCGGCGCTTCGCCGTCAACGGCACACCGTCCGACTGCGTCAACCTCGCGGTGCTGGGGCTCTTGCCCGAGCGCCCGGTGTTCGTGGCGGCGGGCATCAATCACGGCTCGAACCTCGGAGACGACGTCACCTATTCCGGGACCGTTTCGGCGGCGATGGAGGGCACCCTGCTGGGCGTGCCGTCCATGGCCGTGTCGCAGGCGGACGCGGGGACGGCGGGGTTCGAGAGCGCAGCCGCGGTGTCGCGACTCCTGGCAAGCCGCGTGCTGGTGGAGGGGCTTCCGGCGAAGACGCTGCTCAACGTCAACATACCGGGCGGGGCCGCGATCGGCATACGGATGACGCGGCTCGGTCACCGGGTCTACCGGGAGAAGGTCGTGCGAGAAGTCGACCCGCGCGGCCAGCCCTACTACTGGATCGGCGCCGGTCCTCCCGAGTGGGCCGAGGACGAGGGATGCGACATCGCCGCCGTGGAGCGCGGCCTCGCGAGCGTGACGCCGCTGCACCTGGATCTGACGCACTACGGCGCTCTTGGGCGGATGGGCGATTGGGAGGGCGGCCTCAATGCGCTGCTGAGGAAACGGCCGCGGTGATCGGCCGCCGGCGAGCGCCCGAGACCGCGGCGGCGGGCGAGCAGCGCTACGCTCGGGAGCGCGACCGGATGGTCGTGGAGCAACTCGTGAAGCGGGGCATCGCCGACCCGCGGGTGCTGGAAGCGATGCGACACACGCCGCGCCACCTGTTCGTGGACGAGGCGCTACGGGACAAGGCGTACGGGGATTACCCGCTCCCGATCGGCGACGGGCAGACGATCTCGCAGCCTTTCATGGTGGCCCGTATGAGCGAGCTGTTGCGGCTGACGGGGAAGGAGAAGGTTCTCGAAGTCGGCACGGGCTCTGGCTACCAGGCCGCCGTACTGGCCCGCCTCGTGGCGCGCGTCTGCACCGTGGAGCGGATCCCGAAGCTCGCCGCTCGTGCCCGGCAGACGCTCGAGACGATCGGCGCGAGCAATGTCTGGGTTCGGACGGCCAATGGTACCTTCGGATGGCCCGACGAGGCGCCGTTCGACCGCATCGTGGTGACGGCCGGCGGGCCGTCCGTGCCGCCGCCACTGCTCGAGCAGCTGGCCGAGGGCGGGCGCATGGTGATGCCAGTCGGGTCCGAGACCTCTCAGCGTCTGGAGATCGTCGAGAAGGTCGGCGGACAGCCGCGCGTGACGGAGGACTCCGGGTGCGTGTTCGTGAAGTTGATCGGGAAGTACGCGTGGGAAGAGTAGAATGGCCGATAGGGACGGGGCGTAGCGCAGCTTGGTAGCGCGCCTGCTTCGGGAGCAGGAGGTCGCTGGTTCAAATCCAGTCGCCCCGACCATTTTTCACCCGTGCACCCTCGCATGAACGCCACAGGGCTGCGCTGCGCTGCGGAGATCATCGTCGAGGGACGTGTGCAGGGCGTGGGCTACCGCATCTTCGCCCAGCGGAAAGCCGGTCAGCTGGCCCTGCGCGGCTACGTCATGAACCTCAAGGACGGGAGGGTTCGCGTGCGCGTCGAGGGCAGCCGCGTGGCCATAGAGGAGCTTGCCCGGGATCTCGAGAAGGGCCCGCCGCTGGCGCGCGTCGAGTCGGTGTCCGTCTCTTGGCGGCCGCCGACGGGCCGCTTCACCTCGTTCGACGTGCGGTATGCGGAGTTCGACCCGTGAGGGTTCGCGGCCGACGCGCCATCGGCCTCGGGCTGCTCCTGCCCGGCCTTCTCCTGACCCACCCCGGCGCCGCCGATGCCGACAGCCGGGCGGTGACGTCCCCAGCCAGAAAAGCGGCGCCGAAGTCGGCGGGGCCCTCCGTTCGGCCGGCCGACCGAGTGGCCGAGAGAAAGCCCCGGAGCCGTGTCCATGCCCGGCCGGCCCACCACGCCGTCGGCCAGACCGTCCACGTCGTCCGCGCGGGCGATTCCATCGGCCGCATGGCCGCGCGCTACAAGGTCACGCGCAAGGCGCTGATCGACGCCAACAAGCTCCAGCGGCCCGGGCAGCTGCGCATTGGCCAGCGGCTCGTCGTGCCGGGAGCGCGCCTCGCGGCGGGTGCAGGCCCGGTCCAGGTCATCGACGCGGGCATCGTCGACGGCGACGTGCTGCTGGTACGCGCGGGACCGCACCGCGTGCCGACCCGGCTCTACATTCCCGCGCCCGAGGCGGACGTGCTGCCGCCCGACTTCTTCTGGCCCGTTGACGGCCGGGTCATCTCGCCGTTCGGACGGCGGCGCAGTGGGTGGCACGCGGGCATGGACATCAAGGCCGAGGCAGGCACGCCCATCCTCGCCGCGGCGCCGGGCGTCGTGATCTCGAGCGGCCAGGAGCGGGCCTACGGCCGCATCATCCGGATCGAGCATGACGACGGCTACGTCACGGTCTATGCCCACAACCTGGAGAATCTCGTCGAGGTCGACGACCGCGTGTCCGGGGGCGCGCTCATCGGCACCGTCGGCAGCAGCGGCCGGGCGAGCACGCCGCACCTGCACTTCGAGGTCCGCTACGAGGGCATCGTCTACAACCCGCTCGACCTGCTGCCCGCCCGCAACGTGATCGAGGTCCGGGCGGACGAGGCGCTGGACATGCCGATGGAGTCGGCCCGCGCCGACGGCATGGACCTCGACGCCGATGAGTGAGCTGTATGCCGAGACGGTCAGCCTGGATGACAACGACGAGCCGATCGAGACCCTCCTGGAGCGGGCCCCCGCCGACCTGGCGGGCGACAGGGACAAGCCGGGCGACGCGGCGCGCGGCCGCGAGCTTCTCGGCCTCTATCTCCGCGACATCGCCAAAGTCCCGCTGCTCACACCCGAGCAGGAGCAGGAGCTCGCGCAGCGGGTGCAGGCGGGCGATGCCCTCGCCGAACGCCAACTGACTGAAGCCAACCTTCGCCTCGTGGTGCGGGTGGCGCGCCGCTACTTGAACCGCGGGCTCTCGCTGCTGGACCTCATCGAGGAAGGCAATCTGGGCCTCCTGCACGCCGTCACGAAGTTCCGGCCCGGTCGCGGCACGCGCTTTTCCACCTATGCCGTTTGGTGGATACGCCAGGCCATGGCGCGGGCGCTGGCGAATCAGGCGCGCACGATCAGGCTGCCGGTCCACGTCGAGCTCCTCCTGGGCCAGCATGCGAAGAAGAGAGCCGAGTTGACCCGGGACCTGGGCCGCGCGCCGACGACGGAAGAGCTCGCTACGGCCCTCGGCCAGCCCATCGAAGAGGTCGAGCATATCGAGCGGATGAGCCGGCGCCCGGTCTCGCTCGACGCACCCATCGGAGAGGAGGGCGGGGGAAAGATCGAGGACCTGGTGAGGGACGCGGAGCCCTTGCCCGGCGCCGGGCTTGCCGAGGCCCTCAAAGCCCGCGAGGACCTCGCCAGCGTGCTCCGGGACTTGCCCGCTACCGAGCGGCATGTGCTGGAGCTGCGCTTCGGCCTCTCGGGCGAGGAGCCGCGGACGCTCGAGAGCATCGGCCGCCAGCTCGGGATCACGCGCGAGCGCGTCCGCCAGATCGAGGCGGCGGCCTTGGCAAGGCTCAGGCGCCTCATGGCGGCCCGGGGCATGGAGGCGGGGGACCTGTTCTGAGCGGGGCCGGGCGGCGCACAGCCGGGCGCGGAAGGCCCGATCGATGGCAGAACGCGCCGGCCAGATCCGGTCGCTGCTCGCCGAGGCCGTCCGGCAGCTGGACCGCGAGCCCCAAGGGAAAGGAAGGTAGCTGCCTATGACACGTCGGCCCGCTCGCCTCGTGGCGCTCGCGGCGAAGAGCCGGCTGCCGGGGATGTACGGATGGCAGGCATTTCCCGAGGCCGGGGGACTGATGAGCTATGCTCCGGATTTTCGAGACATGTCCAGGCAAGCTGCCGTCTTCGTGGACACGATCCTCAAGGGCGCCAAGCCCACCGACCTGCCCGTCGAGCAGTCCACCAAGGTCGAGCTGGTGATCAACCTCAAGACTGCCAAGGCGCTCGGGCTGACGATCTCGCAGTCACTCCTGCGGCGGGCGGATGAAGTGATTCAGTGAATCCCAGGGGCCTCGGGGTGTCGCTCGCTATCCTGGTCCTTGCCGTCGCAGGCTGCACGACGGTAAGCACCACACCGGCGACGCAGCCTCAGACCGGCGCCCAATGTCGCATTGATGGACCGCCCCCGTGTTCCGTGTGTGCGGTGACGTGCTCCCCAGGCAAGACAGCCCGCTGTGTCCCGGGCGAGGTGATAAGCCGGGGATCCGCCTTTCCTCCGCTCTGTGTCCGGGAATCGGTGTGCCGCTGCGAGTGAGTAACGACGCGCTCCGGTTCGAGGGCGCGGGGCTCGTCGGATGACTACCAGGGACTTTTCAAGTGCGGCTCGGGCGTGCGTCAAGATACTGCGTCAGCCCCTTGTAGAAGTTCTCGTGTGGCCCCACGTCGAGCATTTCCAGCGTTTGCGTCTTCGCGGTGAAGGTGTAGGCCATCAAGAGCTGCTGGGGCCCGATCTTGAACTTCTCGACGCGCACACCCTTGAGAGCTCCAGACTTGGGCTCGCCGACGAGCGGGTTGGCCATGATGGCCTTGACAACTTCATCGATCTGGAGTTGCACTGCCTCCGGAAATACGCGCTTGGCCCGTGCGAAGCGAGGCGCTTGCCGGACCGAGCGCGCGGGTGTGGCGCTACGCATTGGGGAGGACGCCCCACTGATAGGGCTGCGCCAACCCGGCCTTGATCTCTGCCTGCGCCTCAAGGATCCCCTGGACCATCGACATCGGCAGGTCCGGGTTGTCCTCGGCGATGGCGGCCAGCCGCACGTAGTGCTTGATCTGTCCCCCGAGGGAGCGATCGCTAGAGGCGGCGCGCGCCTCGACGATCCGCAACAGCCCCACATCGGCGCTCTCGAAACGCACCGAGACCGGGCCGGTCTTGGACCTGCTCCGGTTTGCGGCCTTCATCATCATCTTCTTCTTTACCCCCGCCTTCTTGATCGTCACGGCCATGACGACCTCCTTTCACGGTTGACTACTTTGTACTACAATCTGGATCACCGGGTCAAGATCGCCGCGCCATTTGGAAGTCGGAACTAGTGCGGTAGACTGACCGCCTCGCGGGCCTAGGGTCGCTCCCGAAGAGCGCCTTCCGTGGGCGCCTGGCCCGCGATTCCCATCCAGGGGCTCCTGAAGGGAGGGGCACGTGCGCAAGAAGTCCCGCACGAAGCCAACACCCGCCGCCGTCCGCTTTCAGTCCATCCTGCTCGACGCTCGCATACGGAGCAACAAGATCGGGCGCCTACTCGAGTCTCTTCCTGATCCCTGGCGCGCGGCAGCCATCAAGCTCGGCGAGGTGCCCAGCGGCGCCGAGCTCTACGTGGCCCGCGCCTGCTGTCAATGGGCACTCGACCAGGCAGATGGTCCGCGAGAAACAGGACCAGTTCAGGGACAACGTTGTCTGTCCTCGGTTCGCCGAAAGGCCTCAAGCGGTACGGCCGGTGCCCGAAGATGTTCGAGGTCAAGATCGCCGTCGAGTACAAGGGGTCCGCTCGATGATCGCCGCCATCTACGCCCGGAAGTCCACAGAGGGCAGGAAACCAACCGCGACGGCGGCCCTGGGTTTGTTTCTTTTCATCTCCGCGCTCTCCGGTTGCGCTTCGGCACTGCCGGCGGATCGTTTACATCCCGGGCCGATTTCCACGGAGATCCCTGTCATTGGCTGGCCCGTGGCCGTTGTCATCGCTGATAACCGGCCAAATCGAGACGTTGCGCACCGGGACCTGATCGACGCGGTCAGGGGAACGCTCATGCTGGCGTTCCCAACCGAATCAGGCGTGCCTTGCTGCCTCCTCACTGTCACCGTCTTTCAGCACGACGCTAGGTTTGAGGGCTCGGGGAGCCCGTTCTGGCGCGGCGAGACTCGCCTCAGGGCCGTCCTCTCGGAAGAGGGTCGTGAACTTGGGCGCTGGGATATCGAGGACGTTCAGCGGGAGTGGAACGCCTTCGGCTGGTCTTCCGGAACCGACGCTGCACAGTACAGTCTTCGCGACGCGCTGCGGAAGTTATTGCGCCGGATGGCCGTCGTTCGGTGGCCGGCCGCGAAGGACGGCCTCCGGTGACGCGCGAGCCGATACAGGGTCTGCCCACCGAGGAAAGGAGGAGTTGATGGCCAGCGTCTACGTGAAACGATGGACCTCGAGAGGGCCGAACGGCCGCCGCGTGAAGCATGTCGCGTGGGGCTTCACGCTCATGGTCGGCGGCAAGCGGGAGCGCCGGTTCTCGTCGGAGTGGGCGACGAAGGACCAGGCCTGGGCTGAGCTCAACGCCCGCGCGAAGGAAGTGGAGGCGGGACAGCTCGCCCCGCGCGAGCCGCGAACGCTCGGCCAGGTCACCGCGGAGTATCTCGCCTATAAGACCGACAACGGCAAGCGCTCGATCGACGAGGATCGGCGGATCCTCACGACGCGGATCCTGCCGGCCTTCGGCGCGGAGCAGCTCATCCGGGACCTGGGCGGCAAGCAGATTGCCCAGTACGAGCGGCGCCGGGTGGGGGCAGGTGAGTGCCTTCACCGTGCGGAACGAGCTCTCGGTCCTCCGGCACCTGCTCCGTCTGGCGAAGCGCTGGGGCTACCTCGACCAGGTGCCGGAGATCGAGCTCCCGAAGAAGCCCGACGATCGCCAGCGCTACCTCGAGCAGGGCGAGCTCACCATGCTCCTCGAGGTCTGCGCCCGATCGAAGCATCCGTACCTCCACGCGATCGTCGCGCTCGCGGTCAACACCGGCATGCGCAAGGGCGAGCTCCTGGGGCTCGAGTGGGAGCGCGTGAACCTCTCGACGTCGGCCATCACGCTCTACCGAACGAAGAGCCGCAAGCCCCGCGGCGTCCCGATCAATCAGGCGGTGTACGACGCGCTGGTCGGGCTCGAGCTGGATCCCGAGCGGCGCCAGGGGCTCGTCTTCAAGCGCCGGGGCGGCGGCGCCTGGGGAGAAATCCGCACCGCCTTTGCGACCGCGCTATCCCGTGCGGGGATCAAGGGCTTCCGCTTTCACGATCTCCGGCACACGGCGGCCAGTCACCTGGTCATGCGCGACGCGAGCCTCAACGACGTGCGCGAGCTGCTCGGCCACTCCGATCTCAAGATGACCCAGCGCTACGCGCATCTGAGCCCGGCGCACCTGCGCCAGGCCGTGGGCCTGCTCGACGGACTCACGCCGGCGCGCGGCGAAGTGCCCCGATTGGCCCATGAGTTGGCCCAAAGTGATAGAATGACCGCTGGGACGGCGCGCGGCGACGCGCAACGTGCGGATTCTACTGACGACGCCCCCGTAGCTCAGGTGGATAGAGCGACAGTTTCCTAAACTGTGGGCCGGGTGTTCGAGTCACCCCGGGGGCACCATTTTCGGAAGGCCAAGGGTCGACATGGTCGACATGGAGGAGAGGAGGGGAGCCGGGGTGGTGAAGAGGCTCGCGTCACGCTACGCCTCCCTTCTCTGGCTCCTGGCTGCATTGAGCCTCGTAGGCTGGCTCATCGTCAATCTCGACACGGCGGGCTGGATCATCATCAGCCTCGTCGTCGGCCTCATGGCCTGGCAACTCACCAGACGAGAGCGGCGAGAGCGCGCCAGCAGGGCCAAGGCGGAGAGGCCTCCGGAAGGGTCCAAAGGCCACGGCATGCGCGACGAATCGACCCCGTGAATCGGCTCCTGGCGACCCCGGCCCTGGCCGCGGTGCTGCTCCTCATCATGTTGGCAACGTGCAGGGCAGGGGTGGCGAGCGCCGGGCCTGGTGGCGCGGCAGACGCGGACTCACCTGCTCACTGCACCAACTACTCCACGGGGGCCGACACCCAGACCGCGTGCGCCCCGCCCGCTTCCGCGTCACCGGGCTCGGCGATCGCCTGTCACAACTACACCGTCGGCTCGGACATGCATGCCGAGTGCGCGCCCGTTGCTGCTCCCCGCCTGAGCGTCCCCGGAGTGAAGAAGGCGGGACCGGCCGCGCCTGCCTCCGCCCTGCGCTGCTACACGTATCACGTCGGCGCCTCCACCTACACGGACTGCCGCTGAGCCCGATTGCCCGACGTTGCCACTGGGCCCGCGGCGAGCCCGGGATGATCGCCTACCACGACCGCGAGTGGGGCGTTCCGCTCCGCCGCGACCGGCGGCTCTTCGAGCTCCTCATCCTCGAAGGGGCGCAGGCGGGGCTGAGCTGGTCCACCGTGCTCCGAAGGCGGAGCGGGTACCGCCGGGCCTTCGCCGGATTCGATGCGAATCGGGTCGCGCGCTTCACGCCCGCCACCGTCAGGCGTCTTCTCCGCGATCCGGGAATCATCCGGCACCGCGGCAAGATCGAGAGCGCCGTCCAGAACGCCCGCGCCTTCCTCGCGATCCAGCGTGAGCACGGAAGCTTCGCGGCCTATCTCTGGGGCCTGGTCGGCGGCCAGCCCGTCCAGAACCGCCGGCGAGCGCCGCGCCAGATCCCGGCCGAGACGGCACTCTCTCGCGAGGTCAGCCGGGAACTCCGGCGCCGGGGCTTCACCTTCGCGGGTCCCACGATCTGCTATGCGCTGATGCAGGCGGCCGGGCTCGTCAACGATCACCTGACCTCGTGCTTCCGCCACGCTGAGGTGCGCCGCCTCGAGCGGGAAACGGGCGCGGAACGCCCGGCGACACGCAGAAGCTCCTTGAGGTTGAGACGCCGCCGGACTTAAACTAGCCGCGTGGCTCCTTCCGGACGTGCGGCCGGTATCGGCGGAGTGTGGCGCTTCCTGGGCTTCTCGGGCCCGCCCGATGAGGCGACGCCACGAGCCGCCGGAGCCTCACCCGTTGGCGCGTCCGTCGATCCGGGCCGTGCGGTCCTCGGCAGCGGACTTGCGCTTCGAGGCGAGATCACGGGCGAGGGGGATTTCAACATCTACGGGCGCTTCGAGGGTGAGATCGACGTGTCGGGCCGCGTGGTCGTGGCCGAATCCGCCCAGGTCGACGCCAATATCAACGCGGCCTCCATTGTCATCGCCGGCAAGGTGCGCGGCAACCTCTCCGCCACCACGCACCTCGACATCCATCCCACGGGCGTCCTGACCGGCACCCTCAAAGCCGGGAGCTTTTCGGCCGCCGAGGGATCGTCCGTCAAGGGCGAGATCTGGCTCGAGCGCGCTGAGTCCGCGCGCGTCAGCGATCCTGGCCTTGACGACGGCGAGCACCGCCTGTGAACTTTCTCGACCGGCTCCGTGCGCAGCACTGGACCCGCTGGGTCGTCTTCGGCTTGGCAGCCGTCATCGTGGTGGGCCTGGGTTGGGCGGGCTGGGCGGCGTGGAAGACACGCTACGAAGCCCAGGGTGGTCTGGCGTTCGCCCAGGCACGGGCTTTGGCGGCTCAGGCACAGGCTCCCGACGCCCCCGCAGATTCCCGAGAGCGCGCCGAGAAGGCCCTCCAGGCGGTCATCGCGGACTATCCGCGCCTGTCCTCGGTCGCCCAGGCCGCCTATCTCCTCGGCAGCATACGCTTCGGTGCCGCTCAGTACCCTCAGGCGCGCGCGAGCTACGAAATGGCCCGCGCCAAGGCCGGCTCCAGAAGCCTGGCCGCCCTGGCGGGGCTCGATATCGGCTATTGCTGGGAAGCCGAGAAGAACTACGGCGCGGCGGAGAACGCCTACCAATCGGTCATTAGCGGGGTCAAGCCTCAGGATTTCCTCTATGAAGAGGCCATGGTCGACATCGGCCGCGCGCAAGAGCTCGGAGGCAAGCGGGCGGCCGCCGTGGAGACCTATCAGCGCCTCCTCAAAGAGCTGCCGGACAGTCGCCGCGCCGAGGAGCTCCGCTCCCGGATGGCGAGCCTACAGCCCGCCACGAAGCCCTGAACCCCAAGCGTGAGCCCGAGCCTGGATAGAAAGCGGCCCCGCGCCGATCCTATCTCTCCTCGTGAGAGTCTGATAAGAGGTATTATGTCAATCAAGCTGAAGGCCGCCTGGTCGGCGACGCAGCTCACCTGCGCCACGAGCGCCCCCTCCTCGCGGCGGCCGAGGTCACTGGACGGTGGCGGTGAGGATGAAGCTCGACTCGCTCGAAGACTGCTGCTCGCGGTAGCCCAGGATCTGGCGCGTGACCTGATTGATCCCACGCGTGGCGCCGCCTATCCGCATCGCGCGGCCGTTGGGCACGATCACCTCGGTCGCAGCCTCGGTGAACTCGATGCTGCCGTCACCGTGGGGCGAGAAATAGCTCACCTGCGGCGTGAGGCGGACGCGGATCTGCCCGTCGGGAAGGATGGTCGGCCTGACGACGAGGGTGGTGCCCACGCGCTGCCAGGCCGTCCCCTGGACCGCGTATCCCTGCCCCGTCGCGTAGTCGCGAAACCACGAGAGCACGGTGTAGGGCACCTCGCTCGCCACGACCATGTGGGCCATGCCGCCGTCCTGAACGACCGTGAAGACGCCGTCGCTCCGCGTGGTGCGCGTCGTCGTATCCTGCACGGCGACTCCGCCGCGGCCGCGGATCTTTCCTTCCTGGATGATCACCCCGCCCTGTCCCTGGGCGCCCTGGCGACTGTCGAGACTCTTCTGCTGCAGCTCGAGGACGACCTTGACCTGGCGGCCCGTCTGGGAGGCCCCTAGCATCGCGCTTCCAAGGAGAGCGCTCAGGAGGAGGGCCGCCGCGATGCCGAATCGGGACCGGGCCATGGGGCGGACCCCTACCCCGGGATCTGGGCCTCTTCGGGCAGCCGGTCCCAGACGGGTATCCACTCCGGCAGCGTCAGGCCCACGGCCAGGGCCTTGTCCTTGACCTCGGCGGCGAACGTCTGCCGCACCTCGTCGTTGTCCCGGACCTTGAGCCGGTACTTCCGGTAGAGCGCGTTCTTGGGCGAGCCGGGCCGGCCGAAGATGTTCATCGTGCGGATATACCACTTGCCGAGCGTCGCCTGCGCCTCGTCCCGGGTGGCGGGATCCCCGGCGAGCTTCGTGACCCAGAACTCGCCGTGGCGGATGTGGAACTTCTCCTCCTTGAAGATCCCCTCGATGGCCCGCGCCCAGGGGCCGTAGGAGCACTGCCGCACGTCTTCGAGCTGATGCCCCGCGCCCCGGTCCATGCAGAAGTTGAAGAAGATGAAGTCGGCCCAGGTGTCGATCGGGTAGTAGAAGATGTTCACGCGCTGGTCGGAGCTGACGCGGGTGGTGCCGATGTCCGCCGAGGCGTCGATGCGCATGGCGAAGGCCTCGTCGTGCGCCCGCACGTGGGCGTCCACGTCCACTCCGAGATCGGCGAGGAGCCCGTACATGACGGCCGCGTGCCGGTGCTCGTCCTTGACGATCTGAGCGACGACGTGCTTCTCCTCGACACCGGGCGCCTTCATGATCCACGGCACGTAGCCGTAGCCCCCGGCCAGCTCGGAGTCGGCCTGCATGGTCATGAGGTGTATCAGGCTCTGCCGGTATTCCTCCGTCATCTCCTCGGCCGATTCGATGCGCTCGCCGCGCTCGATCCGGGCGATGAGCTCCGCTTCCGTCACGCGCTGGCTCACGTCGAGCTCCTTTCCACGACCCGCACCGCCTTGCCCTCGCCGCGGGGGATGGTCTTGGGCGGCACCATGTGATGGGCGCCACGCGCGATCTCGGCGGCGTTCCAGATCACGTGCGGCATCTCATCCGGAGGACGCCACGCGCGTGAGAAGCCACCCCTGGCGCCCCAGGAAGCGCATCAAGGTCTCGATGACCCGCGCGTCGGCTCCGGCCTCGAGCCCGACGCGGTCCGGGAGGACGTAGCGCACGTCTGGATACGAGACGAGCACGCGCAGCAGCGTCCGCACCCGCGGATCGCGGGCCATGAAGCCTCGCCGTCCCGCATCCCCGGCTCCGGGATCCCACGCGGGCAGGAATGAGGCCCTGAGACACCGCCCGGGGGCGGCCGCCGGGCTCACGCTGAACCGCCCAAGAGGCGACGGTAGTGCCCCGCCATGACCTCGACCTGGCGCGCCGCGGAGAAGTCGCTTTCCGTGAGCGCGCGAGCGGCGAGCGCCATGGCGCTCCGCCGGGGAGCGTCGAGCAGGAGTCCGATGGCCGCGTCGGCCAGCTCCTCGACATCGGCTTTCGTGAGGAGCCCGGTCTCGCCGTCTCGCACGACCTCGTCGACGCCCGAGGCGCGGACCGCGACGGCCGGCAGCCCGCAGGCGTGCGCCTCGGCCAGGACGAGGCCTTGAGTCTCGGTCTCGGACGAGAAGAGGAAGAGATCGGCCGCCTGGTAGTACGGGGGCAGCTCTTCCCGCGCGACCGAGCCGGCGAAGCATATGGCGGAGCGCGCGGAGCTTGCCGCGGCGAGGCGCCGGAGGGCCGCCTCGTGGCTGCCCTGCCCCACGAGGAGAAGCCGCGCCCCCGACACGGCCAGCGCGACGGAGCCGAAGGCATCGATCACCCGCTCCACGCTCTTCTCGCGATCGAGGCGGCCGACGTAGAGGCAGAGCGGCGCGTCTTCTGCTAAGCCGAGACTTCGCCTCGCGGCCACGTGATCGCCCGGACGGAAGAGATCGAGGGGCACGCCGGTGGGCACGACTGCGATCTTCGCCTTCACGCCCTGGCCCTCCAAGCTCTCGGCGATGCGCGTCGAGGGAACGACCACGAGATCGGCTGTGCCCGCGAAGCGGCAGGCGAGACTGACCGCCAGCGAGGCGACCAGGCGCTCCGGGAGCGGCACGTAGTGGGCGTACTTCTCGTAGCGGGTGTGGTAGGTGAAGACGAGAGGGCGCCCCTGCGCGCGCGCCAGGCGCCGTGCGGTCACGCCGAGCAGGAACGGGTGCTGGGCGTGGAAGATGTCGAGGTCGAGATCCAGCGCTGCGCGGCTCCAGCGCCTCGAGAAGGGCAGCGGCACGACGAAGCCCGGATAGGTCGGGGCGGCCACCGAGGGGTAACGGTAGACGCAGGCGGGGTCGACGTGGGACCCGCTCCACGCGGGAGCGAAGACCCAGGCCCGGTCGCCCCGCGCCTCGAGACCCTGCCGCAGCGTTTCTACCGCTGTGGTGACGCCCCCGCGGAACGGGAGATAGTTGTTCGTGAAAAGGCCAACGCGCATCCGCTACTCATCCGGGGCGTTGGGGTCGCGGCCGCGCTCGATCTTGCCGAAGTCTCCCGGCTTGATGGAATCGAGCCATTCCTTGATCTTCGCCTGGTCGTCGGTCTTGCTGCCGCCCAGCTCCTGCTCCTTGGCGACCTCGACGTTCTTCGCCTTGGCCACGACCTCCTCGTCGACGAAGATCGGCGCGGCCACGCGGAGAGCGAGGGCGATGGCGTCCGACGGGCGCGAGTCCACGGTGATCTCGGCCGATCCCAGCTGGAGGTGGATGACCGCGAAGAACGTGTTCTCCCTGAGGTCGTTGACCTCGATCTTGATCACGCGGGCGTCGAGGGCCTCGAGGATGTTCTTGATGAGGTCGTGCGTCATGGGCCTCGCCGTCGAGATCTTCTCGAGCTCGAGCGCGATGGCGTTGGCCTCGAAGAGCCCGACCCAGATGGGCAGCGAGCGCTTCTCCTCCTCGTCGCGCAGGATGATGATCGGCATGTTGGAGAGAGGGTCCAGCGCCAGTCCCTTGACCTTCATCTCGAGCCACATGGGCGTCCCCTCCCCTAGACCGTTGCCGCGAGCACGCGCGCCTCGGCACCGGCGCCGGCCAGCTCGCCACGGAGGCTGTGCGGCAGCGCCCGCGTGACGAGCACAGGCACCACCAGGCCCAGCAGGTCGCGGCCGTGGGCGTCGAAGTTCACCACGCGATTGCAGCGGGTGCGGCCCGTCACCTCGCCAGGATCCTTGCGCGCGCGCCCGTCCACCAGGACCGGAAGGACCCGGCCCTCGAGGGCCCGGCTGCGCTCGGCACCGACACGCGTGGCGACCTCGAGGATGCGAGCATTCCGCCGCGCCTTGACCTCGTCCGGCACCTGCTCGGTCATCTCGGCGGCGGCCGTGCCGGGGCGCCGCGAGTAGCGGAAGGCGAAGACGTTGTCGTATCGCACGCGCTCGACCACGTCGACCGTCCGCTCGAAATCCTCGTCGGTCTCGCCCGGAAATCCCACGATGAGGTCGGTCGAGAGCGCGATGCCGGGCACCGTGTCTGTGAGCTCCGCTATGAGCTCGAGATAGCGCGCGGCGGTGTAGCCGCGGTTCATGCGCGCGAGCACGCGATCGGAGCCCGACTGGAGCGGCAGGTGCAGGTACTCGACCACCTTGGGCACGTCGCGGATCGCGCGGATGAGGCGGCCGGTCAGGTTGTAGGGGTTCGAGGTGGTGAAGCGGATGCGCTCGATTCCCTCGACCCCGTCGATCAGCTCGAGCAGCGCCGCCAGGTCGGTCGCCGGCGTGAGATCCCGGCCATAGGCGTTGACGGTCTGCCCGAGCAGCGTCACCTCGCGCACCCCGCTCGCCGCCAGCTCACGCACCTCGGCCACGATGGCATCCGGCGGATGACTGCGCTCGCGCCCCCGCGTCATCGGCACGACGCAGAAGGTGCAGCACTTCTCGCACCCCTCCATCACGGTGACGAAGGCCTTGAGCTGCCCCGGGCGGTCGGGCTTGTCGGTGATCTTGACCAGCGGCGCCTCGCCGGCCTCCACGATGGGGACGCCCGTCGCGCGCGCCCGCTCGACCAGCTCTCCGACGCGGGCGACCACGGCGGAGCCGAACACCAGGTTCACCTGGGGCGCGCGGTCCAGGATCTTGCCCTGCCAGAGCTGCGCCATGCAGCCCATCACGCCGATCAGCAGATCGGGCCGCTGCCGCTTGAGCGCGCTCAGCTGACCCAGCCGCGAGAAGACCTTGTCCTCGGCCTTCTCGCGGATCGCGCACGTGTTGAGCAGGACGAGGTCGGCTTCGTCGGCCATCTCGGTGAGCTCGTAGCCGGAGCGGCTGAGCAGACCCGCGACGCGCTCCGAGTCGTACTCGTTCATCTGGCAGCCGTAGGTGATCAGATGGAGTTTTGGCATAAAAGATCGGTAGTTACGTTAGCATCGGCCCCCAGGCGTGTCAAACGGTGGGCGCGGTCAGGCGCTCTCTTCGAAGACGCCGATCTTGCGGAACTTCTCGTAACGCTCGGCGCAGAGCTCCTCAGCCGTGAGCGATCGGAGCTCCCAGAGCGCGTCCCGAAGCGGGCCGCGGAGGTTCTCGGCCGTCTCTTCCCAGTTCCGGTGGGCTCCGCCAGTCGGCTCGGGCACGATGCCGTCGATGACGCCCTGCTTCAGCAAGTCCGGCGCCGTGATGCGCATCAGCTCCGCGGCCTCGGGCGCTTTCGTGGCCTCGCCCCAGAGGATGGCCGCGCAGCCCTCGGGGGAAATGACGGAGTAGATCGCGTGCTCGAGCATCAGAACCCGATTCGCGACGCCGATGGCGAGGGCGCCGCCGCTGCCCCCCTCGCCGGTCACGACGCACACGATGGGCGTGGCGAGCCCGGCCATCTCGCGGAGGTTGCGCGCGATGGCCTCGGCCTGGCCGCGCTCTTCGGCGCCGAGCCCCGGGTACGCGCCCGGCGTGTCGATGAACGTGATGAGAGGCTTGCTGAACTTGGCCGCCATCTCCATGAGACGCAGAGCCTTGCGGTATCCCTCGGGGTGCGGCATGCCGAAGTTGCGCGCGATGTTCTCCCGGGTGTCGCGCCCCTTCTGGTGGCCGATGACCACGACCGGATCGCCCTCGAACCGCGCGAGCCCGCCGACGATGGCCTTGTCGTCGCCGAAGACGCGGTCGCCGTGCAGCTCGACGAAATCTTCGAGGAGGAGCCGGAACAGGTCGAGCGTGTGCGGCCGCTTCGGATGCCGGGCCAGCTGGGCCCGCTGCCACGGGGTCAGGCTGCCGTAGACCTTGTGCTGGAGGCGCTTCAGCCGCTCGTCGAGGCGTCCGATCTCGTCACGCGCCGCCTGCGCGTCGTCCGAGGCACGGAGCTCGGCGATCCGGTTCTCGAGCTCCAGGAGCGGCCGCTCGAAGTCAAGCTCGTCCGGCATATTCAACGAGTATACTGCCCGGCCCGAGCACGCTCTCGACTTTCGCCACCAGCGCAGGATCAGCCGTGACCGACAGCCCCTTCGCGCGCACCACCACCTCCTGGTCCGCCAGCAGCACGTGCACGAACACCGGCGTCGGACCGGGGTGCGCCTCGCAGATGCTCCGTACCGAGGCGAGCGTGTCATCGGGCCCGGCGGGGCCCGGGCGCACGCGAATCCTGCACGTGTGTGCTCCGCTCTCGCCCCGACCGCCGCCCGAGATCTCCGCGTCCGATCCAGCCCCGGCTGTCGCCCCGCCATTTCCGAACGCCCGCGCGCCGGCGATCGTGGCCTCGTCGAGCGGCTTGACCTCCTCGGCCAGCACCACCCGCCCCTTGTCGCTGTCGTCGATCCTGCCGCGCACCAGCACGGGGCCCGCATGTCTCAACGCCACCGAGCAGGCCCGGTACGGCTCGGGGAAGACGGTCAACGGCACCGAGCCGTCCACCAGCTCGAGCGTGGCGAAAGCCATGCGGTTGCCGCTCTTGGTCGCATTCTCCGTCAGCGCGCCCACCAGGCCCAGGAGGAGGACACGCGATGCGGCCGGCCGCGCGGCCAGCTCGGAGGCCGAGACGGTCTTGAGCCGCGCCGCGAGCTCGCGGTACTCGTCGAGCGGATGGCCGGAGAGGTAGAAGCCCAGCACCTCCTTCTCGGCAGCCAGCAGCTCCTCCCTCGGCCACTCGGGCACGTGCGCCTCTGCCGCCGCTACCGCCGCCGGGTCCACCGCCTTCGCACCCGGCGGGCCAACGAAGAGCGCGCCCTCGAAGAGCGAGCCTTGCCCCTCGTCGCGATCCCGCTGGCTGCGCTGGCCGGCCTCCATGGCCTGATCGAGACCGGAGAGGAGTCCCGCCCGCGTGCCACCGAGCGAGTCGAACGCGCCGGCCTTGATGAGGCTCTCGATGACCCGCCGGTTGACGAGCCTCAGGTCGACGCGGGCACAAAAGTCGCCGAGCGATGAGAGGCGCCCCGCCTGGTCCCGGCTCTTGACGATGGAATCGATGGCGGAGGAGCCGACGTTCTTGATGGCCGCCAGGCCGAAATGGATCACCTCGCCCACCACGGTGAAGCGCGCCCCGGAGACGTTCACGTCGGGAGCCTCGACCCGGAGCCCCATGCTCCGGCACTCCTCGATGTACTGGACGATCTTGTCCGTCTTCTCCATCTCGGACGTGAGCAGGGCGGCCATGAACTCGACGGGATGGTTGGCCTTGAGGAACGCGGTCTGATAGGCGACGAGCCCGTAGCAGGCGCCGTGCGACTTGTTGAAGCCGTAGCCGGCGAACTTTTCGATGAGGTCCCAGACCCGTTCGGCCTTGCGCCCGTCCATCTGCCCGTCCATCTGGTTGGCGTGGCAGCCCACGAGGAATTTCGCCTTCTGCGCGGCCATGAGCTCGCGGTCCTTCTTGCCCATGGCCTTCCGGAGCGTGTCGGCCTCGCCGAGGGTGAAGCCCGCGAGCTCCGCCGCCAGCCCCATGACCTGCTCCTGATACACCATGATCCCGTACGTCTCCTGGAGGTGCTTCTCCATGGCCGGGTGCTCATAGGTGATCGGCTTGCGCCCGTGCTTGCGGTCGATGAACTCCGGAATGAGCTCCATCGGCCCGGGACGGTAGAGCGACACCATGGCGATGATGTCCAGGATGCGCGTGGGCTTGAGGCTCTTGAGCGCGTCCCGCATGCCCGCAGACTCCAGCTGGAAGACGCCGAAGGTCTTGGCCTCCGAGAGCATCTGGTACGTTCGCGCGTCGTCGAGCGGCAGCGCCTCGGGGTCGAGCTGGATGCCTTTCGATTCTTTGACCAGCCGCACCGCGTCGGCGATCACCGTCAGCGTACGCAGCCCGAGGAAGTCCATCTTGAGCAGGCCCAGCTTCTCGATGGGGCCCATGGCGAAACCGGTGATCAGCTCGGGCCGCTTGGGGTCCTTGTAGAGCGGCACCCGCTCCATGAGCGGCTCGTCCGAGATGACCACGGCCGAGGCGTGGACCGAGGCGTGGCGGGTGCATCCTTCGAGGGTTCGCGCCACTCCCCACAGCTCGCTGATGCGGGGGTCCCGCTTCACTTGCTCGGCGAGGGCAGGGGCCTTCTCGAGCGCCTCGTCCAGGGTGATGTTGAGGGGGAAAGCCGGCACCAGCTTGGCGATCCGATCGGCCTCCCCGAACGAGAAGCCCATCACCCGCGCGACGTCACGGATCACCGCCTTGGCGCCCATCGTGCCGAAGGTGATGATGTGAGCGACCCGGTCCGCGCCGTAGCGCTCCGCGACGTACCGGATGACCTCATCACGTCGGTCATCCGCAAAATCAATGTCCATGTCGGGCATCGACACGCGCTCGGGGTTGAGGAAGCGCTCGAAGAGGAGCCCATAGCCCACCGGGTCGACGTTGGTGATGCCGAGACAGTAGGCGACGAGCGACCCCGCGGACGAGCCGCGCCCGGGGCCGACCGCGATGCCCTGGCGCCGCGCGAAGGCGATGAAGTCCCACACGACGAGGAAGTAGCCCGAGAAGCCCATCTTGGTCACGATCGAGAGCTCGTAGCGCAGCCGCTCCACCACGGCGTCGGCGGGCGACCCGCCGTAGCGCCGCGTGAGTCCCTCGAAGGCCAGGTGCTCGAGGTAGGAGTCGAGGGTGTGGCCGGCGGGCACGTCGTACCTCGGCAGGTGGAACTGCCCGAAGGTGAGCCCGAGGTCACAGCGCTCCGCGACGGCGAGGGTATTCCGGTAGGCCTCCGGCAGGTCCTTGAAGACGGCGCGCATCTCGTCGGCCGACTTGAGGTAGAACTCCTCGGTCGAGAAGCGCCACCGGTTCGGGTCGCTCATGCTCGAGCCCGTCTGGATGCACAGCAGCGCCTCGTGGGCCTTCGCGTGCCCCGCGTCGATATAGTGCGAGTCGTTGGTGCCGCAGAGCGGCGCGCCCAGCTGCCTGGCGATCTTGACCGTGCCCTCGGTCACCCGCGCCTGTTCGTCTATGCCATGCGACTGGATCTCCATGAAGTACGCGTCCTTGCCGAAAACCTCCTGGTACCAGCCCGCGGTCTCACGTGCCTTGCTGTCGTCCCCCGCCGAGAGCAGGCGGCTCAACTCGGAGTTGAGGCAACCGGAGAGGACGAGGAGACCTTCCGCGTGCTGAGCCAGCAGCTCGCGGTCCACGCGCGGCTTGTAGTAGAAGCCCTCGAGGTAGGCCTTGGAGACGAGCCTGATCAGGTTGCGGTAGCCCGCCTCGTTCCTGACCAGGACGGTCGCGTGGCTCGCGCCTTCGTAGCCGCCGTCCTGGCCCGAGCGCTCGAAGCGGCTGCCGGGCGCCACGTAAAGCTCGCACCCGACGATGGGCTTGACGCCGACCGCCTTGCACGAGGTGTAGAAATCGATGGCCCCGAACAGGTTGCCATGGTCAGTCAGCGCGAGGGCCGGGAAGCCGAGCTCGGCGGCCCGGGCGACGAGGCCGACGTCCTTCTCTTTCTTCCCCTGCCCCTCCACCCGCTCGAGCTTCTCGAGCTGGGCGGCGCCGTCGAGCAGGCTGTACTCCGAGTGGACGTGGAGGTGGACGAAGTCGCCGCGTGGGGCGCCGGCCTTGACGGGGTCTTCTACTCCCATTCGATGGTACTGGGGGGCTTGGAGGAGATGTCGTAGACGACGCGGTTGACGCCCTGGACCTCGTTGATGATGCGCGAGGAGATGCGCCCGAGGAGCTCGTAGGGCAGCCGCGCCCAATCCGCCGTCATGGCGTCCTGGCTGGTCACCGCCCGGAGCGCGATGACCTGGGCGTACGTCCGGAAGTCGCCCATCACGCCGACGGTCCGCACCGGCAGCAACACCGCGAACGCCTGCCAGACCTCTCGCTCGAGCCCGGCCCGACGGACCTCCTCCTGCACGATCGCGTCGGCCTCGCGGAGCACGCCCAACCGCTCTTCGGTCACCTCGCCCAGCACCCGGATGGCGAGCCCGGGTCCCGGGAAGGGCTGGCGCCAGATGATCTCCGCTGGCAGCCCGAGGAGCGCGCCTACCTCGCGGACTTCGTCCTTGAAGAGCTCGCGGAGCGGCTCGATGAGCTTGAACTTCATGTCCAGGGGCAGTCCACCGACGTTGTGGTGGGTCTTGATGGTGGCGGACGGGCCCTTGAAGGACACCGACTCGATCACGTCCGGATACAACGTGCCCTGGGCGAGCCATGGGATATGGCCAAGCTTCCCCGCCTCTTCCTCGAACACCGCGATGAACTCGTTGCCGATTCTCCTGCGCTTTGTCTCCGGATCCGCCACGTCACGTAAACGATCGAGAAAACGCTTGGTTGCGTCCACATGAATGAGGTTGATCTTGAAGGAGTCCCTGAAGGTCGAGACGACCGCCTTCACCTCACCTTTCCGCAGGAGCCCGTTGTCCACGAACAGGCAGGTCAGCCGGTCGCCGATCGCCTTGTGGAGAAGGACCGCGACCACGGACGAGTCCACGCCGCCCGACAGCGCGCACAGGACGCGGTCCTGGCCCACCGTCTTCCGGATCGCTGCTACCTCGGTGTCGATGAAGGACGCCATCGACCAGTCGCCCTTGGCGCCACAGGCCGCCAAGAAGTTGCGCAGCACCGTCTTGCCCTGGGCCGTGTGCGCCACCTCGGGGTGGAACTGGACCGCATAGAGGCGGCGCTCGGGATCGGCCATGGCCGCCACCGGGCAGTTGTCGGTGGAGCCGAGGCTGGCGAAGCCCTGGGGCGGCTTCATCACCGTGTCCCCGTGGCTCATCCATACCCGGACCCGGCCCGTCTGTCCCGGTCGCATCCCGTCCAGCAGCCCTCCACCGCCGGTGATCAGGAAATCCGCCGGCCCGTATTCTCGCCGTTCGGCGGACACGACCTCTCCACCGAGGAGGTAGCCCATGGCCTGCATGCCGTAGCAGATGCCGAGCACGGGGATCCCGGCCTCGAAGAGCCGCTTGTCCGGCAGCGGGGCGCCTTCGTCGTAGACGCTGGACGGGCCGCCCGAGAGAATGATGCCCTTGTAGCCGGCGGTCAGCACCTTCTCCGCGGGCTCGGTGCAAGGGACGATCTCGGAATACACGGACAACTCACGGACGCGGCGGGCGATCAACTGCGCGTACTGTGCCCCAAAATCTAGCACGCAGATCTTGTCCATCTGAAGCTTAAACGTCGGAGATCATGGTCGGCGGTTTGGCCTCTTCGCGCACGCGAATGTTCTGAAGCTCAAACGTCGAGGTCCACGGTCGGCGGTTTGGCCTCTTCGCGCACGCGCTCATCGGGGCGCCCGATCCACCGTGCGGCCTCTTCGCGCACGCGAATGTTCTGAAGCTCAAACGTCGAGGTCCACGGTTGGCGGCTTGGCCTCTTCGCGCAAGCGCTCATCGGGGCGCCCGAGCAACGCGCGAAGCGGCCTCGAAGTGCCGGCATCGGCACTCCTAGCGGGGGATGCCGAGCTTCTGGGCTCGCTGGAACACCTTGCCTTCGGTCTTGATGGACGGGGCGATGATGAGCTCGGTCTGCTGGAGCTCCTTGATGTTCATCGCGCCGACGGAGCCCATGCAGGTTCGGATGGCGCCCACGAGATTGAGCGTGCCGTTCTCGGTGAAGGCGGGCCCGAAGAGAATCTGCTCGAGCGGGCCGGAGACCCCGACGCGGATGCGCGTCCCGCGCGGCAGGTTCGAATGCGGCGTCGCCATGCCCCAGTGGTAGCCGCGCCCCGGCGCTTCCTCGGCGCGGGCGAAGGCCGAGCCGATCATGACCGCGTCGGCGCCCGACGCCAGCGCCTTGCAGATGTCGCCGCCGGTGGTCATGCCGCCATCGGTGATGATGGGCACGTAGCGCCCGGTGCGCTTGTAGTAGAAGTCGCGGGCGGCGGCGGAGTCGGCCGTCGCGGTCACCTGCGGCACGCCGAGGCCCAGGACCTCGCGGCTCGTGCACGCGGCCCCCGGCCCCACGCCGATCAGCAGCGCGTCGGCCCCGCACTGCATCAGCTCGAGGCAGGCCTCGTAGGTGACGGTGTTGCCGACGATGAGCGGGATCGAGAGGTGCTTCTTGAGCTCGCGGAGATCCATCGGGGTGTACTCGCTGGCGACGTGCCGCGCGGTCGTGACCGTCGACTGGACGACGAAGAAGTCGGCTCCGGCCTCCTCGGCGATCTTGGCAAAGCGCTCGGCGCGCTGCGGGATGGCCGAGACCATGACGGGGCCGCCGCCCTTCTTGATCTCCGAGATGCGCTTGTGGATCAGCTCTTCCTTGATCGGCTCGCCGTAGATGCCCTGGATGATCTTGGTCGCTTCTTCGAGGCTGGCGGACGTGATGCGGTCGAGGACGTCGTCGGGGTCTTCATAGCGGGAGAAGATGCCCTCGAGATTGAGCACGGCCAGCCCGCCGAGACGGCCCATCTCGATGGCGAGCCTGGGGCTGACGACGCCATCCATGGCCGCGGCGATGATGGGGATCTGGAAGCTGCGGCCGCAGAGATCCCAGGAGATGTCCACCTCGTTGGGATTGATCGTGATGTTGCCCGGAGCCAGAGCGATGTCGTCGAAGCCGTATGCCGCCCGGGCCTTGCGCCCGCGCCCCACCCACATGCCCATTCGCTGTCGTCCTCTCCGGACCTGGGTGGCCGCCGCACCCCCTCCAGGCCCCGTATATAGAGAACCGCCGCGTTGACCCTACCGTATTTAGGGGCAGTATACGGACGGCGCCCTGACGTGTCAACCCCGCTTCGACTCGCTTCGCGGGCCTCCCTCCGAAATCGGGGGATGCGCGCGCTCCCAGATGGTCCGCAGCCCCTCGAGGGTCAGATCCGGGTTGACGAGATCGACGGTACGCGCCACGCCCCGCATCTGATCTGCCAGGCCGCCCGTGGCGACCACCTTGACCGGGCCGCCCATCTCGGCGCGGAGGCGGTCGACGAGGCCGTCCACCAGCCCGGCCCAGCCATACATCACGCCCGACTGGATGTTGGTGACGGTGTTGCGCCCGATCGCCTCCTTCGGGTGCAGCAGCTCGACGCGATAGAGGCGTGCCGCGCGCGAGATCAGCGCCTCGGAAGCTGTGACGAGGCCCGGGGCGATGGCCCCGCCGATGAACGCGCCCCGCGCGTCGACGCAGTCGAAGGTGGTCGCCGTGCCGAAGTTGACCACGATCAGCGGCGGGCCGTAGAGCGTGACGCCGCCCACGATGTCGCAGATGCGGTCGGACCCGACCTCTTCCGGCGCCTCGACGGCGAGCGGCACCGCATCGCACCTGCCCGGCTCCACGCTGAACGGCTGCACCCCGAAATAGGCGTCGGACATGGCTTCGAGGGTCTGTTGCACGGTCGGCACCACGTTGGAGATGGCCACGCCCGTGATGCGCTGCTGCTCGATGCCGCGCGTGCCGAGGAGCGTCTGGATGAAGACGCCGTACTCGTCGGCCGTCTGCTCGCGCCGGGTCGTCAGCCGCCACGACGCGAGCAGGCGCGAACCGCTGAAGACGCCGATCTTGGTGTTGGTGTTGCCGACCTCAATGACCAGCAGCATGGACCGCCTCCATCGTGACGTCGCCCGCCACGACCCGAACCGTCTCGCCGCCATCCGTTCGAAGCAGCAGGGCGCCGTCGGCGTCCAGGTCCACAGCGATGCCTTCGGTCCCGTCGGCCGCTCGCGTGCGCCGGCCGATGCTCTGGGCGCGTCCGAGCCAAGCTGGGCGGAGCGCGCCCAACCCTCCCTCGAGAAAATGCCTGTACCGGCGGTCGAGCGCCGCCAGCACCGCGCCGAGCGTCTCCTCGACCGCGTGCGGGCGCCCCGTCTCGATCCTCACCGAGGTCGCGAGCCCGCGTAGCGGCGCCGGAAAGCCGTTTTGATTGACGTTGAGCCCGATGCCCAGGATGACGTGCTCGAGCGTGCGCTCGTGCGTCGTCACCGCCTCGGACAGCATACCGCACATCTTCCGCTCCGCGACCATCACGTCATTGGGCCAGCGGATCGCGGACGTCACACCCATCGTGTCCAGGGCCTCGACGACGGCCACGGCCGCCACCAGCGACAGCTGCGGGGCCCACCCCGGGGGAATCGGCGGCCGCAGCAGGATGGACATGAGGAGGCTTTCGCCGGGAGCGTCGAGCCACGGGCGGCCCCGCCGCCCCCGCCCCGCGCTCTGGTGCGTCGCCGTCACCACCGTGCCGTCGGCGGCGCCTGCCGCCGCCAACACGGCCGCCTCGCCCTGCGTGGACGCGACCGCGCCCAGGCGGTGGATGGTGTGGCCGATCCGCCGTCCGGGCTCTCGCGCCGTCACTGGAGCGCGGCCAGGCTCGCGCCGAGCTTGGTCAGGATAAGCGATTGCTCGGCGAGCCGCTCCCGGTCTCGCGCCACGACATCGGCCGGAGCGCGCTCGACGAAGTCCGGGCGGCCGAGCTTCCCCTCGAGGAAGGCCGCCTCCTTCCGCGCCTTCTCGATCTCCTTCTGGAGTCGCGCGCGCTCGGCGGCCACGTCCACCACGCCTTGCAGGTGGACGAACACGTCCGCGCTGTCCGCCACGGCGTGGGCGGACAACGGCGGCCGCGCCGCGCGGGGGTCGACCCGCACCGACGCCCGCGCCAGCGCCCCGATCAACGGCACCGCCGCACGCAGCCTCGCGGCCTCCTTGACGGGGCACTTCACGGTCACGGCCAGCTCGACCGCCGGGGAGATGCGGCTCTCGCTGCGCACGGTCCTGATGGCGCTCACCACCCCAATGACAGGGGCCATCTCGCGCTCCGCCACGGCGTCTCGTCCCTTGCGTCCCGGCTTCGGGAAGGCGGCGACCATGATGGACTCCGGAGACTGTGTCCCCGCGCGGCCCTCGCGAGGCAGCCGCTGCCAGATCTCCTCCGAGATGAAAGGCATGAACGGGTGCAGCAGCCGGAGTGTCGCCTCGAGCGTCTCGACGAGCGTCCGCTGGGTCACGGCCCGCGCCCCGGGGTCCTCGCTCTGGTACAGGCTTCGCTTGGCGACCTCCAGGTACCAGTCACAGAGCTCGCTCCAGATGAACTGGTACAGCGCCGTGGCGGCGTCGTTGAAGCGGTAGGCGTCGAGCGCCTTCCGCACCGCGGCCGTGGCCGCCGCCAAGCGGCTCGCGATCCAGCGGTCCGCCACCGATGGCTTGCCTTTCGCTGCCTTCGCGGGGTCGTAGCCCTCGAGGTTCGTCAGCACGAAGCGCGCGGCGTTCCAGATCTTGTTGGCGAAGTTGCGGTAGCCCTCGATGCGCTCTTCCGACAGCCTGATGTCCCTGCCTTGCGCGGCGAGCGCGGCCAGCGTGAACCGGAAGGCGTCGGTGCCGTACTTGTCCATGATCGTGAGCGGGTCGACGACGTTGCCCTTGGACTTGGACATCTTCTGCCCCTCGGCGTCCCGGATGAGCGAGTGGATGTACACGTGGCGGAAGGGCACATCGCCCATGAACTTGAGACCGAGCATGGCCATCCGGGCGACCCAGAAGGAGATGATGTCGAACCCCGTCACCAGGCAGGACGTCGGGTAGAAGGTCTTGAGCTCCGGCGTCCGGTCGGGCCAGCCGAAGGTCGAAAAGGGCCACAGCCCGGACGAAAACCAGGTATCCAGCACGTCCGGGTCCTGGCGCACGGGACCGCCGCACACGGGGCATGTCGTGAGGTCGGTCCGCGACGCGTGGGCGCCGTGCGCGTCGCAATACCAGACCGGGATGCGGTGCCCCCACCAGAGCTGGCGGGAGATACACCAGTCGCGGATGTTCTCCATCCACTGGAGGTAGTTCCTCGCCCACTCGCGCGGCATGATCCGGATGCGCCCCGAGCGCGCCGCCTTGATGGCCGGGACCGCGAGCGGCTTGATCCGCACGTACCACTGCTTGGAGATGAGCGGCTCGACGACCGTCTTGCAGCGGTAGCAGACGCCCACCGCGTGCCGGTATGGCTCGATGCGGTCGATCAATCCGAGCGCCTGCATGTCCTCGACGATCTTCTTCCGGACCTCGAAGCGGTCCATGCCCGCGTACTTGCCCGCGAGCACCGTCATCTTCCCGTCGAGCCCGATGACCGTCCGCGCCGGAAGGCCGTGGCGCTGGCCGATCTCGAAGTCGGTCGGGTCGTGTCCCGGCGTCACCTTGACGACGCCGGTTCCGAACTTGGGATCGACGGCGGCATCCGCGACGACGCGGATCTGGACGGGCCCATCCACCGACTGGATCTCGAGCGTCTTGCCGACATACTTGGCGTAGCGCTTGTCCTTCGGGTGCACGGCGACGCCCGTGTCGCCCAGCTTCGTTTCCGGCCGGACCGTTCCGAGGACCAGCGGCCCGTACTTGATGTAGACGAACTCGGCGTCGCGCTCCTCGCGCTCGACCTCGATGTCGGACAGCGCCGTCTGGCAGCGCGGGCACCAGTTGACGATGTAGTCGCCCTGGTAGATGAGCTTGTCTTCCCAGAGACGCACGAAGACCTCGCGCACGGCACGGGAGAGTCCTTCGTCCATGGTGAAGCGCTCCCGGGACCAGTCGCAGGAGGCGCCGAGGCGTCTCAACTGGCTGGTGATGGTGCCGCCCGACTCTGCCTTCCATTTCCAGACTCGCGCGATGAAGGCCTCGCGCCCGAGATCCTCCTTGGTCTTTCCCTCGGCGGCGAGCTGACGCTCGACCACGTTCTGAGTCGCGATGCCCGCGTGATCGGTGCCCGGCAGCCAGAGGGCGTTGAAGCCGTCCATCCGCTTGTAGCGGATGAGCACGTCCTGGAGCGTCAGGTCGTAGGCGTGCCCCAGGTGCAGCGCGGCGGTGACATTGGGCGGGGGCATGACGATGGAGTAGGGATTCTTCGTCGAGGTCGCGTCGGCCCGGAAGAGCCCGCGCGATTCCCATTCGCGATACCAGCGCGACTCGACGCTGCTCGGGTCGTAGCGGTCCGCGATCTCAGTCATGGCGAGGCGTCATTGTAGCACGGGAGCCGCGCCGGTCAGGCGCCACCCGGACGGCCCGCGGCTCCACCAGAGCGACCAGGGCGCGCGCCGGCCGTCCGGCAGCGGCGCGGCCGCGGCGACGATGGCGGTCGTGGGCGTGTCGGGGTTCCGGGAGTCGCACGCTGCTTCCGGCACGAGGCCGGCCGGCAGCCTGGCGCGCAGAGCGGCATCGGGGGCCAGCTCGCCGAGCGTCTTCCGATCGCCCGACTTGATGGCGGAAAAGAAGCGCGCCGCGGATCGCCCGAGCTCCCTGTGCCAGCCATTGAAAACCTGGCGACTCACGAGGATGAGTCCGCCACCCGGGCTCGACCGGTAGCGGTCCTCCTGCTCCGCCTGGACCTCACAGCCAGGCTTCCAGCCCGGATAGCGCACCTCGTGGCGGAGGCTGACACGCCCGGGCTTGATGTCGACCTGCGAGACCCAGAGCCCATCCGGATAGTGATCGACGCTCCGCCACACCGCCGAGACGACCCCGTCCCGAACGCGCCAGAGCGCGAGTCTCAACGGCCAGCTTCCCCACCCCACCGCCGTATCCGACCAGCTCACGAGAAACTCCGCGACGCCGCCGGTCGGGGCCGCCCACGCGTACACCTCGGGCACGCCGTCTTCCTGCCATGCCCGGAGGAGCGCCGGCCTCCCCTGTGCTGAACCGTAGAGCCGCACCGAGTTGCCCACGCCTTTCGCCGAGAGGCGGAAGCGGCCCGCGAAGAGACCGCCGCCCAGCGGCTCGATTCGCAGCGACGCGCCACCCCACACCTCGCCGAACGCGCCGAGGCGCTCGCGAATGAACTCGATCGACGCGAAAGGCCCGCCGGCCGCGAGGCTGTCGAGCACCTCCGCGTCCAGGAGGGCGTCCATCTCGGCCTGCGAGTCGGAGTCGAGCGGCCCACCCGTATCCTCGACGACGGACAGGCGCGCCGTGGCGATCTCGCGGAACCGGTCGAGCCTGTCGCCGGCGGGGCCGGCCCATGCCGGGGCGGCCGCCGCGAGGACAAGGGCCAGGCCCCACAGGCTCTGGCAGATGAAGGCCGGTGTGGGCATGGCGCCATCGTACAATGGAGGGGCATGCTCAGGATCCTCGACCGGTACATGATCAAGGATCTCGCTCCCTCCTTCGCCCAGGCCGTGGGCGTGCTGACGTTCTTCCTCGTCATCGACCGTGTCTACCAGCTGACCGATCTGGTGATCACCAAGAGCGTTCCCTTCCATTTCGTGCTCGGCCTGCTCCTCTTCATGCTGCCCGGCGTGCTCGCGGTCACCGTGCCGATGGCGCTCCTCGTCTCCGTGCTGCTGGTCGTCGGCCGTCTCGCCGGCGACCTCGAAATCGTGGCGCTCAAGGCCTCCGGCGTGAGCCCGCTCAGGCTCTTCCGTCCGTTCCTGGCGGTCGGTGTCCTGGTCTGCGGCGCCGTCGCGGTGTTGACCCTCTTGATCGCCCCCGCGGCCAGCGGAGGGTTTCAGAATCAGCTGTTCCAGATCCTCCAGACCAAGGCCACGACGGGCATCAAGGAGCGCACCTTCACCGCCTCCTTCAGCCAGATGGTCATGTACGTGGACGACATCAGCGCCTCGCAGGTCGCCCTGCGCGGACTCCTGATCTCCGACGAGCGCGATCCCAAGCTCTCCCGGATCATCGTCGCGCGCGAAGGGCGCCTCTTCTCCGACGCGAAGAATCGCCGGGTGACCATGCGCTTCATCGACGGCACCGTGAGCGAGACCGACACCGGCGACACCCGGCGCTTCCGGCTCACCGCGTTCAGCCTCTACGACCTCAACCTGCCGCTCGACAACCCCCAGCGGGCGGCGGAGCGCATCGAGAAGCCCGAGAAGGAGATGCCGCTCTCGGTGCTCCGCGAGACGATCGCCGATCTCCAGCGCCACGGGCAGATCGTGACACCGTTCCAGGTCGAGCTGCACAAGCGCTTCTCGCTGCCCGTGGCCGCCCTCGTCTTCATCCTCGTGGGCTTTCCCCTCGGCATCCGGACCCATAGGGGCGGCCGGACTCTGGCGCTCGGGTCGAGTCTCGTCGTGGTCGCCGCCTACTACGTCCTCCACACCTTTCTCGAGGGCATCGCGCTCCGTGGTCGCATGCCCGTGGCGGTGGCGATGTGGCTGCCGAACGCGATCTTCGGCGCGGTGGGGCTCGGGCTCCTTCACGGCTCCACGGCGGGCCTGCCCGCCTCGTGGAGCCGCCTCGTGTGGCGCCTCCGCGCGGCCGTGCCCCGTGGCTTCCGCACCGTCTTCCCCCGGCGCCCCGCGGTGGAGCGCGGTGGCGATCCCGCCGCTCATCCCCACGGCCCGCGGGCCTCGACCTACATCATCGACCGCTACCTGGTCGGCCAGTACGTGACCTTCCTGGCGACCGGCACGGCCGTGGCGGCGGTGCTCATCCTCGTCGTCGACCTGATCCAGTACCTGGACCGGTTCCTGCGGGCCAAGCCGCCGTTCATCTACATCGTCCAGCACCTGTTCTACCGGCTGCCCGGCTCGCTCTACGAGGGGCTGCCCATCATCGTGCTGGTCTCGACGGTGTTCCTCTTCGTGACGCTGACCCAGCAGCACGAGCTCGATGCGCTCAAAGCCGCAGGCGTCAGCCTGTACCGGGCGAGCCTGCCCATCCTCCTCGTGGCCTTCGGCATCAGCCTGGCCTCCGGACTCATGCAGGAGACCGTGCTTCCGGGCATCAACGCGAAGGCCGAGGAGATCGACCGCGTCAAGATCCGCGGCAACCAGCCCCGGCACCTCCAGCGCCAAACGCAGATCTGGTACCGCTCCTCCGACACCCGCTACCTTCGCATGGAGCTGCTGGACCCGATCGCCCGCTCGCTGGAAGGCCTGCTCGTGGTCGACATCGGCCCCAACTTCCGTCTGCTCGAACGCCTGGACGCAGGCAAGGCGCGCTGGACCGGCGAGGCGTGGATGCTGAGTGACGGCGTCTACCGGCAGATCGGCCCGGGCAATCAGGTCACCACCGACGCCTTCGCGGAGAGGCTGGTCAGCATGCCCGAGCAGATCAACGACCTGATCCAGGTCCAGAAGGCGCCGGAGACGATGAGCTTCCGGGAGCTGCGCGGCTACATCATCCGGCTCGCGGAGACCGGGCACCAGGTGAGCAGGTACCTGGTGCAGCTCGACTCGAAGCTCTCGTTTCCGCTGATCCACGTGATCATGGCCCTGGTGGCGATTCCCTTCGCCCTGGCTTCGCCGCGTAGCGGCGGGCGCGGCGTGGGGATCGCGGTGGCCATCCTGATCTCGGTAGGCTACTGGGTGGTGCACTCCGTGGCGATCGCATTCGCCAAGGCGGAGCTCCTGCCGCCCATGCTGGGCGCCTGGACGGCGAACATCATCTTCGTGGGGATCGGCGCGGCCCTCTTTCTCAGAACGCGCACCTAGGCAGGGCGCCGAGAAGGGCCCATCTGCGTCATTTATCTAGAAGAGTTTGGGACGCCCTCGGCCGCAGGCTCAACGTACAGAAAGTACGCCTCACCTGCGGGATCTACTCAGCCCTCGTCTCACGTCGGCCAGGGGCCGCCGCTCAACTCGAATGGCGGGGCGCCGCCTCGCATCTGGACCCTTCTCGACGCCCTGCACCATCCTCGGCCGCCGGCTAGCGGGCTTCGCGGAGTTGTCTTAGGGTCTCTTCGAGTTGCTTCTGGGATTGGCCGTAGGCGGTCCAATCGCCGCGCTTGAGCGCATCCTGGGCCCGCTGCCACGACTCCCAGGCTCTCTGCACGAGCCCCGTCAATGCGCCCGACAGGGCCGGCATGGGCTTGCCGTCCGCCTCGCGCGCCTGCGTGGCCTCCTCGCCGCGGATGCGCCCGCCGAAAATGTGCTGGAGCGACTGCTCGAGCGTCGGCTCCATGGCGATCTGGTTGCCGAACGCGACGATGACGCGCCGGAGCTCCGGCAGCGCCCCCTGCTCGGCCGAGAGGTAGATCGGCTGCACGTAGATCAGCGACTCCTCGATGGGGATGGCGAGCAGCGAGCCGCGGATGACGCGGGAGCCCTGCTGGTTCCAGAGCGAGAAGGCGGCCGAGATCACGGGGTCCTGGTTGATGCGCGCGTCGATCTGGCGTGGCCCGTAGACGAGCTTCTGCTTGGGGAACATGTAGACGATGAGACCGCCGTAGTTCGGCGCGTCCGCCCGCGCGGCTATGATGGCGATCATGTTGTCGCGGCGCGCCGGGTTGAAGCCCGAGAGCAGCACGAACTCTTCCCGCTTTTCGCCGGGCAGCCGCATGATGGTGAAATACGGCTCCATCTCGTGGTCGCGTCCCTCCTGCGTGATGCGCGGGATGCTCCAGAGGTCCTCCTTGTTGTAGAAGACCTGTGGGTCCTGCATGTGGTATGTGCCGTACATCCTCGCCTGCAGGCTGAAGAGGTCCTCCGGGTAGCGCACGTGGGGGCGCAGGTCCGCGGGCATCCGCTCCATCGGAGTGAACAGCGCGGGGAAGGCGCGCGCCCACGTGCGGATCAGCGGGTCCTTCGGGTCGGCGATGTAGAAGACCATCGTCCCGTCGAAGGCCTCCACCGTTGCCTTGACGGAGTTGCGGATGTAGTTGAGCCCGCGGTCCGGGCTGGCATACGGGTACCGGTCGGTCGTCGTGTAGGCATCCACGATCCACATCAGCCGGCCGTCGGCGGTGATGACGAGATATGGATCGCGGTCGAAGCGGAGGAACGGCGCCGCCTGCCGCACGCGGTCCGCCACGCGCCGGTACATCATGACCCGGCTCTCGCTCGTGAGATCGTCCGAGAGGAGGATCTTGATCTCGCCGAAGCGGATGGCGAAGGCCAGCTTCCGCAGGAAGCCGGTGATGGGCACGCCGCCGCGGCCGGCATAGCGCGAGTAGACGTTCTGGTCTCCCGACGGGAAGTCGAGCTCCTGGGACTTCGTGCGAACGATCACGTACTCGTTGCTGAGCTCGCCGTAGTAGATCGCCGGCCGCGTGATCTTCGGCAATCCTCCAGAGACGTTCGGCGGGATGTCCTTGACGAAGAGGTCGGGCAGGCCTTCGGGACTGATCCGGTTCACCGGCCCCGCCACGAGGCCGAAGCCATGGGTGAACGTCAGGTGCTCGTTGATCCAGACTCGGCTCGGCAGGTGCTGGTAGGACATCTCCCGAGCCGACAGCATGATCTGCCGGTACTCGCCGTTGAGCGTGTACCGGGCCACGTCGACGTCGGCGAACTTATAGTAGGTGCGGATCTCCTGGAGCTGGGCGAAGCTCGTGAGCAGCGGCCGGTGGTCCCAGAGGCGGATGTTCTTGATGGTGAGGCTGTTGCGCTCGATGGTCGCCGACGTCAACCGGTCCTCGGCCGGGAAGTCCTGTTCCTTGACCATCTCGAGCCCGTACGCCTGCCGCGTCATGCGGATGTTGTTCTCGATGTACGGCCGCTCGGCGACGAGCTCGTTGGGCGTGACCTGGAAGCGCTGGAGCAGCGACGGCCAGATGCCGAGTCCCCCCGCCCACACCACGCCCAGGACCACGAGGCCGGCCACCAGGAAGCCCCAGCCGGGCCGCGTGATCTGAAAGATGCACGCGGCCGCGCACAGGAGAGCCAGCGCCGTGAGCGCGCCCAGCGCCGGCAGCGTCGCATGGACATCGGTGTACGAGGCGCCGAAGACCACGCCGCGCGGAGAGAAGACGAGTTCGTAGCGGTCGAGCCAGAACCCCAGGGCGCGGAGGAGCAGCAGGACCGCGCCGAGCGCCAGGAGGTGCGTGCGCGCGCCCGCCGCTAGCCGCGGACCCTGGGCGGTCAGCACCAGGCTTCGAAGCAGGACGTAGGTCGCCACGCTCAGGAGCAGCGTGCCGATGACGAGGGTCATCGCCCCGCCGTAGAGGAAGCGCCAGAGCGGCATCTGGAAGACGAAGAAGGAGAGGTCGTGGCCGAAGAGCGGGTCCGTGGCGCCGAAGGGCGTGGCGTTGACATAGCCCAGCACCAGCTCCCACGAGGAGCCGGCCCGCAGGCCGGAGAGCACGCCGATGACCGCGATGACAGGCAGCAGCAGCCGCCGGATCAGCGGCTCGAGCACCGCCCGGCCGGGCAGCCCGAGCTGGTCGTCGAGCTCCCAGAGAACGTCCGGCGCCGCCGTGCGGGCCGCGACCCAGAGGTTGCCGTACATGAAGAGGAAGACGACGCCGCCGGTTCCGAGGAAAAGCCAGCCGCGAAGGGACAGGACGGTCGTGAAGACCTGCGTGAAGCCGACCTCGCCGTACCAGAGCCAGTCGGTGTACAGCGGCACCGCCTGGCCGAGCCCGGTCAGTACGATGAAGCCGAGCAGCAGCCAGAAGCCCAGCCGGGGTGAGCGCCGTCCGTTCGCCACGGAGAACCTCCGGCCCCGGACTCACATCAGCCGGGGCGTTCTCGTTGAATCTGCCCTGGTGCGGTTAGGTGCCGTGGGTCCAGGAGGAGAGATACTCCTCCTGGGCGGGCATCAGCACGTCGATCTGCACGTCCATCGACGGCAGCTTGAGCCGGGCGATCTCGAGGTCGATGTCCCGCGGCACCACGTACACCTTCTTCTCCAGGCTCTTGCCGTGCTTGACGATGTGCTCCGCCGACAGCGCCTGGTTGGCAAAGCTCATGCCTTGAGCCGTCATCATGAGCACGGCCGTCTCGGTCGTCACGTGCAGGCACGCGCCGAGTCGCAGCCCCTTGAGCGGCTGCTCCTTCGTGAAGCGTCCCGCACCTGCCGCAGCACTGGCATCGACTGCTCGGCCCACTCGATCGTGAGCTTGCCGGCCGCGGCCAGCGACAGATCCTTGACGTCGTGCTCAGTCATGCTCCCCCCCTTTCGTCCGTTCGATAGGGGTCGTTCGTTCGATTCCTGGTGAAAAATGGGCCCCGCGCCGGTGCTCATGCCGGCCGCGGGGCCCGGTCGCCGCCGCTCGTGAGGGCGGGCTCAGATGCCCGCGTCGTCGCGCAGATCCTTGACCCGGTTCGTGTTTTCCCAGGTGAACTCCGGCTCGCTCCGTCCAAAGTGCCCGTAGGCCGCCGTCTTCTGGTAGATCGGCCGGCGCAGGTCGAGGTACTTGATGATGCCCATCGGGGTGAAGTCGAAGTGCCGCCGAATCATCGCCTCGAGCTCGAGGTTCGACACCTTTCCCGTGCCGAAGGTATCGACCATGATGGAGACCGGGTCGGCGACGCCGATGGCGTAGGCGACCTGCACCTGGGCCCGCGCGGCAAGGCCGGCCGCCACGATATTCTTGGCCACGTGGCGCGCCATGTAACAGGCCGACCGGTCCACCTTCGTCGGGTCCTTCCCGGAGAACGCGCCACCGCCGTGGGGGCAGGAACCGCCGTAGGTGTCCACGATGATCTTGCGCCCCGTCAACCCCGAGTCGCCCATCGGACCGCCGGTGACGAAGCGCCCAGTCGGGTTGATGTGATACGTGATCCGCTTGGGGTCGATGAGGTGCTTCGGAATGGTCGGTGTCACGACGTGCTCGATCACGTCCTGCCGGATCTTCTCCAGCGTGACGTCGGGGCTGTGCTGCGTCGAGATGACCACGGTCTCGACGGACATCGGCGCACCGTCCACGTAGCGCACCGACACCTGGCTCTTGCCGTCCGGCCGGAGGTAGTCGAGCGCGCCGCTCTTCCGTACGGCCGTCAGGCGCTGCACCAGCTTGTGGCAGAGCATGATGGGCAGCGGCATCAGCTCCTCGGTTTCCGTGCAGGCGTAGCCGAACATGAGGCCCTGGTCACCGGCGCCCAGCTTGTCCACTCCCATGGCGATGTCGCTTGACTGCTCGTCGATCGCCGTGATGACGGCGCAGGTCTCGTAGTCGAAGCCGAACTTGGCGCGCGTGTAGCCGACGGACTTGATGGTCTCGCGGGCGATCTTCGGAATGTCCACGTAGCAGGACGTGGTGATCTCGCCCGCCACGACAACGAGCCCGGTGGTCAGGAGCGTCTCGCACGCCACGCGTCCCGTCGGGTCCTGGGCCACGATCGCGTCCAGGACGGCGTCGGAAATCTGGTCGGCGATCTTGTCCGGATGGCCCTCGGTCACCGACTCCGAAGTGAACAGATACTCCTCACGCGCCATCGTCTTCGTCCCCCTTCGTATGGTGGATGCGCCCTCTAGTGGGTGCGCCTGGCTGCTCCGCCACGCGCCCCGACCGGACACCTTCGTGGCAGATTAGCATGAGATCGCGCGAGGAACAACGCGAAGCTCGCCTTCCCACGAGCCGCCGGGCGGCAGCGCCAGGGGCCAGCTGACGAGGACGGCCGACCCCTGGTAGATCCGTTCGAACCCGGATTCGGAGAGCGACACCGTCTCGATCGGCGCCCAGCCGGCGTCGCCCGCGGGGCTCCAGCCGATCTCGACCTCGCAGCCGATCCACTCGTCGACGAGCGTGAGCGTCGCGACCCCGGCGATCCTGCCGCGGGAGCCGAGAGAGGGTGAGCCCGGGAGCCGGTAGTAGCGTCCCGGCGCATCGCCCGCGGTCAGCGCGAGGTTGAGCTGCACGGCCCACGTGCCATCGAGCGGCTCGTCGCCGGCCCACGTCAGGCCGTAGCGGGCTCGGACCCCGGCGCCCGCCGCTCCGATTCGTATGCGCTTGAGAACGGCCAGCGGCATCCCGTCGATCGCCGTCGGGCCGAGAGCCAGCTCGACCTCGCCGCCCCGCTCGACAATCTCGCACGCCATGGGCCTCTCGCCGATCGCGGCACGCGCCAGGGCCCAGGGAGAGAGCGGATCCGGAGGCGCTCCCGGACCGAAGAGCCCGTCGAGGAGCGAGGCCCGCCTGAACGGGTCGTAGTCGAGCAGCTCCGCGAGGCCCTCCTCCTTGGCCGCCGGGGCCGCGTGGATGCTCCTGGCCTCGTCGCCGCCCTGCGCCGCCGCGCCCTCCTTGATGCGCCCGTGATACATCTCGCGACGTCGGGTGAAGACGCCCGCCAGGTCGAGGTCGCGCGCGCGGAAGGCGAGCTCGGTCAGCGTGCCGCCCGCCTCAGGGCGAACCGTCACCGCCAGCTCGTGGGTCCGCACCCGGAGCTCCGCGCGGCCGTCGCCGTCCAGGTCGTCGCGCGCCCAGGAGAGCGGCGGAGCGTCCAGCGCCTCATCGAGCCGCCGCTCCGCGGCCAGGAGCGCGCTGCCCGCGGCGCGCCGGAGATGCGGCAGGTAGCAGCCGCCGAAGACGCCGTGCCAGTAGGCGTCGTTGCCCTGGCCGCGCCAGAGGTCTTCACGGGCGGCCACGAGCCGCGGATCGTCGGGGCGCCGCGAAAGAGCCTCGTGGAGCCGCTGCGAGAGGCGCAGCATGCGCCAATACGCGTCGCCCATCTCGGGGTATTTGACGAGGAAGTTGCGCCAGAACCCGCCGCGGAGGAGCCGTGCCAAGCGCTCCCCGTCGGGCAGCGCCAGGAGCCGCCGGCGCGCCTCCTCGAGCTCCTCGCCCCGCGCGGCGGGCAGCGCCCACTCGCCCATCTCGGAGTAGGAGGCCGTGGGCAGATACACGCGCCCCGCTGCCGGCAGCTCGTCGAGGCAGCCCGAGAAGGTGGACAGCGTGATGCCCGGCGCGGCAGCGATGGCGTCGAAGAAGTGCCCGAGCCACCCCTCGACGTAGGCCAGGCGATGGGTGCCGGGCCACACGCCGAACTTCTCGCCGTCGTCGAAGAGCGTCACCGCTCCCGCCCCCCGCCGCTCCTCGAGGTACCGGATCGTCTCCGCCGGCTCGGCGAAAGGCACGAGGTAGCGCAGCCTCTGGCTGATCGGAAAGACCGCGAGTGTCGCGCCTTGCTCCTCGGTCAGGTAGTAGCCGCCCAGCGCCTCGGGCTCGAGGCCGGCCAGCGCGAAGTGCGCGTCGTCGACCACGACGAACTCCACGCCGGCACGCTTGAGAATCTTGGGCATCTGTGGTTCCCAGACCCGCTCGGCCAGCCACATGCCGCGGGGGCGCACGCCGAAGTTCGCGCGCAGGAAGTCGCTGAGCGCTTCGATCTGGCCCACCTTGTCCTCGTCCGGCAGCATGGACAGGATGGGCTCGTAGAAACCGCCCGTGAGGAGCTCGATGCGGCCTTCCGACGCGAGCCGTCCCAGAAGGTCGAAGGTCCGCCGTGACCGCTCGCGGAAGAAAGCCAGGAGTCCTCCGGAGCAGTGCACGGTCAGGACGACTCCGGGGCCGGCGCTTGCCGCCTCGAGGAAAGGATGGTACGCCGACCGCGCGGCGTCCAGGACGACCGAGTCGAAGTTGCCGGCGGGCTGGTGGTTGTGTATGCCGAAGAGGAAGCGGACGCCCTCACTCACGGTCGATGTCCCTGTGCCGCACCACGGGCGCCTGCCCCGCACCCTCGAGGGAGCGCCGAAGCAGCTCTACGAGGGTCACCGAGCGATGGCGGCCTCCAGTGCACCCCAGGGCGACGGTGAGGTAGGCTTTGCCCTCCCGCCGATAGAGCGGAAGGAGAAAGCGCAACAGGTCCTCGATCTTGGCCAGGAGCGTGCGGCTCTCCTCGAAGGACATCACGAACTCTTCCACGGGGGCGTCGCGGCCGTCAAGGCGCTTGAGGCGGTCCACGAAGTGCGGGTTCGGCAGGAAGCGGACGTCGAAGACGAGGTCGGCGTCGTAGGGCGCCCCGTGCTTGAAGCCGAAGGACATGAGCGAGACCGTCAGCGCATCACGCGTGCCGAGGGGCCCGTAACCCTCGACCAAGCGCTCCTTGAGCTGATGCACGGAGAGGCCGGAAGTGTCGATGATCCGGTCGGCGCTCTCGCGCAGGTTGGCGAGTGCCCGGCGCTCGGCGCGGATGCCCTCGAGCACGCTGCCGCTGCCGGCCAGGGGGTGCCGGCGGCGCGTCTCCTGATACCGCCGCACCAGGGTCTCGTCCGCCGCCTCGAGGAAGAGCACCTCGGGCTTGTGGCCCTGGGCGCGGAGCTCGGCGAGGGTCTCCATCAGGTGGGAGAGATACTCCCCTTCCCGGATGTCCACCCCGAGGGCGATCAGGCGCATGTCGCGGCTCGAATGCGTGCAGAGCTCCGCGAACGTCGGAATGAGGGTGGTCGGCAGGTTATCCACGCAGAAGTAGCCCAGGTCCTCGAGACACTTGATCGCGAAGCTGCGGCCGGCGCCCGACAGCCCTGTGATGATCACGAACCGGAGCGCCGGCATGACCGCGGGCTCGGCTGGGCTCACCGCTCTCACCGCTTTTTGGGTACAAGCCGCCGTTGGTGGGAGGGCATGATCCCCAGCTCCTCCCGGTACTTGGCCACGGTCCGCCGGGCGATGTTCAAGCCCTGCCCTCGGAGCACCTGGGCGATCTCCTGGTCGGAGAGCGGCTTGCCCGAGTCCTCAGCGGCGACCATGTCGCGGATCGTCTTCTTGATCGAGACGGACGAGACCATCTCGCCGCTGTCCGAGGCGATCCCGCTGTGGAAGAAGTACTTGAGCTCGAACAGCCCCTGGGGCGTCTCGACGTACTTGTTGGTGGTGACACGGCTGATGGTGGACTCGTGCATCCCGATGTCCTCGCCCACGTCCCGCAGCGCGAGCGGCCGCAGGTGGGCCACGCCCTTGTCGAGGAAGTCCCGCTGGAACTTGACGAGGCTCTGCGTCACCTTGCGGAGCGTTCGCTGCCGCTGCTCGACGCTCTTGATGAGCCACACGGCGGAGCGGAGCTTCTGTTCCACGTATTGCTTGGCGTCGCCGTCCGAGCGGCGCAGGAGCGAGCGGTACAGCGCGTTGACCCGGAGGCGCGGGATGCCTTCCTCGTTGAGCACGACGACGTAGTCGTCGCCCACCTTGTGGATCGAGACGTCGGGGGCGATGTAGCGCTGGTCGGGGGCCGCGAAGCGGCGGCCGGGCTTAGGCTCGAGCCCCTGGATCTCCTCCACCGACTCCATGACGCGGTCGAGCGGCTGCTTGAGCGCGCGCGCGATCTCGGCGTAGCGGCGCCGCTCGAGGTCCTCGAAGTGCTTCTCGACGATCTCGACGGAGAGAGGGTCGGGCTCGGCGTCGGCCGTCAGCTGGAGGAGCAGGCATTCGCGCACGCTGCGCGCGGCCACGCCCGTCGGATCGAACGCCTGCACCAGCCGCAGAGCGCGCTCGACCTCCTCGGCGGAGGCGCCCATGCCCAGGGCGATCTCCTCCACCTCCGCCCGGAGGTAGCCGTCGTCGTCGAGGTTGCCGATGATGGCCTCGCCGATGGCGACCATCCGCGGGTCGTCGGTCGCCCAGCGCAGCTGCTCGTTCAGGTGCTCGTCGAGGGAGATGCCCGTGCGGCCCAGGTTCTCGAAGGGCAGCTCCTCCCGCTCCTCCATGGACACGGGCGTCCGCTCGTCGGGCTCGTCGAAGACCGCGGATGTCAGGTCGAAGGGCAGCTCATCGGCGCGCTCGCCATCGACCGAGCTGGTCTCCTTCGACACGGGCTCGGCGGGCGCGGGCTCGGCCGGCATCTCCGTCGCCCCGGGCTCGGTCGGAGCCGGCGCGTCGGCGTCGACGTCCTGCGTCTCCTGCTGCACCTCCTCCAGGAGGGGGTTGTCCTCGAGCTCCTTGCGCACGACCTGCTCGAGCTCGAGCGTCGACAGCTGCAGCAGCTGGATCGCCTGCTGCAGGAGCGGCGTCATCACGACCCGTTGGGTTTGGCGAAGGGACAGGCGCATGGGTCAGGCGGCTCGCGGTGGACGCATCAGAGTGAGAATTTCTCGCCGAGGTAGATCTCGCGCGCCGTGGAATTGTTCGCCAGCTCGCTTGCCGTACCCGAGACCAGGATCTTGCCGTTGTGGAGAATATACGCGCGGTCCGTGATCGCGAGCGTCTCGCGGACGTTGTGGTCGGTGATCAGGACCCCGATGCCGCGCTCCTTGAGCTGGCCGACGATCTCCTGGATGTCGCCGATGGCGATCGGGTCGATGCCCGTGAAGGGCTCGTCCAGGAGCAGGTACCTGGGGTTCGTGACGAGCGCGCGCGTGATCTCGAGCCGCCGCCGCTCGCCGCCCGAGAGCGTGTAGGCCTTGGCGCGCGCGAGCCTCGTGAGGTCGAGCTCGGCCAGGAGATCCTTGAGCCTGGCCTGGCGCTCGTCGTGGGAGAGGTCGAGGGTCTCGAGGATGGCCAGCAGATTCTCTTCGACCGTCAGCTTGCGGAAGACGGACGATTCCTGAGGCAGGTAGCCCATGCCCAGCCGGCAGCGTTTGTACATCGGCAGGTCGGTCACTTCGCGCCCCTCGAGAAAGATCCGCCCCCCGTCGGCCCGGAGCAGCCCGACGATCATGTAGAAGGAGGTCGTCTTGCCGGCCCCGTTGGGCCCGAGTAGCCCCACGACTTCGCCCCGCTGGATGTCGAGGCTGACCCGGTCCACCACGAGCCGGTTCCTAAAGCGTTTTCTCAAGCCCTGCGCGATCAAGCCTTCCATATCAGGGACATATGGGCCCGGATGGACCCATCTTGACCACGGTTTTGGGTCGGTCCTGGTAGAAGATGGCCTTGACGCGTTCCTGCTTGCCGCCCTCGACGAGGCTGCGGTCCTCGGCGAGGTAGATCGTGATCCGCTCGCCCGTGACCACGTCGGCGTCCCGCCACACTCGCGCATTGCCGATGAGCACGACACGCTGGTCACCGTCGTAGTACTCGGCGCGGAGGGCCGTCCCCATGCGGCAGTCGCGGGTGATGATCCGGACATTGCCGGTGGACACCACGCGCTCGATGCGGTCCGACTTGGCGTCCGTGTAGACCTCCATGCGGTCGGCGTACTGGACGGAGTTGTTCTGCCTGGCCACGACGCTCCCCTTGAACACCGACAGCCCTTCCTTCTGCATGCTCTCGAGGCTGTCAGCATCCACGGTCACGGGCGCATTCTTGCCCGAAGGCGCCGGCGGGGCGGCCGATGCTCCTGGGGGGCTCCCCGGGGGACCCGAGGTCCGCGGCTTCGCCGCCCCCTGCTGCGCCACCCCGGATCCAGCGAACACGACGGCCGCCGCGACAGCGGCTCCGATGGCGAGCGCGAGAGCGCGGAGTCTCACAGCTTGCGCTTCGGGGCGGGACGCGGCGCCGCCGCCTTGGTCACACTGAAGGTCGCCATCACGCGCCCGCGGACCCGCGTGATCTCCTGCGACGGCCGCGTCTCGAGCCCGGTGCCCTTGACCACTCCGCCCGAGCGGTAGATCGTCACCGGCTCTTCGGTCCAGGCCCTGCCTTCGGCGTTTGCCCATCTCAGCACCGTCGTCTCAACGCGCATGCCCTCGCTGGAGACCAGCACGACGTTGCCTCGCAGCTCGACGTCCCTCGTGTCCTGTACGAGATCGCCCTCGTCGCTCGTCACTTTCCAGCGCCGACCCGGCTCCTCGACTCCGATCGTCACCTTTCGGAGATGAGTCTTACCGGTACCCGGGAAGGATTCCGCCCGTTCCGCGTCGAGGCTCCAGCGATAGCCGCCGCCCTTGGCGTCTTCCTGGATATGGATCTCCCTGATCTGCTGGTCGGCTTGAGACGACACGACTTCTTCTCGCGGGGCCGAAGCGCGGTGTCCCTTGACGATCAGGACGCCGATCACGACCGTCACGAAGAGGATGACGCCTAAAGTGATTCCGGCGGCAACTCGATCCATATGCAATTTCGGTACCACGGTAGCACACCAACCACGTGCCAGCAAACAAGAAAGCCCGACAGTCCTGCGCTTGCGGCCTAGTTGCCGGGCGGCCAACTCTTGCGGGAGCGCAGCAGCAGCTCGATGGCTTCTCTCACGGCGCCCTGACCGCCGATCCACCGAGACACCCAGCCCGCGGCTCGCCGCACCTCGGGGACGGCATCGGCCGGAGCCATGGCAAGCCCGGCGATGCGCATGAGGGGGAGATCAGGCAGATCGTCGCCCATGACCGCCGTCTCGGTCGCTTTCACGCCGAGCCGCGCCAGGAGGCCTCGCAGCAAGGATTCCTTGTCGGCGACACCCTGGTGCACCTCGACGACGCCGAGCTCGCTCATCCGGCGGGTCACCGCCGCCGAGGCGCGACCCGAGATGACCGCGATCTCGACCCCGGCCCGCCGCGCAGCCTGTATGGCCAGTCCGTCACGGACGTGAAAGCGCTTGATCTCCTCGCCCGAGGCGCTGTAGATCAGGACGCCGTCGGTGAGGACGCCATCCACGTCGAGGACCAGGAGGCGGATCCGCGAGGCCGTCCCTGGAAAGCTTCGAGGGGTCGCGCGTCGAGGGGTCGCCTTCGCCTTCACACGATCTTGGCCCGGAGGATGTCATGGATGTGAATGACGCCGGCGGGGCGGCCGGATTCATCCGTGATAACCAGGCTCGTGATCACGCCTTCCATGAGCGCCAGCGCCCGGGCGGCGAGCTCGTCGACGCCTATCCGCTTGGGGTTGTGCGTCATGCACTCACCCGCCCGCCGGTCGAGCAGCGCACCGTGCGCCAGCTGCTGGCGTCTCAAGTCACCGTCGGTGATGATGCCCACCAGACGCCCGGTCCCGTCCACCACCGTCGTCATGCCGAGCCGCTTGGCGCCCATCTCCTCGATCGCTTCTTTCATCGTCGCCGTCTCGCTGACCACCGGCACGGCATGGCCTGTGTGCATGAGATCGCGCACCCGGAAAAGCGACTGCCAGCCCAGCGCCCCTCGCGGGTGAAGCGCCGCGTAGTCCTCCGGGCCCAGCCCGCGCAGATCCAGGAGGGCCATGGCCAGCGCGTCACCCATGGCGAGCGCCGCCGTCGTGCTCGAGGTGGGCGCGAGGTTCATGGGGCACGCTTCCTCCAGGACTCCGACATCCAGCACCACGTCCGCCTGTCGCCCCAGCGTCGAGCCGGGGCTTCCCGTGAGGAGGACGAGCGGGACGCCGAGCCGCTTGATGGCCGGCAGCACGGCCAGCACCTCGTCGGTCTCGCCGGAATTGGACAGCCCGAGGACCAGATCGTCCTTGGCCACCATGCCAATGTCGCCGTGAACTCCCTCGGCCGGATGGAGGAAATACGCGGGTGTCCCGGTGCTGGCCAGCGTCGCGGCGATCTTTCTGCCGATCAGGCCCGACTTGCCCATCCCCGTGACGATCACCCGGCCGCGGCAGCCGTGCATCAGCTCGACAGCGCGGACGAACTGGTCATCGAGCCGTTCCCGGAGACCTGCGATGCTCTCGGCCTCCAGGCGCAGCACACGATCGGCCATGGCGAGCAGCCGCTTGCGATCCGTCATCGCGCCGATGCCCCGAGGGCGGACACGATGGCGCGGATCTCGTCGAGCAGCCGCGGCAGGTCGTCGAGCCGCAGCATGTTCGGCCCGTCCGAGAGCGGGCGCCCATCCGGCATCGTCCGGTCCGGGTCCTCGTGGATCTCCATGAAGAGAGCATCCACGCCTACCGCAATCGCGGCCCGCGCCAGCGCCTGCACGTACTGCCGCTCGCCCCCGGAGCGATCCCCCGCCCCGCCGGGGAGCTGAACCGAGTGCGTCGCGTCGAAGATCACGGGGCAGCCGAAGCCGCGCATGATCGGCAGACCGCGGAAGTCCACCACGAGGTTGTTGTAGCCGAAGGAGGCGCCCCGCTCAGTGAGCAGGACGGCCTCGTTGCCCGTCGATCGGATCTTTTCCACGACATTGCCCATGTCCCGCGGGGCGAGAAATTGTCCCTTCTTGACGTTCACGGGCTTGCGCGTGCCGCCGCACGCCAGAAGCAGGTCCGTCTGCCGGCAGAGGAAAGCCGGCACCTGGAGCACGTCGAGAACCTCGGCGGCCGGCCCGACCTCGGAGACGTCGTGGACGTCCGAGAGCACGGGCAGGCCGGTCAGTTCCTTGACGCGCCCGAGAATCCTCAGGCCCTCCTTGAGCCCGGGGCCCCGGTACGAGTGGACCGACGAACGGTTGGCCTTGTCGTAGGAGGACTTGTAGATGAAGGGCACCTTCGCATCGGCCGTGATGCGCTGGAGGCGCTCGGCCATCATCAGGGCATGGCGCTCGTCTTCGATGGCGCAGGGGCCGCCGATCAATGCCAGCGGGGCGCCCCCGCCAATGACGACGCCGCCGGCCACCTGCACCGGTCGGGTACGCCTCTCGGCCGTCATGCTGTGGCCTGGTGGTCCATGGCGGCGCGGATGAAGGACGCGAAGAGTGGGTGCGGAGCCCACGGCTTGGAGCGGAACTCCGGGTGGAACTGCCCCGCGACGAACCACGGGTGCCCGGGCAGCTCGATGATCTCGACCAGCTGCTTCTCGGCCCAGATGCCGGAGATGCAAAGGCCGCCCGCCTCGAGGGCCTTGACGTAGTCGTTGTTGACCTCGTAGCGGTGGCGGTGGCGCTCCTGGATCGCCCCCTGCCCGTAGGCCCGCGAGGCCGCGGTGCCTTCGGCCACGATCACCGGATACAGGCCGAGGCGCATCGTGCCGCCCTTGTCCGTGATGTTGCGCTGCTCGGGCAGGAGGTCGATGACGTTGTGGGCAGGCTTGGGGTCGAACTCCGTCGAGTTGGCTCCGTCGAGCGCGCACACGTTGCGCGCGTACTCGATCACGGCGCACTGCATGCCGAGGCAGATCCCGAAATATGGCACCCGGCGCTCCCGGGCGTGGCGGATCGCCTGGATCTTTCCCTCGATGCCCCGGTCGCCGAAGCCGCCGGGCACCAGGATGCCGTCGAGCCCCTCGAGGTGGCCCGCCACCCCCTCGCGCTCGAGCCGCTCCGCGTCCACCCAGGCCACGTCCACCGCCACCTCGTGGGCGATCCCGCCGTGCGCGAGCGCCTCGTAGAGGCTCTTGTACGAGTCCTTGACCTCAATGTACTTGCCGACGATCCCGATCTTCACCCGGCCGCGGGGCGCCTTGACCCGGCGGACGATCTCCTCCCAGCGCGAGAGATCGGCGGGCCGCTGCGGCAGGCCGAGGAGCCTGCAGATGCTCTCGTCGAGCCCCTGCTCGTGAAAGGCCAGCGGCACCTCGTAGATCGTGTCCACGTCGCGCGCGGCGACCACGGCCTCCTCCTCGACGTCGCAGAAGAGCGCGATCTTCGACTTGGTGCCGGGCGTGAGCAGGTGCTCCTTGTCGGTCCGGCACAGCAGCACGTCGGGCTGGATACCGATCGCGCGCAGCTCCTTGACCGAGTGCTGCGTCGCCTTGGTCTTGAGCTCGCCCGCGGCCTGGATGAAGGGCACGAGCGTCAGATGCACGTAGATGACGTTGTCCTTCCCGACGTCCTTCTTGAACTGCCGCACGGCTTCGAGGAACGGCAGCCCCTCGATGTCGCCCACGGTGCCGCCGATCTCCACGATGACCACGTCGACGGCCGAAGCGACCTTGCGTATCGACGCCTTGATCTGGTCCGTGATGTGCGGGATCACCTGCACCGTGCGGCCGAGGTAGTCCCCGCGCCGCTCCTTCTCGATGACCGTGCCGTACACCTTGCCGGTGGTGATGTTGTTGTCGCGCGTGGTCTGGGCGGAGGTGAAGCGCTCGTAGTGCCCGAGGTCGAGGTCGGTCTCGCCGCCGTCGTCCGTGACGTAGACCTCTCCGTGCTGGTAGGGGCTCATGGTGCCCGCGTCCACATTGATGTAGGGATCCATCTTGAGTAGCGTCACGCGGAACCCCCGGGCCTCCAGCAGCGAGCCGATCGAGGCGGCCGCCAGCCCTTTGCCCAGGGACGACACGACGCCGCCGGTCACGAAGATGAATTTCGGGGTCACCGGGACTCTCCTTTCCTCGTCAGCGCCAGGGTCCACTCGGCGACGGCCGCGCGCTCATCGTCCTTCGTCCGCACGCGTCCGTCGAGTCTCAGGTCACGCAGCACGCCGAGGACCTGCGCCACCCGCGGCCCGCGCGGCACGCCCGCCGCGACCACGTCGTCGCCCGAAGACAGGGGCCGCGCTCCGCGCCCCTGTCCCAGGAACCACTCGATCCTGCTGCGCGCCCTGCGGCCGCCGCAGAGCCACGCTCCGAGCAGCGTCGCGTTTCTCGCGGGCCGGAGCGTCTCGGCGACCTGGCTCGGCCTCCGCAGGGCCTTGGCCCCAACTCGCCGCGCCAGGGAGCGCGCGCCCGTCGTGTCGAGCTCCGCGGCCCGGACGCCGGCCACGGCGAGCCTCCGCAGGCACCGCTCCGCCGTCGGGCGCGCCTGGTCGAAGAGGAGCGCCACGAGGGCCAGTCCGCCGGCATCGACGGCAACGCCCGCGCCGCGGGCCCACGCGGCAAAGCTGCGGGCGGCAACCAGACGTCCGCGGCTCCGGCTCGTCACGCGATAGCCGGGGTCCCACACCTTGAGGGCTCCCCAGCCGAGCAGGAGGCCCAGTACTTTCCAGGGGTCCGGCTCGTCCATCACCAGCTCGAGCTCGGCGTGGAGCCGCTGCCCGGAGAGAGCCGGATACTCGCCGATCTTCCACGCGAGGGCGAGTGCCCGCATGAAGCCCGCATCGGGCTTGAGTCCGAACCGTGCCGCGTACCTCGCGCCCCGGAAGATCCGCGTCGGATCCTCGACGAAGGACAGCGGGTGCAGGACCCGGAGGCGACGCGCTACCAGGTCGCGCTGGCCGCCGAAAGGATCCAGCAGGCGACCCCACGCGGACGGCGCCAGAGCGACCGCCATGGCATTGACGGAGAAATCGCGCCGTCCGAGGTCTTCGTCGATTCCGGCCGGGCTCACGTCCGGCAGGGCGCCCGGCATGCCATAGCGCTCGCGCCGGGCCGTCGCGATGTCCACGCGCCCGATCCGCGTGCCATCGGGGGTCATGCCGCCCTCGAGCGACGCCGTGCCGAAAGCGGAGTGGACCACGAGATGACCGCCCGTCTCCTCCGCGAGTCTCCGCCCGAAGGCGATGCCGTCGCCTTCCACGACGAGGTCGAGGTCGGGCACGCGCGCGGCGGCTTGGGCGAGGACACGGCCCAGGAGGAGATCCCGGACGAAACCTCCGACCGCGTGGACAGCCTGGCCCTGCGCCTCGGCGAGCTTGCCCGCAGTGCGCAGCAGCCAGAGCCTCGCCTCGCCCTCGGTGCCATGAATGCGCTCGAGCCTCACTGCCAGGGAAGGGGCTGGAGGCGGTGACGACTCGACGAATCCGACGACCCGCCGGCCCTCGCGCACGAGCACCAGGCCCGCGCCGCCGTGCTGGAGCCGCCTCACCGCGACCTCGCCCGTTCCGGTCGTCACCGATGGCAGGCCGGTTCGGGCGGCGTCGAGCCAGCGCCACCGCCCGAGTCCCCACGCCGCGGCGCGCTCGAGGTCATCCCGCCGCGCTGCCGCGCGCAGATCCGTCACGACGTGCGCGCCCGCGACTCGCGCAGCTTCGAGCGCTCGTCCGACGCTCCTGGACCCCGCCACCTTTGCCACACGGCGGTCCATGAGATCGGCCGCGCACGGCTCGACCTGTGGGTACGCGTGTCCGGTCTTGGCCACGGTCAACTGGCTCTGCGAACCGCGCGGGGGTGGAACCTGCGGTACATCGCGCGCACCGCGGAAGACGGCAGGTGGGTGTAGATCTGTGTCGTCGCGATGTCGGCGTGGCCCAGCATCGCCTGGACCGAGCGCAGGTCGGCGCCGCGCTCCAGCAGGTGGCTGGCGAAGCAATGGCGCAGGGTGTGGGGAGAGACGGCGCCGCGCAGCCCCGTCCGTCTCGCCGCGCGCTTGATGACGGACCAGAGGGATTGCCGCGACAGCGGCCTGCCGTACCGGTTGAGAAAAAGCGTCCCGGGATCGCTACGCCTGACGAAGCCCGGGCGGGACGTGGAAGCGTAGCGCTGCACCCACCGGAGCGCCTGGGCGCCGACCGGAACCAGGCGCTGGCGGCTGCCCTTGCCGGTCGCCGTCACATAGCCCGCCGTGACGTTGAGGTCCTCGAGCCTGAGCGTCAGGCACTCCGAGGCCCGCAGCCCCGAGGCGTAGAGCAGCTCGAGCATGGCGCGGTCCCGGAGACCCTCGGGAGCGGAGAGATCCGGCGACTCGACGAGGGCGACCGCGTCCTCGACCGAGAGGGTGCGCGGCAGCCTGCGCGGCGGCCGAGGCGCCTCGAGATGCTCGGTCGGGTCCCGGCGTATCTGGCCAGAAGTCAGGAGAAAGCGATAGTAGCCGCGCACCGCCGAGAGATGCCGCGCCGCGCTCCGGGCTCCGAGCCCGCGGCGCCTCAAGTCGGAGAGGTAGCCGGTCAGGTCTCCCACGCGGGCCGACGCGACCGAGCGCCCCTGGCGCTTGAGATAAGCCGTGAAGCCGGCGAGGTCCCGGCGGTAAGCGGCGAGCGTGTGGGGTGAGGCGCCCCGCTCCGTCTGCAGGGCGGCGAAAAACTCGCGGACCGCGTCCATCAGTCTCTCCGGGGTCCGAACACGGCGACGCCCCGGTACCGGCCCTTCCGTACTGCCGAGGCCGTGACCGGGGCGTACCCGAACCACCGCAAAAGCATGACGAAGTGTATCACCCGCTCCCCGCCCCCGGCAAGGATTGCCCGCGCCGGCGCAGCAAACCGAGGAGCGCGCCGAGCTCCGGCGCCCGGAGCGCGGCCGCCGCGGCCAGGTAGACGACCATGCCCGCGCCCAAGGCGCCCAGCGTCCACGCGGCGCCGGCCGGGCCTCCGCCCAGCCGCGCTCCCGCCCAGAGGCACCAGAGGAGGAGCACCGCGGATGCGCCGCCCGTGCGCAGCAGCGAGCCCGCCATGCGCCGGCCGCCGATGGGCCCGAGCCGCCGGCGCAGGAGCCAGCCGAGCAGGATCACGTTGACGTAGGCGGAGAGCGACGAAGCCAGCGCGAGCCCCGCGTGCTGGAGCGGCCACATGAGGGCGAGCGCGAACAGGCAGTTGGCGGCGACGGAGGCGAGCCCGGCCCACACCGGTGTCCGCGTGTCGCCCAGCGCGTAGAAGGTCTGCGCGGCGATCCGCGTGGCGGAGAACGCGGGCAGGCCGACCGCGTAGGCCGCCAGCGCCTGGGTCGTCGCCACCGCGTCGGCGGCGCTGAATTCGCCGCGCTCGAAGAGCAGCCTGACGATCGGCTGGCCGAGCACGACCAGGCCGACGGTCGCGGGCAGCGCGACGAACGCCGAGAGCCGGAGCGAGAATCCCAGCGTGTCGGTGAGCGCCCGGCGCTCGCCCCGCGCGGCATGGCCCGCCATGCTGGGCAGAACCGCCGTCGCGAGGGCGATGCCAAACACACCCAGCGGGAATTCCATCACCCGGTCGGCATAGTACAGATAGGACACGGTGCCCTGAGGCAAGAGCGAGGCCAGGAGCGTGTTCAGCAGCACCGTCACCTGGACCGCGGCCAGCGCGAAGACCGCGGGCCAGAGCCTGCCGGCAATCATCCTGACGGCGGGATGCGACCACTCCGCCGAGGGCCGGAGTGGGACTCCGAGCCTCGCCAGCTCCGGCAGCTGAACGAGCAGCTGGCCCGCGCCGCCGACGAGGACGCCCACCGCCAGCGAGAATACCGGCGGCGACAGCCTGCCGGCCAGGACGAGCACCGAGAGGATCATCGCGACGTTGAGCACCGCCGGACCGAGCGCCGCCGTGAAGAAGCGATGCTGGGCATTGAGCGCTCCCATGGCCAGCGCGGCCAGCCCCACGAGCAAGAGGTAGGGGAACATCAGGCTCGTCAACCTCCCGGCCAAACCGATCAGCCCGGGGTCGGCGTTCCAGCCCGGCGCCATGACCCGCACGATCCACGGCGCCAGCAGCATGCCCACGCCGGACACGACGCACAGAACCACCGTGGCGACGCCCGTGACCGCCCGGACCATGCGGCCGAACTCGGCGCGGCCGTTTCGCTCGAGGTATTCCGTGAACACGGGAATGACGGCGGTGGACAGAGCGCCCTCGGCCAGGAGCCGGCGCAGCAGGTTGGGGATGCGGAAGGCCACGAAGAAGGCATCGGTCACGGGCCCAGCGCCAAAGGCTCGCGCCACCACCATGTCACGCACGAAACCGAGCACCCGGCTCGCGAGCGTGGCGGCGCCGATGACGCCCACGGCCCGCAGGACACCGTGCTGCCGCGCCCGCTGGTCCTCGTTCAGGACGGCTTTGCCCTTGACAGTCGCGCACATGGACGGTACCGTCTGGTGTCGTTCCAAGCGCGAAGCTCCCAGGCCCGCGTCACGCGTATGATCCACGTCCGCTTCACAGGAGGAAGGTCAGTGGCCAATACCCGCTCCGCCAGAAAGCGGATCAAGCAGAACCTGAAGCGACGCGTGCGCAACCGCGCGGTGCGCAGCTCCATCCGCTCGCTGATGAAGACGGCGCGCGGGGCCGCAACCGAAAAGACCCCGCAGACGAAGGAGGCCGTGCTCGAGGCCATCCGTCTCCTCGACCGGGCCGTGAGCCGCGGGATCATCCATCGCAACACCGCCGCCCGCAAGAAGTCGGCCCTGGCTCGCTCGGCCGCACGCTAAGCCGTCCATCAGCCTCCGGTCCTCGGCCCCGCCAGCCGGCCCAGCAGCTCCACGGCGGCGTCTCGCACGATCTCCCCGCCGGTCTCCCCGTACAAGCTGCCGCAGGCGTCATAGCTCGGCCGGCCGTAGTCCTGCCGGGTAAGGAAATACCCCAGGTAGTCATTGCTGTAGCCGGCGACGAATGTCTCCTCGAAGCTTCGCCGGCCCGCCGTCTTGATGTCGAGCCCGAGCCGCGTCTGGAGCTCGCCCGGGACGGTGACCCACGCGGTGCCACCGATCCGCACCGCCGTGAGCTCCGCGGCGGACGGGAGAGCCTTGCCGAGCCCGATCCGCACGGCCCGCGGCACCCAGCGCCCGGTACAGTTGCGCACCGACAGGGCGGGAGCGGGCAGCGACAGATGGACCTGGGCGGCGTTCAGCGTCAGGTCGCGCCCGGGCGGCACGGTCCGCCACGCGGCCAGCGCGGCCGAGGCCAGCGCGGCGCCGGCGCTCTGCACGCCCGCCCACCCGCGCTCCTTCGGGCTGACGTCGCCCGCCGCGCCGTTGACGAAGAGCACCGGCGCGCCCGTCTCCCTCTCGAGACGCGCCGAGGCCTCCGCCATGAGATCGCCAGAGAGGAGCCTGTTGGCGCGACCGAGCGCCGTGCCATGGACCGCGTAGTTCCACACGAGCGCAACGGGACGCCCGTCACCGTCCATCACCTTGAGCAGACCCAGCTCCGGATCGAGCGGCTGGCCGAGACGGCTCGTGGCCACGCCCGTGACCGTGGCCTTCCCCCATGCCAGCCGCGCCGGAGCCCGACGCCGCTCCGCTTCACGCGCCGACCTCTCCATGCCGTCGACAATGACCTTTCGCACCGCCGGCGACTCCCGATCGGCGGCGACGAAGGCCCAGAAAGCCGATTCCGCGTACGCGCCGGGGCCCGAGTGCGTGTGCGACGCCGAGACGATGAGCGTCGGTGGCACGCCACCGTCGCCCGCGAGACGCGCTCGCACTTCGGCGGCCATGGTCGGGTCGATGGCGATCAGATCCATCGACAGCCAGAAGACCCTGAGTCCGCCGGACTCGATCGCCAGCGCCCGCACGCGGAGCGGATCGTGGACGCCGGTGGAGGGGTTGAACCAGAACGCATTCGGGAACCGTCCGAGGACATCCGGAAACCAGGCCCGCCGCGGGAAGCTCCCGTAGCCGGCAAGGGGCGCTCCGGCCGGCAGCTCCACCTCGACAGACGAGGCCCCGGCGGTGAAAGCCGCGACCCAGGATGGGGAGAGCAGCGCCCCGGCGACGAGCGCCCACGCGACGGCGCGCGAGCTCACGCCCCGCACAGTAGAACGACGAGGACCGCGAGCTCCGGGCGCGGCGCGCCGCCCAGCTTGAGCCGGCGCTCGACCTGCCAGCAGCGCTCGAGTCTGGCCACGGCCACCCGAGGCGCCGCGCGCCGCGACTGCCCCGAGAGGATGGCGAGGATGCGGAGCGGCTCTTCTCCGGACGCCAGCAGGCGCTCGAGCAGGTGAAGCGCGGCGGCTGCGTCCCGCCGCTCCACGGCTCGCGTCAGCTCGAACACCTCGTGGGAGCGGTGCTCGCCCACCACCGCGCGGACCTCGGCCGCTCCGACGCGCCGGTTCTCGGGCCCGCCCGCGAGCGCGGCCTTGCCCATCTCCCCCGCGAGGGCGGCGGGATCGTCGCCGACGAGGGCGATCAGCAGCTGCGCCGCGTCCTCCTCGAGCTCGAGGCCGTCGGCGGACGCGCGGGAGAGGAGCCAGCCCTCGAGCGCCCGACCGGCCAACTGGGGAATCTCGACGACGGCCGCGGCGGGCACCGCGCTCCTGAGCCAGTGGGACGATGCGAGCGGCTGAGAAACCGCGACCGCGAGGACCGTGGTCGGGTTCGGGGCGCGCAAGTACTCGACCAGCGGTAGGGCCTGCTTCGCGCCGAGGGCTTCGACGCCGCGCGCGACAACCAGCCGCCGTGGCGTTCCCCACGGCAGCGTCTCCGCGGCCCGCACGATGCCCTCCGCGCCCGCCTCGCGCGCCTCGAGCACCTCGCGGGACATGGCGAGCAGGCCGGGATCGGAACAGACGGCGCGCGTGAGCCTGGCCAAGGCTTCTTCGATGAGAAAAGGCTCCGGCCCGTGCAGCAGCACGGCCGGCGCCACCTGCCCCCGCGCGAGGCCCTGGAGCCAGGCCGCGTACTGCACTAGCCGGCTGCTGAAAAAGGTCCATCTGCGTCGTGGGCGCCCTCGGCCGCACGCTCAACGTACAGGGAGTACGCTTCGCGTGCGGACCAATTCAGCTCTCGTCTCGCGACGGCCAGAGGCCGCCACTCAACTCGAACTGCGGGGCGCCGCCTCGCATCTGGACCTTTTTGCGCAGCCTGCGTGAATGTCCGCATGCTGCTAGAAGCGGTCGACCGCGCGACTGACGAGCTTCCGGCCGATCTCGAGAGCCGCCTGCTGGACGGCTCCCTCCTCGCGACTGATCGTGCCCGAGACCTGGCCGGCGACTTCGAAGGAGACGTCCGCGACGAGTCCGTTCTCCTGCCAGAGCAGCTCGGTGCGGCGCAGGTCGCGGAAACGCACGTTCATCGTCACCGTCAGGCGATACGACCGGAGGTTGAGCCTGCTGTCATACGTCAGCGACTGGACCTGGTAGCCCGTCACCTCCCCGTCGAGGACGGAGTCGGCCTCGTCGAGCGAGACCACCTTCAGCCTGCCGTTGCTCGTGAACGCGTTGATGACGGCCGCGGTGATCGTGCTCTCCGCTCCGGCCTCCGTGGTCCGGTTCTTGAACACGGGCACCGATACCGTCTTGAGGTGGTCAGGCAGGTTGCCCCGGAGGGCATAGCCACAGCCCCCGGCGGCCGCGGCGAGGACGAGCACGGCGGGCAGGAAGGCGCGGGCGACGCGGAGCCGGCTCATCAGCGCGTCACGATATTGACGAGCCGGCCGGGCACGACCACGACCTTCGAGACTTCCCGGCCGGCAATCCAGGGTCGGACCTTGTCCTCGGCGAGGGCCTGCTCTCGCACGGCCTGTTCGGGCGCCGCCACGTCCACGGTCAACCGGCTGCGGACCTTGCCGTCCACCTGGACCACCACCGTCACCTGCTCCCGCACGAGGGCGCCCGCGTCCGCCGCAGGCCAGGCCTGCCGGAAGAGACTGTCCCCGTGCCCGAGCATCTGCCACAGCTCCTCGGTCATGTGCGGGCACACGGGACCGAGAAGCAGGACCGTCGTGTCCGTCGCCTCTCGCATCAGGGCTGCGCGCTCGGTCCCGGCGACGCGATCCAGCGAGTCGCGCTCGAAATCGTGGAGCGCATTGACCAGCTCCATGACGGCGCTGATCGCCGTGTTGAAGTGGAAGTCCCGCTCGACGTCAGCCGTGACGCGCGCGATGGTCTCGTGGATCACGCGCCGGAAAGCCCGGCCCGCGCCGGAGGGCGCGCCCGGCGGGGGCCCCGCGCCCTTGATCTCCTCGGCGTGTGCGTGGACGAAGCGCCAGAACCGGTTCAGAAAGCGAGAGGCGCCCTCCACGCCGCTCTCCGTCCACTCCAGGTCCCGCTCGGGTGGCGACGCGAACAGGGTGAACAGGCGCGTCGCATCCGCCCCGAAGCGACGGATCATGTCGTCCGGGTCCACGACGTTGCCCTTGGACTTCGACATCTTGGCGCCGTCCTTGATCACCATGCCCTGCGACAGCAGGGCCGCGAACGGCTCGTCGAGCTTGATCATCCCGAGGTCGCGGAGCACCTTGGTGAAGAAGCGCGCGTACAGCAGGTGCAGCACCGCGTGCTCGATGCCGCCGATGTACTGGTCCACGGGCATCCAGTACTCGGCCGCCGAGCGGTCGAACATGCCCTGGTCGTAGTGCGGCGAGCAGTAGCGGATGAAATACCAGGCGGACTCGACGAACGTGTCCATGGTGTCGGTGTCTCGCCGGGCGCGACCGCCGCACTTGGGGCACGTCGCGTTCACGAACGAGGCGACCTCGGCGAGCGGCGAGCCGCCCTTGCCGCTGATCTGCACGTCCTCGGGCAGCACCACCGGGAGCCGGTCCTCGCGCTCCGGCACCATGCCGCAGGTCTCGCAGTACAGGATGGGAATGGGCGCGCCCCAGTAGCGCTGGCGGCTGATTCCCCAGTCGCGCAGGCGGTAGTTGATCTTCGACCGTCCGATCCCCTTGGAGACGAGCCAGTCGATGGCTTTGCGCTTGGCCTCCTCCACCGTGAGCCCGTCCAGGAAGCCGGAGTTGATCTTGATGCCGTCGCCCAGGTACGCCTGCCTCTCCTGCCACCCCTCGGGCCTCTTGACGGTGGCGACGATGTCCAGCCCGTGCTGCGTGGCGAAGTCCCAGTCGCGCTGGTCCTCGCCCGGGACGGCCATGATGGCGCCCGTGCCGTAGCCCATGAGGACGTAGTCGGCGAGGAAGAGCGGGATCGCCTTCCCCGTGAACGGGTTGACGGCGCGCGCGCTGAGTTGGAGACCGCGCTTCGGGCGGTCGGCCGCCAGGCGCTCGATCTCGGATTCGCGGGCCACTTCCTGCCGGAACGCCGTCACGCGGGCGCGCTCCTGCTCGTCCACCACGAGCTCGTCCACCAGCGGGTGCTCGGGAGCCAGCACCGCGTACGTCATGCCGAACGAGGTATCGGGGCGCGTGGTGAAGATCCTCACGGACACGCCCGGGCGCCCGGCGACCGGCAGGTCGAACTCGGCGCCCTCGCTCTTCCCGATCCAGTTCTTCTGCATGGTCATCACGCGCTCGGGCCAGCCGGGCAGCCGATCGCTCCAGGCCAGGAGCTCCTCGGCGTAGTCGGTGATCTTGAAGAACCACCCCTCGATCTCCTTGATCGCCACGACGGAGTCGCAGCGCCAGCAGAGGCCGTTCTCGACCTGCTCGTTGGCGAGGACGGTCTGGCACGAGGGGCACCAGTTGACCGTGGAGCGCTGCTTGTAGGCCAGGCCCCGCTCGAACATGCGGATGAAGACGAGCTGCTCCCAGCGGTAGTAGGACGGATCGCACGTGGCGAGCTCGCGGTCCCAGTCGTAGGACATGCCGAGCCGCCGGAGCTGCATCTTCATGTTGGCGATGTTCTCGTGCGTCCACACGGCGGGGTGCACCCCGTTGTCGATGGCCGCGTTCTCGGCCGGCAACCCGAAGGCGTCCCACCCCATCGGATGGAGCACGTTGTAGCCACGCATCCACTTGAAGCGGGCCAGCAGGTCGCCGATCGTGTACACGCGGACGTGGCCCATGTGGATGCGGCCGGACGGATACGGAAACATTTCGAGGCAGTAGTATTTCGGCCGCGCGGGATCCTCGGTGACGCGGAACTGCCCGCCGTCCTCCCAGACCCGCTGCCACTTCGGCTCGATCTCGCGGAACGGATAGCGGTTTGCGCGGTCGTCACTGGCCATATTCACGCTGATTTTCCCACACTTAGGAGGCGGGACGCAAGAAAGGACCCCCGGGGGCGTGCGTGGAGCCCCCCGGGGGGTCGAGAACCTACTGCTTCATCTTCAATTCCAGTTTGATTGCCGCAGCGGCCTCCTTGGCCTTCGCCTGAGACTCGGCGTGCTTGCCGGCCGCGTGCAGCGTCTTGGCCTCGGCGGCCATGGCCGCCGCCTTCTTGGACGCGTCGTCGGTCTTCCCGGCGGTCGCGTCCTCGATCTGCTTGACCAGCAGTGGGCACTGATTCGCGAGCGCCGCGCCGGCCGTCGCCAGTACCAGGACCAGAGCCATCATGATTTTCTTCATGTATTCACCTCCTTTCGCAGAAAGTCCTTCAGCGTGCGAGCAACGTCGTACAGTCTAACCCCGATCTGCCCGGGACGGTTCCTCCGGGAGCGCGACCGGGTGAAAGAAGTCGTGAATGCGCTGGGCAAGCCTGGGGGAAACCTTGGGCACGGCGGCGAGCTGGCCGACCGAGGCCGCGCGCACTGCCCGGGCCGAGCCCAGCGTCTTGAGCAGGCTCGTCCGGAGCGTCGGACCGACGCCCGGGATCTGGTCCAGCACCGAGCTGATGGTCCGCCGCGTGCGGAGCTTCTTGTGGTACGTGATGGCGAACCGGTGGGCTTCGTCCCGCACCTTCTGGAGCGCCTGGAGCGCGGGCGAGGTCAGGTCCAGCACGAGCGGCTCGAGGCGGTCCGGCGTGTAGACCTCCTCGGCGCGCTTCGCCAGCGAGACCATCGGCACGTAGTCGAGCCCCAGAGCCTCCAGCGCCTTCAGCCCGGCGCCCAGCTGGCCGCGCCCGCCGTCGAGCAGGATCAGGTCGGGGAGCGCACCGTCCTGCTCGAGCACGCGTCCGTAGCGCCGGCTGACCACCTCGTGCATCGCGGCGAAATCATCGGTGCCGACGACGGTCCGGATGCGGTAGCGCTTGTAGTCGTCCTTCTTCATCTCGCCGTCCTGCCAGGCGACCAGGGACGCGACGGTCTCGCCGCCCTGGAACGTCGAGATGTCGAAGGCCTCGATGCGATGCGGCGGCTCGGGCAGGCCCAGCGCGCGCTGGAGCTCATCGAGCACCGCCTGCGTGCGGTTGCCGCGAGAGAGGAGATGGCTCTGCAGAGCCAGCGCGGCATTCTCCTCCGCCATGGCCACGAGCTCGCGCTTCCTCCCCCGCTGGGGCGCCAGGATCTCCACCCCGCCCGCGCGGCGGCCGGCCAGCCACTCCGCGGTCAGGCCCGCCTCTGGCACCTCTTCGGAGACCAGGATCTCCGGCGGAGGCACCACCTCGCGCGCGTAGAACTGCCTGAGGAAGGCGGACAGCACGTCGCCGTCGGTCGCCCCGCCGAGGCGGTCGAAGAAGAACGACTCGCGCCCGAGCAGCCGCCCGCGCCGCACGAAGAAGAGCTGCACGCAGGCGTCTTGGCCCTGGCGCACCACGCCCACGATGTCCTGGTCGCTGTCCTCGGTCGAGATGATCTTCTGCCGCTCGCGGACCGTGTTGAGCGCCTGGACCCGGTCGCGCAGCCGCGCCGCCTGCTCGAATTTCTCCTCGATCGCCGCCGCCTCCATCTGCGCCGTCAGCTCCTGGGCGAGCCCGTCGTTCTTCCCCTCGAGGAAGCGCTCGACGTCACGCACGGTGCGCTCGTAGCCCTCCCGCGTCTCCCAGGCGGTGCACGGCGCGTTGCAGCGGTGGATGTAGTACTGCAGGCACGGACGCGCCTTCTTGCCGTCGATGTTGATCCGGCAGGTCCGGAGCGGGAAGAGCTGGCGCACGAGCCGCAGCGTCTCCCGCATCGCGGTCGCCGGGTAGAAAGGCCCGAAGTAGGCGGCGCCGTCGCGCTGCACCCGCCGCGCGACGACGAGGCGCGGATACTCCTCGTTGGTGGTCAGCTTGAGGAAGGGATAGTGCTTGTCGTCGCGGAGAATGATGTTGTAGCGCGGCCGGTGCCGCTTGACGAGATTGGACTCCAGGATGAGCGCCTCGAGCTCGTTGCCGGTGACGATGAACTCGAGGTCCCGGATCTGCCCGACGAGGGCGTCCGTCTTCGCGTCGCGCACCCGCGATTCCTGGAAGTACGAGCGCACGCGGCCGCGGAGCGAGGCTGCCTTGCCCACGTAGACGATCTGCCCTTTGCCGTCCTTGTAGAGGTACACGCCCGGCCGGTCGGGCAGCTGGGCGAGCTTGTCCGCGAGATCGACCGCCGCTACGCGGCCAGCCACAGCGTCACCACGAGCACGATGAGCCCGACGGCCGCGGGGATGAATACGCTCCACCGCAGCATGCGGTCGATCCGGCGCAGCACGGGCGCTCGCGGGCGCCCCGGGCGCGGCGGGTTGAAGAACGAGACGACCTTCGACAGCACCACGAGACCCAGAGACAGGGCCACGAAAAAGACCAGGGTCCACTTGACCAGCATGGCGGTGGTGCGCCCCTCAGCGCACGCCCAGCTCGACCTTCCGGAGCGCCTTGATGCGGTCGCGCAGCTCCGCGGCGCGCTCGAAGTCCAGCCGCCGCGCGGCCTCCTTCATAGCTCCCTCCAGCTCCGCGATGTGGCGCTGGAGGGACTCGGAGCTCTCCCACGCCGGTAGGACCTCCTTGGGCACCTCGACCGTGTAGTAGTCCCGCTCGGGCACGCTGTCGAGGAGGTCCTTCATCCCGCGCTTCACGGACTCCGGCGTGATGCCGTGCTCTCGATTGTACGCCTCCTGCACCACCCGACGCCTCTCGGTCTCGGCGATGGCCTCCCGCATCGAGCCCGTCACGGTGTCCGCGTACATGATCACTTCGCCGTTGACATGGCGGGCCGCCCGGCCGGCCGTCTGGATGAGCGACGTCGCCGAGCGCAGATAGCCCTCCTTGTCGGCGTCGAGTATGGCCACGAGCGAGACCTCGGGCAGATCGAGTCCCTCGCGTAATAGATTTATGCCGATCAGGGCGTCGTACTTGCCCATCCTGAGCTCGCGGATCACCGCCACGCGGTCCAGCGTATCGATGTCGGAGTGCAGGTAGCGCACTCTCAAGCCGTTCTGCTGGTAATACTCCGTCAGGTCCTCGGCCATGCGCTTCGTCAGCGTCGTGATGAGCACCCGCTCGCCGCTTTCCGCGCGGGCGCGCACCTCCGCCATCAGGTCGTCGACCTGGACGCCCGCCGGGCGCACCGTGATCCTGGGGTCCATGAGCCCCGTCGGCCGGATGATCTGCTCGGCCACCGAGCCGCCCTCCCAGGGTGTGCCCGGCCCAGCCCGGCGCCCGCCCGCCCGTCCGAGCTCGTACGGCCCGGGCGTCGCCGACACGTAGAGCGTCTGCGGCACCATGGCGGCGAACTCGTCGAAGTTGAGCGGCCGGTTGTCGAACGCCGAGGGCAGCCGGAAGCCGTACTCGACGAGGGCCTCCTTGCGGGAGCGGTCGCCCGGGTACATGCCACGTATCTGCGGCACCGTCACATGGGATTCGTCGATGATCACGATGGCGTTCTTGGGCAGGTAGTCCATCAGGGTCGGCGGGTTCTGCCCCGGCTTGCGCCCCGACAGGTGCCGCGAGTAGTTCTCGATGCCGTGGCAGTAGCCGATCTCGCGCAGCATCTCCATGTCGAAGAGCGTCCGCTGCTCGAGCCGCTGGGCCTCCAGGAGCCGGTTTCGCCCCTTCAGGAAGCGCAGCCGCTCGCCCAGCTCCTCCATGATGCCCGCGACCGCGCGCTCGAGCTGGTCGGCGGGCGTGACGTAGTGGCTCGCCGGGTAGATCCGCGCGGTGGGTGCCGAGCCCGTCGTGACTCCACGTAGCGGGTCGAGAGTGGACAGCTTCTCGACCGTGTCGCCCCACAGCTCCACCCGGAGAGCTTCGGCCTCGGCGGCCGCCGGGAAGATCTCCACGACGTCGCCCCGGACGCGGAACGTCCCGCGGCGAAAATCGACGTCGTTGCGCTCGTACTGGATCGCGACCAGGCTCTTGATGAGGGCGTCCCGCTCGATCGTCTGCCCGGCCTCGAGCGGGACGTGCATGCCCTGGTAGGTCTCCGGGGCGCCGATGCCATAGATGCACGAGACCGACGCGACCACCACCACGTCCCGGCGCTCGAAGAGCGACGTCGTCGCGGAGTGCCGCATGCGGTCGATCTCGTCGTTCACCAGGGCGTCCTTCTCGATGTACGTGTCGGACTGCGGGATGTAGGCCTCCGGCTGGTAGTAGTCGTAGTAGGAGACGAAGTACTCGACGGCGCCGGCGGGGAAGAACGACTTGAACTCGCCGTAGAGCTGCGCCGCGAGCGTCTTGTTCGGGGAGATGACGAGCGCCGGCCGGCCCAGCCGCGCGATGACGTTGGCGAGCGTGAAGGTCTTGCCGCTGCCCGTGATGCCGAGGAGGACGCTATGCGGGCGCCCGTCGGCGAGCAACTCGCTGAGGCGCTCGATCGCGCGCGGCTGGTCCCCCGCGGGCTCGAACTCCGAGGACAGCCCGAACAACGCGCTCAGGGCGAGGACGGAACCGCGACGAGGTACTTCCGCCACGAGTCGAGGAAGCTCGTGGCGTGGGGATGGCGCATGAGGTGCACCGAGAACAGGAACTGCGGGTGCACCGGCTCGCGGATGAGCCGCAGGCGGGCCTCCTCCACCGTCCGGTTTCCCTTGAAGAGGTTGCAGCGAAGGCAGGCGGCGACGACGTTGGTCCACGTGGTCTGCCCGCCGCGCGAGCGGGGCATGACGTGGTCGACGGTCAGCTTCTCGCCGCGCCGGCTGCAGTACTGGCAGGTGTACCCGTCGCGGCGGAGGATGTTCTTCTTGTTGAACGCGACCCGCTCGAGGAAGGGCTTGCGGATGTAGGAGGCGAGCCGAACCACCGACGGCAGCGGGAAGGCCCGTGAGGGCGAGCGGATCACGCGTGGCGACGACTCGACGCTCTCGGCCTTGCCCGCGAGCAGCAGCGTCACCGCGCGCCTGGCATTGGTGAAATGCAGCGGCTCGTACGTATAGTTGAGCACCAGGACCGCTATTTCATCCATGTCCGTCTGCCTAGGATAGTCAGCGCGCCGCGGCCTGTCAACTCCGGCCGCTCAGACCATCGCCCGCCAGAAGGTCGGCGCGAAGCCCGTGAGCAGCAGGAAGACGGACACGAACCAGCGCCAGTCCCACAGGACGAGGGCCAGAAGCACGCAGAGCATGACGAAGCACAGCGCGTAGAAGCGGACCTCGCGGCGGTCGGTCCACGCGCCCTTGCCTATGAGGACGGGCGCCTTACCGGCCAGGTAGACGGGCGAGTACAGGAGGAAGAACGCGACGAGCAGACCCGAGAAAGCCATCACGCCACCCATGGCCCCGATGATCCCCCAGGCGACCCAGGCCAGCGGCGACGTCGCGCTCTCGACGAAGATGCGCGGCATGAACTGGGGCTTGTGAAAGACCACGAGCAGGGCCGTGGCGAAGAGCGGCAGCACCATCTCGAGCCACGCCCACTTGGCGGAGCGCGGGCCCCAGTTCGCGGGCGCGTTCGCCGGATCCGTGACCCTCCACTGCCCCGATCGGTTCGCCATGTCCCGTCTCAGTACGTCGCTAGTATCTCACACAGGATGCCCTCCCGGAGCCCCCGGTCGCTGACCACGAGGGCATCGAAGCCGAGTCTTTCCAGGGCAGCGAGACAGATCGCCGTGCCCGGGACGATCAGGTCGGCCCGGCCGGGCTCGAGGCACGGCAGGGCGGAGCGCTCGGCCAGGCTCTGGCCCGCCAGGCGCCGGCGCAGACCCTCGACGGCACCGCGCGTGAGCCGGTGGCCGTGCACCCGGCTTGCGTCATAGGCTTCGAGACCGAGATCGAGGGCCGCCAGCGTTGTCACGGTGCCCGCGCTGCCCACGAGCGTCGACACGCCATGGCGAAGGATAGGCTCCGTGAGGCCGGAGGAGAGGCGTGTGTCCACCTCGGTGGCCATCGCGTCGTAGCGCGCGGCATCGATAGGGCCCGGGCCCATGAAGCGCTCGGCGAGCTCGACCACGCCGAGCCTCAGGCTCACAGTCGCAGCCGGGCGCCCCGCTCGGGCGAGCACGAACTCTGTGCTGCCGCCCCCGATATCGAAGAGAAGGAACTGGCCCCCGAGATCTGGCAGCCCTTCGGCCACTCCGAGGAGAGTCAGCCTCGCCTCTTCCTCGCCCGAGATCACGCGTACCTGCCGGCCGCTCGAGGAGCCGACCATCGCCAGGAACTCCGTGCCGTTGCCGGCCTCGCGGACGGCGCTGGTCGCGACGATGCGGACGTCGCGGACGCCCAGAGCTTCCGCCCGGCGGACGAAGGCGGCGACGACGTCCACGGTCCGCCGCATCGCCGCCGGCTGCAGGACGCCCGTAGCCGCCTGCCCCTGCCCCAGCCGCGTCACGCTCTGCTCCTCGTGGAGCGGGCGCCATTCGGCCCCGGAGGCTTCGACCACGAGCAGGCGGACGGTGTTGGTGCCGAGATCGATGGCGCAGAGCCGCCTCACGTCGCGGCGTGCTATGCGGAGGGACGCAGTCGGAGGGCGTCGTCGAGGACGGACAGTAGTCGCTCGAGGCGGAACGGCTTGACCAGCATGAGGTCCACGCCGCTCTCGCGCAGACGATCCGGATCGAGGAGATGTCCCCACCCGGTGATGAGCACCACCGGCGTTTCAGGCTGTATGCGCTTGACCGAGCGCGCGACGTCCAGCCCCGAGCACTCGGGCAGCGAGAGATCGGTCAGCACGACGTCGAAATGCCCGCCCTGGAAGCGCGCCAGGCCCGTGAGCCCGTCGGTCGCCGACTCGACCCTGTGGCCGGCGCCGGACAGGGCGTCCACCAGCATGGTGCGGATCTGCTCCTCATCCTCGAGCACGAGGATGGAGACGATCGTGGAATCGGCTGCGTGGCGCGCGGCGTCGTCGCCGGCGGCATCGCCAGCGGAGACGGGGGCGGAGTCGCGGGCGGGCTCGCCCTGCTCGGGCTGACGCGATTCGTCCTTCCAGGTGGAGACGGCTGGCGCGGTGGGTACGTCTGGCACGGCCGGCATGGCCGGGGAAGACTCCTCAGCGCGGGGATGTCCCGCCGGAAACCACAACGTGACCGTGGTGCCCCCGCCGTGCTCACTCCGCACCCGCACGCTGCCGTGATGCCGGTTGACGACCCCATGGACCACGGACAGCCCGAGCCCGGTCCGGTGCGGCGCGCGGGTGGTGAAGAAAGGATCGAAGATGCGGCGCCGCACGTCTTCGGGGATTCCCTCACCCGAATCCGAAACCTCGAGCTCCGCGCCGTCGTCCACCCGCCGAGTCGTCAGCTTCACGCGTCCGCCGCGCGGCATGGCGTCGAGCGCGTTCAGGATCAGGTTCATCACGGCCTCTCGCAGCGCGGCCGCCTGGCCGTCCAGGGGCGGCACCCGATCGAGGTCGGTCACCACCTCGATCGGCGTCCCGCGGGCTTCGGCTTCGTCCTTCCAGAGCGCGCGCGTCAGCGCGAGGGCGTCCTGCACCACGGCGGCCAGGTCCACCGGACCCGCGGTGTCGTCCATGTCCGTCACCGCGAAGCCCTGAAGCCGGCGCACGATGTCCGCCGCCCGCCACGCCGCCTCCTCGACCGCCGCGAGCCCCTCGCGAAGGGGCCCCTCCGGGGCGCGCGGGAGCATGAGCTGGGTCTTTCCCAGCACGATGGCGAGGAGGTTGTTGAACTCGTTGGCGATGCCCCCGGCCATGGCGCCGACGGCGCGGGCCTTTTCCGTCTGAACGAGCTGGTCCTGCGCCGACGCCATCCCCTCGAAGGCGGTCCTGACCTCGCCGTAGAGCCGGTTGTTCTCCATCCCCAGCGCCAGCAGCGAGGCCAGCACCTGGACCGCGGCCACTTCGTCCGGCGTGAACTCGCGGGCCTCGGGATCCGCGACGTAGAGAGCGCCCACGATCTCGTGCCTCAGCCGAACCGGTACCACGAGACAGGCGCGCATGCCCGCCTCGCGGAGGGTGTCGTCCTCGCACCCGTCCCGGCTCTGGATGTCGCGGCATAGCACGGGGCGGTGTGTGGCGAACATCTCGCCGGTGAGCCCATGGCCGATGTCGGCGCGCCAGGAGGTGATCGCGCCGGCCAGCAGCCCCGCGGACGCGGCGAGCGCCAGGCCTTCCGACCCGGCGGGCACGGCCAGCGCGGCGACGCGCACGCCCGCGAGCCGGCAGGCGACTTCGCAAGCCCGGGCGAGCATGTCCTCCTTCTCCTGGCCCACGAGCACGTGGCCCAGGAACACTTCGAGCTCGCGGAGCCGGCCGACATGGCCGCCCGTGGTCTCGGCGAACTGCCGATGGACCAGGGCCGTGCCGACGCGGTCGGCGATGACGAGTAGCAGGACGACTTCCTGCTCGGCGAAGGCCGGCCGCGGCGCGCGGCGCCCCGCATAGAGGACCCCGGCGGCCTGCCCGGCGGCGCGGATCGGCACAGCCACGGCGTCTCGCACTGGAAAGAGCGCCAGAAACGGGTCCTCGGCGACGCTGACGGTGCCGCCCGAGGAACGCTGAATCCGCTCGTCCTGGAAAGCCTGGCCGACCATCCCGTCCCCGGCCTTGATCGAGATGGTCTCGAGGTCGTCGCGCCGGAACCCGCGCCCCGCACGGGCCACGAGTCGAGAGCCTTCGGGTTCCCAGACGAAGAGCATGGCCCGATCGGCGGACAGCAACCGCGCGACCCGGTCCATGGCGAGTGAGAAGACCTGGGCCGGCTCGAGCCCCGAGGACTGGATGGCGAGAATCTCCTGCCCGACCGAAAGCGCGTCGCGCTCTTCGGACTTCTCGACGTGGGGCCCCTCGGCCGGCGTGACGCGCGGCGGAGACGGCGAAGCGCCGGGCACCGCCTCCAGTCGATGGAGACGGTCTGCGAGGACGTCGAGGCTCTGGCGGATCTCGCTCAAAATGTCCGGCAGAATCCTCGCGGCCGAATCAGGAGATGATTGCTCGTCGCTCATCGATAAAACCTGCTCAGATTCTACTGCGATGTCGCACGACGTGGCGGGATAAACTTCCCAACGCCCTGCCCGCGCCGGGAGCGCTATTTGCCTCCGAGCGAGCGAATGTAGCGAACCAGGGCCCAGCGGTCGTTCTCCGGCAGGAACTTCCAGGAAGGCATGGCGCCCCGGCCGGTGCTGATCTTCCAGAAGATCTCCCCGTCGGACTCGGCCTGGACCCTCTTGGACGTCCAGTCCGCGGGCTTGGGGTTGAGCGCCGCCGCGGCTGCGCCGTCGCCCTTGCCCTTGGCGCCGTGGCACGAGACGCAGTTGATCTTCGCCACCTTCTCGCCCTGCTCCTGCGTGGCCTTGTTGTCGGGCAGTGGGTTCTTCTTGCCCTTCTCCGCTGCCGGCGCCTCCCATGCGCCTTGGGCGAGGGCCGATGCCGGGAAACCCACAACCGCCAGCACGCCAACCGCGAGCCCCACCACCACTGCCGCCTGCCTCACCGCGTCGCGCATGTCAATTCCTCCGAGGCTGCTGGGCCGTCCCGTTCTTATTGAAACCTTCGTGAGAAGATTCACAAATCTCCTATTTCTTTATCATCACCTCACTAGGACGGTCAAGTCGATTGACTCATTCACAGCCGCCCGGCTCGTATGCTATGTTCCGCTCGATGACAGATGATCTCGTTCACGTGGTGGCGGTCGTGGGCGCCGGTCCTGCGGGCCTCTTTGCCGTCCGGGCGCTCGCCACCGCCGGCTGCAGCGTTCTTCTCCTCAACCGCGACATCAAGCCGGGTGGGCTCGCCGAGTACGGGATCTTCCTCGACAAGTACAAGATGAAGGGCGGGCTCAGGCGTCAGTTCCAGAAGATACTCTCCGACCCCCGCGTCACGTACCTGGGCCATGTGCCCGTCGGGCCGGACGGGCCGCTCACCGTCCCCCAGTTGCAGACCATGGGCTTCGACGCGCTCGTGTTCGCCCACGGCGCGCAAGGCACCAAGTACCTCGGCGTCGAGGGCGAGCGCCTCCCGGGCGTCTATCACGCCAAGGATCTCGTCTACCACTACAACCGGCTTCCCCCTTTCGCCGAGCGGGACTTCCCCATTGGGCGTCGAGTCGCGATCGTCGGCGTGGGCAACGTGATGGTCGACGTCGCGAACTACTGCGCCCACTACTGCGACTGCGACGAGATCATCGCGGTCGCGCGGCGTGGCCCCTTCGAGAAGGCGTACGAGGACAAGGAGTTCGCGGACATCGAAGACGCCTTCGACCGCGGGCTCTACCGCCAGGAGATCGAGCGGATCCGCCCCCGCCTCGAAGCCGCGGGGCAAAACCCTGACGACCTCTTGACCGCCCTCGGGGGCAAGCCCGAGCTCGCCGAGCCGCCCACGCGGGCACGGCTGCGGTTCCGCTTCCTCGCCTCGCCGAAGCGCGTGATCGCCGAGAGTGCGCGCGTCGTTGGCCTCGAGGTCGAGGAGACGCGGCTCGAACGTAAGGGCGAGCGCATCAGCGCCGTCGGCACCGGCGAAATCACGGGCATCCCCTGCGACACGGTGGTCTTCGCCGTCGGCGACCGGGTGGACGAACGGTTCGGCCTGCCATACAAGGAGGGCCTCTATGTCACCGCCCCGGGCGCCGAGCAGGATCCCGCCGCGGCGTACCAGGTGTGGGATCCCGAGATTGGGCAGCCGCTCGCGGGCATCTTCGTTGTGGGGTGGGCCCGGCGGGCGAGCGACGGCGTCGTCGGCCGCGCCCGCCTCGACGCCGAGACGGGCATCAAGCATGTCCTCGCCTGGCTCCAGGCCCGGCCCAAGAGGTCCGCGGCCGACGCGTGGCTCGTCGTGGGCTCTGTCCGCGCCGCGCTCGAGAAGGCCGGCGCCGCGCCGGTAACTTACGAGGACGTCCAGCTGGTCGAGGGCGAAGAACGCGCCCGCGCCACCCTGGCCCACGTCGAAGAGATCAAGTTCAAGAGCGACGCCGAGATGCTGTCTCTTCTTCGTCGCTAGCGGCGCTTGGGTCGCTCGTGCGACTCCAACGAGTATTCCCGACCCCTTGCGCGTTCCCGCAGAGTGCCGGGCCACATGACGTGGTTGGCCTGGCACTAGCCCACCTTCCGTATCCTCGCCAGCGCCAGCAGGAGCCCCGCGCCAACGCCGTAGGCTGACGCCAGCGCCAGCGGCCCGCTTCCCTCCGCCGACCACGGCCAGAAGAGGGCCCCGCTCGGCATCGGCGAGTGGATGAGTCCGACAAGCGTGGCGGCGCCGCAGGCGGCGAACACGGCCGCCGCGCGCCCGAGGCGGCCGTCGACGATGGAGGCCAGCGCCCATCCCCAGAGGAGCGCCGTCACGACGAACCCATTGCCGAGGACGAGGAGGATCTGGAAGGCCGCCCGCCCATCGCCCGTCAGATCGGATGCGCTCCGGCCGACCGCCGCGAGAAAACCGTTCACCTCGATGAGGACCAGGGCCGCGATGGCCGGGATGAAGGACACGGCGACGGCGGCGGCATGGCGGGCCGGCGAGGCGAGGAAAGCCTGCGCCGTGATCTCGAGACCGATGAAGATCAGAATGGGAGCGACGGCAGCCTCTGGCAGCACGCTCACGAGAACCGACACCGCGCCCACCGCCCCGCCCACGCCGATCACCAGCGCCGTCGCCAGCGTGTAGCCCGCCCGTGCGCCCATCGCCTTGTACGCCGGATGCCCGATATAGGGCGTGTTCTGGATCACGCCGCCGCAGAGTCCCGCGATCGCCGTCGCCACGGCCTCCGTGAGAAGGATGTCCCGCGCGCGGTACTCGTCGCCCGCCGCGATGGCCGACTCCGTGTTGTCGATGCCGCCGATGACGGTGGCGATTGCAAAAGGCGCGGCGAGCGCCAGGTACGGCAACACGGCGCGGAAGATGGGCACCCACGACAGCGTCGGCCAGGGAATGGCCAGGGCGAGCGCCGCCGGGGGCGCCGCGAGCGAGGCGGGCCCGGCGCCCCACGCCGCCCGCAGCCAAAACACCGCCGCGCCCAGGGCGACCGCCGCGAATGCCCCGGGCATGCCTCCCGGGAGCCTGACGCGTCCGACCAGCGCGACCAGGACGATGGTCAGCGAGATCAGGCCGACGAGCGGATCGGCGAAGACCTTGAGCGCGGGCAGGAAGGCGATCAGCAGGATGGCGACGCCGGCGATCGAGCCCAGCAGTGCCGCGCGCGGCACCAGCCTGCGCACCCAGTCGCCCGCGAAGGCGAGGACGAGCTTGAGCGCCCCCATCGCCACGGTCACGCCCATGCCGACCTTCCAGGCGAGCACCGGATCGCCGGTCAGCAGCATGACCGGTCCCAGCACGCCGAAGACGATCCCGAAGAGAGACGGCGTGTCGATCCCGAAGGGCATGGCCGTGACGTCGTCGCGTCCGGTGCGCCGCATGAGCCGGACGGCGAGAACCGTGTAGACGAGGTCGCCGACCAGCACGCCGGCCGCGGTGCCGGGAACCATCCGCCCGAGCACGAGGTCGGCGGGAAACTTGAACACGCCGATGAGCACGCTCGACAGGATGACGAGCTGGGTCGTGTTGTCGAGCGCCAGCCCGAAGAATGCGTTCCAGTCGCCCGGAGCGAGCCAGCGCGGGGAGCGGCGCCCGGGTGGCACCGCTAGGCGGGTCTCAGCGAACCGGGTCCCACAGTCTCGCGGACGAGGCCGCGCACGCGCTCGGCGAGAGCGTGGCACCAGGTCATGGCGCCGCGGTTGGACGCCACGTCGGGGAATCGGAGCTCGATCTCGGAGGAAAAGCGCTCTCCAACCCTGACGCGCAAGCCGTAGCTCAACCCTTCACGGAAGTCCCCCGTGTCGAGCACGCACTCCGCGCGGAGATCCTCCCGCTTGGCGTGGGACGTCGCGAAGTTCTCGAGCCACCTCGCGACCTCGCGATAGTCACCGCCGCTGAACACGCGCCTTCTCTCCCCTGTGCCGGGCCGAGTCGCGAGCCAGACGAGGCCCGAGGGAGGCGGCAGCCCGAGGCGTGCGTGTGTGTACGTTGACGGCTGCCACCGACCGAGAACGTGGCCGTTCGAGCTGAGCGCCTGATGGGCGAGGCGAGGGCTGAGTTGAACTGGCGAAGTGAATCGGCCCGGCACCAGCTAGCATTCGTTGAAGCCGCAAGACAGGCACTTCTTGCAGCCCTCCTCGTACACCAGGGTCGCCTGCCCGCACTCCTTGCAGAGATCCCCGACGCGGCGCCGCGCCGCCGGCGCGGCCGCTTCCGCGTCCGGCTCATGATGCCGCCCGAGCCCGATGTGCTCGCCCAGGGTTCTCGCCAGAGCATCCGGCAGCGACAGGATCTTGGCGGCTCCGAACCCGGTGGGCTGTCCTCCGCCGATTCGCGAAAGCTGGCTGACGACCTCCTCGAGCCGCCGCTGCGCGGAGAGCGGCGACGGCAGTCTCAGCACCAGCGAGATCAGCCGCCCGAGCGCCTCGGCCACGGCCATCGTGTCGGAGCCCGCCTTGCCGACCTGGACGAACACCTCGAACGGATCACCGCCCGGCGTCTCGTTCACCGTGATGAAGGCCGTGCCAATGGGGGTCTCCATCCGGTATGTCGCGCCGGAGAGGCTATGAGGCCGCGGCTTGACCACCCGCTCGCCGACCGCGTCGGCGTCGCCCTCCGCCGCAACCCCGATGTTCAGCACCTGTCCACCCTTGCAGCCGTCGCGAAAGACCGTGATGCCGAGACAGCCTTCCCGCCACGCAAGGAGGTACGCCTCCGCGACATCGATCTCGGTCGCCTCGGCGGGCAGGTTGATGGTCTTCGACACGCCGTTGTCCGTGTGCTTCTGGAAAGCGACCTGGTGGCGCACGTGCCAGCTCCAGTGTATCTCGTGCGCCGTCTTGAAGACCGCGCGCGCCTCGTCGGGCACGCCCGGAATGCCGTGGAGCGAGCCGCGGCGCGCGACTTCGCCCATGAGCGCGTCCGAGTGGAAGCCGCGCTCCCGCCCCAGCCGCTCGAAGCTCTGGCACACGAACGGCAGCACCCGCTCGCCGTCGATCCCCTTGACCCGATGCTCGAAGGCCAGCGCGAAGACCGGCTCGATGCCCGACGAGCAGCCGGCGATCATGGAGATGGTGCCGGTCGGCGCGATCGTCGTCACCGTCGAGTTCCTGAGGGACCGGCCGTCGCGGTAGATGGAGCGGGAGAAGTTCGGGAAGGGCCCACGCTCCTCCGCGAGACGAGCCGACTGGTCGTGGCTCTTCTCTCCGACGAAGGCCATGAGCCGCTCCGCCAGGTCGAGCGCCTCCTGGCTGTCGTAGGGAATCTCGAGGGCGAAGAGGAGATCGGCCCAGCCCATGATGCCGAGACCGATGCGCCGGTTGGCCTTGACCGTGAGGTCGATCTCCGGAAGCGGATAGGGATTGACCTCGATGACGTCGTCGAGAAAACGCACCGCCAGGCGCACGACGCGTTCCATCTCTTCCCAATCAACCGTCCAGCCCCCGTCCCGCTGGCGAGCGAACCGCGCGACGTTGAGCGAGCCCAGGTTGCAGGCTTCGTTGGGCAAGAGGGGCTGTTCCCCGCATTGGTGAACCACGATCCCGTTTGCGATCAGCGAGTGACTCTGGGGCTCGGTGAGATCGAACACAGCCCGGATGCCGGCGTCGTCCACCGCGACCACCGCATCGGAGAAGCGCTGCGCGTAGAATCCGCCGTAGCGAACTGCCCCCAGCCTCTCCTGCTTCGCCCCGAGGAACCCGATGGTCTGACGGAAGATCTCCCTCGACCTCCCGAAGATGCCGAGCTCGTAGAGCACGCCGTCGGAACCATAGGAGCGGACACTGCCGCCGCCGGCGGGAATGTAGGCGAAGAGCCCCTCACGAACCGGCCACGACCGGTCGAAGATGCGGCTCTGGATCCCAAGGTTCAAGAGCAGTATCTGAACGCCCCGGAGCAACTCGCGGCTCTTCGACGTCAGCGCGACCCACGAGCTGTTGGCCTTCTGGTTGTCGCGCACGGTTCCGTCGGCCGTGAAGAGTCCCTGGAGGAATCCAACAACGGCGTCACGTGGCGCCGTGAAGACCGACGCCGGCACGGTTTTCTCCGCCGCGCCGACGGGTCTGACCCCCAGGCCCTGAAAGAAGTCGACGAAGAACCTGCCGTGGTAGGAGACATGCCACACGCCGCGCGCGCGCTCGATGGCGCGCGTCGGACGGCCATACCAGCCATCGACGAGTGCGTGAATCCGCTCGCGCATGCCCGCATCGGCAGCGCCGAAGCTCCACCCGACCCGGCAGTCGCGATCGCCGGCCCTGAGCCAGCCGTTGCCGACGAGCCACCCGAGGGCCAGGCCGAGATCCCGGCTCCACTCGCGCGGGAAGTTATGCATGTAGTGGCGGCCAGTGCGCCCTTTGATTCGCTCAGGCAGGCTGAAAGGCAGCCGAACATCGGTCGGGAAAAGCCCCCGATCACTCTGGATCCAGACCTTGTCGCCGCCGATCTTGAGCGAGCCGGCGGAGACCCAGCCTCGATCCGTCATGACCCGGTGGTCCGGCGTGCAGACGACCTCGAAGCCGGCCCGGGTGCGGATTCGTACCGTCGCTCGCTCCCCGGATGGGAAGGCCCGGCTGATCGGGAGGCATCCGTCTCCGTAGACGCTGAGCGGGGCGTTGTGGGTGCCTTCCCAGACCATGAGGCGGGATGGCAGGAGCCGCCCATCCACCTTGACCGCCACGCCGCCCTCGCGATATTTGGCGGCCAGCTCGTCCATGCGGATGAGGCCGCGATCGGTGTTCACCAGCGCGTCCCCGACGATGCAGGGATTAGTGGCTTCGATCAGCCCGGCTTCCGGCGTGGGGTTCGCGGGGCTCGCGTTGATGCGGTCGATGAAGACGAGCCCCGGATCGCCCGTCCGCCACGCGGCGTGAACGATGCGGTCGAACACCTCGCGCGCGGACAGCCTGCCTACGGCCAGACCCGTGCGGGGGTTGACGAGCTCGTACCCCAGGCCCGCCTCGAGCGCGGCCATGAACGCGTCGGTGATCGCGATCGAGATGTTGAAGTTCGTGATGCCGCCGTCCAGCTTGCACTCGATGAACTCGAGGATGTCCGGATGGTCCACGCGGAGCACGCCCATGTTGGCGCCGCGACGGGTGCCGCCCTGCTTCACGGCCTCGGTGGCCGCGTTGAAGACGCGCAGGAAGGAGACCGGGCCCGATGCCCGGCCGCCCGTGGAACGGACCATGTCGTTCTTGGGCCTGAGACGTGAGAAGGCGAACCCCGTCCCGCCTCCCGACTGATGGATGATCGCGGCGGACTTGACCGAGTCGAAGATCTCGCCCATCGAGTCGCCGACCGGGAGGACGTAGCAGGCGGAGTACTGGAGCTGGTTGTCCTTGCCGGCGTTCATCAGAGTGGGCGAGTTGGGCAGGAACTGTCCCTCGACCATCATGTCGTAGAAGGCCGCGGCGACCTCCCCGACGCCGGCCGCGCTCCGGCCGAAGCGCTCCTCCGCCCGGGCGACGGTCACCGCAACCCGCCAGCACATCTCCTCCGGGGTCTCCACCACCTCGCCGTTGCGGCGGGCGAGATAGCGTTCCCGCAGCACGCGCAGGGCCGGCTCCGACCATCTGCCCGACTTGGAAGGTCTCGCCACGAGCGCCATGGGGCCAGCTTAACACAGGAGAATCGCAAGCTTGACTCTTTGGCTCCCATCCATAGAATGGGAGCACCGCGAGAGCCGATGACCCTTCCCAACCCGCCAACCGAGCCCCAATGGACTTCCTGAGGCGCTACCGTGTCGGCCTTGTCCTGTGCCTCCTCCTGGTCGCCCTCGGCGGCGCCGTGTGGTACTGGACCCGCACCCGGACGGCGAGCGCCGTCACTCGCAACCGGCCCGATCCCGTCGTCGGGGTCGTCTCGCCCCAGCGGCGCGACATCGAGGTCAAGCTCTCCTTCACGGCGGACATCCTTGCGAACAAGCAGGCGGCCATCTTCTCCAAGGTCTCCGGGTACATCCGGAAGATCTACGTCGAGCGCGGCGAGTTCGTGAAGGAGGGCCAGCTCCTGGTCGAGATCGACGACCAGGAGCTCCGCGCCTCGGCGGAACAGGCGAGGGCGGCGCTCCTGTCGTCCCAGGCCGGATTGGAAGTCGCCCGGTCCACGCTCGAGGGGCAGAAAGCCAACCTCGAGAACCAGCGCGCGATGCTGGCCAAGGCACGGGCCGTCGCCGCCAACGACGCGCGCCAGTCGGATCGGATGAAGACCTTGTTCCAGAAAGGCATGGTCGCGGCAGTCGAGTGGGACAATGCCCGCACGAACGCGGATTCCTCGCGAGCCTCGACGGAGGCCGCCGAGGCGCAGCTCCGCCTCGCCGAGGTGCAGATCACGACGCAGGAGAGCCAGGTGCGCCTGGCCCAGGCGCAAGTCGAGACGTTCCGCGCGGCGCTCTCCCTCGCCCAGACGAATCTCGGCAACACGCGACTCTCCGCTCCCTTCGCCGGATACATCGCCCAGCGAAACCTCGACCCGGGCGCGGCGGTGAGCGGGGGATCCTCCGGCACGACAAATACCTCGGTGGGCATCCTGCTCATCCAGGACATCTCCAGCGTGAAGGTCCAGATCGAGGTGCCCGAGCGTGACATCGCCCGGATCAAGGTCGGCGCCGACGTGCGGGTGACGGCCGACCCGTACAAGGGCCAGGTCTTCGCCGGCTCCATCGCGCGCGTGGTCCACAACCTCGACCCTCGCTCGCGCACCATGGGGGTGGAGGTGGAGATTCCGAACGCGGGCACCAGGCTCAATCCCGGCATGTTCGCGCGCGTCGAGGCGGTGGTCGACACGCGCACGGGCGTGCTGACGGTGCCCATGGAAGCGCTGCGCGTCGGTGACGGCAAGCCCTCGGTGATGGTCGTCCGGAACAACGTGGTGGAGCCCGTGGCGGTCGAGCTCGGCGTCGCCGATGCGCGGGGTGTCGAGGTCGTCAAGGGGGTGGCAGCGGGCGACCAGGTCATCCTGCAGGGCAAGGACCTGGTGCGGCAGGGCCAAAAGGTCCGCACCGTGCCGGCGACGGGTCAGTAGCGCATGTGGCTGACCTTAGCAGCCATGCGAAATGCCATCGCCGTGCTGATGGCCTCCCTGGCCATCGTGCTGCTCGGGGCGACGTCCCTCGACCGGATATCCATCGACCTCTTCCCGAACATCAACTTCCCCCAGATCCAGATCGGCACCGTCTACAAGGGCGCCAGCGCCCAGGACATCGAGCGCAGCGTCACGTACCCCCTCGAGAAGGCGGTCTCGGCCGTCGCCAACGTCAAGCACGTCGAGTCGCGCTCGCGCCAGGGCTTTTCGCTGGTCATCGTGCAGTTCGTGTGGGGCGCCGACATCGACGCGGCCTTGACCGAGGTGATCCAGCGGATCAACCAGATCATCAACACGCTTCCGCCGGGGGTCCAGCAGCCGTTCATCGTCAAGTCTGACCTGTCGAATATCCCGGTCTGCGTCGTGACAGTCTCGGGCGGCGGCCTCGACGAGCGCGCCCTGTACGACGTGGCCTACAACACGATCGAGCCCCAGTTCGAGCGGCTGCCGGGCGTCGCCTCGGCAAGCGTGGACGGCGGCAAGATCCGCCAGATCACCGTCAACCTCGACCGCGACCGGCTCTATTCGAAGGGCCTCTCGGTCAACGAGGTCACCCGGGCCGTCAACGACGCCAACTTCCTCCTGCCCTCGGGCGACGTCAAAGTCGGCAGCTTCGACTACAACGTCTTCACCAACAACCAGTTCTCCGTCGTCGAGCCGATGGAGGACATCATCGTCCGCCGGACCGGCACGACGCCGATCCGGCTGAGGGACGTGGGGCGGGTCGAGGACTCGGCGGAGACGCAGGTGTCCATCGTCCGCGTCAACGGCGAGCGCTCGGTCTACCTCCGGGTGAACAAGCAGCCGGGCGCCAACACGGTCGAGGTCGTGGATGCCGTCAAGGCGACCCTGCCGAAGCTGCTCGGCGTCCCCCCGGGCGTCCAGATCAACCTGAGCCTGGACCAGTCGACGTATATCCGGCAGTCGATCCAGAGCCTCTGGCACGAGGCAGCCGTCGGCTCCATCCTGGCCTTCCTCGTCATCCTGATCTTCCTCCGCTCGTTCGTGTCGACCATCATCATCTCGATCGCCATTCCCCTGTCGCTCCTGCTGACCATGATCGCGATGTACTTTCTGGGCCAGACCCTCAATATCTTCACGCTCGGCGGTTTGGCGCTCGCCGTCGGCCGGCTCGTGGACGACTCCATCGTGGAGCTGGAGAACATCAACCGCCACCTCGACATGCCGGGCACGCCGCGGCGCAAGGCCGTCCTCGACGCCGCGCGCGAGGTGGCGATGCCGATCTTCGTCTCCACCATCACCACCATCGTCGTCTTCCTGCCCACGGTCTTCCTGGAGGGTCAGGCCCGCCTCCTCTTCATCCCGCTGACCTTCACGATCTCCTTCTCGCTGTTCGCGTCCTTCCTCGTCTCGCGGACGGTCACCCCGCTCCTCTGCCTGCGGTGGCTGCGGGCCGAGCACGAGGCGCGAGAGCATCAGGGACTCAGGGGGCACCTCGACAGGCTCTTCGCGTGGAGCGGGCGAATCCTCGCCCGGCTCGACGCCTTCTATCAGCGGAGCCTCGAGTGGAGCCTCGACCACCGCCGGATCCTCATCGGCGGCATCCTCGTCATGCTCGCCTCGAGCCTCGTGCTGCTGCCGTGGGTCGGTACCGAGTTCTTCCCGCCCTCGGACGAGAGCCAGTTCCGGCTCCGTGTCAGGGCGCCCGTCGGGACGCGGGTCGAGGAGACCGAGCGCATCGTCCAGAAGATGGAGCGGATCATCCTCTCTACGGCCAAGCCGGGCGAAGTCAAGACCGTGGTCTCATCGATCGGAGTCCCGGGCGGGCGCTCGGGGCTCTTCTCCCAGAACTCAGGCCCCCACGCCGCCCAGCTCCAGGTCTATCTGAACGACCCCGACAAAAGGGACCGGAAAGACACGCAAATCTTCGCCGCGATCGGCCCCAAGCTCGCCGGCCAATTCCCGGGCACGACCTACACCGTCGAATTCGGCGGGATCGTCACCCGGGTCATCAACTCGGGCGCGCAGCAGCCTATCGAGATCGAGCAGCTCGGGTATGACCTGCGAGATGCGAGAGACACCGCCCGGCAGGTCGTCCGGACCATCCAGGACGTCCCCGGCGTCACCTTCCCCTTTATCAGCCGCGAGGAGAACTACCCCCAGTTCGACATCGTCGTGGACAGAGAGAAGGCGGCCATGGCCGGGCTCACCCAGCGGGACATCGCCCAGGCAGCCCTGATCTCGCTCAACAGCAACGTCAGCCTCAACCCGTCTATTTTCACGGATCCCAGGACCGGCAACCAATACAATGTGGTCGTGCAGCTCGACGAGCCCTTCCGGTCGACACCCGAGGACCTCTCGCGTCTGTTCGTCATGGGTGACGGCGGCCGGCCGGTTCTCCTCGGGGCCGTCGCCGAGGTCACGCAGGGCGTCGGCCCCGTGATGATCGAGCGCAAGTACCAGCAGCGGCTGATCAAGATCAACGCGCAGCCCGGGCTCGACCGCGACCTGGGCTCCATTGCCCAGGAGATCGAGGAGAAGCTCAAGGCCCTGCCCGTGCCTCCGGGCTTCGCCTTCCAGCTGGGCGGGCAGATCCAGCAGCAGCGCGAAGCCTTCAGCAGCCTCAAGTTCACGTCGCTGCTCGCCATCATCCTCGTCTACATGGTCATGGCCTCACAGTTCCGCTCGCTCCTCGACCCGTTCATCATCATGTTCTCGGTGCCGCTCGGGATGATCGGCGTCATCTGGGCGCTCTTTCTCACCCGCACCACGCTCAACGTCACGTCCTTCATGGGCGTCATCATGATGGTGGGCATCGTCGTGTCGAACGGCGTCCTGCTCGTCGAGTACATGAACGAGCTGCGGCGGCGTGGGCTCGCGCTGAGGCAAGCGGTGATCCAGGGCGGCCGGACGCGGCTTCGTCCCATCCTCATGACGAGCCTCACGACCCTGGTCGGCCTCCTTCCCATGGCGCTCGGCATCGGCACGGGCAGCGAGGCGAATGCTCCCTTGGCCCGCGCTGTCATCGGCGGGCTCGCCATGTCCACGGTGCTGACGCTTCTCCTGATTCCGGCGCTCTACATGATGCTCGAGGAGCGCTTCCCTCGCCGCATGGAAGAAGCCGAGGGCAGCCCGGCTCTCCAGGGAGAGACCGCATGAGGGTCTCCGCCGGAAGCGCGCTCGCGGCTCTGGGCCTGCTGGGCATCGCGCTCCTCCCGGCCGGCGCCGGCGCCCAGACCCCGCCATCGCCACCGCCCGGTCAGCAGGAGTCGCCCCTGCCCGGGGGCACGCCACCGGTGTCCGGAACGCCGCCCTTGCCGGCCAAACCGCCGTTGCCGCCCGTGCCCGGAACTTCTCCCGCGCCCCCGGCAGTGCCAGGAGCAGCGCCAGGACAGGTCCCGCCCATGACGCTGACCGCCCCGACGGGCTCCGAAGCGCCGCCACCCGGCACCGGGGCCATTCCCGGGCAGACGCCAAGCACGCTCCAGCAGCTGCCGCGCGAATACCTGACGGCCCCCGCCGGGATCCGGGCCTTCCCGACTCCCGAAGAGACCAAGGGCAAGGTCCTCACCATGGAGGACGCCATCAAGATCTCGCTGGACAACCAGCCGCTGATCCTCGCGCGCATCGGCGACTACCAGGCGCAGCTCCAGAACATCGCCATCGCGCTCGCGCCGCAGCTGCCGCAGCTGAGCGGCCAGTGGAACGGCTTCTGGAACCAGACCCCGAGCTCGAGCCAGGTCCCGGCCGGCCAGACGGCGTCGCTGTCGAACCTGCGCACCGTGACCGTCCAGACGCGCTCCCTCACCACGTCCGCCACGGTCACGGCCCAGCAGCTCCTGTGGGATTTCGGCAAGACGCTGGCCGCGACGGATGCGGCGCGCGCCGGCGCCAAGTCCTCGGCCGAGGACGTCGAGGTCCAGAAGCAGGAGACGGTCAGGCTCGTGAAGGAGGCCTATTACAACCTCGCGCTGAGCAACCGGCTCGTGCAGGTCAGCCAGGCGCAGCTCGACCGCGCGCTCGTGAACCTCCGCAGCGCCAAGGGCTTCTTCGACGTGGGCACGCAGCCCAAGTCCTCCGTCACCCGCGCCGAGGTGGACGTCGCCAACGCCCAGCTGAGCATCATCGCGGCCGTGAACCAGGTCAACATTTTCCGCCTCACGATCAACCAGCTCATGGGCATCCCGATCAACACGCCCACGGAGATCCAGGACAACCTCGCCTACGAGCACGTGGATTTCGACGCCAAGAGCCTCCTCAACGAGGCCTTCGCGCGCCGCCCGGAGTACCGCCAGATCAAGGCCCGGTACGACCAGGCCGAGTTCACCGTCAAGCAGCAGTTCCGCAATTTTTTCCCCAACGTCGTCGCCCAGGGCACCTATGGCTCCGCCCGCGCGGACATGAACGAGACGTACAGCTACGGCCTCCAGCTCAACTGGAGCATCTTCGACGGCGGCGGGAAGATCGCGCTGTACAAGCAGGCCCAGGCCCAGCGCGACGCGGCACAGGCCCGCGTGCGCGACACCGAGCTGACGATCTGGCAGCAGGTGGAGCGGGCATACGTCACCGTCCAGCAGGCGGAGGAGGCCATCGGCGCCGCCGAGAAGGGCGTCGAGTCGGCCGACGAGAACTTCCGCTTGAGCCAGGGGCGCTTCGACGCCGGCGTCGCCAACATCATCGAGCTGACGGACGCCCAGCTCGCCCTGACCAACGCCCAGGCCACGGTCGCGCAGGCGCTGGCCAACTACAGGATCTTTATCGCTCAGCTCGAGCGCTTCCTGGGCCGGCGCTAGGAGCCCTCCACCGGGCCCGACGCTAGGAATAAAGCGCCCCGCGCGGTAGTCTCATGACTATGAGCCGTCGCTTGTGGATCCTGGGCGTCTTCGTCGTGCTGGCCGCCACGGCCAGCGGCGCCTGGTTTTACGCCCAGGGCCGGGGCAGCACCCCCCGCTTCCGCACGGCCAAGATCGAGCGGGGCCCCCTCACGGCGACGGTGTCGGCCACCGGCACCCTCAATGCCGTCGTCACCGTCCAGGTCGGCTCCCAGGTCTCGGGCCAGATCAAGGAGCTCTTCGCCGACTTCAACTCCCAGGTCAAGCGCAACCAGCTGGTCGCCCGGATTGACCCCGAGATCTTTCAAGCCAGGGTCGCCCAGTTCAAGGCCCAGGTCGAGGCCGCCAAGGCGAGCGTGCTCAACCAGCGGGCGGCCGTCGAAAAGGCGCGGGCCGACGTCGCGAACGCGCAGGCGGCCGCCGCGGTGGCCAAGGCGCAGACCGCCAAGGCCCAGGTCGCGGTCCTCGACAGCCGTCGCGACCTCGGGCGCAAGCGCGACCTCAAGCAGAAGGGCTTCATCGCCCAGGCCGACGAGGACTCGGCCCAGGCGGCCTACGACTCGGCGGTCGCCCAGGCCGAGTCGACCAAGGCCCAGGAGGACGCCCAGGCCTCCATGATCCGCTCGGCCCAGGCTCAGCTGCGGGTGGCCGAGGCGATGCTCCAGACGGCGATGGCCAATGTCGGCCAGCAGGAGGCCGCCCTCAAGCAGGCCCAGGTCGACCTCGACCACACCGAGATCCGGGCGCCTGTCGACGGCGTGGTGGTCTCGCGCACGGTCGACGTCGGGCAGACCGTGGCGGCGAGCCTCGCGGCTCCAACGCTCTTCACCATCGCCCAGGACCTGACTGACATGGAGGTGGACACCAACGTGGACGAGGCCGACGTCGGCCGCATCCGGGTCGGCCTCCGCGCCACCTTCACCGTGGATGCCTTCCGCGGCCAGACCTTCGCGGGCGAGGTCATGCAGGTGCGCAAGGCGCCCCAGACCGTTCAGAACGTCGTCACCTACAACGTCGTGGTCTCGGCGCGCAATCCGAACGGCAGGCTACTGCCGGGCATGACGGCCAACGTCCGCCTCGTCGTGGACCAGAAGGACAGCGTGCTCAAGGTGCCGAACGCGGCCCTCCGGTATCGCCCGCCGGGCGAGGCGCCCGAGGTCCCGGTGGCCGCGGGCGCCGGGCCGCCCGGGGGGCAGGGCGCGCCGCCCACCGTCGAGCAGATCCGGGACCGGCTCGTCAAGTCGCTCGGCCTGACCCCCGAGCAGCAGAAGAGGCTCGAGCCCATCCTCCAGGAGGGGCGCGAGAAGTTCCGCGCCCTGATGATGCGGAGCCCGAGCGAGGGCGAGCGGCGCATCGAGGGGCAGAGGATCCGGGAGGCCAGCCGGGAGCAGATTCGCTCTATCCTGACGCCCGAGCAGCGCGCCAAGTACGATCAGCAGGTGGCTGAGCAATCCGGTGGCCGCGCGGGGAGTGCCCCCAGCTCCGGGCGTGTGTTTGTCCTGGGCCCCGATGGAAAGCCCAAGGCCGTCATCGTCCAGCTCGGCATCTCCGACGGCAACTTCACCGAGATCGCCGGCGGCGAGATCAAGGACGGCCAGGAAGTCATCACCGGCGCCGGGGAGCGCCCTGGCGTGCCCCGTCCGGCCGGCGGCCCGCGGCTCTGAGACGGCCATGGGCCAGACCCTCATCGAGACGCGGGAGCTGACGAAGGACTATCGCCTGGGCGGCCAGGCCGTCCACGCGCTCCGCCACGTCACGGTCAAGATCCACGCGGGCGAGTTCGTGGCCGTCATGGGCCCGTCCGGCTCGGGCAAGTCCACCTTCATGAATCTCCTCGGGTGCCTCGACAAGCCGACGAGCGGCCGCTACGTCCTCGACGGCGTCGACGTCTCCGAGCTCAGCGACGACGCGCTGGCCGGCATCCGGAACGGCAAGATCGGCTTCGTCTTCCAGACCTTCAACCTCCTGCCGCGCACGAGCGCGCTCGAGAATGTCGAGCTGCCCCTGCTCTACTCCCGGGTTCCCGCCGCCGAGGGGCGGACGCGCGCGGAAGCCAAGCTCGTCGCGGTCGGCCTGGCGCAGCGCACCGACCACCATCCCTCCCAGCTGTCGGGCGGCCAGCAGCAGCGGGTCGCCATCGCGCGGGCGCTGATCAATGACCCGGTCCTGATCCTGGCCGACGAGCCCACGGGCAATCTCGACACGCGCACGAGCATCGAGGTCATGGCTCTGCTCCAGGACCTGAACCGGCAGGGCATCACGGTCGTCCTCGTGACGCACGAGGCTGACATCGCCCAGTTCGCCTCCCGCGTCCTCGTGTTCCGCGATGGCCGGGTGACCAGGGACGAGGCGGTCGCGATGCCCAAGGAGGCGCGGCGGCTGCTGGCGTCGCTGCCGCCCGAGGAGGACGACGCGTGAACGTGCTGGCCAGCTCCCGCATCGCCCTCCGCGCGCTGCGCGTGAACAAGCTTCGTAGCACGCTGACGATGCTGGGCATCATCATCGGTGTCGGCGCCGTGATCGCCATGGTCGCCATCGGCTCGGGCGCGCAGGCGCGCGTGGCCGAGCAGCTCCAGGCTCTCGGAGCCAACATGATCTTTCTCTTTCCCGGCGCCACGACCTCGGGGGGCTTGCGCTACGGCGTCGGCAGCTCGATCACGCTGACCGAAGACGACGCCTGGGCCGTCCAGCGTGACGTCCAGGGGGTACAGGTCGCGGCGCCGAGCGTGCGCGGCGCCGGCCAGCTCGTCGCGGGCAATCTAAACTGGTCCACCATCATCCAGGGCGTGACCCCGGAGTACTTCGAGGCGCGCGACTGGCCCGCCGCGTCGGGACGCGTCTTCAGCCAGGAGGACGTGGACAGTGCCTCCAAGGTCGCCATTCTGGGGCAGACGGTGGCCGAGAATCTCTTCAGCGAGACCGATCCGCTCGGACAGGTGATCCGGGTCAAGAAGCTCCTGTGCGTTGTCGTCGGTGTTCTCGAGAGAAAAGGCCAGAACACCTTCGGGCAGGACCAGGACGACGTCATCATCATCCCGCTCACGACGGCCAAGCGGAAGGTGCTCGGCGTCACACAGGCCAATGCCCGCTCGATCAACGCCGTCTCGATCAAGGTGGCCGACAACGAGGACCTCAAGGAAGTCCAGCAGCAGGTCCGCGAGCTGGTGCGCCAGCGGCATCGCCTCCAGCCTGGCCAGGAGGACGACTTCGGCATCAGGAGCGCAGCCGAAATGGTCCAGACGAGAGACGAGCAGGCCCAGCTCATGACCAAGCTCCTGATGTCCATCGCATCGGTCTCGCTGCTGGTCGGGGGCATCGGCATCATGAACATCATGCTGGTCTCCGTCACCGAGCGGACGCGGGAGATCGGCCTCCGCATGGCGGTGGGCGCGCGCGGGCGCGACATCCTGACCCAGTTCCTCGTCGAGGCGCTGACGGTGGCCCTGATCGGGGGAAGCATCGGCGTCGTGGCGGGGCTCGGCGCCTCCTTCGCGTTGGCCTATTTCGGCGACTGGCGCACCGTGATCAGCCCGCCGGCCATCCTGCTGGCCTTCACCTTCTCGGGACTCATCGGCATCTTCTTCGGCTTCTACCCCGCCCGAAAGGCCGCGGGGCTCAATCCGATCGACGCCCTGAGATACGAGTGATCCCGCGCCTCCTGCCTGCTCTCCTGCTGGCCGCGCTCTGGGCGGCGCCCGTCTTCGCCCAGACCTACACGTTCACGCCCCAGTCCTCGAAGGACCTCACCCTGACCTTCCAGACCGAGCGAGAGGGCGGCTCGCGCGTGCTGATCCTGGGCGAAGTGCGCAACGGCTCCTTCCAGGCCTGCGAGCGGGTCGTCGTCAAAGCCGAGGGACTCGACGAGAACGGCCGCGTGGTCAGCCGGGGCCGGGCCTATGTGGCGGGCACCGTCAGGTCGAGGGCGACCGCGCCATTCGAGATCAGGCTGTCGGCGGCGGGATCGGAGCGGCGCTACCGCGTGGAGATCGAAGCTTTCGAGTTCGTCACGCGGACGGAAGGCCAGTAGCCTGGGAGCCTACGAATGAATACCACGGGCGCCGGGGTTCCCCGGCGCCCGTGGACGCTCCCTATCCCGCCCGCCGCCTTGCTATCAGGGGTTGACCATCACGTTGTCGAAGAGGGCTTTCATCGTGGCGCTTCCCCGCGGCGCGGGGGCCATGCAGTTGACGGGCGTGTTCGCCGCGCTTAGGTGTCTGAAGTTCAGGACCGGAGCGGTAGTATCCGAGACGGTGTACGAGAGGGTCCTCGTCTCCGGGCTCGGTCCCGAGGGGTTCAGGTTGAAGACGAACTGTTTGGTCGACGGCAAGGGATAAGAGCACGATCAGGACAGCCAGTAGGCGGAGATAGACCCTGACGCGTTCGAACCCGAGTTCGGAGCGACCAGCGCAAGGAGCGCCACGCGCGAGAAAGGATCGTGCGGGCAGTTGCGCTCGGG
>WNFV01000511.1_pt1 | contig 164217 bp, 148 predicted proteins | sample 5400101 | NCBI WGS metagenome assembly WNFV01 (sample SAMN13153361, study PRJNA577476) | soil metagenome | isolation source: 115 cm soil or saprolite under grassland replicate 1 | place: USA:California | collected 2016-06-15 | reverse complement strand
GCGGCATGCTTCGCCGTGATGATGCGCGAGGTGAGTCCCTGCCGGAACATCGCGTCGGCGTTCCTGAGATCCGTCTGCCAGAGGAAACCGTGCGGCTTCAGCAGCGGATCTTCTCCCGCCACGCTGTCGACGACGACGTCGAGGCGGTGGTGGGTGCGGAGGATCCGGCGGAACAGCGCGGTGACCTCGCGCTCGCTCGTGTGATCGACGCGCGCGGCGATCGCGATGCCGCCGGCGGCCTTGATCATCGACGCGGTCTCATCGATTGTCTCGGGCCGCCCGTATGGCGACGGCTTGCCGGTGACGCTGCGGCCCGTGCAGTAGACCGTCGCGCCGGCTTCACCGAGCGCACGTGCGATGCCGCGGCCCGCGCCGCGCGTCGCTCCGGCCACAAGGGCCACGCGTCCACGGAGCGACTTCTGGAAGGATCTCTTTTTTGCCATTAGAAGATGCGTGCTTGCCGACGCAGGATGCACTTCCAGAGGAGAACCTCAGGGTCAGTTCCGTAAGTTCGAACGCGCGAGACTCTGGCGGAGGGTCGTCGCTTCACTGTGAGGCGTGCGAAGATCAGAAGGGTCCTCCGCTCATCCGAACAGCTTGCCCATGAGGACTAGCTGGCCCGACGATCAGAGCACGGCGCATCATCTCCATTCGCTGGGGAGTCAGGGCCGTTCGAGCTCCGCCAGCGCGGCACGTAATCGCTGATCCGCTTCGCGCGCGACGTCGGAGAGCGCCGGATTGTCGCCCACGATGCCGAGCGCGGCGAGCGGAGCCATCGCCGCGACGACGCTCGATGATGGCGCGGTCTCGTACACGATCACGTTGCACGGTAGCAACAATCCCACTTCGAGTTCCGCGTGCAATGCGCGGTCGGCCAGAGGTGGGTTGCATGCACCGAGAATTACGTACTTGCGAAAATCGTGACTCAGTTTCGCTTTGAGTGTCTGCTGGACGTCGATCGTCGTCAGGACACCAAATCCTTGAGAGTTGAGCGCGTCTGTCGTTCGTCCGACCGCCTCATCATACGGGACGCTCATCAGCACTTTCAATCCATAGCGTGTTTCCTGCATTGTTCACTCCTGGTCATTCGAATCCGTGCCCAACTCCTAGCAAGCGCCCGGCTTGCCACGCGGCGCTCACGTGAATGGTGAAGCCGCCCCGGTCGTACGGCGGCCGCCCCCCGAGGTACGCGTGCCAAATGACGACACCAGCTTCTCGAGCTCGGTCGACTCACACACTGGACAGGTGGGCGTGTGGCTCCCGGTCACGAGAGACTCGAACCGATGGCCGCACACATGGCAGACGAATTCAAAGAGCGGCATGGGTCACCGACTCGCAGCCGGGCGCGCGCCCTCGACCATCTTGAGTTCCGGCAATTGGCGGAGATCTTGGACGCGTGCCGGCGGATAGCCCAGGTCCTCGAACGGCATGATGCCCTGCTCCTTGGCCGTGTGGCAGGCGCGGCACTGCACCGCGTCCTTCGTGATCGAGTGATTGAGCATCAGCGTCGCGTCCTGCCGCATCCAGCGCGGCTCGAGCTCTCCCTTGAACGGGATGCTCCATCCCTTGTCGATGCCCATGTAGTGCATGAAGTCGTCCATCATGTATCGCTTGAACACGGTGCCGTACATCTCCTGGATGATCGGATCCGACATCGCCTTCAACACGGCGTCGCGCGGTTTGCCGGTCTCGTAGTAGACGTTGTAGTCGAACGGCAGGAGCATTCCGCCGAATGGCCCTTGGTTCCCCATGTCCTCGAACATGCGGGCGTTGAATCGCTTGAAGGGTGCGATCTTCGAGACGCCGCCTCTCGCGATCGGCCGGAAAACCCGATCGTAGTACGTGCCGTAATCGAAGTTGGTATACGCGTCGTCGGGTTTCGTGAAGAACGCGCGATAGAGGTTCAGGCCGTTCGGGTTATCCCCAAGCGCGCCGGCCATGAACGTGCCGTCACCGTTGTGCCAGCGATAGACGAGCGCTTCGCCCGGCTTCCCGGAGCGGAGCAGATCGCGATACAGCCAGATGCCTTCTTCTTCGTTGTAGGCAGGATCGACCCAGTCGCGCAGGACGACGTTGTCGTCCGTCAGGTGCGTGATGTGACAGGTCTCGCACGCCAGCTTTTCTGTGTGCGCGTTCAAAAATGCGCGCGTCGTCTGGTTCTGCACGTGCGGAGCGTTGCTGTGGCACTTCTGACAACTGACGTCGACGCCCGGAAGATCGTTGCTCACCAGGTCGGTTCCCCGCGGGCCGCGCGCGATCAAATGCCCATGCGACTCGTGACAGTCGAGACACTGCAACCCGGCCTCATAGTGCACATCCGCGTCGCGCGTGGGGTTTCCGCGCTTCGCGCCTGGATGAAGCAGCCGGCGATTCGTGTAGCCGAGATGCCGCGCGGCGAGATTGCCGGGATACATGTCGCCGCCGTGATTGTGTTCGTGACAGCGCAGGCAGTTGTCGGACGTCGGCCGCACGACGGCCATCGCCGCCTTCATGCCGCGGTCCTGGTTCCAGCGGTAGCGTCCGTTCCCATCCTGCACGACATACTTCTGATCCATGTCGTACGACGCCGAATGGCACATTAGGCAGTCCACGGAGTTGAACTCGTCGTTCGTCGGGCGGTACCCGGGGAACATCGTCCCGGTGATCGGCCCGTACTGGCCGCCAGCGTGGCACTGGCCGCAGCCGTCGCTGCGCGTTTCGCCGGTGTTCGTCTTCACGAGCGTCGCCCATCCCGTCCACGTGAAGGATCCGGGAATCCCGCAGGCACGATCGATCTTGCCCATCGGGATGCCTTCGATCTTCTTGCCGTTGAACCCGTACGTGTTGAAGCCGGAAAACTTGTTCAGGCCGAAGTGAACGCTCTCCTCGACGTTCCGGCGCGTGTCGACGGTCACGTAGCCGCCCTTGCCGTCCCGCACCTTCATCGTTTGATGGCACTGCAGGCAGGTCTCCGGACCGCGGTACTCCCGAATGCCCGCTTTGCGGAAACGCTCGACGTGATCCAGACGCGCTTTTTTGCCGAACGACGGGACACGGCCCGCCAATTCCTTGGCCACCGTGTCGTACACCGCGGCGTTCTGCGGCGTAGGATCGACGGACGTATACGCGGTGCGGCTCGTCTGCAATTGAGACGCAAGTCGCTCGAACCCGTCGTTCGACACGCGCTCGACGGCGAACGCGATCCGCCCGGGCCGGTGCGCCGCGGGGATCGCCAGGTTGACCAGGTTGGAGTAGTTCCACCACGCGACCAGCGCGAGGACGACCGTCGCAATCGTCGCCCGGATCGTCCATCGCTGCTTTCGGGTCGTCATGATTGCTTCACCTGCTCTGCGATTAGCCGCTCGTATTCGAGTGGGTGTTCGTGTTGAATGTCGTGCTCGGAGATGTGGCCAGTTAGCCAGACCCAGCTCATAGGGAATTTGTCCGGGTTGTAGTGAACGTTGTAGAAGTGCCAAACGACGATGGCGGAGATCGCGAGCATCGCTTCGTCGCTATGGGCGATGTAGGCGATTGGAATGGCGAGGTCCGGCAGCAGGTTCCCGAAGAAGACGGGGAACCAGAGCACGAGACCCGAGATCATCATCACCGGCAATCCCCAGAACACGGCGAAGTAATCGAACTTCTCGCGGAAGTTGAAGCGGTCGTACTTCGGCAGCTCGCGACCGGCACCGAGGTAGTAGAGAGAGGTCTCCCACCAGTCACGCGCGTCCTTCCACGTCAGTACCATCGGCCAGGCTCGCCGCACGTCGAAGCGGCTGCGCGCGAGCAGCGTGGCGAGATAGGCGAGGTGGACCGCCCCGTCGGCGATCATCAGCACGGCGGCGCCGCGATGAACCTGACGCGCGCGCGCGAGGCCGCCGAAGATTCCGTAGACCAGCGCGAGCCAGGCCGTGTCCGGAAACCGCATTGGTAGCCCCGTGAGCGCCAGCAACGTAAAGCTGATGACCATCGTCAAGTGCTGACCGCGCTGAAAGAGCGTCAAGCGCTCGAACGATCGCGGTGTCTCAGTCGCCATACTGCTCACTCCACCAACAACCATCGAGCGAGGTGAAACATTCGTCGCCCGGCGATGGAGACAACCTCGAGGCGGCGGCGCAACCATCGGCCGATTCGCTTCTTGAGCGCGATCCAGCCGAACGACTTCTGAACGTCGAGCGCGATACCAACGACGAGCATCGCCATCGTGCCGACCGTCAGAACCCAGAAGAGCCATTCCTCCGCCCAGAGCACGGGCTCACGCTTGACGCGGAGATCCAGGTGATTCGCGCCGGAGACGGCGAAGTGTGTGCGGGCGCCTGGATGGCACGACGTCTGGCCACAGGTGGCGGGGAGTGCGACCGGAGTCACCGACGACCGCGGATCCGATGGAGCCACGATCCGGTGCGTTGTGTGACAGTCCTGGCAGATAGCGGCCTGCTGCGCGCCGAAGATGATGGCTTTGTAGTGGAAGCTTCGCTTGTACGAAGAGACCGCGTCTGGCTCGACGTGGTTTCGAGTCATGCGCGCGCGGTCGTCGTGACAATCGACGCAGAGCGCCATGCGCGCACGCGGTGATTGGCCTGTAGCGGACGCGATCGCGTGCGGATCGCCAGCGCCGTGGCAGCTCAGGCACGTCGGCCTGTCCCTCGGATCGCCGGACGCGTTGGATCGGTGCGCGCTCGTCTCGAAATCGGCGACCGTCGTGGCATGTGAATAACGTCGGCGGTCTCGATCCTGCGCGTGGCAGTCCTGCGCGCACGTCACCTTTGCGCGGCCTCCTCGAGATTGGTGGGGGTACGCGCCCACTTCACCATGACATTGCTGACAAGTGAGGCGGCCGTGTACCGACGCGGAGTACTTCTGTGGCGCGACTGAGTACGTGTGGAGAGAAGGCGATCCCGACTCGCGAACCGCAAGGTTCGTCATCCCGTGACACGTGAGGCAGCGACCCGAGTCACCGGGAGCTGGCGGTTGAGCCGCTGCCACATGTGCCAGGAGGGTGGCCGTGACGACGATGAGTGTCACCATCTCCGGTCTCTCATCCAAGGGATGCAGACCGACGGTTGATGGTGACATCTCGGTCGCCTATCGCCCGACTTTAAAGGCGTATCCGATCTGCACGTCCCACTGGTTCATCTCGAGGCCGATTTGCTGGCGGCCGGGTGTTTCCAACGGATTCGGCCCCGTGACCGTATTTGAGAACGCCCGCGTCAGCGCCACGCTCAGCGCTCTGCCGTGGCCCACCGCCTTGCTGATGCCAAGGGTTGCATGATGTTCCTCGACGCCCGGCGCGAGGATATTGAACAGCACTTCGCTCGACGGGATGGGCTGCCTGCCGTATGAATAGCCGGCACGCCACGTCCATCCATCACGAACGTGCTGCTGCACGCCGAACTTGTACGTTGTCATGTCCTGCCAGCCGAAGCCGGCGCCCGTGTCGCTGCCGAGCGGTGTCTGCATCAGATTCGGCAGCAACGTATTGGCGATCGATTTCACCTCGCCGTAGCGCACATGCTGTACGTCCGCGAGCAGATCCACGTTCGTCGTCGGCTTGACCGCGACGCCCACCACCCAGGACGACGGCACGTCGAACGTGCCCTCCTGCGCGAACAGGCCTTTGTACGGCTCGAATTTCTGCATCCAGATCCGCGACTGATAGGACGCGCCGACGGACAGGTACTTCGACACAGTGCCGAGATACCCGACGCGCAGCCCACCGCCGAACGAGTTCGCGTGCGCGTTGTTGCTCAGGCAATCGTCGTCCGACGAGAACGGCGCGAACGCCTGAAGGCCGCTGGCGGAGAAGCGCTGGTACGCCACGATGCCGGTGACGCCGACCGCGTGATGCGCGCCGAATGTTCGCGCATAGGTCGGCGCGATGAACATCTGAGAGAGATCGACACCGGCCGGTGCCACACCAAAGGTCGGTGCGTTGTAGTTCGTGTTCATCCCGCTGTTGCCGTACAGCGCGACGCCGAGGGCGCCGTGCGCGCCGGCCTTCCGCGCCGCACCGAACGCCGGGACGACGAAGAGCCGGGACCCGCTCTCGACGGTTCCGGGCGCGAGCCCGAACGTGCCCGGAAAGCCTGACGGCTGTCCCGTCACGCGGTACGACCGATTCGGGTTGAAGAGGCTGGCACCAAGATCGATTTGATCGGTGACGAACACGAGCGTCGCTGGGTTGAGCGCGGGCGCAAGCGTGTCGGTCGCTATCGCCACGCCTGCTCCGGCCACGCCCTTGCTCTGCGTGCCGTAGCCAGTTGAGAAGTATCCGTCTGTCGCTGCAAGCCTGCCCGAGGAACACACGACGGCGCAGGCCGCGAGGAATCCGACGAGAGTCTGTTTCATCATTGCATCTGCTCCACGGGTCTTCGGACCCGAACGATCGCGTCAGATGAACAACACCTGCGCGCCGGCCGCCTTATCAAAGAAATCCATCGCCGAGATCACGTCTTCCACCTGGGGAACGAGGTCGTCCTTCGTCCGCTTGAACATGTCCATCGCCATGCGGCAGGCATAGAGATGCGCACCGCTGTCGCTCAGGATTTCGAGCAGCTCGTGCACCGGAGGAATGTCGAGCTTCACCATCTCCTTCTGCATCATCGTCGTCGCCAGACTCTCCATCCCCGGTAGTCCGCCGAGCATCGTCGGGATATGCATCGAAGGATTGCCGACTGTCGGGACGTGGAGGTGGTCGACCGTCTTCTTCGTCACGATGTCGAGCCCCCAGAAGGTGAAGAAGAGCGTCGCGTCGATGCCGCTCATACGCGCGGCGTTCGCGAGAATCAACCCGGGGTACGCCATGTCGAGCGTGCCCTTGGAGCAGATGATCGCGATGTGTTCGATGGGCGCGCGCGCCATGGGCGTGACCGGCGGGGCAGGCGCGTCGAGCGTTGCGGTCGTCATGGGATTCAACCTCCTCACACGCATCCGTGTGGTTTGGGCAGTCCGGCGACGCGCGCCGCCAGCTTGCCGGGGCCTTTCGGAAACAGGGCGTAGAGCTCCTTCGTGCCGACGCCCGCCAGCTTCGAGATGCGACGCAGTCCGGGCGGCTGCCCTTCGCGCGCGGCGTCTTCGCGGCAGAACGTGATCACCTTCCAGTGATCCGGTGTGAGACGGACGCCGATTTCTTCCGCAATGCCTTCGCCGATCTCGGGCGTCCATTGCGTCGGGTCGGTCATGAATCCCTCGTCGTTCACGGTCACCTCGTGGCCGCGGTATTCGCGCAGCATGTCGGATCTCCTTTCTGTATTGCCGGCGTCTTGCCGCGCATCGACATGCGCGTCGGGACCGGCAGCGGCCGTCCAGGAAGCAGCGCGTTCCAATAGATCCATCGGAACGCCAGCTTGCCCCAGTGGTTGATGCGGCTTTCCTTCAGCAGGCTCATGGGGCCGATGCCGGGAATCGGGAACGTGCCGGGCAGTGGCTCAGTCTCGTAGTTGAAGTCGATCAGCAGCGCTTTGTCGAAGCCGGTCTCGATGAAGCAGTTCGCGTGGCCGTCGAATCCATCGTCGAGACTGCGGCCGTCGATCGCGCGCTGCAGGTTCTCCTGTAGAACTTCGGCTTGAAAATGCGCGACCGATCCGGCTTTCGAGCTCGGAAGATCGGTCGCGTCGCCGAGGACGAAGATGTGGTCGTCTGCCTTCGCCCTGAGGCTGTTGGGATGTGTCGGGACGAAGCCGAGCTCGTTTCCCAGTCCGGACGCGTCGACAAACGGCGCGCCGCCATGGGTCGGGATGGACACAAGCAGGTCGTACGAGACTTCACGGTCATCAAACGACCTCAGCTTGCGGCCGTCAGCGTCCACCTCGCCGGTATTGAATTCCGTCTCGAGCCGGATGCCTTTCCGTTCGATGAGGTACGACAGGACCTTGTTGCAGGTCGGCTTCGTGAACGCACCGTCGAGCGGTGTTGCGTAGACGAGCTCGACCTTGTCGCGGATGCCGCGCCGCGTGAAGAACGCGTCGGCGAGGAACAGGAACTCCATCGGCGCGACCGGGCACTTGATCGGCATCTCGACGACGTTGAGGACGAGACGGCCGCCGGGGAACGAGGCGAGCGCACGGCGAAGCGCCTGCGCGCCCTCCAACGTGTAGAAGTCGTGAATCGTGCGGTGCCATTCGCCGCCGACGAGACCTGGCGTCTCGCCCGGTTTGATCTGCGATCCGCTCGCGATCACGAGCAGATCGTACGGGAGCTCCGTTCCGTCCGCGAGCGACACGACGCGCTGCCGAGCATCGACGGTCTGCACCGAGGCGCGACGCCAGTCGACGCCGGCATGAAGCGTGCGCGCGCGGGGACGCGTCATCTTCGGTTCGTCGTGCGCACCGAACGGCAGGAACAGCAGGCCCGGCTGATAGAGATGCGTCCCTGCCGGATCGATGACCGTGATCGCCCAGTCGTCCGGCAGCCGCGAGTGCATTCGGTTCGCGACCATCGTGCCGGCCGTTCCCGCGCCAAGTATCACCAGATGTTTCATGGTGCGTCCGCCTCCTGCGTTGTCTGGGGGGCAGGGCACATGCCGGGAACGATCTGTGTGGAATCAGCGGTTTAGCGGGAGGAGCGGGCGGGCTGAGACAAGTTGTTGAAACGAGGTGTCGCACCTTCGTGCGACGCGGCGTTTCAGCGATGGTTACGCGAGGCCTGCCTCGCGCATCTTGCGCCAGAGTGTGCTGCGGCTGATGCCAAGCGCCCGTGCGGCATCGGTGCGGCGCCAATGATTGGTGTCGAGCGCTGCGCGAAGCGGCGTGGCATCGATGCGATCGCGCGGGGGTTCGACCGCGGCGGGCGCGTTCGCGAGGGAGCGCCCCGTCGCAAGCTCTGGCAGATCTTCAGGAAGAATGGTCTGGCCGTGGCACACTGCGACGGCATATTCCAGCGCATTCTCGAGCTCTCGCGCATTGCCGGGCCAATCGTGATCGAGGAGCACACGCATGGCGTCCGGCGACAGGCGAAGGCTGCGTCCCTGGCGGGAGGCGACGCGCGCGAGGAGCGTGCGCGTCAGCGGTTCGACGTCTTCACGACGTTCGCGGAGCGGCGGGATCTCGATCGGCACGACGCGCAGCCGATAGTACAGGTCGTCGCGGAATCGACCGTTCGCGACGGCCGCGCGCAGGTCGAGGTTCGTTGCGGCGACGATCCGGGCGCGGCTGGTCCGCGACGTGCTCTCGCCGACGCGTTCGAACGTGCCGTCCTGCAGAACCCTGAGGAGCTTCACCTGCAACGGCAGCGGCAGGTCTCCGACTTCGTCGAGAAACAGGGTCCCTCCAGCGGCGACGTCGAACCGGCCGACGCGATCGCGCACGGCGCCAGTGAATGCACCGCGCACGTGACCGAACATCTCGCTTTCGAGAAGGTCGGCCGGCAGTGCACCGCAGTTGACGGCGACGAACGGTGCACTACGTCTCGGCGAGCGGTCGTGCAATGCCCGTGCGACCACTTCCTTCCCCGTGCCGCTCTCGCCGGTGATCAGGACCGTCGCATCGCTATGACTGAGATTGTCGATGAGCGAGACGATTCGCAACATCGCGGCGGATCGCGCGACGATACCGCTCGCGGCGGTCGGCGCACCGAATGCCGTGTCGCGATCCTCGTCGGCCGGACGCACGACAGCGACGGCCTTCACGCGCGAATCGCAGGCGCCGAACAGATGGCGTGGAAACGGCGCGACGCTCACCGACACCACACGCGACTCGCTGTCGTCCAGCCGCAACTGCGCGCGCCAGCCCTCCCGGCGTTCGCCGGCATCGAGCGCGGTTCGCAGCATACCCGATGGTCCGAAGAGATCCGCGCCGAGCAGCTCGTCGATCGGACGACTCTCGGCAGCGTGAGCGCTGCCCAGGCCCAGGATGTCGTCGAGTGTCGTTGATGCGTGGATGATGTGGTAGCGATCGTCCAGGCAGATGAACACTCGACCCAACGCGGCGAACGCCGCGCTGACGCCCTGCCAGGCGGCTTCCGATGGTGAGAGCGTCGTGCCTCCGTCGGCCATTCGCAATGCGACGCAGCAGTTTTCATGCCGGACCGATCTCCGCCCGCCGGCATGCCGAATTCAAGCGACCGCCGGATTTCCGGCAGTCAAGTGGCTGTCACCTTTGCCGCAGGCTGTGCATCTCTCCATCAGGAATCAACAAGTCGAGGCGATCACATGCAGGAATTTCCCCACCACTACGCGGTCGCGGCGGCGGGAGCGGTCCAAGGCGACGTGGAGCTGATCGCAGAGCGGCTGCCGACCCTGCGTTCAGCCTCGCCGGCCGAGTTCGACGGACCTGGCGATCGTTGGTCGACCGTCCCCGGCGAATTGACGCGAGCATAACGAAGGCAACGGGAGGCGATCATGACATTCGTGAACGAGGGTGAGTGGGATCGTGCAGTGAGACTACTGACGGGCATGCTGTTGGCGATCGCGGGCTGGGGGTTCGCGTCTGGCGTGCTAGGCAACGTCCTGATCGGCGCCGGCTTCATCGCGCTCGCGACGGGAATCAGCGGGTGGTGTCCGGCGTACACCGTCTTCGGCATCTCGACGAGGAAAGTGACGGCGGGACACTGCCCCAATTGTGAAGCCGAACCTCGTCTGTGACGGGAGTGTACGATGACGCTCTTGAACACATCTCTCCAGCAACAGCTTCGCGACGTCTTCACGGCGCTGCCGCGACCGGTCACACTCTTGGTCTTCCTGAGAACCGATGCTCGCGACGCTCCGTGCGACACCTGCCACGACACACGCGAGCTCGTCGGAGAGCTCGCGTCGATCTCCGATGGGAAAGTCCGCACGGAGGTGTACAATCTCGCGGCGCATCCGGCGGAGGCGCGGCTGTACGGCATCGACAAGGCGCCGGCCGTCGTCGTACTCGGGGATCAGTCGGGAAGGAGAGACTTCGGCATTCGGTTCTTCGGGTCGCCGGCCGGCTACGAGTTCGCCACCTTGATTGAAGACATTCGCATGGCGAGTACCGGGGCGACGGATCTTGCTGAAGGAACGCTCGATGCGGTTGCCCATCTCACGGCGCCGCTCCATTTTCAAGTCTTCGTCACACCGACGTGTCCGTACTGTCCGCGAGCCGTGCTGCTGGCGCACAAGATAGCGATGGCCAGCGACTGGGTCACCGCCGACGCCGTCGATGCAACCGAGTTTCCCGACCTCGCACAACGTTATCAAGTGTACGGAGTGCCGAGAACCGTCATCAATGAGACAGTACACGTCGAGGGCGCAGTGCCCGAAGCCATGCTGATGGCGCAGCTCATCCCGCTCCTGGAGGGAAACGCATGAATGCGCGTCGTGTCATGCGTCTCGTACCATGGTTGAGTGCGCGCGGAGTCCGAACCCACACGACGAACATTTAATCCGACGGCGCTGTGAAGGCCGAGTACTCCGTCGTCAGCTGAAGGACGTATGAACGCACCGGCCAACTGCAGAGCGATTCTCGCGAATATCTCCGCGTATTTGGACGGTGAGCTCGATAGCACCGCGTGCCACGCCATTGCGGAGCATTGCCAGCGCTGTCCGGGCTGTGCCGCGGTCGTGGAGGGCTTACGCGTGACCGTAGGGCTGTGCCGCGAAGCGGGTTCCGCGCCGTTACCCGACGCCGTGCGACAGCGTGCGCGCGACAGCGTCCGGCGGCTGCTCGATCGAGAGTTGGAGAAGGGCTGAACATGGGCAACGCATTGACGCTGATTGGCGTGCTGGCGGTATGGTGGGGGCTTCAGACGTGGGTGCTCCCGCGGTTCGGCGTTCCGACGTGAGCCGTCCCTCAACCGCCCCGGAGGGGTGGGAACGACGTTCATCACGATTCAACCAAACCGTGACGCTGCAAACGCTTCCGGATCTACGACCAGCAACGGACTTCGCGCTTTGAACGCCGGCCCAGCGACCCCGCTTAGAACGGCTGGAAGGGCGGCGAACCGTACCGCGTGTGTGCGAGCAAGGTGACGATCGGATAGGCGTAGGCGGCGGCGACGAGCAATACGGCGAGGACGGTCCACAGACCGAATCGGTCCCAGACGCCCATGACTGTCGCCGGCCGCAGCGCGCGCGCAAATTCGAACGGCGGCGCGTCGATCCGGCGTCCGCTCGCCCACGTCGCCACGACGACGGTCACGAACGCGGCGGCACTGAGGAAGAGAATGACGCCTCCGGCGGCGGCCACGAGCGTCAGCGTGTGCCACGGCCCGCCCAGGTCTCCCGTCAGGGAGCCGCTGTAGACGCGCCGCGGCAGTCCGCGGAGCCCCGCGATGTGGTAGCTCGTGCTGAAGAGCACGATGCCGGCAAACCACAGGTACGGCTGGACGCGCGCCACGTTGGGAAACCGCAACTCGCGTCCGAGCAGGCGCGGCAGGAGCCAATATGTCGCGCCGATGAAGGTCAGCGCGACGGTGGTGCCGAGCGTCACGTGGAGATGCCCCTGAATCCACGCCGTGTTGTGCACCATCGCGTTCATCGCGTACGCGGCATTGATGGCGCCACCAAACCCGCCGAACACGAACGCGATCATCGACAGGGCCACCGACGCGAAGAACGGGTCGCGCCATGGCAGTGCGCCGATCCAATCAAACAGTCCCTTCGCCCCCTTCATCCGGCCAGCGACCTCGAGCGACGCGATGATGGTGAAGGCTGTGACGAAGCTTGGATAGAGGACCGCGTACGTCAGGACCGTGTGCGCAAGCTTCCAGCCTGCGCTGATCCCCGGGTCGGCAAACTGGTGATGGAATCCCACCGGCGTCGACAGGACGACGAAGAGAATGAACACCATCCGGCCAAGCGGATCGCTGAACAACCGCCCGCCCGCGATTTGTGGCAGGACGCTGTACCAAAGCACATACGCCGGGATCAGTAAGAAGTAAACCAGCGGGTGACCGAACCACCAGAAGTACGTCCGCGCCAGCAGCGGATCCACGGTCTTCACGAGACCGAGCGACCACGGGATGAGCATGCCGACGACTTCGGCGGCCAAGCCCGCCGTGGCGAGATACCAGATGATGACCGTCGCGAGCATGCCGTGGATCGAGAGCGGGACCGGAACGCCGGGATGCTCCCGGCGCCACGAGCGGTAGCTAGCGATCAGCACGCCGCCCCAAATCCAGGAGGCGACGACCAAGAGCGTGGCGCCGATGTAAAAGAGCGGGTGCGCCTGCAGGGGCGGGTAGAACGTGTAGAGAACGGTGCTCTTCCCCAGAAGAATTGTCATCGCCGCGACGAGGGAGCCCGTGGCGCCCAGCCAGAATGCCAACCATGCGGCTGGCCGCCCCGTCACTCGCCCCAGCGTCTCCCGTGCCAGCGTGTATCCCAGCCCCATGATGAAGAAGATCGGGAACACGAGCGCCATGAGCACGCCGTGAGCGGTGAGCGAGACGTAGTACAGCTCCTCGCTGCGTTGCGAAAACGGAATGTCGGCCAGCGAGAACGCCTGCAACACGCCCATGACGGACGCGAGGCCGAAGGCCGCGACCGCGACTCCGAGGTGTGCGGCGCCGAGCGCATGTCGGCCCCTCATCGTGCCTCCCGCGTGACGATCAGTTTGCCGACCATGGCGTGATGTTGCAGGCCGCAATACTCATTGCAGGCGATCACATGTTCTCCGGGTTCACCGAAGGTCAGCGTGAACTGCGTGACGTAGCCGGGGACAGCCATAGCGTTCGCGTTCGTGCCCGCCACCTCGAAGCCATGGATCACATCGCTACTGGTGAGCCGGAAGGTCACCGGCCGGTTCGCGGGGACGCGAATGGGATTGGGAGTGAATTCGAACATCGACGTGACGACGGACACCATGGCGCTGCCATCTGGCGCGACCACTACGGCCGGCTTGCCGAACTCCGGGTGGCTGGAGAGGGTTGTCGGATCGACCGTCTCGATGTGGCCTGGCGGCTGGACCGCTTCGACGCCCGCCATGAGCACAATCGTACCCAGGAACGCCGCCAGCAGGGCCGCGGCGGCCCACATCCAGATCTTCTCGTAGAACTCGACGTTCATGCGGTGCCTCTCTTCGGCTTACGCGTGCGGCGCACCCCGCCCGAGGAATAGGAAGACGTACATCGCGAGCCAAGCGAGCCCGAAGAGCACCGCAAAAAGGATGACGATCACGAGTGTGCCGCGAGGATGCCCGAGATCACTCGGAGCGATGCCGTTCGTCCCGCGATCGCCGGATGGCTGCGTGGCTTCAGACACGGGAAATCCTAGACGACAGCAGGTTTGGGGACCGGCCAGACGTAATCGCAGGCAAGGCAGCGGAAATGGTCATAGGTGCCAGTCGCCCCTACTCTTCCGGCACTTGGCATGCGGCCAAGCAACGCATGTACCGCTCAGCGCAGAAGTCGCGATCGACCGCGCGACGGTCCGAGTCTTGAACATCGAGATGCAGTTCGGTGCGGTGTTAAGGAATCGTCCCGAAGATGCGTCCCTTACTCGATCGACGCCCCGCACGTGGTGTGGGAAATTCCCCAAGTCTCCGGAAAAATCCCCATCGGGCGCGAACTGATTGTTGACGCGCGGTCGCGGACCCGCTGCTCGATGTTGGCACTTCAGCGTGCCGGCGCGCCATGCGCAATGCTTCCTCGGCTCGCTTGCGGTCGGACATCTTGGATGGCACCAACCGTCATGCTCGCCTGACCGTTCTCGTCCCGGATCGTTTCCCCCACGTCTCGACGTAGCGGATGCCGTCGCCGGGCTGAAGCCTGAAAGCCATCCGGTGCGTCGGTTCGCCACGTGCCACGCGCGTTCGGCACTCATCGAGGACGGACCGGTCATCCGGATGTACGAGATCGATGAACTCGTTCCACGAGCGCGTGCGTTCTGTTAGCGGCACTCCCAGAACGGCGCGGCTCTCTTCTGACCAGCTGACCCGGTTCGCGGCGAGGTCGTGTTCCCAATAGCCGATGTGAGCGAGCCGAGCGGCCGCGCGGAGCTTGCGCTCACTCGGGAGATCAGGCGCGAGGATCGCCGCCGCGCCCAGAAGCTCCCACGTGCCGAGAATCGTGGCGAAGTACGCCGGGTATCCCAGATGCGCGAGGCTCTCCATAATCGCGGGCGCGCGCATCAGGTCTGCGGCGCCGGCAGTGCCGAGGGCGAGCGCCGCAAACACGGTGCTCGCCCAGTACGCGGCCTTCCTGACGTTCACTGGCGGCACGGTGCCCATCTGTCTGCTCCCGTTGCTCACCGGTTGCCCGCAATCGCCGCCAGCCTGCGGCCGAACTTGTCGAGTCCCGTCTTGAGCGCGACGGCCGCAGCATCGATGTCCATCTTCGCACGCGCGATGTGCGCGTCCGATGTGGTCGCCAAGGCGCGCAGTTTCTCTTCGAGGTTCTGTCTCGCCACCTTCAGCGCGGCGACGGCGGTGGTTTCCGCTTGAAGCCGCTTCTCCTTGGCCTTCGCTTCGAACTTTTCGATCCTGCCGTCGGCGTCCTTGATCTGCGCGACGATGCGCGCCTCGTACGCGGCAAGCGTGCTGCCCGTTTGCGTTTCTGCGGTGTGCGTGGTCATGACGCAACGAGCGCTGACAGCTTCTTCTACTGGGAGAAGGTGGACTTCGGCCTCAAACCGACTATTCGAGTCAATCACGCCGTCATCTACCGCGGCCGAACGGAGGGGCACGACTTCGGCGCTGTGGCGATCAAACAGTTATACGCGACCCATTACTTTCACACGGCGCTCGATATGTCGGTGTGCGTCGACGATGCAGGCGACGCAGGCCGCGGATTCTACCTGCTGACACTCAAGGGGTCCCAGCAAGAAGGACTGACGGGCGTAAAAGGCTCGATACTGCGGAAGGCGGTCGTCGACAAGACGCGCCGGTCGCTCGAAAGCGCGCTCGCCTCGATCAAACGCACGATCGAACAATCTACGCCGCGAAGCTGACCTGTCGCGCGCGACTGACCGCGCGCCGGGCATGCGGAGTCGTCTTGGCGCGCCCGGCCCGCCTTCGCGCGTTCCGCGCTTCGGTGCGCCAAAAGCACTCGAGCGCCATCTCGCCGTAGCTCGCCAGTGATCATGCGCGAGCGGGCGGATGGCGCGCCCGGCTGGACTCGAACCAGCGGCCCCGAGCTTAGAAGGCTCGTGCTCTATCCAACTGAGCTACGGGCGCGTGAGAGGAATAACTCTCAGTGTAGCGCTGATTGACGAGCCTCCGGCGCTTCGCGTGGCTAGTTGCGGCCCGGGGCGCGGTTCAGCGTTGCGCGATACGTGGTCGTGCGGCCGGGCGACACGACAACTTCGATCGTAAGAGGCTCGTACCCGTCGGCGACGATGTCGATGGCATGCGAGCCGGCGGCTATCTCCAGGTGGCGGTAGTAGCCGCTGAAATCGTCAACGACGCCAACGTACCATCCATTCGCATACACCTGCGCGCGGCGAGGCTCGACATCCAGTTGCAGTCCACCGATAGGCGTGTTCTCCAGCGGAGGCCGTGTCGTCGGACGCACGAAGGAGTCGCTGCCGTAGCCCGGAGTCCAGAGCCAGAACGGATCGAAGAGCACCAGTCCCACTAGAGACGAGCGGAACGCAGAGAGTCGATGCGGGCCGACAAAGCGAGCCGGGATGGTCCTGGATCGCGATACGAACGGTTGAGGTGGCGGCGACGACGGCTGCCATACGGTGCCGTTTGTCCCTGGCCCGCTCGGGGAGACTGGCCGACCTGGTCCGGCGGGCCCATGCGGGCGGGCGCCGCCCGGTCCAGCCACTTGGCCGAGCACGCGTCCGGGCGTGTTGATAATCCCGAGACAGACCACCCCAACCATCCACAAGGTTTTCACGCGCCCACTCTAACGCCATCCGCGGGAGGAACGACACCCGAATCCCGATCGGCGAGATTTTTCGCGTCGCCTGTAATACCTGGGGACGCTTGGACCGATAACAGCTTTGACCTATGAGCGACCGTGCTTCTCAGGAAGTCGCCGCGGCGGCATCCGCGCGCGCGACAGAGTTAGTTGCCGATTTCCGCGCCCGGCACGAAGAGTGGCGCCGGCAGGCGCAGGCGTTAGCCCGCCTTCGCGAAGACGCGCGCGCCGCTGCCGAGCGCGACGCTATCGCCATTCTGGAGGCGGCGCGTGCCGACATCCGGCGCATTCTGATCGACGCACGGCGCGGGCTGCTCGTGCTGGCTACCCAGCTTCAGGCGATCGGCAACCCGTCGGAATTCGGCCTCGAGCAGCAAACGTCCCTCGGTAACGCTTCCAGTGCGGCCGCGCCGAGCGTCGCGGAGGAGGATGACCTTTCCGCGAGCGTGCTTCAGGCTCGGCGGGACCTTCAGCGGCTGCTGGCGGAGATGCGGCCCGATCTCGAGGAGCTGGCCGCACAGGTGCACCCGTTCGCCAGCATTTCAGGCGTGGGTGAAACAACCACGCAGGCGCCCGCCGTCCCGAATGGTTCGGACGGCGAACGCGATCGAGGAGCCGCGCCCGCGATGGCCACCGAGTCCGACGAAGGACGCACGGCGTCAGATGACCCTCACACGGCGGTTGTGCCGCAGTCCGCCCGCGATCAGCAGGGCATCGTGCACCGGCACGGGAAGGGAGTCTTGACCGCCTTCGCGCTGATGGCCGGGGGCGTGGTCGCCGGGACGGCATGGTGGCTGACCGGCGTCGTCGGCGCGACCGATGCTCTGAGGGCGCCCGCTGCTCTGATCCCGAGGGCCCCCATCGTCACACCGTCGTACGAGCCAAAAATTCCAACGCTCACGGCAAGCCTGATCGTGATGCCGCCCGCGATTGTTGCCGAGCAGCCGTCCGCTACCGCTCCGTCCGCCGTTGCGGCGTCAGGCCCGCTGTCGCTTGACATTGAAGCGCGGCGATCGGTGTGGATACGGTGTTCAATCGACGGCGGCGCCGCGACGGCCCGCACCTTCAAGGCGGGCGAAACCAGCCGTATGCGCGGTGCTCGCAGCATCTCCATCCTCGTTGGCGACGCCGGTGCCGTCGCCGTATCGTTCAATGGCGGGCAGCGTACCGTGTTGGGGCGGGATGGTCAGGTGCTCACGCGTCAGTTCACCGTTGACGATGCGACCGGCACCGTCTCATCGCAGACGCCGCGCGGCGTGCCGGGATCGGCGGCCTCGACTGGAGGCCCGATCGACGACGGCACATGACGTCTAGCGCGACGTGGCGGAGCGTGCGCCGCCAATCCGGCTTCGAAGGCGCCGCTCGATTCCTTCAGCGAGCGCCTTCATCGATTCCTCGGTAATTTCTCGCCCTCTATCCACCTGAGCCACGGGCGCAAAAACGTTGCTTGAATTGTACGCAAGCCCCAAGTACAAATCGACCACGCTTTGGGAGGCTCCTATGCGCCGTTTCATCCTTCCGCCGGCGTTCGCCATGCTTCTGGTGGGCTCGCTCTGGCTCGAGACCCGCGCGCAGACAGATGCGCCGGTCGTCAGCGGTGCGCACCGGTTCCAGAGAGTGGCGGACGGGATCTACTACGCCACATCGTCGGGCACGATGAGCGTCGGCTCGAATTCACCGATCATCCTCACCGCCAACGAGGCGCTCATCGTCGATTCGTCGATCACGCCGGCCTCAGGCCGTGCGCTCGCGCAGGATCTCAAAGCCATCACCGACAAGCCGATACGGTATGTCGTCGATTCGCACTATCACTACGATCACTCGTTTGGGAACCAGGTCTTCGATCGGGACGCGCAGGTGATCGGTCATCAGAACACGCTCGTTCGGATGCCGGGTTCGATGGAGCAGTTCACATATCTCAACAGCGTGCGTCCGATTCCGGAGCGGGTGGCGTCGCTGAAGGAACGGATCGCGAAGGAGTCCGACCCCGAGCAGAGGGCGACGCTCGAGCGGCAGGTCGCGAGCTCGCTGGCCTATCTCGAGCAGGTCAAGGAAATACGTGTCACCGTTCCGAACCTCACCTTCAGCGATGGCATCACGATCACTCGCGGCGGCCGCGACATGCAGATCAAATACCTCGGGCGCGGCCACACCGATACGGATGTCGTCGTCTTCCTTCCGAAGGAGCGCATCGTCGCCACCGGTGACCTGATGGAATCGATCATTTCTTATATGGGTGATTCGTACCCTGAGGACTGGATCGCAACGCTCGAGCGGCTGAAGGCGCTCGACTTCGATACGGTGATGCCGGGGCACGGCGTCGTGTTCACAGGCAAGAACAAGATCACCGCGTTTCAGCAGTATCTGCGCGACGTGATCGCGCAGGTGAGCGCCTTCCGAAAGCAGGGCTTGTCAGCCGAGGACGCAGCCGCCCGCGTGGACCTGACGAAACACCGTGCGGAGTTCCCACAGATCCGTGACGTCGGCGTCGACCTGGCCACCGTGCGGCGCATATATCGGCTCGCGCAGGATCCAAACGCGGGCCCCACGCCGTAACCGGCCCAGTGGATGCACGCGAAAGAGAGGTCCTATGTTGACTCGCCGCGAATTCCTCGGCGCGGGTATTGGCGCTGGCGTCGCCGTTCGCGCGTCCGCGCTGCCGGGCGACCGGATGCGCTACGCGATGAGCGCCCACGAGTTTCGAAACCTGGTTCCCCATCCGGAAACGGGGATTCGAATGGCCGCGCGATACGGCTACCACGGCCTCGAGCCGTTCCAGGAGGACCTGGTCAAGTACCTGAGTCGCCCGCCCGAGGCATTCAAGACGGTGCTCGACGCGTCCGGTCTCGCGTTGTGCACGATCGGCAGCGGCGGTCAGTACCTGGACCCGGCGCGTTTTCAGGAAACCCTCGAAAGCAATGCCGAACGCGCGCGTTACATCGCGCACTTCGGCTGCACGCATCTGAAAGTCAATTTGAGCCGGCGCGTCAGCGCCGAGAATCTCAGCCTCGCACGCGGCAAGATCCTCGCGAAACAGCTGAATGAGGTCGGCAAGCGGACCGCCGATGCCGGGGTCAGGTTTGCATTCCATCCCCACGCGTGGACCCTGGTCGAACGCCAGCCCGAGCTGGACATGATGATGGAGATGACGGATCCGAAGTTCGTCTATGTGGTTCTCGATACCAGCCATGCGACGCTGGGCGGCATCGATCCCGTCACGTGTCTGCGTGACTACTACACGCGAATCGCCGCCATCCACATCAAGGATGCGGAGGGCAAATACAGGCCCGCGAATGGCTGGAAAGGTCCGGCGCCGAGCGAAGAGGAACACGCCCGCGTCAATCTCTACAAGCGCCTTGGCGCGGGCGGCGTCGACTTTCCGTCGTTCTTCCGGGTTCTGCGCGAACGCAATTACGACGGATGGGTTACGTTGGACTTCGACGCACCCAGGCCTGGAGAAGGCACCGTCGAGGAGGACATGAACGCCCACAAGAAGTACCTCCTCGAAACGTTGCACGCGAATCTGCGAAGTTGAAGCTACGTCCAGAGGTCTGCGATGCGCCGAATGAACGCCGATTCATGCTCGCGGGTAGTGGTGCTTTTCACGTGTGCGTTCCTGACCATGAGCTCGTCCTCGTCGGACGCGCAGCCCGCGACCCTGTCGTACACGCAGGTCGAGTGGCCGACGCCGCCCACCAGTGCGGCGGGCGTCCCCGGGGTCTGGAACTTCATCCAGGCGGCGTCGGTCGCGGTCACGCCGCGGGGTACGATTCTGGTGCTGCACCGCGGCGCGCATCCGATTATCGAATTCGAGAGCACCGGGACGTTCGTCCGTTCGTGGGGCGATGGGATGTTCAGCGAAGGAAAGGTTGGGGCGATTCCCGAGGCGCGCTGGACCGCTGACACATCGCACTATTCCGCGGTGTACGGGCCCGCGGGTTGCTCGTCGTGCGGCGCACACTCTGTGCGGGTCGATCCACAGGGGAACATCTGGGTCGTCGACGCGCCCGGTCACGTCCTGTACAAGCTGAATGCTGACGGAAAAGAGGTCATGCGTCTCGGTACGAAGGGCGTCCCGGGAACCGACGCGAGCCACTTCAACCTGCCGACCGACGTGGCCTTCGGACCTGGCGGCGACATCTACATCACCGACGGATACGGGAGCGCTCGTGTCGTGAAGTACTCACGCGACGGGAAGTTTGTTCTGCAGTGGGGAACGAGGGGAAAGGGTCCAGGCGAGTTTGGGCTGCCGCACAATCTGGTGATCGATCAACAGGGGCGTGTGTACGTGACCGATCGAGACAATCAGCGCATCGAAGTGTTCGACGCCGGCGGGAAGTTTCTGAACCAATGGACGGGAACCGGAGGGGTTTCCGGACTCGCGATCACCAAAGATCAGCGCATCTGGACGGGCGGCGTCTTGCGGCAGCTCGATGGAACGATCGTCGGAACACTTCCCGGGAACCCGGGAGGCCACGGCGTGGCGGTCACCGATTCCGGCGATGTCTACATTGCGCAGCTCAGCGGCGTCGTGCAGAAGTTCGTCAAGCAGTAGCCGTGTGCGATCAGCGCGCGGCCAGCCCCGCAAAGACGAGCGCGGCCGTCGCGAACATTTTGTCGCACGCGCTGGCAAGGGAAGCAACGCGCGCGCGCATCCCGTCAGCCGCGACACGCTGAAGGGCCGCCGCGCGCAGTGGGTGTGCCATTCCCATCAGGAAGCACAGGCTGACGACGGCCGGCAGAAAGGTCGACGGGAACACCCCGCCACCTATCGTGAGCGCGATTCCTAGAACAACCAACAGCAGCTGCGCGCGGACACTGCACGTCACGTGCGCGCCGACAAGCGAACCGGCCGCTTCGGCCAACGTCACAATCGCTACGAACGCCGTCATCCGCATGGGCTCGACGGTGGCCGACGACTGGACATAGAACGTCGCGGCCGATGCCACACTGGTGAGAACGGCGGCCGGCAGAATCAACGCGACCACGGATTTCACCCGGCGGGCGCTCGACGATCCATCAGAGCGAGCCGTGCCCGCGGACGTGGAGCATGGTCCCGACGGGATGTCGCCGTTGTGCGCCGGCGGCTCGACCATCGCATGTGCGATCGCCAGGCCGATCGCGCACATCACCGTCTCGCTCAGCCAGCCGGCTTCGAATCCCCACGTGTCGACGATCGCTCCGCCTGCGAGCACCAACGCAACCAGCGCTGCGAGTTGAAGGCCACGCGCGCGTGCTTCGATCGTTTGAAAGGCGGGCTCGCCGAGCGCCACGCAGGATCGGTAGAGCAATGCCTGATCCGCGCCGGAGCGAAACGCGTCGCCGGCGGCGATGAGCAGGCAGGACGTCAGCACGCCTGGAATGCCGCGGCCAACCCACGCGAGCAGCATCCCGCCGACCTGCAGCAGCGATCCGGCGATCAGGCTGGCTCGATGACCGTATCGATCCGCCAGCCATCCGGTGGGAATCTCGAGAACTGTGACGGCGAGATCGCCGGCTGCAAGAATCGCAGCCACGGCGGCGACGGGGACATGCCTCTCCCGAACCCACCACAGCACGTACAACCCATGCATGACGCCTTCGACGGTGGCGATGTGGTAGAGCGGATACAGGACGACGTTGCGTCGGTACGAAGATCAATTAGGAGGCATAGGTCGAGGGGTACCACGGTCGCGTCTAGCGCCGGTAGATCGTCAGGTGGAATCCGTCCGGATCATCCACCGCGAAGCTGCGTCCGCCCCAGGGTTGATCGGTCGGATCCTCGGCGAGCGTGTGGCCGGCCGCCTTGACCTGCGCGGCCAGCGCGTCGACGTCCTGCACGGTGACGCACCAGATGCGGACCGCCGCGCCCTTCTGCCGATCGCGTCCTTTGGCCCAGTCGTCCTGCGACAGGCCAAGGCGGCAGACGCCCGCCTTCAGCATCACGCCCTGCAGCGTGCCGTTGTCGCCGGTGAACCGCTCGTCGACGACGAAGCCGAGCATGTCGGTATAAAAGCGAACACTCCGCTCCAAATCGTCGACCGTGAAGATCGGTTCGACCGTCCGCAGCCGCAGCGTCTCGCGCGCGCTCTTGCGCCGATCCGGCGCTGGGCGGCGCGTGGACCGGGTCGCCACGCGCTTGGTCGCCGCGCGTTTCCGCCTCGTGCGCGTGGCCGACGCGCCCTTTTTCCGAACGGCCTTCCGAGCTGGCATGGGTTGTCTCCTTGGGCTGCGATTGTATCGGATCGGATCCGTTCCTGGTTTGCGCATTGCGCCTCAAGAGCGGTTTCCACATGTTTGTGGCGAGCTGCAATCACCACAAACGACACAAAGGACACGAAGGTAAGACCAGACTCAGCTTGTCGACGGAAACGAAAACTGCTTTAGTTTAGTGCGGCAGGTAGTGCAGCAGCTTCAGCACATCTGAAAAGACACCCATCGCCGTCACGTCCGCGCCCGCGCCCGGGCCCTGCACCACAAGCGGTGTGCGCGAGTACCTCGTCGTCGTGAACGCGATGATGTTGTCGCTGCCTTTGGTCGTCGCAATCGGGTGATCGCGGGGAAATTCCCTGATGCCCGCGCTCGCCCGTTCGCCCGCGAGCGTCCCGACGTACCGAAGCACCGCGCCGCGCGCCTGCGCCCGCTTCAGCCGCCGTTCGATCTCCCGATCCTGCGAGGCGTACGACGCGAAGAATCCCGGGGAGAACCGCGCGGCGGCCAGTCCCTTTGGCACCAGGCTCTCCACGCGCACATTGCCGATCTCCATCTTCGATCCCGCCTGACGGGCGAGGATGAGCAGCTTCCGCGCGACATCCTGCCCCGAGAGATCGTCGCGCGGATCGGGTTCCGTCAGCCCCAGCTCGTGCGCCTGCCGCACGATCGAGCTGAAAGGGACCGAGCCATCGAACGCGTTGAACAGATAACTCAACGTCCCCGAGAAGATGCCTTCGACCTTCTCGATGACGTCGCCGCTCGCGATGAGATCGCGGAGCGTCGACATGATCGGCAGTCCGGCGCCGACATTCGCCTCGTATAGAAAGTGCTTCTGCCGCAGCCGCAGCAGTTCCATGAGCGCCGCATAGCGCTTCCAGGGCAGCACGTTGGCCCGCTTGTTGGGCGTGATGATGTGCAGATTCGCGTTGACGAAGTCGGGATAGGCGTCGACGACCGTCGCGTCGGCGGTGCAGTCGACGATGGCGGCGTTGGTCAGCTCCAGCTTCGCAATCTGGCCGGCGAGCGCGCGCGGATCCATGCGGCGCCGCGACGCCGCGAGCTCCTCCCGCCAGCGCCCCAGGTTGAGGCCGTGCGCCGACAGCACGTACCGTTTGCTGTTGGCGACGCCGACGACCTTGAGGTCGAACCCGTGCGCGAGCAGATAGGGGCGCTGCTGGTGCAGCTGACGCAGGAGCGCGCCGCCGATGTTGCCGACGCCGATGACGACAAGCGCGAGCGGCTTGCGCGCTTCGAAAAACGCCTGGTGAATGACGTTGAGCGCGCGGGTCTGCTGCGCCGTATCGACGACGCAGGAGATGTTGCGCTCCGACGCGCCCTGCGCAATCGCGCTGATGTTGATGTTGTGACGGCCGAGGGCGCCGAACACCTTTCCGGCAACGCCGGGCCGTCCCTTCATGCCGTCGCCGACAACCGCGATGATGGCCTGATTTGGCCGCTCGTCGAGCGCCGTCAGCTCGTGCTGCAGCTCGAACCGAAACTCGTGATGGACCGCCTCGAGCGCCACCGCTGCATCCGTCTTGCGGACCGCGAAACAAATCGTGTGCTCGGACGAAGCCTGTGAAATCAGGATCACGTTCACACGGCGCGACGCGAGCGCCCGAAACAGCCGCTCGGCAATGCCGGGCACGCCCACCATGTTCAGGCCGCGGAGCGTGAGCAGCGTCAAATCGCCGACCGAGCTGATGCCTTTGGCCGGATGATCGCCGTCTCTGCGGGTGCGGGAGATCAGCGTGCCGGGCGCGCCGGGATTGAATGCGTTCTTGATCAGGATGGGGATCGATTTCGCGACGGCGGGCGCAATCGTGGCGGAATGGAGCACCTTCGCGCCGAAATAGGACAGCTCCATCGCCTCTTCGTACGTGATCTGCGGCAGCACGAACGCCGACGGCACGGCTCTGGGATCGGCGCTGAGCACGCCGTCGACATCGGTCCAGATCTCGATGACCGATGCGCCGAGCGCCGCGCCGACGATCGCCGCCGTGTAATCCGATCCGTTCCGGCCGATGGTCGTCGTCCGGCCGTCGGCCGTGGATCCGATGAAGCCGGTCACGACGGGGATGGTCCGGCGTGGCCGCGATCGAACCAGCGGTCCCAGCGTGCGGCGCGCGGCACGATTGGTCCTGGTGAAAATGACGTTGGCTTCGGTGAACTGGTCGTCGGTGACGACGAACTCTCGCGCGTCGACGAACCGCGCAGGGCGGAACCGGGTGATGTATGCCGCTATGATGAGGGCCGACAGACGTTCGCCGAAACTGGCGGTGACGTCGAGCGCGCGAGGCGGACAATGACCGAGGAGGCGGATGCCGTGCAGGGCGTCGCGCAGCTCCGCGAGCAGCACATCGACCTTCGCGGCGATGCGGGTGCCGGGCCGCCGCCCGAGCAGCGCGGCGACGGCCGCCCGGTGGCGCGCGACGATCTTCTCGTACGCGCGCTCGGCACCGGGGTCGGCGCGCTCCGCCAGATGCGCGCAGTCGAGGAGCTGGTTCGTGATGCCTTGAAACGCCGACACCACGACAACCACGGGCTCATGGCGCGCTTCGTCGAGCACGATGCGGGCGACGTCCCTGATGCGTTCGGGCGTCGCGAGCGACGATCCGCCGAACTTGAGAATTCTCACGATGGAGCAACGATACAACAGTCGCTGCGGGCGAGGGTTGGATCAGTGCACCACCAAGGACACCTCCATTGTGTCCTTTGTGGTGGGGTTCTGGGCTCCGGGAAGACTACGATTAGGCGACTCCCCTGATGGACACACTGCTGCGCGAAATCCTGACCAGTCGCGTGTACGACGTAGCGCGCGAGACGCCGCTCGATCCCGCGCCGCGTCTGTCGCGGCGGCTCGGCAACACCGTGCTGCTGAAGCGGGAAGATCTCCAGCCGATCTTCAGCTTCAAGATCCGCGGGGCGTACAACCGCATCGCGCGGCTCTCGGCATCGGAGCGCGCGCGTGGCGTGATCGCGGCGAGCGCCGGCAACCACGCCCAGGGCGTCGCGTTTTCCGCCAGACGGCTGGGTATTCGAGCCGTGATCGTCATGCCGCGCACGACGCCGGACATCAAAGTGGAGGCGGTCAGAGCCCTGGGCGCCGATGTGGTGCTGTTCGGCGACCACTATGCGGAAGCGCAGCAGCACAGCGAGGGGCTCGGCCGCGAAACGGGCCTGGTCTTCGTGCATCCCTTCGACGATCCGCTGGTGATCGCGGGGCAAGGCACGGTGGCGGTTGAACTTCTGAAGGACAGCCCGCGCGATCTTGCTGCGGTCTTCGTGCCGGTCGGCGGTGGCGGCTTGATCGCGGGCATGGGCACTTACATCAAGGCGATGATGCCCGACGTGCGCGTCGTCGGCGTCGAGCCCGTGGACGCCGATGCCATGGCGCAGTCGCTCGCGGCCGGCCGTCGCGTGCGCCTCGATGCCGTCGGCCTGTTCGCGGACGGTGTGGCCGTGCAACAGGTGGGCGAGCACACGTTTCCCCTCGTGCAGGCGTCCGTCAGCGAGATCATCCGCGTCACGAACGACGAGATTTGCGCGGCGATCAAGGACATCTTCGACGACACCCGCACGATCGTCGAGCCCGCGGGCGCGCTGGCGCTGGCCGGTCTCAAGGCGTACGTCGAGGAACGCGGCGCGAGCGGACAGACGCTCGCGGCCGTGCTGAGCGGCGCCAACATGAACTTCGATCGGCTGCGTTTCGTGGCGGAGCGCGCCGAGCTCGGCGAGGGGCGCGAAGCGCTGCTGGCCGTGACGATTCCCGAGCGGCCGGGCGCGTTCCGCGAGTTCTGCGCCGCGCTCGGCTCGTGCGTGATCACCGAGTTCAACTATCGCCTCAGCGGCCGCGACCGGGCAGAGATCTTCGTCGGCGTGGCGACCCAATCGCGCCATGACGGCGAGCGGTTCACCACCGCGTTGCGCACGCGCGGCTACGAGACGGCCGACCTGTCAGCCAACGAAATGGCCAAGCTTCACGTCCGTCACATGGTGGGAGGACGGTCGCCGCACGTGACGGCCGAGCGCGTGTGCCGCTTCGAGTTTCCCGAGCGTCCGGGTGCGCTGCTGCAGTTCCTCGACGCGCTCGGCGGACGCTGGAACATCAGCCTGTTCCACTATCGGAATCACGGCGCCGATTTCGGTCGCGTGCTCGCGGCCTTCGAAGTACCGGACGGCGAGCGGTCGGCGTTCGAGGCGTTTCTATCCAGCCTCGGCTACCGCTTCCAGCTGGAAGAAAACAACGACGCGTACCGGAGATTTCTCGGTCACGCATAGACCTTTGTCACCACAAAGGACACGAAGGGCACAAAGGTGAAAACCGTACAGGTATTGTCCTTTGTGTCCTTGGTGTCCTTCGTGGTGAAAAGCTGACTACGCGCTAAAACCGGCCGCTCTTATCTTGGTTGCGGACACGGCCCCGTGGTTGGCTGCACGCTGAGGACGTGGAACTCCGGCAGCGCGATGCTCTTCGCCGCCGACAATCCAATGGGCCCGCTCGGCGCGCTGCTCGACGCCGTGGGCGACGACACGAGCGTGCCGACGATCTGCACGCGGCGGCCGATCCACGGCGTCATGTCCGCGCCGCTCAGCCTGTAGCCGCCGATGCTCGACGCGGAGCTGCCGGCCGGTGCCGTCCCGACGATCGTGCCGCTCGTCCCGACGGCGCCGGGCGTTCCGCTCGCCGGCGGCGCGGGCTGCGGCGGCTGAGTTGCGGATGCCGACGTTCCGGCGGGTGGGGGTGACACTGGAATCGCCGGGTCGACCGGCGCGACGATCGGCGACCCTTCCTGTGAGCCGCCGGGCAACACCAACGCGTTCGACAGCGTGATCGGTTGTGACCTGGCTCCGCCGCCCACGCACCCCGTGAGCGTCATCGTTTGCGGCGGGCTCACCACCTGCGCGGAGACCGTCGCCGCAGTTGCCAGCACGATACTGCCGAGCAGTGCCACCTTCATAAGGACGCTCCTTGTTTGCCTGAACCGCTGCAAGGGCGCCGCCAATCCAGTCGGGGCTACTCGCAGCTGATCCTGACCTGCGCCTTGCCCGCATCGATTTCGATGTTCGTGTCGCCCAGCTCTTTCAAGACCGCTTCGATGGCGGCCGGATCGAGCTTCGAAAAGTCGACGTCGAGCCCGCGTTCGCGCAGCCGCGCCGACACCTGGTCGCCCGCGAGGCCGGGAATCAGCGCGCCGAGACGCATCCCGCTCTTGACGACGGCAATCGGAACGCGGATGTTGACATCCTTGTCGCCGTGCCCGTGGTGCGACGGCTTGTGAACGGCAATGCGCACCCAGCGCGGCTTCGGGCGCTCGCCGGCGGGGGCCGCGGCGTCGACCGGCGGCGTGGCGACGGCTCGGAGCAACTGGTCAGCTTCGTCGACAGTGATTTTGCCCTGCGCGAGCAAATCCAACACGCGTCGCGTCTCCTCACTCATGGTCTCCTCACTCATGGTCCTCTGATGGTTTCTGCAGCCTGTCGAGCACATCTTTCACAGTCATCTCGCCGCGCTCGAGCCGCGACAGAAGGGCGGACACCGACGGCGCGCCTTCGTCGGCCGGAGGATCGACCTCGGCAAAGGGCAGCAGCGCGCCAATGCGGTTCAATCGGTTCTTGATGGTGGGGTAGCTGACGCCGAAAAACTTTTCCATCTGCTTGATGGAGCCGTGACACCGCACGAAGGCGGCGACGAAGATTTGATCCTCGGCCGTCAGTTGGGCCAGCGGCGGCAGCTCGAATCGTCCCTCAATGACCAGGTCCGCGCTGATCAGGCGAACGCGTTCGATGTCGACTGGGGCACCACCGGAAATTAATTGTCAACTTTAAATCATCAATATCTAGCAGCGGATCGCAGGCTTCATTCGGCTGAAGGGGGTTTTTCAGCCGGCAACGGCGCGACGGTGAGCCCTTCGCCGGTGGGATCGAGGATCAGCTCCAGGCGGCAGACGTGGCACCGGTACACGACATTCGGGCGCGGGATCAGCTCGGTTTCATTGTGACGAATCTGCGTGCTGCACGCCGGACATTTCCACGACATGTCGGGCGTCTACAGCAGGCCTCGCAAGCGGGAGGCTTTCGGCGTTTTTGGTTCGCTCCAGATGTTGCCGCAGGAATCGCAGCGGTAATGCGCGGCGGAGGCGCTCGCGGCCGTGGCGTGCGTCAGTCGCGTGGTCCGCGGAGACCGGCATTTCGGACACGGCCGACGTCGCGGTGCCGCAGGGCGCATGGCAGGGCGATTTTAGGATCGCCCTAATTGGAAAGCAAGCGTGGCGCATCCAGCCGTCGCGACGCGCCACGCAAGCTCGGTTCGATGCCGCACTACATCGGCCGATCGCGCCACGCCCACCGGTCCGCGTCGCCATCCCACGTGCACCACGGCGTCGTGAAGCCGCCAGCGGGCGGCGCGAGCCAGTCCATTCCCGGATCGCCGATCGGCGCGCCGGGCGGCGCGTCGGGCGCCGGAATGATTCTGGCGACTTCCGCGGGCCGCTCGAGGAACCGTTTGATGTCGGCGGCGATGAGCGTGCGCTGCGCCAGGTCCGCATCGTTTTTCGCGACCGCCGTCCTGAGCCGCGCCGCGAGCTTCGACAGCTTCAGCGACGCGATGGCGCGCACCTGGCTGTTTGGCGACGCCTGGGCCAGCCACGTCACGCGGTCGACGAGCACGCGCTCTTCCGCGCGACGGACCGCCGCTTCGTAGCCGGTCTGGCTTGGCGCATCGAAGGTGGCCGCCGTCAACCGATCGATCACGTCTTCCAGTCCGGGCGCCGACGGGTTCACGGCGTGCTGCGCGACCATGCGGGCCGCGCGACTCATCTCCAGCACGAAACCGATCGTCACGTCCGCGGCGACCGTTGCCGGGCTGAGCGGATCGAACGTATCGCCGGTCGTCCGCGGAAACAGCTCCCGGTGCATGCCGAACCCCGGCGGACGCGGCGGGATGAGATCGAGCACGCGTTTGGGGACGGTCAGCTCGGCCGGGCGAAGCGTCATCGCCAGCGCGTCGAGCGCTTTCCGCTGATCGTCGACCGACACGCCTTTGGTCGGCGTCCGTTGATCGCCGCGCATCCCGTAGATGAAGTCCTGACCCGCGACCATCGACGCGGCCGATTCGACCGCGTAGCGGTGATACATGAACACCGGTACGAGCGGCTCCTCGATGGTCGCGAGCGGCGCGCCTGCGCGAATGGTGTGCTCGCCCAGACGGTCCAGCGCCGAGCGGCGCACCTTCATCAGCCGGTACAACTCGTCGGCCTGATCGACGCCGTTCGACCACTGATCGACCTTGGGATTCGAGTCGGTGTCCTGGTTGGTCATGTATCGCAAATCCTGCGCCCAGGCATCGTCCAGGATCTTTGTCAGCGCACTCTTCTCGTCGGCGCCCGCGGGCAGCTGACGATAGCCGTAGTTGATCGTCACCTTGTCCCAGTCGCCGATGCGTGCCTGGTACGCCTGCGAGAGATCAACCGTCCCGTCGGCGTTCAGCTTCTCGAGTGGATGGGGATAATCCATCACCGAGATCCATCCCTTTTCGCTGTCGTAGTAGTTGTGGCCGAGGCCGAGCGTGTGGCCGACCTCGTGCGCCGCGAGTTGCCGGATGCGCTTGAGCGCGGTCTCGTAGAGGACCGCGGGACGCTCGGTGCCGGTCGTGTACGGCGAGAGCAGCCCCTCGAAGATCATGTAGTCCTGCCGATCGCGCAGCGATCCCAGCGTCACAGTCGCCTTGATGATCTCGCCGGTGCGCGGATCGCTCACCGTACCGCCGGAGCTCCATCCGCGCGTCGATCGATGCACCCAGTTGATCATGTTGTAGCGGATGTCCATCGGGTCCGCGCCTTCCGGCAGCACGTCCACCTTGAAGCCGTTGCGGAAGCCCGCCGCCTCGAACGCCTGGTTCCACCAGCTCGCGCCTTCGACCAGCGCTTTTCTGACATCCTCGGGCGCGCCCGAGTCGACCCAGTACTGAATCGGCTTCACCGCCTCGCTCGTCGCGGCAGTGGGATCCTTTTTCTCGAGGCGATGCCTGCGGATGAACCGTTGGACCATCGGCTCGCCGATCGGCACGCTGTAGTCCACGTAGCTGAGGCCGCCGTAGCCGGCGCGCGGGTCGTCCACGCGCGGCTTGTAGTTGGCGTCGGGCAACTCCACGAGCGACACATGCTCGCGCATCGTCACTGCGTCCGGGCTCGGCGTCACGCTGGCCACGGTGCCGGAGAACAGGCCGGCGCCACGTCCTCCGCCGCCGGCGCGGCCGCCGCCTTCGCCGATCGCCGGAGGACCCTGGGCCGGACCGCCGCCACCGCCGCGCCCGCCGGCCGGTTCGCTCGCGAAGGTCAGCGTCATTTCGATCTCAGTGTTCTTCGGGAAGCCCTTGGTGCGCGGCAGGTAGAACACGCTGCGCGAGCGATCCACGCGATACGTGCCGGGCCGCAACGACCCGCCCGCGCCGGTCACGTCGCGCAGGAGGAAATCGGTGGCGTCGACGAGCACGCGACCGTTGCCCTCGCCCGCGACCGCGAAGCCCCACAGGATCGATTTGGCGAACGAGTCTTCGACGGACTTGCGCTCGAGCGGATTGGCGCTGGTCGATCGAAACGACAGGTTCGGCTGCACGAGCAGCACGCGCGGCCCGACGCGCTGAAACGTCACGACCCGGGTGCCGCCTTGACCGCCGCGGTCGAGGCCGATGTCGTTCGACCCGAGCCCGGCGGCGAGACCGGCGGTGAACAGGAACTCGCTGTCGAAGCGCGGGATTTCCAGGAACAGCGAGCCGGTGCGCTCGTCCCAGTACAGCGGAAAGTAGCCGTCGATCTTCTGCATGCCGCTCGTGCGTTCGTCGATCGACGGTGCGCGGCCGGTTGACGGCGTCTGGCCGTCCGCTCGCCCTGAGCCTGTCGAAGGGCGGCCGCCTTGCGCCAGGCCGCTCGAACCCTCGCCGCCGGTTGGGATCCGTGATTCGGGCTTTGGTATTCGTCCGCCAAATTCCGAATCCCTAATGACAAATCCCGCCGATTGTTGTTGCGCATGATTGGGTGCCGTGGCCAGCACGGCGAGACACAGGACGATGACGGTGATGGAAGAAGCTCGTAACATAGGGGGGCCTCGCTGAACGACTTGGATTCTAGAACAGAAACACCACCGAAAGGGGAGCTGCCGTGGCCGACATCGACACGCTTCGCTATCCCGTTGGCCGAATGCCGCGGCCGAAGGAACCGCTCGATCGCGCGACGCGCGAGCGCTATCTCGACACCCTCGAACGGACGCCGGCGACATTCCGTTCGCTCGTGGCCGGCGTGTCGGAGGCGCAGCTCGACACGCCGTATCGCCCCGGCGGCTGGACGGTCCGCCAGGTGGTCCATCACGTGCCCGACAGTCACATGAACGCCTACATCCGCATGAAGCTCGCCGTCACCGAAGAGGCGCCGGCCATCAAGACCTACGAGGAGGGACGATGGGCGGAGCTGCCGGAGGCGAAATCCGGGCCGGTCGAGATGTCACTCGCATTGCTCGCTGCGCTGCACACGCGATGGGTGACGTTCCTCCGCGCGCTGCCCGAGTCCGCGTTCCGCAAAGCGTTCAGCCATCCCGAGTGGGGTGCCGTCACGATCGACGAAGCGATCGCGATGTACGAGTGGCACTGCCGGCACCATGCGGCGCATATAGAGCAGGGATTGGGGATTAGGGGTTAGGGATTAGGGGAGGGATTAGGGGTTGGGGATTAGGGGGGAGGGATTAGGGGTTCAGCTTGAAGCTGAGGCTGCGCGAATCCGGAACGCGCGGTGCATCCGTTTTCTCACGGAGGCCTCCTATGCGTGCGCTATTCGTGCTCGGGCGGGCGATCTTCGGCGGGTATTTCGTCTACAGCGGCATCAAGCATTTCATGAACCAGAAGGGCATGACTGGGTACGCCGCCGCGAAGCATGTTCCAGCGGCTGAGGCGGCGGTGCCGGCGACCGGCGCGATGCTGATCGCCGGCGGGCTCAGTGTGATGGCGGGCGTGAAACCACACCAGGGCCTTGCGGCCATCTTCGCCTTCCTCGTTCCGGTGACGCTGCAGATGCATCGTTTCTGGGAAGAGCAGAACGCCGAGCGCCACATGATCGAGCTGACCAATTTCTCGAAAAACGTCGCGCTGATGGGCGCCACGCTCGCGCTGATGCAAATCGACGAGCCCTGGCCGCTCAGCGTCGACGAAGCGCGCGCCGACCGCGAAGACATGTTCGTGCACCTGGGCGGCCGCGATCTTCGCGCCCTTCCAGCCTGAACGCTCGGTGACATCTCGGAGACAATGGTCGAATGCCGTTCCTTCTGAGCGTGGGAGCCGTCCTCGCGCTTTGGCTGCAGGCCGCCGCGCCTCCTCCAGACACCGAGATCTTCCTCGCGTCGCTGTCGGTCGCCTCCGACGGGGTGCATGTCGGGCCGCCGGCGAATGTGACGAACAGTCCCGGCTACGACAATCAGCCGTCGTTCACGCCGGATGGCCGCGCCATGCTGTTCACGTCGATTCGCGGCGGCACCCAGACCGACATCTATCGGTACGACATCACGGCACGCAGGGTCGCACGCGTGACGAACACACCGGAGAGCGAGTACTCGCCGACGGTGACGCCCGATGGCGCGCACATCTCGGCGATTCGCGTGGAAGCGGATTCCACGCAGCGGTTGTGGCGTTTCACGCTGGACGGAGGTCGGCCGGAAGTCGTCCTGGCCGACGTCAAGCCGGTTGGGTACCACGCCTGGACCGACGAGCACACGCTGGCGTTGTTCGTGCTCGGTCAGCCGGCGACGCTCCGGCTCGCCGACACGCGCACCGGCACAGCCACCATCGTCGTCACCGGCATCGGCCGATCGCTGCAGCGGGTTCCCGATCGCGGCACCATCAGTTTCGTCGAGCGCGAAGCCCCAACCGAGACCAATGCCGCCCCGAAGCTGTGGGTGCGCGAGCTCGACCCGGCGACACGGCGCGTGACCCCGCTCGTGGCTGCCGTCGCCGGCGCGCGGGAAGCGGATCTCGCCTGGACTCCCGACGGCTTCCTGCTGATGGCCGACAAAGACGTGTTGTACGGATGGCGCACAGGGGATGCCGAGTGGCGCCGCGTCGCGGACCTTGCGGCGCTGGGTCTGCACGGCGTTTCGCGGATCGCGGTCAGCGGGAAAGGCGATCTGATTGCGTTCGTCGCGCAGCCCGGGCGTCCGTGAGACAAAGTGGAACGCGGAGCCCGCAGAGCACGCGCGGAAAGCAAAATAACTTCTGCGAGCTCAGCGCGCTCGGCGTTCCAACGTCATGAGTAACGCTAATCATCATCCGAGAGCGCGACATACAGCGCGAGCGGCGCGATGACGAGGCACGCGGCAAGGCCGAGCACCAGCGGCAGGCCATGCCGCAGCACCAGTGCCGACGTGGACACCATCTCCTCGTTGCTGGCAAGTCGAGCCAGCAGTCCACCGACGCCGTCCGCCGATGGCAGCGATGGCCAGGCGGCGGTGATGAGCCCGAAGGCCAGCCCCACAGTGCATGCGCCCGCGATTCCCTGAAGCAGAGTGATGGGCTGCGAGACCGTCCGGGCGGCTTCGGCGCGCGCGCGAATTGTCGCTCGCCACCAGACGATGCCGGGCGGCGGCACCTGCGCTTCGCGGCATGCCGCCTTGTGATCGGCGTGAAGCAGTCCGGCGATGTCCGCGATCTCGCCGCAGATGGCGCACGCCGCAATGTGATCCTGCAGCTGGCTGATGCGATCGAACGCGACCGCCTCGAGCACCTCGGCTTCGCGCGGGCATTCGCCCCTCGACGAGGCTCGGGGCGACCCTGAGGCTCTCGCCCCTCGACGTTGCTCGGGACGACCTTGAGCGTCTCGAAGGCTCGAAGGGTCAGTCATCGTGCCCTCCCGCCCAGCAGCGTAGCCAGCCGGCGCCGCGCGCGAAACAACAACAGCTTGATGCTCGCGGTTTTCAACCCGAGGATCTCGGCGATTTCGCTGTGCGAGGAGCCCTGAGCGTAGGCCAGCCACAGCAGGTCGCGCTCGCGCGGCTTCAGTCGTGCCATTGCGCGCGAGAGGTCCACGCGTCGCGCGGTCCCCTCGGCGACATCTGCGTGGCGCGGATCCGCAGGATCGGTGTGCTCGCCGATTTGCACCGCGTCCAGGCGCGGCCGGCGGCGCGTGTCGTGCACGAGGTTCGTGGCTATCCGAAAGAGGTAATTGCGCCGGTGCGCTTCGTCGACCGGCGCGCCGGTGGCGCGGAGAAACCGGTAATACGCTTCCTGAAGCAGGTCGTCGGCGAGCCGCGGATCGCCCGTGGCGCGCGAGAGATACGCCCAGACGGGACGGGATGTTCGCTCGTAGAACAGGCGGAACGCATCCTCGTCCATCTGGAAGATGTCGTCGGCCTCGGTCGCAGCGGCGCCGAAGCGGTCGACGCTGGATAACGTCATGTCACGCATGGTTCGACTGGGCGGGCGGTTCGAGCAACCCCAGCTGCCGTGACAGAGCATACGCCACGAGCGCCGAGAGGACGAACCCGATGCCCAGCGCGATGGCGAGCACGGCCACCACGTAAAGCGGCTGCACCGCTTCCTCGATCACATTGTTCTTCGCGATGAACAGCCCGACGCCACCGAGACCAAGCACGACGCCGATCTGCACAGACCAGAGAATGCGGCCGACGGGCGACCCGACCGAGCGGGCGGTGAAGCCCGTCGCGTACGAGGTCGACGTGAGGAAGCGCTGGCCCACCGGCGATTGGACGTAGGCGAGCAGATCCTCGTTCGATGTCAGGCGATCGACGAGCTTGGTATGCGCCTCCGTTTGCACCTTCGAGGCGCGCAGCCAGGCGCGGTAGTCGAGGACCGACCGTGCCAGCCAGGCGATGAGCGAGACGACAGACACGAACCCGAGCAGGAACAGAAACGCGCCGAACGTGTCCCGCATCGTCCGGATCACTTCGATCCTGTTCGATTCGGGCGAGCCTGGGTCGTAACGCAGCGAGAATCGCGAATCGCCGAGAAAGTACGACGGGTTGTGCGCGACCGTTGGATGCTGCGCCAGAAAGGCGGCCAACGACGGGTACGTCGCGAGGTAGTCGGAACGGGTGAGCAGCGACGGGTCGAGACGCAATACTTGTCCGACCGATGGCGGGTACTGATTCAGCACGTCGCGCAGCCGATCGCGGGTTTGCTGAGCGTTCTGGTCGTCGAACACCGGTTGCTGCGCCGACTCCGGCGTAGGCCGCGGCTGGGCCGGGGCCGGCCTGGTCTGCGCCGCGAACGCGGCAGGCGGCAAACCGCTCAGCAGGGCGGTCATGAACAGCGTGAGGGCGCCTGTTCGGAGGAATCGCTGGGAGGTTCTCATTACCCTTTGAATACGCTGGAGAAGGGCTCAGGGTTAACAGGCCCGCTTGAGATAGGATTCGCCTCCTGGGAGATTGCCTATGAAGCGTGCCCTGTTCCTCGTCGTCCTCGTCGTTGGCCTGGCACCGGTGCGGGCCCAGGAAGAGCTGAACGCCGACATCAACGCGAAAATCAGGCAGGAAGAGGCCGCGCACTCGCAAATCATGCGGACGCTGCACGTCCTCACCGACGTCTACGGACCGCGTGTCACCGGATCGCCGAGCCACAGGGCCGCGGCGGAATGGGCGATCAAGCAGATGGAGAGCTGGGGCTTCACGAACGGACACGTCGAACCGTGGGACTTCGGGCACCCCGGCTGGGTGAACGAGCGCTTCTCCGCGCACGTCGTCTCGCCCGTCAAGGACCAGCTGACGTGCGAAGTCGTCGCATGGACGCCCGGCACGGACGGGACCGTCACGGCACAGGCGTATCAGTTGGAGCTGCCCGAGCGGCCGACTCCCGCCGAGCTGACGGCGTTTCTCGACGGCGTGAAGAGCCGCGTGAAGGACCGCATCGTGCTCGCCGGCAAACGGGTCGTCGTCCCGGTCAATCTCAATCCGCCGGCGAAGCGCCGGTCGGACGACGCGGTGCGCGCGCAGTACGACCCGACCAATCCAAACGCGGGACAGCGCGGACAGGGCGGCCGCGGCGATCAGCCCGCCGCGCCGATGACGGCCAACGAGATCAGCCGGCGAATCGACGAATTCCTCGTCGCCAACGGCGCGAAGCTGCGCATCAACGACGCGGGCCGCGAGCACGGGCAGATCATCGCGTTCCACAACCGGACGTACGACATCACGAAGGCCGTACCGACCGTCGTGATGCGCAACGAGGACTACGGCCGCATTTCACGCATCCTCGCCGACGGCACGCCCGTGGAGCTCGAATTCACCATCGTGAACAAGGTGTATCCGGAAGGGCGGACGTCGTACAACGCCATCGCGGAGATCGCGGGCAGCGACAAGAAAGACGAGGTCGTGATGCTGGGCGGCCACCTCGATTCGTGGCATTCGGCGACCGGCGCCACGGACAACGCGATCGGCTGCGCAACGATGATGGAAGCGGCGCGCATTCTGAAGGCGCTCGGCGTGAAGCCGCGCCGCACCATTCGCGTTGCGCTGTGGAGCGGCGAAGAGGAAGGGCTGCTCGGGTCGCAGGCGTACGTCAAAGCGCATTTCGGCTCGTTCGAGAACCCGACGCCCGAGTTCGCAATGCTCGATGCGTATTTGAACATCGACAGCGGCACCGGCCGCGCGCGCGGCGCCGGCGTGTTCGGACCGGCATCGGCCGCGGCCGTCCTTCGGCAGACGCTCGCGCCGTTCCAGGATCTGGGCGTGTTCGGCGCCGCCGCGACGCGCAGCCGCACCGTCGGCGGCACCGACAGCACGTCGTTCAACAACGCGGGGCTGCCCGGCGTGGGGTTCGGTCAGGATCCCATCGAGTACAACTCGCACACGCACCACACCAACCTGGACAACTACGAGCGGGTCATCGAGCAGGACGTCAAGGACTCGGCCATCGTCATTGCCGCGACGTTGTATCAGCTCGCGATGCGGGACCAGATGGTGCCGCGCTTCGCGCCGGGCGACATGCCGCCGCCGATCGCGAGAACGTCATCGGCGCAATGAGCGACGTCGGAACGCAGAGCTCGCTGAGCATGCAGAGAAGATTATCTATTTCTGCGAGCTTTGCGGGCTCTGCGTTCCACGTTGTGGATGTGATCGCAGCGTGACAGAATTTCGTCGCGAGCTCGGCCTCCTCGACTCCGTCGTTGTCGTCGCCGGCGGCATCGTCGGCGTCGGCATTTTCGCCAATCCTTCGAATGTTGCGCGCGTCGTGTCCGATCCGGTCCTGATCCTGCTGATGTGGGCGCTCGGCGGCGGCATCGCGCTCATCGGCGCGTTCATCTGGGCGGAGCTGGCGTCGCGATTTCCCCACGTGGGCGGTCAGTACGTCTACCTGCAGCGCGCCTATCATCCGCTCGTTGGATTCCTCTATGGCGTTGCACTGCTGTGCATCATCAACGGCGGATCGCTCGCCGCCGTGTCGATACTGTTCGCCACCTACGTCGATCGATCGCTCGTCCCGCTCGGTCCGGCGGGAATCCGGGTGGCCGCCGCCGCCGCGCTCGCCGGCCTCACGGCCATCAACGTCGTCGGTATCCGCGCGGGCAAATGGACGAACAATCTCCTCATGGGCGTGAAGCTGCTCGGCATGCTCGCGCTGGTCGCGCTGGCATTCGGGCGCGGCGCGGCTCCGGCGAGCCACTTCGATCCGTCGCCGTCCGTCGTCGTCGGCCATGCATCGATCCGGTTGCTGCTCACGGCGCTGGTGCCGATCCTGTTCGCGTACGGCGGCTGGCAGAGCTGTGCCAACATCGCCGCGGAGATCAAGGATCCGGCGCGGAACCTGGCGAAAGCCAACGTCCTCGGCGTCATCGTTGTCGTTGTGCTGTATCTGTCGCTCAACCTCGCCTACCTCTGGGTGCTGGCGCCGAGCGACGTGGCGGCGTCCACGGCCGTGGCCGCAGATGTCGCGCGCGCGGTTGCGGGCGCGGCGGGCGCGCGCTTCGTTGCGCTGCTGATTGTCGTGTCCAGCCTTGGTTTCCTGGCCGTCGTCATTCTGACCGGTCCGCGCTTGTACTATGCGATGGCGGCCGACGGTCTGTTCGTCGGCCGCGCCGCGCGTCTGCATCCGCGGTATCACACTCCGGTGTACGCCTTGTGGTTTCAGGCCACGGTCTCGCTCGTGCTGTTGACGACGAACACGTACGATCAGTTGTTGTCGTACGTGGTGTTCGCCGACTGGCTGTTCTTCGGGTTGACGGCGGGCGCGCTGATGATTGTCAGACAGCGCGAGCCCGAGCCTGGCGGCGAGATCGCCCCTATGCCGGGACATCCCGTCACGACCGCCATCTTCATCGTGGTCGCGGCGGGGATTGTGGTGAACAGCTTCTTTGCGTTTCCGGCGCAGTCGTTGATCGGATCGGGCATCCTGGCCGCAGCTACGGTGGCGTACTTCGCCATGAAGACATGAGTCAGCCACGGAGGCGCGGCTCTTTGAGTGTCGCACATGAAATTCCCTGATCTCCCGTACATCACCTGGGCGAAGTCGCTGCCGCGTGTCGACATCAATCTGGCGCGCAGCGGCATCGATCACTGTCCGGTGTCGCTGCTGCGGTTGAAAGCGTCGGACCTCGTGGCGACGCTCCCGGTGCGGTACGGGTACGTGCCGCTGCGCGAGGCGATCGCCAGGCGGTACGGCGTCGGCGTCGAACGTGTATTCCCGCTGTCGGGCGGCACGAGCTTCGCGAACTGGCTGGCGTGCGCGACCGTGCTCGACGGCCGCGGACACGGCAGCGAGGTGATTGTCGAGCGGCCGACCTACGAGCCGCTGCTGCGGATCCCACAGGCGCTCGGGCATCGCGTCCGCAGGCTCGATCGCCGATTCGAAGACGACTACGCGATCGATCTCGACCGGTTTACGTCGCTCGTGTCCGAGCGCACGCGGCTGGCGATCGTCACGAATTTGCACAACCCGTCCGGCGCGCGGATTCCGATGCCGACGCTGCGCGCCATGGCCGCAATGCTCGCCCGTGTGAAAGCGTATCTGCTCGTCGACGAGGTCTACCTCGAATGCGTGTTCAAGTCGCGGCCGGAATCCTGCGTGCACGCCGGGCCGAACGTCGTGACGACGAACAGCTTGACGAAGGCGTATGGACTCGACGGCCTGCGCGCGGGCTGGATGCTGGGCTCGCGCGCGCTCATCGCCCGCGCCGGACGCATCAACGATCTGATGACGAACAACAGCGTGGCGCCCGGCGAGCAGATGGCGCTCGCCGCGCTCAGACGTCACCGCGAGATCGATCGGCGGGCCCACGAGATTCTCGATGGCAATCTCGCGCGGGTGCGCAGGTTCCTCGAGACTGAACCGCGGCTGCGGGCGGTCGTGCCCGAGGGGGGCAACGTGGTTTTTCCGCGGCTGCCGCGCGGCGTCGACGGCGATCGGCTCGCCGACCGGCTCGTGCAGCGCTACTCGACGCTCGTCGTGCCCGGCCGCTTTTTCGAGTCGCCGCGGCACATCCGCGTGAGTTTTGGATCCCGGCCGTCGGTGCTCTCGCGCGGGCTCGCGAACGTGTCCCGCGCGCTCGATGAAATGCGGGGCGCTTAGGATGCCGTCCTTGGTGCTTTGGCCTTGGTTCTTGGTCCGGCCTTGGTCCTTGGTCCGGCCTTGGTCCTTGGTTCTTGGTCCGGGGACGCACAAAGGACCCGGGACGGACGAAGGACCCGGGACGGACGAAGGACCCGGGACGGACGAAGGACCCAGCACGAAGGACCAAGGACCAATCGTGAAAGCGGCCCTCGCCGTCATCCTCGCCGGATGCCTCGCGCCGGCCTGCGCCGCGCGAGTGGCGCACGTGCCACCACCACCGCCGGTCGTGCCCGCTCCGCCGCCTGCGCACGCCGTCATTCCGCTGCCCGCCACGATCGTGCTGGACGAGCGCGGCCCATTCGTCGTGACGCCGAAGACGTCGATCCTCGTGACGCCGGCCCACGACGATCTGCTGCGGATCGGCCGGATGTTGGCCGGCGTGATCGGCACGTCCGTCTCGGATGCGCCGCTTCGCGTGGGCGTCGCCGAGGATCCGGCGGCGTCGGGATCGATTCTGCTGACCCTCCGCCCTTCGACTTCAGCGGTCGATGAAGGATACGAACTGACCGTCACCCCCGAACGCGTCAGCATCGTGGCCGGCAGCGCCGCCGGTCTGTTCTACGGCGTGCAGACGCTGCGCCAACTGTTACCGCCGTTTCTCGAATACCGTGCGGTGCGCGCCGCCGCTGCCCGGCCGGTCACCGTGCGGTCGCTGCGCATCCTCGATCGGCCGCGGTTTACATGGCGCGGCGCCATGCTCGATGTCGCGCGCCATTTCCTCACGGTCGACGAGGTGAAGCGCTACATCGATCTGATCGCGCTGTACAAGTTCAATCGGCTGCACCTCCATCTTGCCGACGACCAGGGGTGGCGCATCGAGATTGCGTCGTGGCCGAACCTCGCGACCATCGGCGGCAGCACGCAGGTGGGCGGCGGGCCCGGCGGCTACTACACGAAGGCGCAGTTCCGGGATCTCGCCGGCTACGCCGCCGATCGCTTCGTCACGATCGTTCCAGAAATCGACATGCCAGGTCACACGAATGCCGCACTCGCGTCGTACGCGGAGCTCAATTGCGACGGCCAGGCGCCGCCGCTCTATACCGGCACGGAGGTCGGGTTCAGCGCGCTCTGCGTCGATCGCGAGGTCACATACAGGTTTCTCGACGACGTCGTGAGGGAGATCGCAGAACTGACGAGCGGCCCCTATTTCCACATCGGCGGCGACGAGGTGAAAACGCTCACCGCCGACCGGTATTCGCGGTTCGTGGACCGCGTGCAATCGATCGTGGAAGCACACGGCAAGCAGATGATCGGATGGGACGAGATCGCCGCGGCGCCGCTTCACCCGAGCGCGGTCATTCAACACTGGCGTCCAACTGCATCGGCCTCGGCCCTGCTGGGGGGTGGCGTCCGCGTCATCATGTCGCTGGCCAGCCGGATGTATCTCGACATGAAATACGACGCGCGGACACCGATTGGCCTCACGTGGGCCGGCGCGATCGAGGCGCGCGATGCCTACGACTGGGACCCGGCAGCGCTCGTCGCAGGCGCGCCGGCGTCGACACTGCTTGGGGTCGAGGCACCGTTATGGTCGGAAACCATCATGACCATCCGCGACGCCGAATTCCTCGCGTTTCCACGGCTTGCCGCGATCGCCGAGATCGGCTGGTCGCCGGCGTCGAGGCGGCGATGGGAGGAGTTCAGAGCGCGGCTGGGGGCGCAGGCGCCGCGGTGGTCGGCGCTCGGCGTGAACTTCTACCGATCGCCCCAGGTGCCGTGGCAACGGTAACACCGAACTTTTGGCACCGGTTGGCCGTATCCTGAAGCGGGGGACTCATGGCTGAGCAGACGTTCAAGGAATCGTTCAAAGTGGCCGCCGATCAACTCGTAGACGCGGTCAAGACACTGATTCACGAAGGCAACGTGCGCCGCGTGATCATCAAGCAGGCCGGCCGCACGGTCGTCGAGTTTCCACTGACCGTGGGCGTCGTCGGCACCGTGATCGCGCCGGTAGTGGCCGCTGTCGGCGCGCTTGCCGCCGTGCTCACCGACTGCTCGATCGAAGTCGAGCGAACCGTCGATACCGCGGGCAAGAACGACAACGCCGCGTAACGGCAGTCGGACGTGTCGTTCATCCTTCGCCTGCTCGTGAATGCCGCAGCCCTCTGGGTTGCGACCCGCATCGTGCCCGGCGTCGTCTTCACGGGCGACGGGCTGACGATGCTCGGCGTGGCGCTCGTTTTCGGCGTGGTCAATGCCATCATCAAGCCGGTCACGAAGGTGGTGACGTTCCCGCTCATCATCTTTACGCTCGGATTGTTCCTGCTCGTGATCAACGGCCTGATGCTCGCGCTCACGAGCGTCGTGTCGGGATGGCTCGGCCTTGGCTTCGACGTGCGCGGTTTCGGCGCCGCGTTCTGGGGCGCCCTCGTCGTGAGCGTCGTCAACGCCGTCGTGTGGATGGTGGTTCGCGACCACGACGACACGCGCAAACGCCGATCCCGCGGTATCCTGTCGGCATGTGTGATCTCGATCACGGCCACGATCATCCGCACTTTGGTTTCCTTGTCGACACACCCGAGATTCGAGCGCTGATCGAGGAGTCGCAGCGGCTCATTGCGTCCGTGCCGGATGCCGCGGAGCGCCTGGAAGCGCTGCGACCGGCGTTCGGCATGCTGCTCGCCGCGGATGGCTGGCTGCCGGATTCCTGCGCGAAGCCCGACGACACAAGTCGCATGGGCGGAGGGATCGGACAGTACGCCTTGTACCGCGCCGAAGACAGGTCGCTGTGTCTTTTTTCGCTCGTCGTTCCCGTCGGCGCGGCGACGCCGGTTCACGATCACCTGGCGTGGGGCCTGGTCGGCATCTATCGCGGCCGACAGGACGAAACCGTGTACCGCCGGCTGGACGATGGCCGCGATCCGGACCGCGCGCAGCTCGAGGTGACGAAACGTCAGCAGCTCGGCCAGGGCGAGTTCTACGCACTGCTGCCGCCGATGGACGACATTCACTACGTCGCGACCATCTCCGACACGCCGTCGATTTCGATTCATCTGCTCGCGAATGACACCGCGTGCGTCTGGCGTCACCGGTTCGAGCCGGCCAGCGGCGTGGTGACGCCATTTCGATCGGGGTACGCCAACGCACCGTGTCCGCCCGACGGATCGACATAGGATCTCCTTATGACTACCAGGACAGCGTCAGGCATCAGCTTGCAGGACTCCCGCCTCTTCCGCCAGGCGTGTTATATCGATGGCGGCTGGGTCGAGAGCGCCGCGGGCGGCTCGATCGACGTCGACAATCCTGCCACCGGCGAGATTGTCGGGACGGTGCCGCGGCTCGGACGGGCCGACACGCGGCGCGCCATCGATGCGGCGGCGCGCGCGTTTCCCGCATGGCGGAAAAAAACCGCCAAGGAGCGCGCGATCGTCATGCGGCGCTGGTTCGACCTGATGATGGCGAACCAGGAAGATCTCGCGCGATTGATGACGACCGAACAGGGCAAGCCCGTCGCGGAGTCGCGCGGCGAAGTGGCCTATGCCGCGTCGTTCCTCGAATGGTTCGGCGAGGAAGCCAAACGCATCTACGGCGATACCATTCCGGGCCATCAGGCCGACAAACGCATTCTCGTGATCAAGGAACCGATTGGCGTCGTCGCGTGCATCACGCCGTGGAACTTCCCGCTCGCGATGATTACGCGGAAGGCCGGCCCTGCCATTGCCGCCGGCTGCACAGTGGTGCTGAAACCCGCGTCGCAGACACCGTTCTCGGCGCTTGCGCTCGCCGAGCTCGCGGAACGCGCCGGCGTCCCCCCGGGCGTGTTCAACGTCATCACCGGATCGGCCGCCGACATCGGCGCCGAGCTGACCGGGAACGCGACGGTTCGCAAGCTGTCGTTCACCGGATCGACCGAAACCGGCAAGCTCCTCATGGCGCAGTGCGCGAGCACGGTGAAGAAGCTGTCGCTCGAGCTCGGAGGCAACGCGCCGTTCATCGTGTTCGACGATGCGGACCTGGATGCGGCGGTGGATGGGGCGATCCTGTCGAAATACAGGAACACCGGTCAGACGTGCGTGTGCGCGAACCGGCTGCTCGTCCAGGACGCGATTTACTCCACGTTTGCGACGAAGCTCGCCGATGCGGTCCGGAAGCTCACGCCGGCGCCGGGATTCGATGCGGGCGCCACGCAGGGTCCGCTCATCGACGATCGCGCCGTGGACAAGGTCGAGAGCCACATCGCGGACGCGACATCGAAGGGCGCCCATGTGCTCGTGGGCGGCAAGCGCCACGCGCGGGGCGGCCGGTTCTTCGAGCCGACGATTCTCACCGACGTGACGCCCGCCATGGCCGTGGCGCGCGAGGAAACCTTCGGGCCCGTTGCGCCGCTGTTCCGGTTTGCGACGGAAGACGACGCCATTGCGCTCGCCAACGACACCGAGTTCGGGCTCGCGGCGTACTTCTACGGCCGCGACGTCGGCCGGATCTGGCGCGTCGCCGAAGCGCTCGAGTACGGCATCGTCGGCATCAACACTGGAATCATCTCGACGGAGGTCGCTCCGTTCGGCGGCGTCAAGGAATCGGGCCTGGGCCGCGAAGGCTCGAAGTACGGGATCGAAGAATTCCTCGAAATCAAATATCTCTGCCTGGGCGGGATCACATAGGAACGAGCGCTGTCAGCTATCAACTTTTCAGCTGATACCCTCATCGTCCGGCCTGTTATCGCTTCTGACGCTGCTTTGGGACGATAAGACCGCCGAGCGCGAGGCTGGCGATGCTGTCTGCCACCTGTTCCTGCGACAGGCGTCCATCCGCGCGGAACCAGCGGGGGAGCCACAGGACCATGCCGATGACGCTGAAGGCCGCCACCGTCCGATCGACGGGACGCAGGCGGCCGGCGGCCTTCAGCTCGTCGAGCGTCCCACGCACGAGGTCGAGGTAGACGCGCATCCGCTGCTCGATCTGTTTTCGCGCGGAGGGCGGCAGGGCGCGGATCTCGTCACCGAGGTGCGCCACGGCGCCCTGGCCGCGCGTTGTGATACGCGCGTGGCGGACGATCAGCTGGCGGAGCCGTTCTTCCGGGTCGCGGATGCCCCGCACCGGCACGACCACCTCGTCGCGCACCTTGTCCAGGCCGAACGTCATGATTTCGAACAGCAGGGCTTCTTTGCTCTCGAAGTGGTGATAGAGGCCCGCCTTGGTCAGGCCGAGGGCGCGCGCGATGTCGCTGACCGACGTAGCGTCGAACCCGCGGTCGCGGAAGATCTGGGCGGCGGTGCGGCACATGGCGGCGCGGCGGAGCTCGGTCCGGATGCGGCGTTGAACGGCCATGGCAGGCAGGCTATCATGCGGGACTCACCCGGACCGACCGGTCGGTAGGTTTTCAGAAGGCGCCGCCGACAGTTACGAACGACGAAGACACATACGAACTTTTGGAGTGGGCTCGGGGACAGGCGACAAAAAAGGCCAAAAAGATGCGCTTCAGCGCGGCACAACTACTGCACAATACCGCGAACCCTTACGTGGGGACCTTGAATCCGAAGCTTCAGGAGGATTGCGCATGCGAACGTTCGCACGACTCATTGCCGGGGTCGCCTGCCTCATGCTGCTGCCCGTCTTGGCATCGGCACAGACCAGCTCGATAGCTGGCACGGTCAGAGACGCGTCGGGCGCCGTGCTGCCCGGCGTCACGGTCGAAGCGGCGAGCCCGGCGCTGATCGAGAAAGTCCGATCGGCGGTCACCGACGGATCGGGCCAATACAAGATCATCCAGCTTCGGCCCGGCATATACACCTTGACGTTCACGCTGCCAGGTTTCAGCGTCGTGAAGCGCGAGAACGTCGAGCTGACGTCGGACTTCACGGCCACGATTAACGCGGACCTGAAAGTCGGCGCGCTCGAGGAGACCATTACGGTCTCGGCGGAATCTCCCGTGGTCGACACACAGAGCATCACGACCCGCACCGTGATGACGCGCGACGTGATGGACACGATCCCAACGGGCCGCAACATCCAGGCGATCGGCATCATGATTCCCGGCACGGCCCTCACGGTCGGCGGAGGCAACACGGTTTCGCGTGACGTCGGCGGCTCGGGCCAGTTGCAGCAGTCACCGCTCAACTACAAGGGCTCCGCCGACTCCGTCCAGACGATCGAAGGGATGCGACTGAACAACCTCGAGGGCACCGGGCAATACAGCGGCGTCTATTGGAACGAGGCGAGCTTCGAGGAATTCAGCTACGTCACGGGCGCCGACTCCGCTGAAATGGGCCAGGGCGGTATCCGCATCAACATGATCCCGAAGGACGGCGGCAACACCTTCCGGGGCTCGTCGTACGGCAACTTCACGAGAGGCCCCTGGCAGGCGAACAACCTCCGGAGCAATCTGCACGGCGACCTGCAGTACAACCCGGGGAACTCCCTCACGAACGTCGGTGCGATCGAGAGAATCTGGGACTTCAGCGCGTCGGTCGGCGGCCCGATCACCAAGGACAAGGCGTGGTTCACCTTCACGTACCGCAACTTTGGCACCAACCAGACCGTGGCTGACGCCTATTTCAATGCGAACCCGCCGTCGGTGCCCGGCATTTTTGCCAAATACGTTCCGGATAAGACCCGCCCCGGCGTCAACGACGGCTATGTCTGGAGCCTCGCACCGCGCGTCACGGTTCAGGCAAGCGCGAAAGACAAATTCTCGACCTATTTCGACGACCAGCGGAAATACCGCCCCCACTGGGGCCTCAGTGGCACCCAGCCCGATCCGGAGGCCTCGGGGTACGAGGTCACGCCCACCAGCTTCGTGTCCGTCACAAAGTGGACGCGCACGCAGAACAACAGGCTGCTGTTCGATGCAGGGCTGGCGGTGTACGACCAGGAGTACACCGAGATCTATCAGCCGTCGGTGACCGGGAGCAACAAATTCGTGTGGGACCCGGTGCTGATCGCGAAGTCGAAGGTCTACACATTCGTCGATTCGTCAACCGGCTTGATCACGAACGCGTGGAACAACCCGGCCGACCACTTCTCGAAGCTGTTCACCGAGTCGGCGTCGGTCTCGTACGTGACGGGCTCGCACGCGATTAAATTCGGCGCCGCGGTTACCCAGGGCCGGCGCCGGACACTGCAGCAGTGGACGGGCGACATCTCGGCGCTGACCTTCAACAATGGCGTGTCCACCTCGGTCACGGAACGCATCGGATCGGAGGCGCGGGAAAACATCAAAGCCGATACCGGCATCTTCGGCCAGGACCGGTGGACCGTCAAGCGGGCCACGATCAACGCCGGGGTGCGCTTCGACTGGTACATCGGCGAGACGGGCGAAGGAGATCTGCTGGCGGGCCGGTTCTACGCGGGCAAGCACTTCGGAAAGTGCCCGGATGGCGTGAACAATCCGGCGGCGGGATGCGTGGGACGCGTCCAGAACTGGAAGGATATCAGCCCGCGGCTGGGCATCTCGTACGACGTGTTCGGCAACGGCAAGACGGCCGTGAAGACGTCGATTGCCCGCTACGTGAACGGCGACGTGAACACGACAACCGGTCAGAACAATCCGGTGGGCACGGTTCCCACCCAGAGCACCTACAACTGGAATGATCTCGACGTGAACAACTCGATCTTCAACCCGGACGGCTCGGTGCAGTCCAACGAGCTGACGGCGGGAGCGGCGACCAATGCGAACTTCGGCAGGGGCGTGGTCACCACCGTTCAAGATCCGGCCACGCTCGTCGGCTGGGGGGTGCGCCCCTACAACTGGGAGTACGCGGGGAGCGTGCAGCACGAGCTCATGCCGCGCGTCTCGGTGAACGGGGGCTACTATCGCCGGTGGTACGGCAACCAGACCACGCTCCAGAACCGGGCGCTCAATGTCGACGGCTCGAGCTTCGATGGCCCGTTCTGCATCAACACACCGAGCGATGCGCGTGTGCCTGACAGCGGGAAACAGTTGTGCGGATTGTACGACCTCAAGGCGGCCTTCGTCGGCAAGGTGGACAACTTCCGTACCTTCGCGAGTAACTTTGGTGGCATCTCGACCGTCATCCAGGGTTTGGAGGTCTCGACGGTTGCGCGGTTCAGACGGGGCACGTACTTTCAGGCCGGCATCAACGCCCAGAAGATCGATACCGACACCTGCAACGCCCCGGCTGTCGGCACGCTTCTCATCATCGCTGGATTAGTCGGTTTCGGAGGAGGAGCAGTCAGTCAAGTGGGCAATCCCGAAAAGATCTTTTGCAAACAGACCTTCCCGTACCGACCGGACGTGAAGCTCGTTGGGTACACGACGATTCCGCTCAACGTGCAGATCAGCGGCACGTATCAGTTGACGCAGGGGCCGAACCTCCTCGCGCAGTGGACGGCGACCAACGCCGCGCTCACGGCGGCGGGCTCGACCCTCGGGCGCGCCCTGGTCTCGACAACCAAGGCGATCAACATCATCGAGCCGGGGTCGATTTACGGCGAGTACCTCAACCAGCTCGACCTGCGTGCGTCCAGGCGGTTCAAGATGAACCGGACGACTTTCAGGGTGGACGCCGACCTGTACAACGTGTTCAACAGCAACTGGGTGTTCAGGGTGAACAACGCGTTCTCTCAAGCGGCGACGAGCCAGTGGCTGCGACCGGTCGACGTGCTGCAGGGGAGGTTCTTCAAGATCGGCGGGCAGTTCACGTTCTGAGTTGCTCGTCACTGATCGTCGGCAGTCGGCGGGGCGTCAGCGCCCCGCCCGCCTTCGCCGCTATGCGGCTTCGGCGTGGCAGGCCGTTTTTCTCTTCCGATAGACGATGGTGACTCGATCTGTCTCGTCCGGCGCGACGGCACAGACGCCTTCCTCCCGCTGGATTGTTTCCCCCTGGCAGGATCTGGTGCTGTTTGTCGGGACCCCCCTTCTGATCATCCCGGCCTTTCTCGCCGCGCAGGCGCGCTGGAGGGTCGAAGAGCTGTCGCTGTTTGTCGCCTCCTTTGGCGCCATCGGGCATCATCTGCCAGGGATGCTGCGCGCGTACGGCGATCGAGCGCTGTTCCAGCGCTTTCGATGGCGATTCTGCCTGGCGCCAGTGTTCTTCGCGGCGACGTGCCTGCTATTTGCCCTGCGCGACCTGAACGGCATCGTCCTGGTCGTGTACTTCTGGGGCGTCTGGCACGGTCTGATGCAGACGTATGGATTCCTTCGAATCTACGACGCCAAGTCGGGGCCATCGTCGTGGTTGACGGCGCGTCTCGATCACGCGATGTGTGTGACGTGGTTCGTCACCGCGGTCTTGTTGTCGTCGAGCCGCATGACGAACATTCTGCGTCTGTTCTACAAGTCCGGCGGTCCGCTGCTCGCGGCGTCGACAATCGAGGCGCTCCGAACGACAGCTGTCTATCTGACCGGCATGGTGACGGTCGCCTTCCTCGTACACACCGCATGGATGTGGCATCGTGGCCGACCCGTCAGCTCCGTCAAACTGCTGCTGATAGCCACCAGCATCGGCTTTTTCTGGTACACGAACGTGTTTGTCGGCAACATGCTGGCCGGCATTGCCCTGTTCGAGGTGTTCCACGACGTGCAGTACCTGTCGATTGTCTGGATATACAACCTGAATCGGGTTCAGAAGGATCGCGGGGTGGGCGCGTTCACGCGATTCCTGTTCCGGCGCAGTGGCGCCCTGATCGGCGTGTACGTGGGGCTCGTCGCCGCGTACGGATCCCTCAACCTGGTTTCAACGGTCATGGCGACGGGCGTGCTCAACCGGGTGTTGACGGGGCTGCTCGCGGCGTCCGCACTGCTGCACTTTTATTACGACGGGTTCATCTGGAAAGTGCGCGAGCGGACGACACGACAGTCCCTGGGCCTCGCCGTCGGCACGCCCGACCAGGCGGTGGTGGCGCGACCGGGATGGCTGATGCACGGAGCGAAATGGAGTCTGTTCGTGCTGCCAGTCGCGATGCTGGGCTTTGCAGAGGTGCAGGGCCGCGCACCGGAACTCGACCGAGCGCGCGCGATAGCGCAGGCCGCGCCCGCCAGTGCGGAGGCGCAAGAACACTACGGCGTTCTGCTGGCCAGCGCCGGCAGGAGAGACGAGGCTGTGGCCCAGCTGCGCGAAGCGGTGCGTCTCGATCCGGTCAAGGCAGAGGCCCAATCCAACCTGGGCGTCGCGTTGGCACAAGTCGGCAGCCTCGCCGAGGCCGTGACGCACTATCGCGAGGCGATCCGGATCGAGCCTCGGGACGCGCTGACCGAGACCAACCTGGGCAATGCGCTCTCCAAACTGGGCGAGTTCCCGGAGGCCATCCAGCATTTCGAAGCGGCGCTCCGCGTCAGCCCGAATCGCGCCGACGCGCATATCAATTGGGGGGCCCGCATTCGACGAGGCCATCGACCACTTCCGCGAGGCCCTGCGCATCAGCCCCAACCAACCGCAGGCTCTCGCCAATTTGGGGCTGGCGCGCGAGTTGAGGGACCGGCGCCGCCCGATCTCTGTCGATCAGCAGCCGAGGCTTCCATCCACGTCCAGATCGCTGGAGAGGCGGCCAGGCGGGCGCTCGAACGGCAGCTGACCGACGTGCCGACGTCGAGCGCTTAGACGATCTCCAGCGACGGGTGCGCAGTTCGCAATCCGCGCTCAGCTTTCCATTCTTCAATCCGAGCTCGATCCGCAATCCGCAATCCGAAATCCGCAATCCGATACCCGCAGTATTCCGGTCTACACTGAAGAGACCGTGCTCATCCTCATGGCGGTCGCGCTGGCGGTCGCGCAGGACGCCCATACGCATTCCGCGCCCACGGTATCGCCCAGCGTTCTGGATCTGGCGAAACAACCTGTAGTCCTCCGCACAGGCATCGGGACGGCGCACGATGCGGTCGGCACAGCATCAAAGGATGCGCAGGCGTTCTACGATCAGGGACTCGCCTATCTGCACTCCTACGTGTGGCTCGAAGCGGCGCGGTCGTTCAACCAGGCGCTTCGGGTGGATTCGCACCTGGCTGTCGCGCACGCCGCGCTGTCGGTTGTCTACACGGAACTGAACGCGCCGGGCGAGGCAGCAGCGTCGCTCGCACGCGCGACGGCGGCCATGGCCAACGCGAGCGCGCACGACCGCGCGCATATCGAAGCGCGTGCCATGCAGATGGCGGCGGAGACGTCGAGGCTCACCTCGAGAGGTGCCTCTCCCGACGCCCCCCTGGCGGCCTATCGCGCGGTGCTCGATCGCGCGCTGGCCGCGTACCCCGCCGACGAGGAATTCTGGCTCGCGCGGGGCCAGGCGGAGTCGCCGGATCCCGCCGAACGCGGTCAGGGCAGCGTCGCGGGATCCGAGCGGTTCTACCAGAAGGCGCTGGCGCTCGCGCCCACCCATTTCGTTGCTCACCACTACCTGACGCATGCCTACGAAAACACCGGCCGGATCGCCGAGGCGCTGAAGGAAAGCGCGGCCTACGCGAAGATGGCGCCGCGCGTGCCGCACGCGCGCCACATGCGCGGGCACGATCTGCGGCGCGTGGGGCGCATAGACGAGGCGATTGCAGAATTCACCGCCGCCGACGCGCTCGAGCACGAGTATGTCGCGAGCGAGCACGTGCCCGTCGAACATGACTGGCACTATCAGCACAATCTCGATCTGCTGGGGACGTCGTATCAGTACGTGGGGCAAATGGCGAAGGCCGAGGCGCTGCTCAAAGCGTCGTTCGCAATCCCGTCGTTGCTGGTCGCGCAGGAATTCAACAAGCGCGAATGGCCGGCGTTCCTGCTGGCGCGCGGACGCGCGACGGAGGCGCTCGCGGCCGCCAACGCACTCGCGGCACACCGCTCGCCCGTCGTGAGCGCGACCGGGCACGTGGCCGCCGGACACGCGCGGCTCGCGATGGGCGACTACAAGGCTGCGTCCGAGGAGGCGAATGTGGCGCTCCGGCTGATGCGCGGCGCCGAAGGCGGAGGGCTCGTCGAGACGCCGCTGCAGACGTTGCAGGGAGAGTTCTTCCTGCGCACCGGTCAGAAAGACAAGGCGCGGCCTGTGTTGGAGGAGGTCGTCCGGAAGCTGCGCGCCGCGCCGGGCCCCGATGCGTGGACGCAGGCGCTCTTTACGCTGGAGGCGATCGCCCGCGCGGCACGTGACGCCGGCGACTGGGATATGGCAGCATGGACGGCGCGTCAGATGGTGGAGCACGATACGAACTACGCGGGCTCGCATTACGCACTGGGCCTCGTGGCCCAGCACAACGGCGACACGCAGGCGATGCGCGCCGAATTCGCGCTGACGAGGCAATACTGGAAGAACGCGGATCCGGATTTGACGGAACTCAGGGTCGTGACGAAATAGCCACCACAGTGGACACGGCGGACACGGACGTGGAGATTTCTGATCTGCATGAACAAAAGGAGTCGATGATGCAGAGATTGTTTGCACGTGTTGGAGCGATTGTGATCCTGGTGCTCGCTGGCGCGACGCTCTCGCCCGCGGGACAGGCCGCGAAGGTTGACGTCAGCGGCACGTGGGCATTCACCGTCCAGACCGACGCCGGCACCGGCACGCCGACTGTCACGCTCAAGCAGGACGGCGAGAAGCTCACGGGTCACTATTCGTCCGCCACGCTCGGCGAAGCGGACCTGACCGGCACCGTGAAGGGCAAGGCGATTGAGTTCTCGTTCAGCACGGACGCGGTTGGCACGCCGCTCACCGTGAAATACACGGGGACTGTCGAGAGCAAGGATGAACTGAAGGGTGCGGTAGACCTCGGCGGCCTGGGGCAGGGCACCTTTACGGCGAAACGCAAGTGAGAGAAAGCGGTCAGACGACCCTGCGCCTTCGTGTCCTTGGTGTCCTTTGTGGTAAGTGGGAGTATTGCGAAGCGTGAGTCCCTCGCGCGAGACGCCCGTACGCGTGGACGCCGTGATGTCCGAGATCGAAGCGGGCGTACGGGACGAGCTCCGGCGCCGTCTGATCGCGCGCGGGGGGCCCGCAGATTTCCGTGATGCCGAAATTTTCGAGCAGGTGAGCGCGGTGCTGGCCCGGGCGGCCGACCGGCGCGATCGCGACGCACTGCTCCTCCCGGAGCTGCTCGCCGACGAGGAGGCGTGGAAGCCGGCAATCGATCTCCGCCTGACGAGTCACAGGCCGCTCATCGGCCCGCTCATCGTGTTCGTCAAACGCCGTCTGCTGCTGCCGGTCCACCGCTGGCTGTTCGAGTACGCGGAAGAGAATTTCCGCCGCCAGGAGTACGTCAACCGGATCATCCTGGCGTGCGTCGAGGAGCTCGCGATTGAGAACGCGCGCCTGCGCGGCGACCTGCAGAAAGCCAAACGCCGATCCGACGATTCGTGATGAATGGATTTACCACAAAGGACACAATGGACACGAAGGGGAAGCAGTCCTTTGTGGTGAATCGTCGGTGAGGTCGTAGCAACCCGTGAAGCTCGCCTGCGTTATCCACCGCTTCGGAAGCGACATCGCCGGCGGCTCCGAGAGCCATTGCCGCCTCATCGCACAACACCTCGCCGCCGCGCACGAGGTGACGATCCTCACCTCGTGCGCCTACGATCACGTCACGTGGGCGAATCACTATCCGGCCGGCGAGTCGGCCGACGGCCGGCTGCGGGTTGTGCGATACCCAACGGTCCGCCGGCGCAATCTCGGCAGGTTCAGGGACAGCAGCCATCGCGTATTCTCGGGCCGCGGCTCGCTCGCCGAGCAGGAGGAGTGGTTCCACGAGAACGGACCCGATGTGCCCGGGCTCCTCGCACATCTCACGCAGCACGGTCGCGAGTACGACCGCGTGCTGTTCTGGTCCTACCGGTACGCAGACACCTATTTCGGCCTGCCGCTCGTCGCGGATCGCGCCGTGCTGGTCCCGACCGCCGAAGAGGATCCGCTCATTCACGTCAGCGCCCTCGAGCACGTCTTCTCGTTGCCGGCGGGGTATCTCTTTCTGACACCCGAAGAAGCCGAGCTCGTCGGCGAGCGCGTGACGCTCCGCGTGCCGTTCGAGGTGATTGGATGCGGGCTCGATCCCGTCGCTGCCGCGGCCGGCGCCGACAAGGGGCCGTCCCCCTTGTCGCGGCTTGCCGACCTCGGCGTATCGGATCCCTTCGTCCTGTATCTGGGCCGCATCGACCCCAACAAAGGGTGCGAGACGCTGCTGCGCCATTTCTCGCGTTATCTGGCTGGCGGCAGACCTGTGCAGCTCGTGATGGCCGGCCCCGTCAACATGCCGCTTCCCGATTACCCCGCGATCCGGCAACTCGGGTTTGTCGACGACGATCTCCGTGACGCGCTGCTCTCACACGCACGCGTCCTGCTGATGCCGTCGCCGTACGAGAGCCTCAGCATGGTGCTGCTCGAGGCTTGGAATCACGGGCTGCCGGCGCTCGTGAATGCGCGCTGCGCCGTGCTGCGCGGCCAGGTCGTCCGTGCGAACGGCGGCCTGTATTATCGTACCGGCGCCGAATTCGCCGCGGCGCTCGATTACCTTCTCGATCGTCCGGCGGTGGCGCGCCAGCTTGGCGCCCAGGGCCTTGCGTACGTCGACCGCGAGTACCGCTGGCCCGTGGTCATGCGCAAGATCGAGCGCGTGCTCCAGGAGGCGCCGGGGAGCTAGATTGTGTGTTCGCGGTTTGTTGCAGAGCGCCTCTTCCTTATAAGATGACGTAACCCATGCCACTGATGCCGACGCACAGTGACAGCGGCAAGCTGATCGTCCTGACGGCGCCGCTCACCGAAATCATCGATCACGCTGGCTACTTCATCCAGATGAGCATGGCCTCGCTGCCGATCTGGCTCGAAGGCATCCTCAACAAGAAATACCCGGCCTGGCGTGACGTCGAATACAACGACGATGGCTCGGCGCGTTACATGCCGGCGGGAGTCCGCGTCGTGGAAGCGTCGTTGCTGCGGCGCTATGCGGCCGACGACATCGTCTGCTGTTATCCGGCGGATCTCGAGCGCTTCGTCGGACCGCGGACCCGGGTTGTCGCAGTGTCGACCCACAACCCGCTCGGCGTCACGTTTGCGGCCGGTGTGTATACGTCGATTTTCGGGTCGTCGCGCCAGCCCATCAATTCGCATTACGCCCGCGAGATGTTCGCTCGCATCAAGGCGAATCCGCACCGCGCCAGCTTCAAAGTGATCGTCGGCGGGTCGGGCGGATGGCAAATCAGCCAGACCGACAGTTACGAAGAGCTCAGCGTCGACTGCGTTGTCGAAGGCCGCAGTGAGTCGGTCGATACGCTCGACCTGTTCGATCGTGCGATTCGTGGCGAGGCGCTGCCGCGGCAAGTGGACGTCCAGCATCCGACGGATCGGGATGCCATCCTCTTTCCAGACAAGCGCACGACATTCGGCGTGGTGGAAATGACGACGGGCTGTGGCCGCCGCTGCCAGTTCTGCGTGCCCGACTTGAATCCGCAAATCGATTTGCCCAAGGATCGCATCATGCGGGCCGTGCGCGCCAACGTGCGCGACGGCAACAAGCAGATCTCGCTGGCGACGGAGGACATGTTCATCTGGGGCCAGGTTCACACGAGCACGCCGTTCTATTTCCCGAACCGCGAGGCGCTCCTCGACCTTTATTCAGACATCGTGAATACGCCAGGCGTCGAACAGCACGTGCTGAGCCACGCCACGATCGCTCCCACGGTTGTCGATCCGGTGCTGATCGAGCGGCTGTCGGCCGACCTGCTGGACAAGAGTCCGATCCGACTTCCGCTCCTGAGCAGTCACCCGGAGCGCAGAGCGCTCGTGCCGCTCATCGGCCTGGAAACAGGATCCGTCCGCATGGCGAAGCAGATCATGCCGAGCAAGGGCGTGCCCTTTCCGATCGAGGAGTGGCCGAGCATCGTCGTTCGCGGGCTCGAGATTCTGAATCGGAACAACTGGTTCCCGGCCATGACGCTCATCATCGGGAGCCCAGGTGAAACAGACGATGACAGCCGGGCGACGCTGGACTTGATCTATGAGGTCGAGCGCCGCGGATTGTTCGCCTTCTTCATTCCCTCGATCTTCACACCGCTGCACGACACGCGAATGGAGCAGAAGAAGGGCGTCAGCGAGACGCGCGAGCTCACGCCGCTCCAATGGCAGCTGATGATGAAGTGCTGGAAGATGAACCTGCGGCCAGGCCAGAACAGCTGGTGGGCGCCTACGGCGTGGCGCGTGGGCGCGCTCGGACTGTGGGCATGGAAGCTGCGAAAACTCAACGGTCCGGGATTCACGTGGCCGCTCTTCATGTTCGCGAACGCGCTGCCCGAGTCGCTCATGGCGCGCCTGGGGAAGATTCACGTCGGACGGCCACTGGCCATCAAGAGCAGGAAGGAGCTGCTGGCCACGATCAAGCCGCACCAGTGGAAGTTCCTGCGCGAGGACGCCGGCGATGTGCCAGACGGCTTCGACCGCGCCGCCATCGAACCGGCCGGGCCGCGAGTCATCCGACTCGCGGTCGGCTGATCGCGGCTGCTCGATCTTCTTCTGCTAGCATGTGGACATGCGTACAGCGTTGGGTTTGGTTGCGGCGTGTACGGTCGTGTCCGCGGCGTGCAGCAGCGCGCCCGCGCCGCCGCCGTTCAAACCGGTCGCGGACAACAAGCTCCTGATGCAGTCCGTGATCGATCCAAACGCCGACTTCATCTGGGATGCAGTCAAGACGATCATCACGTCGAAGAGCACGGAACAAATCCGGCCGAAAACCGACGCGGAATGGGTGGCGGTCCGCAACGCCGCCGTCGCGCTCGCCGAGTCGGGCAACCTGCTGATGCTCGTGCCGCGCGCCAAGGACGGTGGCGAGTGGATGAAGCGGTCGCAGGAGCTGATCACGACTGGCGAGGAAGCGATTCGGGCCGCGGACACAAAAAATGCCGAGCGGCTGTTCACCGTCGGCGGCGACATCTACGAGGCGTGCTCGAATTGTCATCGGCAGTACATGGACGCTATAGTCAACGCGAACAAGTGACGGCACCGGCGACCTGACGACACGAAAGGGAAACGCGATGCAGATCGGATCGAGGCGAATGGGATTTGCCGCCGTTGGAGCGACGATCGTGTGGCTGATCGGCGTCGCGTTGGTCGGAGGCGGGACGGGCGTGTCGACGCGCGCGGCGGCGGTTGCCGCAAAGCCTCCGAGTGGGCACACGACGCCCACGGCCTTCCGGCCGGCGTGCGGCCAGCCCGGATACTCGCAGACCGCCGCTCAGTCCACCGCGGCGCCGCGGCCGGAGCAGGTATCGGACGAGGCCTTCAAGAACGTGCAGCTGCTGAAGGGCATTCCTGTCGACGAGTTCATGGGGACGATGGGTCTCTTCTCGGCGGCGCTGGGCATGTGCTGCCTGGAGTGTCACGTGCAGGACTGGCCCGCCGACACCCCAAGGAAGCGGACGACGCGCCGGATGATCCAGATGGTGGACACCCTGAACAAGACGAATTTCTCGGGACGAAAGGTCGTCACGTGCTGGACCTGTCATCGGCAAAGCGATAAACCGCAAACCACGCCGCCTATCGACATCATCTACGGCGAACCGATCTTCCTGGCGCCCGACGACCTGTTTCAGCAGACCGACGGCGCGCCGAAGCCGGATGCGGTGCTCGACAAATACATCCAGGCGCTGGGCGGAGCCGATCGTGTGGGCCGGCTCACGAGCTTGAGCGGCAAGGGAATCGCCAGCGGCTACGCGGGAGCGCTCCGGAGTCAGGCCGAGATCTTTGCCAAGGCTCCGAACCAGCGTACGACGATCATCCATTCGGACGACGGCGACAAGACGATGACCTACGACGGTAAGAACGGGTGGCTGGCATCGCCGGTGACGCCGGTGCCGGTGATGACCCTCACGGGCGGCGAGTTGGACGGCGCGAGGCTCGAGGCGGAATTGACGTTCCCCGGGCGCGTCAAACAGGCCCTCGGCCAGTGGCGCGCGAACCTGCCGAGCAGCATCAACGGCCGTGGCGTGAATGTGCTGCAGGGGACCGGTGCAGGAGGAGTCACGGCGACACTGTACTTCGATGTGCAGACCGGGCTGCTGACGCGCATCGTCCGCTACGCCAACTCCGCGATGGGCCGCGTGCCGACGCAGATCGATCTCGACGACTATCGCGACGTCGCCGGCGTGAAGATTCCGTTCAAATGGTCGTTCGCCTGGACGTCGGGTCGCGATCTCTTTGAACTGAGCGACGTGCAGGCGAACGTCCCGATTGACGCGGCGAAGTTCGCCAAACCGAAGGCCGCCGTCAGCAAGATCCGCTGAGGATTTCAGAGTTCAGAGTTCAGACTTCACAATCGAGCTGGCAATCTGAATTCTGAACCCTGAAATGCGGTTATGGCCTGCGGCCGTAGTTCGGCCGATAGTGCTGGTGACACGTGACGCACGAGGCATAGAGCGCGTCGTTGAGCTCCACCAGCGCGTTCAGATCCTTGCGCTTCGCGGCCTGATACGCGGCCGCGCCCGCGTCGAGCAGCAGTTTCGCGTCGGCGATCCACCGATCCTGATCGCGCGCGCGCCCGGGCAGCAGCAGCAGATTGGCCGATTCGGCGAGCGTCAGCGTTTTCGCCTGCAGCTCGCCCCATTCGGCGTCGGTTTTCGGCTCGCGAGTCGAAACGTAAAAGACGGCGTCTGAGGTTGGATAGAAAATCCTGATCATCAACTCGCTCATCGTGCCGATGGCGCGAACGGGCGGGGGCGGTGGCGGCGCCGATGGTGGCTGGCTTGCGGGCGACGAAACGGTCTCGGCCGCGACAAGAAGCAACAATCCGATGATTCGCATGCCCGTATAATACGCGGACCCTGTGTCGCTGTTGCTTTTCTGTGAATGGCTCGCGGAGACGCGCGGCAGCATCGCGCTCCGTGAATCGTTCTACATGTATCCGCTGGTCGAATCGGTGCACGTGCTCACGTTGTGCCTGTTCGTCGGCATGTCGGTACTGCTGGACTTCCGGCTGCTCGGCCTCACGCTGCGGCGCGTGCGGGTGTTGGAGGTGACCAACCGGCTGCTCCCGTTGCTGCAGGCAGGTTTTGCCGTGATGGTCGTCACCGGACTCCTCTTGTTCTACGCGATTCCGGTACGGTCGTATCAGAACATCTTTTTTCGCATCAAGATGATCACGCTTGTGCTGGCCGGGTTGAACGCGTGGCTCTTCCATGTGGGCGTCTATCGACGCGCCGCCGAGTGGGACCTCGATCGCGTGCCGCCCAAAGCGGCGCGGCTGGCCGGCACCGCATCCCTGATCTGCTGGTCAGTGATCATCGTCGCCGGCCGGATGATCGCCTACAACTGGTTCGATTGCGACAAACAGCCGCAGCCGCCGTTCGTCAACTGGGCGGCGGGCTGCATCGTGGACTCGAACGCGAACCCGAACCCGAACCCCGAACCCTGATTTATGCTGTGGCCCTTCTTCCAGTGGTGCGAAGCGACGGCGATCGGGACGGCGATCCGCAGCTCGCCGTGGGCGTTTGCCGTCATCGAGTCGTTTCATCTGCTGGGGTTGTCCGTCATCGGAGGCGCGGTGCTGGTGGTCGACCTGCGCTTGCTGGGGTGGGGATTGCGGAAGCAGCGGATCAGCGATGTCGCGCGCGATGCGTATCCCTGGCTCGTCGGCAGCCTGATCGTGATGCTCGTCACCGGGATCGGCTTGTTTCTCTCCGAGTCGACGAAGTGCTACTACAGCCCGGCCTTCTGGGTGAAGATGACGAGCCTCGCGCTTGCAATGTCCTTCACGTTCACGGTGCGGCGGAAGGTGACGATGGCGGACGAAACGCGAGTGCGGCCGATCTGGTTCAAGGTCGTCGCGCTCGTGTCGCTGGCGTTGTGGCTCGGTGTCGGCGCCGGCGGACGCTGGATTGGGTTCTCTGGATAGGGAACGCAGAGCACGCCGAGCTCGCCCAGAAATTCTTTGTGTGCGCGCTCTGCGAGCTCAGCGTTCCTCCAGTCGCTTATAGACCGCCGCGGCCTCGTCCCCGCCCGCGGCCGCCTTCGGCCGGATCCGCGCCGTCGGTCGGCGCGCCGGTGCCCGACGAACCCAGGAACAGCTTGCGGCCGTCGGGGTAGGTGACATTCCGCCCGTTCGCGCGATTCACCGAATGGTCCCGCGCCTGGTAGCCGTCGATGACCAACTCGGTGCCTGTCGTGAGGGAGTCTCTCGTGATGCCGCGGCGGAGCAGCGTGTTCGGCGTCCCGCCCTCGACCATCCACTCTTCGCATTTCTGGCCGGGCGTGAATTCGCACGCCTTCGGGCCGTCGGCCTTCGGGACCTCCACGTGGATCCAGGCGTGCGGGTTCACCCATTCCAGCTTCACGACCTTGCCCTTCAGCAGGACCGGCCGGTTGGGATCGAATTCGCCGCCGAACGCATGATGCGCCAGCAGCGGCGCACCGGCCAGCATCAGGCCCAGGCCGGCCAGGGTCATCGTCAGCTTCGTTCGCATCGCTCTCTCCTCGTTATTGGCGTTCCAGCTTCCACGTTCGTACTTCGTACTTTTGTACGTCGTACTCCGCCTTCGTACTTGCGTCCTACTTATTTCTTGGTCTTCATACCCGCATCCTCGGCTTCCTTCAGCCGTGCGCCGCGCAGGATGTTCTCGAGCGCGTAATTGGCTTCGTGGCAGGCGTACTCATAGACGTGATCTTCGGTCGCCGGCCAGGTGTACTCGCCCGTCCACGGCTGCGTCCAGGTGTTCGGATCGTCCACCGTGAATCGATATCGAAGGGTGTTGGCATCGATCCGCGAAAACCGCTCGACGATGTGCAGGTCGGCGCTGGAGCCGCGGAAGCGGGTTTTCTCCGTGAAATTGGTGGTGTCGACAACCAGCGTGTCGCCGTCCCAGCGTCCCACCGAGTCGCCCAGCCACTTCCGAATCGTTTTCGGCAGGTGTTGCGCGTTCATGCGGACGACGCGCGCGTCGTGCACCATTTCGGTGAGGATCATCACCGAATCCGGCGTCTGCACGATTTGATGCAGATTGTTATAGAAGTAATTCGGCAGGACGGGAGGGCCCGACGTGGAGCCGAATCCGAGCAGGCAGCGCTCACCGAGGGGCCGCCGCTCCGGGTCGTCATAGGCACCGCTTCCTTCGAAGCCGGGATCGTTCCCGCTCTCCGCCGCATCAGAGGTTGGCCTGGCATTGCGATTGGCCAGCATGCGCTGCCGCGCGGCGGGCGTCGTCGCCGGCACGCGGCCGTCCGCCGGATCGATGACGAGCGACGTACGTTTCTGTCCGTCGATCTGCACGTACGAGCTCCCGGCGTCGATCCAGAAGTTGTTGTAGCCGCCGACGTTGCCCGCTGCGCCGACCGATCCGTCGCCGCCCACAGGCGGCGCCGACCGATCGCCTTTCGACGGCAGGGCGGCCGTTTCGCGGCGCTGGGCCGCCTGCTTTTCGAGCTTCACGGCTTCCTCGTCGCTCAGCACGGCCGGAAGGCCGTTCGGCCGCTCGACGGGCGTGAGCGTCGCCAGATCGTAGACGCCAGTCAGATCCGGGTGACCGTCAGCCGTCCGGCGCAGCGATGTGCCGGCCGCCGGGGCCGGCGGCTTGGCGGCCGCACGCGCCTGACCCGCCGCTTGCGCCGATACCCCTGACACACCGGCCGCCGCCAGCGTCAGCGCCCCGACCATTGCAACAACTCGATCGCGCATCAATAACTCCCGGATAGTGTCGTTCGCTGTTCGTCGTGCGCCGTTCGTCGTGAAGAACGCCGAACTTCGAACGCTGAAACCTCGAACGTCGAACGTCGAACCTCGAACGTTTATTTGGTGAGCGGCTTCTTCCGATACTGGCCGTACAGCAATTCCTCGACGAACTCGACGCATTTGAAGTCGAGGAGCTGCGCGTTCTTCTCCGCGCGACGATACAGCGGCATGCTGATCTTCCACGGCCGCGTGAACACGTTCGGATCTTCCATCGTGGCTTCGTAGCTGACGACGTCGGGCGACGTGCGCGTGTAGCGCTCGACCACCTTCAGCTTGTCGCTGTGGAAGTTCCCCGACCGATCGAACCAGGTCGAGTCGTTGAAGCCGTTCGACTCGATGACGAGCGTCTCGCCTTCCCATCGCGCGACCGACTGGCCCATCCACGCATCGACGGGCGGGGGACCGGGATCCTTCAGATAGACGTTGCGTACGGCGCCCGCATATTCGTACGCGATGAACAGCGCGCTTGGACTCTGGAAGATCTGGAATGGGTACGGCATGTATGTCGCGCGTGGCACGCCTGGCAGATAGCACTTGATCTCCGGATCGCGCTCCAGCCAGTGTTCCTGGTTGTCCTTCTTCTTCGCGGCCGCGTCGGGCTTGTACGGAATGTCGTCGCCCTCGACGACGCCCATGCCGGGAGGCACCGCGCCGACGGCCCCGAGCGCGAGCACCGGCGCCGCGGGGACCGGACCGTACGGGCCCGCCCGCAGGGCCATCGCCGGGCGCGCCATGTGCGCCTGGAGGTCGTAGTTCGCCTCGTTCATCGCCTGCCAGATGCCGTTCAAATCCGGCTTGCCGTCGGGCGTCCGCGGCGCGCGATAGGCCGCCGTCTGACCGGCGACGGGCAGCGTCGTGTGGAAGAGCACGGTGAGGAGCGCGGACGTGAAGACCGCCGCGACCACGCCCGTAAGCGCGTTGCGCATCGCCTGAAAACCTCCCTCAAAACAGAACCGAATCATAACATTGTTGACTTCGCGCGCGCGGCATCGGACTATCACGCGGCACGGGTTCAACCTCACCAAAAAGGGGCGGCAATGCGTCGAATTGTCGAGCGCGCGGCGATAGTGGCATGGCTCGGCGGGTCCACGCTTCTCGTGCCGGCCCCGGCGGCCGCGCAGGAACGCGCGAGCATCGTCGGCCAGGTGGTGGATTCCACGGGCGCGGTGCTGCCGGGAGTCATGGTCGAGGCCGCCAGTCCGGTCCTCATCGAGCGGATCCGGACCGGCACGACGGACAGTTCAGGTCGATTTGCCATCATCGACTTACGGCCAGGTGTCTACACCGTCACGATCTCGCTGGCGGGATTCAAGAGCTTCAGGCGCGACGGCATCGAGCTGGAAGGCGCCTTTGCCGCCACCGTGAACGCGTCGTTGCAGGTCGGCGGCGTGGAGGAATCGGTGACGGTCAGCGGCGCGTCGCCGGTTGTCGATCTTCAGAGCACGCAGAATCAATCGGTGCTGAATCGTCAAGTGCTCGACGTGTTGCCTGCCGCGCGCACGATGCAGGGCGGCGCGAGCCTGGTCCCGGGGGTCAGCTTCTACAGCCAGGGCTTCACGAGCACGATGTCGATCCATGGATCGGTGGCCGCCGATCAGCACATCTACTTCGACGGGATGAACATCGGTCAGAATCTGACGCAGAACGGCCAGCAGGGGAACGGCGTCAGCGTCAACGAGCTCGCGCAGTCGGAGCTCGTGTACGACGCCGGGTCGCAGTCGGCCGAAAACCCTCTGGGCGGCGTGCGAATGGATTCGATACCGAAGGAGGGCGGCAACACGTTCTCCGGCGTCGCGCGCTTCTTCGGATCGAAGGGCACGTTCCAGAACGGCAACATCACTGACGAGCTGCGCCCCTTCATTGCGGAGGGCAATCGTCTCGACTACAACTTCGACGCGAACGTCGTGTTCGGCGGACCGATCAGGCAGAACAAGCTGTGGTTTCTGCTCGCACAACGCGTCTCGCGGGCGAACAACCTGATTCCGCTGCCCACGCAGTATTTTCCGCAGGGGGGACAATCGGAGTCGGGCGGACAGGTGGCGCCGCACTCGACCGTCCGGCTCACGTGGCAGGCGACGGCGCGTAACAAGATCGTGTGGGCGTTCTACAAATCGCAGGGCGGCACGAAGCACTTCGACGTCGGCTGCACCGCCACGAGCTTCAACAGCGTCTCATGCATTTCGCCGGAGGCCTCCTACTGGCTGCCGACGCCGCTGCAGTACGCATCGCAGCTGAAGTGGACCACGCCTATCACCGGACGGCTGCTGCTCGAAGTCGGCCAGTCGCTCGCCGTGCCGACCTACAAGTTCAAGTACCAGCCCGAAGTCGGGCCGCTCGACATCCAGCACTTCAACTCGTCGACGAGCGTGCGGACGGTGGCGTCCTCCACGGCGCCGCAGGACTACTTCAATCAGATCTGGAATTCGGTGGCGACGCTGTCGTACGTCACCGGCTCGCACAACCTCAAGGTCGGCGTGAACCAGCAGTGGGGGTACGAGACGACGAAGGTCATTCGCAACGGCGACATCTCCGTGTTGACGTTCGTCAACGTTGCAGGCGTGCCGACGGCGAGTACCGTCGGCCTGACCAATTCGCCGTTCACGCGCCGCGAGAACCTCAACGCGAACCTCGGCATCTTCGCGCAGGACAAATGGACTTTGCCGCGGCTGTCGCTTACCTACGGCGCCCGCTCCGACTATTTCAATGCGTCGACGCCGGAGCAGTCGGCCGAGGGCGGCCGGTTCATGTCGGCGGCCGCGCAGTCGGCGCGCAAGTCGGTTGCGGCAGTACCCTGTCTCCCATGCTGGAAAGACTGGACCGTTCGGTTCGGCGCGTCATACGACCTGTTCGGCACCGGCAAGACAGCGTTGAAAGTGTCGGTCGGCAAGTTTCTCGGCCAGCAGGCGCTCGGGCTCGCATCGTCCGTCAACCCGTTGGCCGGCCAGACCGATGCGCGGACCTGGACCGATTTCGATCGCAACGGGACAATCTTCGATGCGAGTGGCAATTTCCAGGCGAACGAAGTCACGGGGCCGACGCGGAACGCGAACTTCGGTCTGCCGGCCGGGGGAACGCAGTTCGATCCGGATTTGCCGCGGCCGAACAACTGGGAAGAAGCGGTGTCCGTGCAGCATGAGCTGTTTCCACGCATGTCGGTGACCGCGGGCTACTATCACCGCTCGTTCAACCATCTTCAGTACACGAAGAACACGCTGATCAACCCGGACACGGACTACACGCCCTTTGCGATCACCGTGCCGCAGAACGCGCACCTGCCGACCGGCGGCGGCCAGGTGATTACCATGTACAACCTCAACCCACTGAAGGTCAGCGCGGTGAACAACGTGGTGACGTGGTCCGACAATAATTCGCGCGTCTACCACGGTGTCGAATTGAGCTTCAACGCCCGTCTGTCGAAGGGGTTCCTGTTCGGCGGCATCACGACCGAGCGCACCGCCACGGACAACTGCACGGATCTGGCGAACTCGAATCCCAACAACCGCCGGTTCTGCGGCACGACTCCGCCGTTCAAGACGCTGTACAAGGCATCCGGCTCGTACAGGCTGCCCTTCGACGTCAATGCGAGCATGACGTTCCAGGCGCGCCCGGGCATCAGCATCGGATCGACCTACACGTTCAACAGTGCGCTCGCCGGCGTCGCCATCACCGGCGGCGGCAACCTCAGCGTCACCGTCGTCGATCCGACGACGCAGTACTATGACTATGTGAAGACAGTGGACGCGCAGATCTCGCGCACGTTCCGGTTCGGGAAGCGGCGCTTCCAGCCGTTCGTCGAGGTCTTCAACCTGCCGAACTCCTCGACGATCCTGACGATCAACGAGACGGTGGGGCCCAACTACTTCACGCCCGGCAGCATCGTCCAGGGCAGGCGGTTCCAGATGGGGGCGCGGGTGGATTGGTAATGAACAGTTCAGATTGAGGAGCGAGATGCGGACAACATCAGCGCCATTTTCCGCGGCACGTAGCGTGTTCGACGGGCCAAGTCACCACAATGGACACAAAGGAAATCCAACGGAATTGCACGCTCGCTATGGATACGTGCAAACCGCTCTCATCGTCGTCCTCGGATGCAGCATGAGCGCGGCTCCGGCACGTGCCGCCTCGCCGACGTTCGCGAAGGACATCGCGCCAATCCTCTACAGGAGCTGTGTCGAATGTCACCGGCCGGAAGCGATGGCGCCGATGTCGCTGATGACGTATGAGGACGCGCGTCCGTGGGCTCGCGCCATCAAGCAGAAGGTCGTGGCGCGCGAGATGCCGCCGTGGGGCGCCGATCCCGCCATCGGCGCGTTCGCCAACGACGTCAGCCTCAAGCAGTCGGAAGTCGACGCGATCGCGGCATGGGTCGATGGCGGCGCACTTTTCGGCGACGCCGCGGACCTGCCGGCCGCGCCGACGTTCACCGACGGGTGGTCGATTGGCAAGCCGGACCTCGTGTTCAAGATGCAGCGGCCGTTCACCGTGCCGCCCGACGGCACCGTGCCCTACACGTACGTGACGATCCCAACCAATCTCAAGGAAGACGTCTGGATTCGCGGCGTCGAGCTGAAGCCGACCGATCGGCGCGTCGTGCACCACATCATCAGCACGCTCGTCGAAGGCAACGGCACGGCGCCGGATCCGACGCCGCGGCTCACGCGCGATCCGGCGCGCAAGGAAATCGGCGGCGGACTCGGCGGGCTGGTGCCGGGACGGCTCTACGGCTTGTACGAGGATGGCGTCGCCCGAAAGATTCCGGCGGGCGCCGATATCGTCCTCCAGATGCACTACACGACGATCGGACGGCCGGTGGTCGATCAGACGGAGATTGGCGTCGTCCTGGCGAAGGAGCCGCCGTCCAAGCTGCGCGCCGAGGGCGGCGGCCAGATTGGGAACATGACGTTCGTCATCCCGCCCGGGGACTCCAACTACGAGGTCGTGGCGAAGCAGACGTTCGATCGCGACACCTACCTGAGCTCGATGTATCCGCACATGCACGTCCGCGGCAAGGACGCGACCTACAAGATCGTGTATCCGGACGGCAGGGAAGAAGTCGTGCTGCGCGTGCCGAAGTACGATTTCAACTGGCAATTGAGCTACAAGCTCGCCGAGCCGAAGTTCATGCCGAAGGGGTCGACGCTGATGGTCATCGCGCATTTCGACAACTCGCGAGGGAACCGGTTCAATCCGGACCCGACGCAGGCGGTGCGCTGGGGCGATCAGACGTGGGAAGAGATGATGCTCGGCTACTACGGCACCATCGAACTGCCGGGTTCAACAGCCACCCGGTCACGCAGACAGTAAAACTCTCCTTTTTGCCGAGAGGTTTGATCCACCGCGTCCTCCGTGTCCTTCGTGGTGACTATTTTCGAAAGGCCGAAGATGTCATTGACATTCCTGTTCGCCCTCGCGCTGGCGCAGACACCTCCGCCCGCCGCGGTCCTGTTCGACAGCAAGTGCGCCACCTGTCACACGACGGCGGAGTCGCGCATTCCGTCCGTGGCCTCGCTGCGGCAGCGCACGCCTGACGCGATTCTCCAGGCGCTGACGAACGGATCGATGCGCGAACAGGGCGCGGAATTGACCGACGCCGAGCGGCGTGCGATCGCGGACTATCTGGGCACACGGCCGGCGGCCGCGCCGGCGCCTTCACCAGCAGCGATGATGACGGGCCGGTGTGCATCGACACCCGCGTTCGATCCGGCGAGCGGCCCGCGCTGGACCGGATGGAGCGGCGATCTGGCAAACACGCGGTTTCAGCCGGCTGCACAGGCGGGGATCACGGCGGAGCAGACGCCGAAGCTCGTGCTGAAATGGGCGTTCGGGTTTCCGAACGCGAACACGGCGCGCGCGCTGCCGACCGTCGCCGGCGGGCGCGTCTTCGTCGGCAGCCAGAGCGGCACCGTGTACGCGCTCGACGCGAAAACCGGCTGCATCGTCTGGACCTTCCAGGCGAAAGCCGGCGTCCGGACCGGCATCGTGCTTGGTCCGCGGCCTGGGAGCACCGGCAAGTTCGCCGCGTATTTCGGCGACGGCCGTTCCAACGCGTACGGCCTCGACGCCGCAACCGGGGAGCAGATCTGGACGCGCAGCCTCGAGGAGCATCGCAGCGCGAACATCACGGGCACGCCGACGCTGTACGAAGGCCGACTGTACGTCCCGATCGCATCGAGCGAGGAAGCGCAGGGCATGAACGCGACCTACGAGTGCTGCACGTTCCGGGGCAGCCTGGTCGCGCTCGATGCGGCCACGGGCTCGCTCGTGTGGAAGACGTATACGATCACGGCGGAGGCCAAGCCGATCGGCAGGAACCCGAGCGGGACGACGCGCTGGGGACCGTCTGGCGGAGGGATCTGGTCCGCGCCGACCGTCGACGCGAAGCGGCACGTCGTGTACGCGGCCACCGGCAACATGTACACCGAGCCGCAGCAGCCGACGAGCGACGCCATCATGGCGTTCGATCTCGATACGGGCGCGGTCAAGTGGGTCTCGCAGGTGACGCCGAAGGACATCTTCATGGTCGGATGCAACGCGCCGAACGGCGCGAACTGTCCGCCGGCGGCGGAGCTCGGGCCGGATTTCGATTTCGGCAACGCGCCGATTCTCGCCACGCTCACCGGTGGCCGGGAGATTATCGTCGCCGGCCAGAAGTCGGGCGTCGGCTGGGCGTTCGATCCCGACAAGCAGGGCGCCGTGCTGTGGCAGTACCGCGCGGGGAAGGGCAGCGCGCTCGGCGGGCTGGAGTTCGGATCGGCGGTCGACGGCGACCAGGCGTACTTCGCGGTCTCCGACACGATCGGGTCGCCGCAGCCTGGCGGCCTCCACGCGGTGAAGCTGGCCACGGGCGAACGGGCGTGGTTCACGCCGCCGCCTCCGCCGAAGTGCGGGACCGGACGCGGCTGCAATTCCGCGATCCTCGCGGCGATCACGGTCATCCCCGGCGTGGTCTTCGCCGGCTCGAATGACGGCGCCGTGCGCGGCTGGTCGACGAAGGACGGATCGCTCTTGTGGGAGTACGACACGAACCGCGAGTTCGAAACCGTGAACGGCGTGCCCGCGAAAGGCGCATCCATCAGCGGTCCCGGACCGACCGTTGCGGGCGGAATGCTCTACATCAACTCAGGATACGGAGCGCTCGGCGGGCGACCGGGCAACGTGCTGCTGGCGTTTGGAATCCCGTAAGAACTCAGCCACGAAAACACGAAGCCACGAAGAAGACTTTGCCAAGAAAGCGTTTTCTTCTTTGTGACTTCGTGCCTTCGTGGTTGCATTTACTGTGTTTTGGTGTAGTGCGCGTTTCCCAACCGCTTGAACGGGCCGCCGTCCACTGAGAACTCCTCGGTCACTTCGAACGCGACCGCCGAGGTGACGGAGACGAAGCGGCGCAGCTGATAGGTCTTCCCGTTTGCCTGCACGGGCGACGTCAGAAAGATGATGCCGATCGGGCTGCGCCAGTTACCGAGGCTCACCAGCTCGGTTCCATCGCTGCGACGTTCGACGTAGACGAGCATGTTGGTCTCGGGATCGAGTCCGAGCGACAGCGTTTCCTGATAGCGCTTGCCGACGAGTTCGCCGTCCACGCGGCCGGTGATGAAATGCGAAGCGCCGACTCGCGCAAAGGTCACCGTGCCGCTCCGCGCACCGGTACTCAGCGGAGGGTACTCCGCGCCCAGGAACTCGAACGTCCACTGCCCCACGAAGTAGTCGACCTTCTGCTCGACACGAGGCTGAATCACTTCGGGTCGCGCGCGCCGCTGGAGCGCGAACGTCACGTCGAATTTCTGCGCGCCGACCGATAGCGTGCCGGCGCCCTTCATCGTGTTGCCCTCCGCCACGAGCTCGGCCGCGAGTGTCACATCGCCGAGACGCGACTCCGAGGACGCCTCAACCGTCACGCGTGCGCCGTCGACCCCAAGCCGTTTCAGCGGGATTTCGCTGGGCGCGTTCAGCCCGTTGGTCGAGCCGGCGTACACGTCGCCCTTCTTCGTGATGGTGATGATGATCGGCGTTTCCGTGCCAGCGCTCGACTTCACCGTGCCGCGCCAGTTGCCCAGGACGGCATCGGCCGGCGCAGACGCGCGGGCTTGTTGGGCACGAGGGGCAGGATGGGCGGACGTTCCAGCTGCGACAATCGCCGCAAAACCAAAGGCGGCCATGACTCTACGTAGGCCCGTTGGGTTAGCGAGTCGGCCCATCCCGATCTTTCCTCCGTGTCCTCCGTGTCCTCCGTGGTGGAGATTTACTGCTGCGACGTCGGCTTCACCGTTTTCCTGTGCGCGTCGAAGAAATCGAGGATCGCGCCGATGTTGGGCGCGACGACGCCGCTGTGCGAGCCGCCGGGCACCTCGATGTACTTCACCTCGACGCCGAGCTCCTTCATCCTGGCAACCATCGCGCGCGATCCGTCGACGTTCACCGTGGCATCGGCATCGCCGTGGACCACAATCTCCGGAATGTGGCGGAACTTCTCGATCGTGGCCGGCTGCCCCGTTCCTGCGATCGGTCCAATCGCTGCCCAGATCTCGGGCGACTTCGCGACGATCTTCCATGTGCCGATGCCGCCCATCGAGTGACCCATCAGGTAGATGCGGCTCTCGTCGATCTTGTACTGCTGCCGGACGCGCTGCAGCACCTGCATGACGTCTTGTTCGCTGAGGTCCTGCGTTCGGCGCGTGGTCGGATCCGCGGGTGGGTTCCCGAGCCCCCATCCGTACGATCCATCCACCCGATACCCGAGCGGCGCGGCGACGATGTACCCGTGCTGTTCGGCGAGCGGAGGCATCGTCTTGTCGTAGCCGTCGAAAAACGAGTCTTCCGTCCCGCCAAGGCCGTGCAGCGCGACGATCAGCGGATACGGCGTTGCTCCCGTGTAGCCGGTCGGCACATACATGCGATACGGCACCACTTCGTTCGCCGCGTCGAGCAGATAGTGCCGCTTGAAGTCGCCGGTCCGCTTCGCGAACGGATCCGTACCGCCCTTCACTGCCGCGACGGCGGCCTCTGCGGCCGCCAGATCTTTCTGAGGATCGAACGTCCGGAGCTCGAGACGTCCGCGGTTGACGTTCCGCATTCGATCGACCGGATAGATGATCTCGGCCCGCACGGTTTCTGGCGCGCGCTGGGCCTCGCTCTCCAGTCTGCCCGCCAGGTCGTCGAGCCCCTTGCGCAGGGCGATCGTGAGCCCGCTGGTGCCGAGATCGGTCGCGCCATTCGAGATGTTGACGACGAGCGAGTACGTGCCGTCCGGCACGTCGTGCACGTCGAGGTCGAACGAAAACGGCGATTCGCGCAAATCGCGTCCCACGCCTTCGAACGTGCCGAGCTCCTTCACGATTTCGGGAGGTGCTGGCGGCGTGCCTGGAGCTGTCGGGGCCGGGCGTTTGTACAGCCCCACCTTTGCCGTGAGCGGCCGCTCGAGCGAGATCGACGGCATGTAGATCTGCTCGAGGCGCACCGAGTAGGGCCTCGACGAGTCGGCGACGACGCGATCGGTGCGGAGCACGAGCGAGGTCGAGTAGTCGAGCGCGTCGGTCCACGCCCGGCCGTTCAGGAGCGTGATGCCCTTTGCATACAGCCGCCGCACTTCGCCGTTTCGACCGAGCCGCGCCGCGTCGGCGATCTCCGCGTCGAGGGCATCGATCTGCGCCTTCAGCTCGCCCTGCGGCTTCACGGTGTTCTTGCGCGTCGTGTACCCCACGCGCACCGATGCGAGACTGGTGAGCGCCTGCGACCATGCCGCCGCGGGCACGAGCACGCACAGCGAGACGACGAGAAGAGCGCGAGCTTTCATGGCCACTCCTGAATGTTGAACCGTTCGGTGAATGCTATCTGAATCTGTGCCCCACCTGGCGTACTTCGGCCCCTACACGATCGATGTCGTCCGGGGAACGGTCGTCCACCACGTCGCCGGCTCGTCATTTCCGCACTGGGTCGCAGCGAGCAGGTCCGTCACTACGTGCTGTCGCCGGACGGCAATGCTCTGACGCCCTCGCTCAAGTCCGGTGAACGGATTACGGAACGCGAGCCCTCAGCTCTTCGAGCCAGTGCTCGACGACGACGAGGCTCGCCGGCGTCGTCTTGTCGTCCGTCGTGCTTTCTTTGATCATCAGGAACCGGCGGCCGTCCGGTGACACGTCGTACGTGCGAAAGACGACTGGCGTGGCGTACTTCGCGTCGAACACTTTTGCGGGGTTGCCGGCAGTGAATGTCGGCCCGGCCGTCTGAACTCCAACCGACAGGAGCGTGTTGCCGGGATCGATGTAGAACAACTCGCGGCCGTTCCGTGCCCAGGTCGGCCTCGAACCGCCGCCCGTTGAGACCTGCCAGCGTCCGTCGTTCACCTTCGGGTACGGCCGCACGTAGATCTCGAAGGTCCCGGATTCGGTCGATTGATAGGCGAGATAGCGTCCGTCGGGCGAGATCTCGGCGTTGAACTCGGCGAACGTCGTCTGGACGAGCGGTTCCGAGCTCGGCTTGGCCGATTCGGCCAAGGGCCAATGGACGACATCCGGAATCGTCTTCGGAAAGACTTCGTAGCCGAGAACGTGCGTGCCGTCCGGCGTCACGGAATTCGGAAACTGCGGGTTGACGCTTGTCGTCAATCGTTGGTCGGTCCCAGTTCCATCGGCCGCGTGCCAGAACAGATTTGGAGACCCGACACGCGACGAGGCAAAGATGACGCGCCGGCTGTCGGGCGTCCAGACCGGCTGCTGGTCCACGGCCGGATCGAACGTCAGCCGCGTCGACGTCTCACGTGCAAGATCCCAGATCCAGATGTCACTCTCCTGGTCACGAATGTCGAGTGCGATGCGCGTGCCGTCGGGGGAGATCCGCGGGATCGCGTACGCGCGCGGCGGCGCCTTGATTGGCTCCTCGTGTCCTTTGCGATCGACCCACACGAGTTGCCGGGCCGCTGTCTGCGCGCCCGGGCCGCCCGGCACGTACACAAGCGTACCATTCTCAGACACGGCGAAATCCGCAGCCCCGCTTGGTACAACCGACACACGTTCGACAACCGGGACCGGATCGCTCAACACCTCGAGTCGTGTCAGATCGAATCGCACGGCGCGCAGCGTGCCGGCGGCCGCGTACACCAGATATCCCTGCCGTGAGTCTGCCGAAGGAGCCTGTCCTGAGCTTGGCGAAGGATCGACGTATTCGGCATGGCTGCCGCCGCGGACCAACGTCTTACGTTGACCGGTCTTCAGGTCAAGGACTGCGATCTGCGCATTCTCAGGCTGACCCGCCGTGATCGTGAAGAGCACGCCGCGGCCGCCCGGCAGCACCGATGGAAAGAAATGGTCGAGCTCGCGCCGTTCGGTGACGGGCCTGGTCAGCACCTTTGGATCGCCGCCGCCCGCCGGCACGCTCAGCAGCCCGGTGGTCGCATCGCCCGTGGCGAAGACGATCGTGTTGTCGTCGCCCCAACTCGCGCCGCGCGGATTTGCCCCCGTGAGCCGGCAGAGCGTAATCGCCGGCCCGCCCGTGATCGACACCTTCTTGAGCTCCGGGCCGTCGAAGAATCCAATCCAGTGGCCGTCTGGTGAAAAGAACGGCGCGCGCGCGGCGGACATGCCGGACAACAGTTGCGCCTCCAGCTGATCGAGACGACGAACAGCTAATTGGGGCTGTCCGCTACCGGCGCGATAGACGATGTAGCGTCCGTCGCGCGAGATGGCGATGTCGCGGTCCTGACCTTGAATCGAGAGGGGCTGCGCCGGTGGTGGAACGATCGCGAAGCGCGTGACCGGAAGCGGCGGCTGCGGACCCGGCCGCGTCACGAACCACGCAACGGCGCCGGTCAGCAGGATGGCGGCAAGCGCAGCGGCGGCGGTCGGAGCGACGAGCCGCGCGCGAGGCACGATGGCGGGCGTGGGCTGCGTCGTCGCGGCCGCTACCGGCGCCTCGTTCATGATGTAAAGCGCGACGGCGATGTCGGCGATGCGCTGCTTGCGATCCTTCACGAGGCAGCGCTTGATCAGCGTGCGAATGTGTTCCGGCGTGTCTGCGGGCAGCGCGTTCCAGTCCGGGTCGCCGCGCACGACCGCGGCGATGATGTCGGTGACGTCTTCGCCTTCGAAGGCTTTCTTCCCTGCGAGCATCTCGTAGAGCACGCAACCGAACGCCCAGATGTCGCAGCGCTTGTCGGCAGCGCGGCCGCGCGCCTGCTCGGGCGCCATGTACGCGGCGGTGCCGAGAATCATGCCGGCTTGCGTGGCGGCGAACGTCAGCGTGGGCGAGTGTGACAACCCGCCAGGCCCGGCCGAGTCGCCGGCCGCGACCGGATCCAGCTTGGCCAGGCCGAAGTCGAGGACTTTGACGTGCCCATCCGCGGTCAGCGCGATGTTCGCCGGCTTCAGATCGCGGTGGATGATCCCTTTGTCGTGCGCTGCGGCGAGCGCGTCGCCGATCTGCCGGGCAATGGTCAACGCCTCGTCAACGGTGAATCCGCGTTGAGGCTGGAGGCGAGCCTCTAGCCTCTCCGCGAGCGTGTCTCCCTCGATCAATTCGAGAACGAGAAACTGAGCGTCACCTGTGTCTTCGAGGCCATAAATAGCGCCGATGTGCGGATGATTGAGCGCGGCGAGAATCTGGGCTTCGCGCTGGAACCTGGCGATGCGCTCGGGATCGCGCGTGAACGCCTCAGGCAGGATCTTCACCGCGACCTCGCGATTGAGCTTGCTATCGCGCGCGCGATACACTTCGCCCATGCCGCCCGCACCGAGCGGCGAGACGATCTCATATGGGCCGAGCCTGGCGCCGGTGGACAGTGCCACGGTTGAACGGATTCGGCCGGATTATATGCGGATCAGCGGGTGGAGTGCGGACCAGTTCCTGACGTTGTGGGCGGGCACATCAGCGGAATCGTTTCCCGTTTGTTCCGTCGATAGATCCGGAAATCCTCCCGATCGACCGTAATCACGCTGTGGCGGGGATGGAGCTCGCTCATGCGAATGAGACACAGGTCTGCGAGGTCGGGCTTGCGGTCCGCGAATCGTTTCGCGAGCGCCACGAGTTGAGGAAGGTGATCGGCGCAGGCGAAGGAGATGGTCACCAGGCCCTCGCTGATCATTGCAAGCGTCACGGCGGCGTTCTGGAGGTGAAACGCCGTCTCGGCCAGCACCGCCTCACATGTGAGTAATGGGTCGGTGATGCGTGTCGCCAACCCCACCGCCCAGTCGTGATGCGCGTCGTCGCGGTTGGCGAACGCGACGAGAAAGCCGGTGTCGGCGATGCCCTTCACCCTTTCGAGAACCCCTTGCGAGAGGAGAGGTTCCGCGCGCCGCGCACCGAGCCGGCCAGGCGCATGAACCGCTGCGTACGCGACGCCTTCGCCTGTTCGAGTTGCTCCCGGACGATGTGCCCTTGCGACAGACCGGTTTTGGCCGCTTCATCTTCAAGCCATTCGGCGAGGTCCCCTGGAAGCCGTATTGTGAGTGTATGACCCATATAGCATAAGTGTAACACACTGAGGCGGCACCAACAGTCACGGCCGCTTGGCCAGAAACGTGATCGGCTTCAGCGCCTCCGCCGTCGTGGCCAGCTCCGTCTGACCGGCTGGCAGGCCGTTCTTCTGCAGGATGAACGCGATCACGTCCGCCACCTGCTGGCGCTCGAGGCTGCCGGCTTTGTCCGCCGGCATGCTGATGCGGACACGCTCGAACAGGTCGTTCGTCGATAGATCGTTCCACGCGGTCATGAAGTCGGCCCCGGTGAGGGCCGGCGCCTGATCGATGCCGCTCAGATCCGGTGCGTGGCAGCTCGCGCAGCGCTCGACGTAGATCGCGTCGCCGCGCGCGGCCTGCGCGTCGGTGTACACACCGGACCAGATCGTGTCCGCGGCGAGCGCCACGGCCACTGCGATCGCGAACACGTATTTCATGTCTTCGATTGTAGCGGCTACGCAAGCGCAGCGAGCGCGGCGGCCTGCCGGGCCAGGAAGGCGACGCGCTGGTCGAACGTTGCGAAGCGCGCATCGGTGGTCTGGCCGTTCACATAGCGGAAATAGATCTGCTGGATGACGACCGCGATCTTGAACACCGCGAAGATCTGATAGAAGCGAATGCCGGACAGATCGCGTCCCGATCGCGCGGCGTACCGCTCGATGATCTCGTCTCGCGTGAAATAGCCGAGCCTGCTCGTGACGGTTGTCAGCGCGTCGCGCTCCAGCGGCGGCGCCGTCGGCTCCCAGTACGCGAGCACGATGCCGAGGTCGACGAGCGGATCGCCGAGCGCGCTCATCTCCCAGTCGAAAACCGCGACGATGCGTCCGACGTCGTTCGGGTCGAGCATCACGTTGTCGAGCTTGAAATCGCCGTGCACCACGGATGGCGCCGGCGGATCCGGCGGCAAATGCTCGCGCAGCCATGCCGCGAGTGCATCCATTTCCCCCAGCGTCGTCGTCTGCGATCGATGCCACCGCTCGGACCATCCACGGACCTGGCGTTCCACAAAGCCGGCCGGCTTGCCAAGTCCGCCGAGACCATTGGCCGCGACGTCGATCGCGTGCAGATCCGCCAGCGTATCAATCAACGCCGCGCTCACCGCGCGGCGCGCGTCGGGTTTTCCGGCGAGTTCAGGGGGCTCCTCGGCTCGCACGACGAGGCCCCGGCGTCGCTCCATCGCGTAGAACACCGAGCCGATGACCGTCGTGTCTTCGCACAGCAGGTAGGGACGCGGTGCAAGCGGGAAGACGCGATGCATGGCCGACAGCCAGCGGAATTCGCGCGCCATATCGTGCGCAGTCGGCGGCACCGGACCGAACGGTGGTCGACGTACGACGATGTCGATCCCGCCGAACTGAATCAGGTAGGTCAGGTTCGAGTGTCCGCCAGGAAACTGTGCCACGTCGGGTTCGCGTGTGACATCGAGTCCCGGCACGCCGCAGTCCGGCAGATGTTCGCGGAGCCAGGCCACGAGCCGCTCCCAATTGAGCTGCTCGCCGGGCCGCACGGTACGGGCATCGTTGTCCATGCGTATCGAAAACTAAATTATCATCCGCTCATGCATTTCGACCACTCCGCAAAAGCAAGAGACCTGCAGCAGCGGCTCGTCGCATTCATGGACGAGCACATTTATCCGAACGAGCCCGCATTCAATCGCGAGATCGGCGATCGGGCCATGGGCGGTTGGAACACGTGGCGCCCAACGGCGATTGTCGAAGGGTTGAAGCCGAAAGCGCGCGCGGCCGGCCTGTGGAACCTCTTCCTGCCTGAAAGCGAGTACGGCGCCGGCCTGACGAACGTCGAGTACGCGCCGCTGTGCGAAATCATGGGGCGCACGCAGATGGCACCCGAGGTGTTCAACTGTTCCGCGCCAGACACCGGCAACATGGAAGTGCTCGTCCGGTACGGCAGCGAGGCGCAACGCAGGGAGTGGCTCGAGCCGCTGCTCGCCGGAGAGATCCGATCGTGCTACGCGATGACCGAGCCCGACGTGGCGTCCTCAGATGCCACCAACATTCAGTCGAGCATCGTCCGCGACGGCGACGAGTATGTGATCAACGGCCGGAAGTGGTGGACGTCCGGAGCCGGCGATCCGCGCTGCCGCATCGCGATCTTCATGGGCAAGTCGAATCCCGCCGCCGAGCGGCACAAGCAGCAGTCGATGATTCTCGTGCCGATGAGCACGGCGGGCGTGACCATCCGCCGCATGCTGCCGGTGTTCGGGTACGACGACGCGCCGCACGGGCACGGAGAAGTGACGTTCGAAAACGTCCGTGTGCCGGCGTCGAACATGCTGCTCGGTGAAGGGCGAGGCTTCGAGATTGCGCAGGGGCGTCTCGGTCCCGGGCGCATCCACCATTGCATGCGATCGATCGGCGTCGCCGAGCGCGCGCTCGAGGCGATGTGCCGCCGTGTGACGAGTCGCGTCGCGTTCGGAAAAACCCTCGCGGAGCAGGGAACGATCCGCGCCGATATCGCCGATTCGCGGATGGAGATCGAACAGGCACGGCTGTTGACGATGAAGGCGGCCTACATGATGGATACGGTGGGCAACAAGGTCGCGCGCGGAGAGATCGCGATGATCAAGGTCGTGGTGCCGCGTATGACGCAGCGCGTGCTCGACCGCGCGATTCAGGCGCACGGCGCCGCCGGCGTCTGCGACGACTTTCCGCTCGCGAAAGCGTGGGCCCACACGCGCACGCTCCGGCTTGCCGACGGTCCCGACGAGGTGCATCGCGAGGCGATTGCGAAGTTGGAGCTGAAGAAGGGCGGGTAGGTCGGGTCGGTCAAGTGGGCTGTATGTGATCGCCTCGGCTGTCGGTGGCGACGCACCTGTGACGTCCACGTTTTCGCCGTTTCCGGGGTCCGGCTCGAGCCGGACCTGGTTATGGAACCGTGCAGGAGGATGGCTGAACCTTCTTCATCGTGAACGTCGTTCCCTCCTGAGGCGGGTGTTTCACGATTTTCGGATCAATCGTAGGATCCGCGGCAATCAACATCATGCCGCACACCACTGTGGGCTTCGCGGGTGGGTTCCCCGTACGTTTCGCCAGCGCGGCTGAGGCGGATCGGAACAACTCGAGCTGCTTGCTGACGCCGTTGTTCGGTGCGGGCTTCGTCCGCGGCTGCAGGGCCAGGCCTCTGACGGCATTCGATGCCTGCTCCTGCGCAGTGACGACGACCGCCGAAGCCAGGAGCGCAGCCGCCGCGATGAATGAGGTGACAACTTTCATGGTTTCAGCACCTCGATGAAGAACTCCATCATCCTATCCTGATTGACGCCGCTGTGACCGCGATCGGGGCCAACCTGAAGGTCGAAGCTTTTCCCGGCGCTCTGCAGCGCTTGAATGAGCTGCAGGGAATTAGACGGATGGACGTTGTTGTCGGCCGTTCCATAGTAGAGCAGCAGCCGCCCCTGCAGATTCTTCGCGTACGTCATGGCGCTGCCCGCGTCGTAGCCGTCCTTGTTTTCCTGCGGAATCCACATATAGCGCTCGGTATAGATCGTGTCGTAGTTGCGCCAGTCGGTCGGCGGCGACGAAGCTGCCGCCGCGGCAAACGTCTCAGGATGCCGCAACAGCTCCATCACGGCGGTGTAGCCGCCGTACGATGTCCCGTACACGCCGACGCGCGTCCGGTCGACGTAGGGACGATTCCAGAGTGCCATGACGCCGGCGGCCATGTCGTCCATCTCGACCTGCCCGAGCTTCTGATAGATCGCATCGAGGGTCCGCTTGCCGAGACCCGGAATCGCGCGCGAATCGAGGTTCAGCACGAGGAACCCGTACTCGGTGAGCGGGCTCGGCGTCACGAATGTTTCGCGCGCGGTGTTGCTCGCGAATTCGGGTCCGCCGTAGGCGCTCACGAGCGCGGGATACTTCCGCGACGGATCGAACGTCGACGGAAACTGCACCAGGCCGCGCAGCGTCGTCTTCCCGTCGGCGGCGGTGTAGGTGAACAATTCGGACTTTTTTCGGACTTTTTCAGGTGCAGGTCGGCGAACTTCGCCGTGTCGCTCGCGGCCAGCTCCACCACCGGCTTGCCGCTCGTCGCATCGACGAGCCGCGTGGCCGGGGGCGTGTCGTGCGTTTGGTAGACGTCGACGAAGTGCCGGTTGTCCGGCGAAATGCTGCATGGCGCGGGCGTGGCCGCCTGCTCGGGCCGCGCGCCCAGGCCAGGTACGCAGCTGCCGATCGTGTGATGAAAGGCGGGATCGGTCAAACGGCGATCGCCCTTGCCGTCGAGGCCGACGCGGTGCAGCTGCAGCTTCAACGGGTTGTCGCCATCGCGCGCGGTGTAGAACACGACACCCGCCAGCTCGTCGACCTTTACCAGTGCCGCGGCTTCGAACGTCGTCGCCGTCGTGAGCGGAGCGACAAGGGCGCCGGACAGATCGTGGAGGTAGAAGTTGTTCCAGCCGTTGCGTTGCGATTCCCAGACGAACCGCTTGCCGTCGCCCAGGAACACCATGCGCGGCTCTGAGTTGAGCCAGCCGGTCGGCCACTCCTCGCGGATCACCACGCGGCACGCGCCGGTCGCCGGGCTGGCGGCGGCGATCTCCATCACGTTCTGACGACGATTCGTGCGAAAGAAGAGCAGCTCGCGGCCGTCCGGCGTCCACGCCACGTGGTACACGTAGTGACCCACGCCGGAGTTGTCGAGCGGCTTGCCGTCACGGACGTCGACTTTGATCGACTGCTTCGTTGCGACGTCGTAGATGAACAGATCGACGATGGGATTCGGCACACCCGATTTCGGGTACGCCTCCGTATCGAGCGTGGTCTGCAGCTGCGTCTGATTCACTGCCAGGTGGTAGTCGGGAACCAGCTTCTCGTCGAATCGGTAGTACGCAAGCTTCCGGCTGTCCGGCGACCACCACATCGCAGTCCGCTGACTCAGCTCTTCGCCGTAGACCCAGCTCGCCGTCGCGTATTTCACGCGCGACACCGTGCTTCCATCAGTGGTGATTGCGACTTCGTTTGACCCGTCAGCGTCGGTGAGGAACAGGTTGCGATCTTTGTAAATCGCCTTGAGCGATCCATCCGGCGACACGGCCGACGTAAACTGCCGGCCGCGCTCGGGCGTGTCGCCCGACCGGCCTGATTCACCCGACCTACCCGACCTGCCTGACCCACCCGACCTGCCTGACCCACCCGATTTATCTGACCCACCGGCCCCACCCGACCTGTCCAATTCCGCGATTTCCGAAGCTGTGCGGGTGGCGACGTCGAACCGGTAGCGTCGGCCGTCGCGGGTGTATTCGAGTGTGCCGGCGTCAATCCACGTCCCTGCCAGGTTGCCACCGCGCACTGCCAGCGGAATCTCGCGGGCCATCCGCTGCGCCTGCTCATAGCCCGGCATGGTCTTCAACCGGTCTTGCGCAAGGATGGCCGTTGGGAGGATTGCGAGCGCCGCGAGGAGCATGCCGACCCGTCTCTGCATGTGCTTCACTATCGCCGATTTTCCCGCTCGAGGGCACGGAAACTCATCCGCCGCCGCCGCGGCTGGTCCGGGCCTTGCTCATCGTTGTTTTGAAACGCCGCCCGTAGTGTCCCGCTTGGAGCTGGACCGTTGGCGCGTTCAAGGAGAGGTCACCGCCATGAAAGTTGTCATCGGAGTCCTCGGCGTTCTCGCGATCTGTGTGGCCGCTCCGTTGTCGCTGCACGCGGCCGGCGCACAGGCGGCGGCGGTCAAGCCAGCCCCTCAGGGCATCGAAAAGCGCATCGAACGGAAGATTCACAGCGATGCGTCGCTCAAGAAGTACGACGTGAAAGTGGCGGTTGTCGGCGACGTCGCCACGCTCACGGGCACGGTCGCGACGGAAGCCGACCGCACGAAAGCTGGGCATCTGGCGATGATGCCGGGCATCTCGCGCGTCGACAACCAGCTCGTCGTTGATCTGAATGCCGGCACGAAAGGCACGATCGGCACGGTCGAAAAGAAGACCAAGGATGCCGCCGAGAAGACGAAGGAAGGCGCCGCCAAGGTCGGAGAGAAGACCAAGGAAGGCGCCAGCAAAGCCACCGAGAAAACCAAGGAAGGCCTCAGCAAGACCGGCGAGGTGATTACCGACGCCTGGATCACCACGCGCGTCAAGTCGAAGTTCATCGGCGAAGACCTGCTGAAGGACAGCAACATCAACGTGGACACCAACGACCACGTGGTCACGCTCACCGGAACGGTGATGTCGGCGGCAGCCCGCGCGCGAGCCGTCGAGCAGGCGAAGGAAGTCGAAGGAGTCCAGCGCGTCGTGGACCGTCTGACGATCGGACCGAAGAAGCCGTAGACCCATTGCGGATTGCGGATCGCGGATTGCGGATTGAAATCGAGCAATCGAATCCGCAATCCGACATCCGCATCACGGCGTCAGAAGGAGACGTTGCCGCCGACGTGCACACGCGTGGACGAGCCGCGACCGTGCGCCACGGCGACATTCAGCCGTAGAAAGGCAGCCGTGAACCACACGCTCGCGCCGTAACCCCGTTTCATCGTCTGATCCGCGAACCGTTCGCCTTTCGCGTACACCGTACCCGTATCCACGAACAGGCTGACGCCCATCCTGCCGACACTTATCGGTGAGCTGAGCGGGAGAACGAGTTCTGCGGACGTGGCGACGAGCGTGTCGCCGATTGCGGTACCGGCTGCGAATCCACGCACGTTGGCTGCGCCGCCGAGGAGCGGCTGCAGATACGGCGGTAACGGACGATCCGAATCGCGGCGCTGCGCACGCACCGCCAGCACGCTCTGGCCGAGCAGGCCCACATAGCCGTGCGCGTCGATGTCGGTCCGGCTCGCGGCTCCGGTGTAGGGTTCGCGGGCGTTCACACCTGCCGTGGCTTTCGACCGGTTGGCGCCGAACCACAGCCGCTCCCACGACGCCTTGCCGTAGATGGCGTTGCGCGGCAGCCCGGGGTCGCGCCGCGTGTCCACGGTGATGTCGGCGCCGGCGTGCTCGAAGCGATCTTCAGCGCCGAGGAACGACGCGCGCTGCCAGCCGGCCGCCGCTCCGAGTCGAATGCTGCTGGCGAGCGCGCGCTCGGCCCATCCAGACTCGCGTGCGATCGTCGTGCTGATCGAAAAACGGATTCGTGCGGCGCGAGATCGACACGCCTCCGGTCACGCGATCGATCGGCGCGCGCGCGAGTGTCTTCTCGAACTCCGCGGCGGCGCGTCGGTCGCCGCCCCAGGTCAGAGGAAACGCGAGCTGACTCCGCGCGCCGGCCGGATTGAGAAGCGCGACGCGACCGCCGTACGTCACCCCATATCCATCTTCGGCACCGAGCACCGGCATGAACATCACGTTCGGACCGCGGTTCCGGACCAGGCGCGTCGGGTGGCTCGGATTGCCCGTCATTTCGATGTGCACAGGGCCTTCGTCGACGATGATGACGAGCAGGATGCGGGAGGGGTCGGAGATGGATGCAAAGCGTTTCAGCACCTGCACCCGATGGAAGCGCTTCGTCCCAGTAAGCCGATCGGTCACGTCGGCGACGGTCGTGGCCTCGAACGGCATGCCGTCGCGAACGCCCGCCAGGGTGCGCACCTCCTCGTCGCTCGTGAGGGTATTGCCGTGGACCTGAATCGCGACGACGGTTTCATCGGCCGCTGGTGCGTTCGACGGACCGAGCGCAGGCGCACGCAGACCTGCGAGCAGGATGCCGATGAGCAGCCACACGTCAGCGTTCCTTGATGCCGACTCTTGTCGACACGTCGGGCCGCCGATAGTCGCTGTAGCCGAGCGTATAGCGCAGTTGGAACTGACCGACGGCGAGCGTCAGGCCGACCAGCATCTCCATGTCGCGGGGCAGCCACACGTCCTTCAGGTCGGCGAACGGCTGGCCCATCGTCATCGATGCCTCGAGGTCGTCGATGTGAACGAACCACTGCGCGGGCAGGAAGTCGAACGCGACGTTGTCGAAAGTGTATTTCACGATTTGGTGCGCGTTCGGTTCCACCCAGAGCGTGACGAGCGCAACCTTGTTCATCAGCCGCTGGAACGCGGCGTCGTACGCCTTGTCGCGCTCCGACGTGCCTTCCTTGTTGCGGCGGCGATCGGTTCCGCCAAACAGCTTCGACGGGTAGTATTCGATGCGCACGACCTCATGCCCATCGAGCGTTTCCTTGCCGACGAGCGCGTACTTGCCTTCATCGAACTTGAACCGCAGAAAGTATGCGGACGAGATGAACTGCGGCTGCCGTGTCTGCTTCAGGAGGCTGTCGACGTTCGTGGGAACGGCGGCGTCGACCGGCACAGCCGGGCCCTCGTCACCCGGTTGCGCGCGGACGCCTGACGGCGAGATGCTGACCTGTCCCCGTTGGCCGCGCTTCTCGCGCTCCTGCACGCGCTTCAGATAGTCGGCTTCGAACGCGCGGCGCTCGCCCTCGGAGATTGCGACGCGGTTGACCTTCACCGGGCTTCGGACGAAGAAACCGTCGCGGATGTACCACGTATAGTCGCGGCGCTCGCCCCAGAGCGGCACACGGCCCGGACCGCGCACGTCGACCGTCTCGCGCTCGTCGAGGATGTGCTGCTGGAGCTTCTTCCAATTGTCGTCGCGCTTCGCCACCACCTGGCGCATGAACGCGTCGAGGTCGGTTTGAGAATCGACAGTGGCGACACAGGCAGCCCCGCAGAACATCGCCACGAGAACACGAACAGACGTTCGGGGCTGATGCATACGGGTTCAGACGATCTTCAGGGCGACGTGGTTCGTTCGAACATGAACGCTTCGAGCATGTCGGCGCGGGCTTTTTCGTCCGACGCAATCACGGTGAGCAGGTCGGTCACCGAGAGCATGCCGCGGTACGCGCCGGTGTGGTCGAGGACGAGGAGGTGGTAGATGCCGTTCTGTTCCATCAGGTGGAGGCAGTCTGTCAACGATCGGTCCGGCGTCACGGTGACCAGCCCCGTGCTCATGACCTCGCCGACGCGCATCCAGGCCGGGCATTTGTTCTCGGCCGCCACCTTGTCGGAGATGTCGCTCTGCGACACGACGCCGACGAGCCTGTCGTGCGCATCGAGCACACCCACGGAGCGGACCTTCCGATCGCGCAGGTACTTCGCCGCCTCGTGCACCGTCACTTCGTCGCGAATCGAGTACACCTCGGAGCGGGAGCCGATGAGATCGAGGACGGTCATTACGGGCTCCTTTCGATCAAGCTATCAGCTCTCGGCGCTCGGCTCTCAGCTTTCCGCGGTCGGCTAAAACGCCGACGCGAGATTGCTTCAGCTGAAGCTGATAGCTGAACGCTGACAGCTTCACCATCCCATCTGTTGTCCAGCCAACTGCGTATCGAGCCATTTCGAGAGCGGGTCGAAGTAATCGAGTATCGCCGTTGCGTCCATCTGCTTCGAACCGGTCAGCGCCTCGAGCGCCTCCGGCCATGCGCGCGACTGGCCCATCGAGAGCATCGCGTTGAGCCGCTGCCCGGCTTCCTTGCTCTGATAGATCGAGCAGCGGTTCAACGGCAGCGTGCACCCCGCGGCTTTCGACAGCGCGCGGTGGAACTGGAACTGCAGGATCGCCGCGAGGAAATAGCGCGTGTACGGCGTGTTGTCGGGCACGTGATACTTGGCGCCGGGATCGAAGAACTCCTCGCTCCGCGCCGACGGCGGCACGACACCCTGGTATTTCAGTCTGAGATCCCACCAGGCCTTGTTGTAGGTGGCTGGCGTGATCTCTCCGCCAAATACTTTCCATCGCCACTGATCGATGAGCAGCCCGAAGGGCAGGAAGCCGATTTTCTCCAGCGCCCGTGTCATGAGCAGACCGATGTCGCGCGACGTGTCCGGCGCCTTGTCGAGGAGGCCGATCTTGACGAGATATTCAGGCGTCACCGACAGCGCAATCGTGTCGCCGATCGCCTCGTGGAATCCGTCGTTGGCGCTGTCGCGGAACAGAATCGGCTGATCCTTGTACGCGCGCTGATAGAAGTTGTGCCCGAGCTCGTGGTGAATCGTCGTGAAATCCTCGGCGGTCTGCTCGATGCACATCTTGATGCGCACGTCCGCCTCGAGGTCGAGGTCCCACGCGCTGGCATGGCACACAACCTCGCGGTCTCTCGGGCGAACGAAGAGCGACCGCTCCCAGAACGTCTGGGGGAGCGGCGCGAAGCCGAGCGACGTGTAGAAGCGCTCGCCGGCGCGGACCATGTCGAGCGGCGGCACGTTGCGCTTCTTCAGGATGTCGGCGAGCGAGAACCCGGCGTCCGCGTTCGGGGGCGCGACCAGGGGATAGACATTCGACCAGTCCTGCGCCCAGATGTTGCCGAGCAGGTGCGCCGGCATCGGACCGGTCGCCGGCACGCTGTCGCCGTACTTCTGGTGCAGCTTCATCCGCACGTACGCGTGCAGCTTCAGATAGAGCGGCCGGACCTGCGCCCACAGGCGGTCGAGCTCCTTCGTGAAATCGTCGGGCGGCATGTCGTACTTCGCGCGCCACATCGCGCCGGTATCGGCGAAGCCCAGCTCCCTGGCGCCCTTGTTCGACAGCTCGACGAACCGCGTGTAGTCGGCGCGCATCGGCGGGGCGATCGTGTGCCATCCCTCCCATGCGGCCCGAAGCTCCTTCTCGTTCCGTGACGTTGCAAGAATCTTCGTGACATCGTCGACGTTCTTGCAGCTGTCGGGCTTCGACGGGTCGGGACACCATTTCCCTTTGCCGTACGCCGACTCGAGCCGCGCGATGATCTTCGAGAGCTCTTCCGACTCCTTCGGGTCCGACGGCGTGGCGACCACGAGCGACACCTTCAGCAGGTTGAGCTGTCGTCGTTGATCCGCCGGCGTGTCGACCTTGTCGAACTTCGTCGACGCTTTCGCGAAGCGGGCGGTGCTGTCGTTGAACTCCTGGCTGGCGCGCGCGCTGATCGCTTCGGTGTCATCGGTGATGTAGGTCTGCTGCACCCAGCCGGCCTGGCTCTCCGCGATGCCGAGCTTCCGCATCGTCCCGTTGACGTTGTCGAGAAAGGCCTTCGCGTCCGCCGGCGTCGCGGATGCTTCCGGCGACGACGAGGCGGACTTCGCGCACGCGGCAGTACACGTGAACAGACCCACAACGGCGACGGCGACGCCGCACTGCCTCCAGACGTTGCCGTTCCTGACACGCGCGGTGATCACAACGCATCCTCCGGATCAGACTAGATTATAGGTCGCGATGCGCATCGGGATAGACCTCGGCGGCACCAAGATTGAGGGCATCGCCCTCTCAGCCGACGGTCGTGTCCGGGCGCGGCGACGCATTGCCGCGCCCCGCGGCGACTACTCGAACACGCTGACCGCGGTCGTCCAACTCGTCCACGACATCGAGGGCGAATGCGGCGAGCGGGGAACCGTGGGCGTCGGCATTCCCGGCACTCTCTCGCCGGCGACCGGCCTGGTGAAGAACGCGAATTCCACGTGGCTGATCGGCCGGCCGCTCGGCGCCGACCTGCCGCGGCTGCTGGACCGTCCCGTGCGGTTCGCGAACGACGCGAACTGCTTCGCGCTCTCAGAGGCTACCGACGGGGCGGCGGCTGACGCGGCGGTGGTATTCGGCGTGATCGTCGGCACCGGAACGGGCGGCGGCGTGGTCGTCAATCGCCAGGTGATCACGGGCGTCAACGCGATCGCGGGTGAGTGGGGGCACAATCCACTCCCGTCGCCTCGAGACGAGGAACGCCCGGGTCCGGCGTGCTACTGCGGAAGGCGCGGCTGCATCGAAACGTTCCTGTCGGGTCCGGCTCTGGAGCGCGATTACGCCCGCCTTTGCCAAGGCTTCGGCGGGGCAAGCCCGCCGGCCGAGCAGACAACCGCTGAAGAAATCGCGCGGCGCGCCGGTGCAGGAGAGGCGCTCGCACAGGCCGCGATCGCACGGTACGCCGAGCGGATGGCGCGCGCGCTCGGGAGCATCATCAACTTCATCGATCCGGACATCGTCGTGCTCGGCGGCGGCCTGTCGAACATCGAGCGCTTGTACGACGCAGTGCCGAACCTCTGGGCGCCGTACGTCTTCTCCGATCGCGTCGCGACCCGCCTGGTCCGCCCGATGCACGGCGACTCGAGCGGGGTCCGCGGAGCGGCGTGGCTGTGGGAATAACGGACAGGAGCGCTAGCGGATTGTGCCTGGAGCGGCGGGTGACGGTCGGCGAATTTTACCAGATGCGATCTATGCCGTACTTTTCGAAGGTCGGATCCGAGGAGACCATGGTCAGGTCGCGTTCGAGTGCTTGAGCGGCGATGAGGCGGTCGAATGGATCGCGATGATGGAAGGGGAGCGCTTCAACGCGAGTGAGGTCGCCGAAGGTCGGCGCCAACAGCTCGATTCGGTTGATCGGCAGATGGGTTTCGAGAAACTTGCCAACCGGCAGCGGCAGCTTGAGCTTCTCCAGGGAGCTCTTGATTGCGAGCTCCCACGCGCTTGCCATGCTCAGAAGGCGCGTGGACGCGGGCTTGGCGATCGCTCGCTTGGCCGATGTCGACAACCGCTCATCGTCGTTGATCCACCAGAGAACGGCCTGTGTGTCGATCAGCAGCCGCACTCACCGGTACTCCTTGAAGTCCTCGAGCGGGGCGTCGAAGTCGTCGGCTATCCAAATCTGGCCTCGCGCGGATCCAGGTTTGAGCGGCCGCGACGGGTCGTTGAACGAGACCAACTTGAGCAGCGGCTTATGATCGCGGGCGATAATGACATCTTCGCCAGCCATTGCTTTGTCGACAAGCTCCGAAAAGCGAGCCTTCGCTTGGGCGATATTGTATATGGCCATATGGTCATTTTAGATGACCATCATACGTCGATGCAAGCCACCCGCATCGGCCGTCGACCGTCTCGCGCTCAGCGCAGAGGGACGAGATCGCCTGTAACCTGACGCCTCTCTGAAGAGCGCGTCCTACCGAAGCTCATAGCGAGTCGATCGGTAGCGATGGCGACCCTTTTCACTCCCTCGATACGGAGTGGCTTAAGCGCAGGCGCGTCACCTCGTGAGCGTCCATAGGAAGGCCAGGGCGACACCGGCTCCAGCGGCCTGGAGCCAGAGCTCGGCACGCTCCTGCAGAAACAGCAGACCGGCGCCCATGAACACGGCGGCGGCGAGCAGGCATCGCCAGTACAGCTCTTCGTTCTCCACCTGCACACCGCGCGAGCCGGCGCGGCGGCGGGCGGCGTCGATAATCGTGTTGGCGATCTCGCGGTCGCCTTCCCGGTCGATCTCGAGGTACTCGCCACCACCCACGTTCGCAATCTGGGCGAGCGATGCCCGGTCCAGCGACGAATGCACCGGCGGCTGCTTCGGCGAGGTGTCCCGCGGGTTCGGGGGCGGCTCCGGAATGCGTCCGCCCGATGTCGTCCCCACGCCGACGACGAAGACGGGAATGTCGCGGGCGCGGGCTTCCCGCAGCGCGCGCGCGACTTCACCCGTCCAGGCCTGGCCGTCCGAGACGAGGACGAACGCCTTCGCGTTCGGCGATGCGCCGTACAGTTCCTGATCTTTTTCGATGAGCCGCATGCCCCAGGCGATGCCGAGCTCGATGTTCGTGTCCCATGTGGTGTCGTCTTCCAGCCGAAACGGCGATTCGCGATCGAGGTGATCGAGGAAGAAGAAAAACGTGTTGGGATCCTTCGTGAGCCGCACCTGCGGCGATGCGATGTGCGCGAAGAGGGCCATCGCGATGCGATCGTCGCGCCAGGCCAGCGATTCGCCGAGGACCCGCAGAAGGCGGATGGAGCGCTGCCACCGATCGCCCTGGACGTCGGGCGTCCGCATCGATGCGGAGCCGTCCTGCAGGATCACGAGATCGACACCCGCCGTCCGCACGAGCGCCGCCGCGGCGACGGGCCGCGCGAGGGCGAGAATCGTGGACGCGCTGGCGAGAATCAACGACAACCAGAAGACGAGGTTGCCGAAAATGGGAAAGCGCTCGCGCACGGGCAGACGGCGGTGCTGACGGTAGCGGCGTGCGTCGCGCCGGCGCGCGGTCAGCTGCCACGCCCAGATAATCAGCAACACTCCGGGGGCAATCAGGAGCCACAGGTACTCCGGCTGCGCGAAGCGGATGCTGTTGACGTCGAAGGATATGTTCACGAAGCGTTCGGTTCAGCTGAAAGCCGCTACTATCCGCGTCTCACCTTGGCTCCGCCCTTGCCAGCTTCAGGATTGTCTTTCCGTTCCTCGCCGCGCTTCGGGATCACGATCTTGAACTGGCTCATCTCAGTCTTCGCCGGTGGTCCGCCCGGATGCCCGTGCAGCGTGGGGCCGGCCGGCAGGTCGCTCTGGTCGGTCGCGGCTCGCTTGGGCACGACGCCTCTGGCCGGTGACGCTGCGCGTGTCTTGCCGACGGCGTCGCGCATGCGCACGGCGTATTCGAAGTTGTACGCCGCATCCATTCGCTCACCGCCCGCTTTCAGCGCATCGGTATAGCTCTTGACGGCACCATCCAGCTTTCTCAGCAGGTCGGCGCGATCGGTCGCGGTCTGGCTCGCGCGGAATGCCGCGTTGGCGGCGACCAGCAGAATCGCCGGATCGGTGTCGCTCACGGCGCCTGCCGCGTCGTGGCGCGGCGTAACGCCTGCGAAGTCCCCCTGCCAGTACTTCGCCGTGGTCGTCGCATCGTGAACGTCCGCAACCGCCTCGGGGCCGACGATGGGCACGCGGCGCTCGAGATCCAGCGACTGCTCGACGTCGGCGCCGTTGCTGTTGGCGGCGCCGTACTGGAGCGTTGCGAGCTGCAGGTGCACGTCGGCGACGCGGCGGTCGGCCTGCCCCGCGAGCCAGAACGCGGCGCCCGCCAGCGCGAAGAGCAGAGCGAACAGAGTCGGAGCGACAATCGATTTCATCGTGATGCCTTCTCAAAAGATCTCCACCACGCGGTGAAGCGTTTCATGACTAAGCCCGTCACGGGAATTTCCGGAAATACGGCACCGTCAACTGCAGGAACAGCGCGACCGTCCAGAAGCCGGTCGCCATGAATGCATACGGCGTGAACTTCGGCCGCTGCGTGCTGTAGCGCCGGACCTCCACGCGTCCGGCCGACCGGCGATCGATGTCGTGAATGGCCTCGATGATCGTGCTCTCGTCGGCCGCTGCGTAGAACTTGCCGCCCGTCGATTCGATGGCGGGCTTCCAGATGTCATCCGGCAGGACGCCGCCGAGCGCCTTGTTGTAGCTGGTGCGGATCATGTACACGGGAATCTTCGTCTGCACCGCGCCCGTCATGATTTCCTGCACCGGTTTGCCGTGAATCTGCACCTGCGTGTCCTGGCCGTCGCTGAAGAGGACCATGAGGTTGCCTGCGGCCTCGAGGAAGTCGAACGCCCTGAACAGATTCACGCTCTGCTCGACCGCGAGCCCGATCGTCGTGCCTTGATCGGGAAACTTCATGAACTCGGTCCAGTCGCCGACGAGCGAGAGGCTCAGGAGGATGTTCTCGTAATCGGTCGTGAACGGCGTGACCACGTAGGCCTCGTCGCCGAATTCGATGAGACCGATGAGGTCGTGGTACTTGCCGGCCATGCGCTGGCGGATGAACGCTTCGGCGGCGGCAACCGTCGTGAAGAACGTCGCTTCGTTCGGGGCCTTCTTGTTCAACGTCGCGGCCGGGAAACGCGCCATCATGCTCGAGGAGGCGTCGATCATCAGCGCGATGCGGCGTCCCGGAAACGACACGTCCTCGCGCGTGATCTGCGAGAACGGATCGGCCAGCGCCATCACGAAGAACGGCAGTCCCGCGAGAAACAGCAGCAGGGCGCCGTGGCGCACGAACGACGTCGAGAAGATCGACGACCCGCCGCTCCACTTGAGCACCGCCGGCAGCGCCACCTGCGTGCGGCCGGCCTTTCGGTGCACCAGCGCGCGCGCGACCAGCACGGTTGCGCACAGACCGATGATCACGATGAGCGCCAGGACGGCCGTGTCGCGATGCGCGAACAGCAGCGTGGCGGCACGCGTGTTTCGCCATTCGAGGACCGTCTCGCGGACGACCGTCGGGATCTGTGTTATCGGGACCACGCGCGCGCTTCCACCGCCCGCGCCGGCTGCCGCGGGCCGAATCGTTTCATGATCCACGTTTGATCGAGTTGGAGCCGCCGCATCGACGCGCGGGCGGCGGCGAGCGCGTCGTCGAGAGCACTGCCGAGCGCGCTGTCGTCGAACGTGTCGCCGCGGCCGTACTGCGCGGCGTTGAACTGGGCGAGCGCCTGCTCGAGCGAGTCGAGCACGGCGGCACGGCGAGCCGTCGTGGTGACACGGACGCGCTCCCGTGCCAGGGAGGGTGGCGTCACCGCGCCCGAGACGGCGATGCGCCTGGGCCGTGGCCACCCGGTCCGCACCATCAGGACGCCGTCGGCTTCCAACAACCGCTGGTTCGAGACGGTCGACGGCAGATTCGTGACGGCCGATCGGGTGACCGGGCGTCCCGAGGCGTACGCGGCCGCTATGCGCAGGGCGGTGAGGGCGCGCGCGGCCAGTTCCGCGGTCCAGCCGGCGCCTTCGCGTTCGCGCTGCACCGCGGCGAGCTCGCGCCCGACCGCGCGCAGGATGGCGCTCTCAGACACAAGACGGTCCGGCGTGGTGGACGCCTTGCGGAACCGCGAGAAGAGCCGCACCAGCGCGAGCAGGACGAGCAGCCCGGCCAGCGCGAACAGCACGCCGCCGATCACGATGAACAGGTTCGCGCGAAACGCCCGCTGATCGAGATCCGCGAACGTGTCGGTCGACGTATCGCGGATGTCGGCGGCGTCGCCAGGTACGAGCGACAAGACGCGGACGGACTGCGGCGGCAGCACGTAGCTCTGATCGCGCCCCTGGATTGCGGCGTTCTGGCCGACTTTGCTCTGCACGCGGTACGAGAGCTTCGTCCCCGGGAGCGCGACGTCCTTGCCGAATTCGTTTTCCGCAATCAGCCGCAGCCGGTAGTCGTACTGGAAGAAACGCCGCAGGTCCGTGTGCAGATCGGCCCCGTGCGATCCGCCGAGCACTTCGAACGGCGCGAACTGCACGACCGACGGCTCGAGCTTGGACTGATCGACGACGACCGTGGCGGCGTCGGTTTCGAGGACCGCGCAGGTGAGGACGACCGCGAACGGCTCGCCGACGCGGACGGCGCCCGTGCTCGTCCTCCACCAGCATTGGAGGGGATCGGTTTCGAGGTTCTGTGCTGCGGCCGATCCGGCTCCAGCCGCGGCCAACGCAAACACGATCAACGCGCGTTTCATCGCTCAATCACCTTTCGCCGAGAATCGTCACCACAAAGGACACCAAGGACACAAAGGCAAGACGTACTGGATTCTTCCTTTGTGTCCATTGTGTCCATTGTGGTTGAACCTGTCGCGTTTTTGGCGTCATTACCCTCGTTACACCTTCCTCAATCTTCGCTCCGCGATGAACTCGCTCATCGCGATCGCCGTCTGCTGCTCGTCGACGCCGATCCGCAGGACGTCGAGGTCCGCGTTCTTTGCCAGCCGGGCCACCTCGTCCTGCCAGCTGCGCGTCCGTCGCGCCAGCGCACCGAGCGTGCGTCGCGACATCACCTGCGACCGCCCGGTTTCGACGTCGAACGTTTCGATCCACCCGGCCGAGACCGGCGGCAGCTCGAACGCGAACGCGCTGTCGATGAGGACGATGAACACGTCGTGCGTGGAGTTCAGGTGGCCGAGCTCGCGCATCACGTCGGCCGCCTCGTCGAAGAGGAAATCCGAGATGACCGGCACCATCGACGTCTTCCGCATGAATCCTGCGAGCGACATGCTCAGGCTGCCGGCGCGCTTGAGCGGCTGGAGCCCGGTGTGAAACTGATAGGCCTCCAGGCAGTGAATCACCTGGTTCTTGCCGATTCGCGGCCGCACGGCCGCCAGATGGTCGAAGTTGGTGTCGAAGGTGATGATGCCGAACATGTCCTGAAAGAACACCGCCGACATGCCGATCGTGCCGATGGCGCGAGCGATCGCCGCGGCAATCGGCACGCCGTCGATGCCGCAGCGCGTCGACAGCGATCCGTCCGCGACGATGACGACGTTGGCGGTGCTCGGCTGCTCGAAGTCTCTGACCACCATCGGGCTGAAGTTGGTGAGCGTCGATTGCGGCCAGTCGACGGCCGACAGCCGGTCGCCGGCCTGCCAGTCGCGCAGCCCCACGAAATCGAACCCCGTTCCGTGGAAGACGCTGCGGTGCTCGCCGATGGTGAACTCGCGCATCCGGCGCAGGATGAGCAGCTCGATCTCGGTGAGCTCCGAGAGGTTCACGAACGGTTCGACGTCTGTTTCGCGCGTGCGCATCAGAGTCGTGTCTTCGAAATGCAACCACGAAGACACGAAGACGACGAAGACACGAAGCAAAAAACCCAAATCATTCTTCTTCGTGACCTCGTGCCTTTGCCTTCGTGCCTTCGTGATTGCATTTGTCTCATGTTTCAGCCGTTCACGGGATTGCGACGCGTTCGATCACGTCGTTGATGACGACGTCCGTGGTGAGGCCGTGGCTGGCCGCGTGCGGGCCGAGCCAGATGCGGTGGCCCAGGATGTACGGCGCGAGATCCTGAATGTCCTCCGGGTACACCTCCGTTCGCTTCCGGACCAGCAGCGCCCAGACTTTCGCGAGCCGTCCCCAGCAGATGATCGCGCGCGGGGACGCACCGAGGTCGACGCCGTGCTCGACCAGCTCCGACGGCGAGTGAGTGTTCCAGTCGGTTTCGGGGTTGTACGGACGCGTGGCGGCGACCAGGCGCTGGATGTACCGCGCGAGCCGCTCGTGCAGGAACACCTGCTCGTTGATGGCGCCGCGCAGCTCGATGATCCGCTCCTTGGTCATCAGGGCGTTCAGCTTCACTTTTTTGAAGTCGAAATGCACCAGCTTGGCTTCCTCTTCCGGAGGCAGGTAGCCGATGTTGACCATGATGGCGAACCGGTCGGTGGCCGCCTCCGAGAGCGGAAACGTGCCCTGCCCGAGCTCGATCGGGTTCATCGTCGCGATCGCGAAGCTGAACGCCGGCAGCTCGTAGGTGGTCTTGCCGACCGTCACCGTGCGATCCTGCAGCCCTTCGAGAAAGGCGCTCTGCGATTTGAGCGGGATGCGGTTGATCTCGTCCAGCAGGATCACCTCGGCCTCCGCGAGCGGACCGAACTCGGTCATCAACTCGCCGGTGGCCGGGTTGATCATCTGGAAGCCGACGACTTCGGTCGGCTGCAGGTCGGCGCGCCCCTGGAGCCGTGCGAACTTCGCGTTGCTGATGGCGGCGAGGATCACGCCGAAGAACGTCTTGCCGACGCCGGGCACGCCGCGCAGGAGCAGATTGCCGGCGTTGACCTGCCGTTGCTCCTTTTTGTCGTACGACGTGGGGATCTCCGACAACAACACGACGTTGGCCAGCGCCTTCGCGGTGTCGTAGCCGACGAGCGCCTTCCCGCCTTCGGCGACGATGGACTCGTGGAAACTGATAGCTTGTTCGAGGTCTGCATTCAAGGGACGAGTATCTTACTTGATAGAATACCAGCCGATGAACAAGGTCCTCGCGAGCGCCGCGGAAGCGGTCGCCCGGATCCCCGACGGCGCGACCATCATGATGGGCGGATTCGGCCTGTGCGGCATCCCCGAAAACCTGATTGCAGCGCTGCACGCGCGCGGCACGAAGGACCTCACCGTCATCAGCAACAACGCAGGCGTGGACGATTTCGGCATCGGCGTCCTGCTGAAGGCGCGGCAGGTCCGGAAGATGGTGTCCACGTATGTCGGCGAGAACAAGGAGTTCGAGCGGCAGTTCCTGACCGGCGAGCTCGACGTGGAGCTCGTGCCGCAGGGAACGTTTGCCGAGCGCATTCGCGCCGGCGGCGCCGGCATTGGCGGATTCTTTACGCCGACCGGCTACGGTACGCTGGTCGCGGACGGCAAGGAAACGCGCACGATCGACGGGACGCCGTGCGTGCTCGAGGCGCCGCTGCACGCCGACTTCGCGTTCGTGAAGGCGTGGAAGGGCGACCGGGCGGGCAATCTCGTGTACCGGCGGACTGCGCGGAACTTCAATCCCGTGATGGCGACGGCCGCCGAGGTGACCATTGCCGAAGTCGAGCAGCTCGTGGACCCGGGACGCCTCGATCCGGACCATGTCGTGACGCCCGGCATCTTCGTGCGGCACATCCTGCAGGGTGAGCGGTACGAGAAGCGGATTGAGAAGAGGACTCTGCGATAAAGCTGTCAACCACAAAGGACACAATGGACACAAAGGAACAATCGTACGGGGCTTGCCTTTGTGTCCTTGGTGTCCTTTGTGGTGAAGAGCGTAATGCCTGACGTCCGCGACCGCATCGTCAAACGTATCGCCCGGGAGCTGAAGGACGGCGACTACGTGAACCTCGGCATCGGGATGCCGACGCTCGTCGCGAACCACATTCCGCCGGGAGTCCACATCACGCTGCATTCAGAAAACGGCCTGCTCGGCATCGGTCCGTACCCGACCGAAGACGAGGTCGATCCCGACCTGATCAACGCCGGCAAGGAAACGGTCACCGAAACGCCGGGGTGCTCCTATTTCGACAGCGCCGAATCGTTTGCCATGGTCCGCGGCGGGCACATCGACCTGGCGGTGCTCGGCGCCCTGCAGGTCGACGAAACCGGGAACCTGGCCAACTGGATGATCCCGGGCAAGATGGTCAAGGGCATGGGCGGCGCGATGGATCTCGTCGCCGGCGTCAGGCGCGTCGTCATCGCGATGGAGCACACGACAAGGGACGGCGGGCACAAGATTCTCAAGCAGTGCACGCTGCCGCTCACCGGGTTGAAGTGCGTCCACCTGATCGTCACGGAGCTCGCGGTGATCGGCGTCACGGACCGCGGGCTGGTCCTGATGGAAATTGCCGCCGACACCACTGTTGAGACGGTTCGCGCGGCGACGGAAGCCAACCTCATCGTCGACGCGCCGCCGGGCACGTTCTGATGTTGCCGCGTGTTGCAGCGCAGCCCTCGAAGGCTGCCTCTGGCGGCGGCGGACGGCAGGCCTGAAGGCTGCTCTACGGCTGTCATCATGCGCCTTCAAAGCAAAATCGCCGTTGTCACGGGAGGCGGGTCCGGCATTGGCGCGGCGATCTGCCGGCGTTTCGTCGAAGAGGGCGCGAACGTCGTCCTCGCCGACTGCCGGCGCGATCCTGGCGAGACGGTTGCGCGGGAGATTGGCTGTGTGTTCGTCGAGACCGACGTCGCGATGGACGCCGATGCGCGGCGGATGATCGACGCGGCCGTCGCGCGGTTCGGGCGGCTCGACATTCTCGTGAACAACGCCGGCGCGCCGCAGGCGCCGATCTCGCTCGTCGACACGAGCGAAGCGGACTGGGATCGGCTGTTCGCGGTGAACGCGAAGGCGATCTTCCTGGCCGCCCGGCACGCCGTGCCGATCATGCGGCGGCAGGGGGGCGGCGCGATTCTGAACACGGTGTCGGTTGCGGCGATTCGCCCGCGCCCGAACCTGCTCGCCTACAACAGCAGCAAAGGGGCGGCGCTCACGCTGACCAAATCGATGGCGATCGAGCTCGCGCCGGATCGCATTCGGGTCAACGCGATCTGTCCGGGGCCGGCTGACACGCCGATGCTCGCGACGTTCGTGGGTGGCGACAGCGACGCGCACCGCGCCGCGTTTCTCGCCACCGTGCCGCTCGGCCGCCTCTGCACTCCGACTGATGTGGCCAATGCGATGGTGTATCTGGCGTCGGACGAGGCGGGGTTCGTCACCGGCGCTGTGATCGAGGTCGACGGCGGACGGTGTATCTAAGGGACGAGGGAACGCGGAACTCGCAGAGCTCGCAGAGAATGAGAAACATCTTTCTGCGGATTCAGCGGGTTCTACGTTGATCGTCGTGACAACGTCTTGCTGTCTTCGCGTCTTCGTGGTTGCCTTTGAGACAGGAGATCGCAGTGAATCGCTATCTGAATTACATCGCAGGCGCTGACGTCGCAGCAGTCGACGGCCGCACGTTCACGGCCTTCAACCCGACGACCGGCGGACAGTGGGGGACGTTCGCGCTGGCGGGTTCCGCCGACGTCGACGCCGCCGTGAAGGCGGCGTCGGCGGCGTTCCGGACAGGCCCCTGGGGCGCGCTGTCGCCGACACGGCGCGGGCGGCTGCTCATGAAGTGGGGCGAGACGATCGCCGAGCACGCCGACCGGATCGCGACGATTGAAACCGAGCAGAACGGCAAGCTGTTCGCCGAGATGCGCGCGCAGGCGCGGACCGTTCAGGACTGGCTGTACTACTTCGGCGGCTTGTCGGACAAGATCGAGGGCAGCGTCATCCCGCTCGATCGGCGCACCATCTTCAACTACACGCTCCGCGAACCGCTCGGGGTCGTCGGCGTGATCACGCCGTGGAACTCGCCGACCTTCATCGCGGTGATGTCGCTGGCGCCGGCGCTGGCCGCGGGCAACACCATCGTGCTGAAGCCGTCGGAGATCACATCGGCGTCGGCCATCGAGCTCGCGCGGCTGGCGGAGGCATCCGGCATTCCGCCGGGCGTGATCAACGTGGTGACCGGATTTCGCGAGACGGGTGAGGCGCTCGTCGACCATCCGCTTGTCGCGAAGGTCTCGTTCACCGGCAGCGTCGGCGCGGGGCGCGCGATTGCCGCGCGCGCGGGTCAGCGGTTGGTCGGCTGCATGCTGGAGTTGGGGGGCAAGAGTCCGAATATCGTCTTCAGCGACGCGAATCTCGATCAAGCCGAAGCCGGCGTCCTGGCGGGCATTTTCGCGGCGGCCGGGCAGACCTGCGTCGCCGGCTCGCGCGCGTACATTCAGGAGCCGATTTACGACAGGCTCGTCGAGCGGCTCGTCCGGCGCGCGAAACAGATCGCCATCGGGGATCCATTGCGTGCCGAGACGCAGATGGGACCGATCGCCACGAAGATGCAGCTCGACAAGGACGAGTCGATGGTCCGCCGCGCGGTCGAGGAGGGCGGCGCCATTCTCACGGGCGGCGCGCGTCCGCGGATTGCGGAGTTCCCCGATGGCTACTTCTTCGAGCCGACGATCGTCCATCAGGCGGCGAAGGACAGCTTCCTGATGCGGAACGAAGTGTTCGGTCCCGTGCTGGCGGTCACGCCGTTCAAGGACGACGCCGACGCGCTCGCGCTCGCCAACGACACGGAGTTCGGGCTCGCCGCCGGCGTCTGGACGCGCGACATCAACCGGGCGCACAAGATGGCGCGCGCGATCGAGGCGGGCACGGTATGGGTGAACACGTACCGTGCCCTCACGTTCAACTCGCCGTTCGGCGGCTACAAGTCGAGCGGCATCGGCCGGCAGAACGGCATCGAGGCGGTACACCAGTATCTGCAGACCAAGAGCGTGTGGGTGGAGCTCGGCGACGAGGTCCAGGACCCCTTCATCATGAAGGTCTAGTGGCCTGTCCTCACTGACCGATGCCGGCGGCTTCGCGCCATCGGTCGATCTCGCCGACGGCGAGACCTGCGACCGCGTCGAGGTACGCCTGGCGCCGTGGAGAGCGCTCGAGGGCCGCGTGCTCGACGAGCTTGGCGATCCGAGTCAACGGCGCGGACGTCGCCGATCGGCCGCCGCCGTTTCCGAACGAGTGCGCAGTCGCTGGACGCGTCGAGGTCGTGTTAACGGACCGCGCCGGTGCGTTGTCGATCGCGGTCACAGACGGCCCCCGGCCGCCCGCTGGGCGCTCGTGATCGTGTTTTCGACGGATCGCGATCGCTGGTATCCGGCATGGCGGTTCTTTCGGACGGCCAGTGCGGGTGCCGATGGCACGGCGACCGTTGCGGCGCTGCCTGCGGGCGGCTACTATACCGCCGCGATTGCGGAATTGCCGGCCGACGGACCGGACGCGTTGCAGGATCCAGCATTTCTCGAATCGCTCGTGCCGCGCGCGACGACGGTGATTCTGGGAGAGGTGGGGCAGCGAACGATCAGTTTGCGATTGCCCGCGCGATAGCGATGTCGAAGCCTTCGCCTCCAGTCAGCACGTCACGCCCTGCATCGGCTGCCAAACAGTTAGCGGGGTTCATCGCGAAGTTCGATCCCGCGATTGCCACGCTGGTGCGCTCGGCGCGCGCCGCGCTTCGCAAGCGATGGCCGACCGCGACCGAGCTCGTCTACGACAATTACAACGCGCTGGCGATTGGTTTCGGTTCGACCGAACGGGCGTCGGACTGCATCGTCTCGATCGCGGTCTATGCCCGTGGGGTCAATCTCTATTTCATCTACGGGAGGAGCCTTCCCGACCCGCACAAGCTGCTGCAGGGCGGAGGCTCGCAGGGCGCCTTCATTCGGCTCGAGACCGTGTCCGTCCTCGATCGGCCGGAGGTTGACGCGCTGCTTCGTGCGGCGGCTCGAGACGCGGAGCCGCCGTTGCCGAAAACCGGTCGCGGCTATACCGTCATCAAGGCCGTGTCCACGAGGCAACGCCCGCGCGTCCTGGATCCAGCCGGTAATGGGTGAGTTTATGGTGCTGCCGGTTTGCGGACAGCCGGGACGATGTTCAGTATGAGGCGCAACGGCGTGGGCGAGGTGCTGCGTACGGCGCCCGAACTGAACGCAGTCGACATCAGATCGGGATCCTGCAGGTTGGCGGTGACCTCGACCCGCGACCCGCGCGGGAGCGCGACGGGTTGCGCGAACCAATAGCGTCGTCCCCAGTCCGCGCGTGTATTCAAACGGATCATCGGCGCGCGCGAGCCGTCCGGCCGCACGGCTTCCACCTGCAGCGTGATGTTGGGCGGCACTTGATCGGGAGTGACCGCGAGCGCCTGGACGTCCTGCTCGATTGGCTGGCTGAAGGTGATCGTTCGGTCGGCCGCCTGGGCCGGCTTCGCCGATGCGATCGGCAGGGTGAGCAGTTCCTGCGCCGCCTGCGCGGACGCGAAGTAGATACCGACCGTACTGCGATCGGCGATCGGCTTCCCTTCGAGTTGCCACGTCTTCTTGTAGTGGATGCGCACCCCGAGCTCGGCGCGCGCGGGCAGCCGGAACGCGAGGCCGGTGTCGATCGAATCGGGATCCTGGCCGGGCAGCCAGCGCGCGAGCACGTGCTCCGGCGCGGGGCTCGATGGTTTCGTGGGGCTGGAGCCCACGCCTCCGCTCGCGCTCGTGCCGCCCGCGCTCGAGCCTTTCACGTAGACGATCGCGCTCCGGACGATCGACGGCGTGCCGGGCAGCAGGTCGACAGCGCGCACCCAGCGGGCCTCGCCCGTGCCGGTCGCGATCGTGAACTCCTGCGTGTCTTCCATCTTGTCGGCGACGAGCGTGAACTCGGACGGAATCGCCAGCGCAAGATCCGGCTTGCCCATCGTCCAGTCGTTCTTCAGCGTGACCGTCGGAAGCTTTTGATCGAGGGCACCGCGCGGATTGCCGCCCGTGGCCCACGTGAGAATGACGTCCAGCTCCTTCGGCGACAGCGTGTGCGCGCGCTTCAGGTCGCCGAACGATTCGTCGGCGTTCCACGGCGGCATGTGCGCGGCGACAAGCTCCGCGCGAATCGATTCCGCCCACGGAAACGCCTCGTCGTACGTCATCAGCGACATCGGCGCCACGCCGCCGGCCACGTGACACCGCGAACATCGATCCCTGAAGATCGGGAAGACATCGTCGTTGTACGTGTACTTCGACGTGATCGCCTTGTGCGCCGCGCCCCGGTTGGAGGCGAAACCAATAGCTGCGACGATCAGGACGGAGGTGACGATGAAACGGGCTCGAGCCGGCGTCATGGTCATCATCGTGCCGGAAATGACGCTTCGATCTCCTTGACGGCGGCCGTGAACATCTCATAGGCCTCGGAGATCTGCTGTTTGTTGCCAACGTCCCCGAACGCATCGAGCAGATATGCCGAACGGACGAGCCGCGCAATCGCGGGCTCTGCGATCCTCCGCCGGTCCGCCGCCAGTTCCTGCTTGTGCTCGTCGAGCGCCAACGCGAGATCCTTCGCTTGAAATGCCGGGACGTAGATGCTCGCAAACGAACCGCGATCGATGAACGCGCGAATCTGTTCGGTCCGCGTTCGCAGCTGCGTCAGCATCTCGGGAACCGTCTCGGGAATCGGCACCGGGATCAGCGCCGGATCCACTCCCGACGACGGCGCAGCCGGATCCGGCGTCGCCGCGGTACCGGCAGCCGCGGTTGTTGCGCCGGGCGTGGCAATCGCCGTCGGCATCGATGGCGGGGACATCGACGGCATCGCGTTCGTCAGACGGGGAGCGGCCACAGGCTCTTTCGAGAACGTTTCGAACGTGAAGTCGAACAGGTTTTCCGGTTTCGACGGCTCGAACGTCACCTTGGCCGACATCTGCGCGGGCAGCGGCAGCTTGCCGACTCGCGCTTCGAGATGGCGACCGTTCCGCACGAGCGGGACGGCTGTGATCTCTTTTGTCGCCTTCGTCGCGGCGTCGAACGTCTGTTTGGTCACGACGCGCGCCGACACTTGTCGCACCTGATTCAGCGGCAGCGGCCTGGTGAAGTCGTCGTAGAGATACAGGCGGAAGATCCCGGACGGCAGGTACGCGCCTTCGACATGGTGCCAGCTGTCCGACGCCATGAAGAACTGGCCGCCGTGCTGCGGGTTGTGGTTGCCATGCGCGCGCGCCGCGTACTTCTTGATCATGGCCGTCCCGTCCGGACACGTGGCCGGCTCGATCGCGTCAACAGTCGGGTCGCTCTTGCACGTCCATGACACCGCCGTGGTCACCTGCACCAGCGCAGTGCCGTCGACCGGGCATTTTCCCGGTTTCGTTTCGACGACGAGCAGCGGACGCGTGGCGCAGGTCCACACCGAATCGAGCCGCACGGGCACCAGCGTCATGCCGCATTTGCGGCACTTGCCGGGCTTGTCCTCGATGACGTCTTCGTCGCCGGTCATCGGGCACACGTACGACATCGGGGGCAGCGTGTCGGTGGCGGGCTTCGTCCGCTGCTGGCTCGCGGCCGGAACGGCGGCGAGCGCGACAGCGAACAGCAGAGCGGCCAGTCTCATAAGGGGCTTTCCCAATTATGTTACAGTCCGCTCCAAGCCGACGTCGTGTCAATCATCAGCGCGCGAAGACGGGGTCTGGAGTTTTTCGCGGCGCTGGCGGGTGCCATCGTCTTGGGCGCCGTCGTGCGGGGGGCGCCTGCCGCTGCCGACATCGACGCCGCGTTCGCGAGATTCTGGGCCGCGACCAGCCCGGCGGAAGCCGCCACCACGTCAACGACATCGTCCACACCCGCATTCGATTCGACGAGGCCTATCGGCGACTGCAGCAGGGAAGACCCTACGCGCCGCAGAAGACCGGCCAGGTACGGCTGAGCAACCGTACGGCGAACGGCGTCGAGCACAACTTCGCGCTGAACGTTCCGGACACGTACGATCCTGCGCGCCGCTATCAGGTCCGGGTTCAACTCCACGGCGGGGTGATGAATCGGATCGACAACCGGCCTGTCGGCGCCGGCACGATCGGGTCGCTCGACGGCGTCGAGCAGATCTACATCGTCCCGTGGTCCTGGAACGCGTCTCCGTGGTGGAGCGACGATCAAATCTTCAACCTGCGCGCCATCGTTGACAGCGCCAAGCGCCTGTACAACATCGACGAGAACCGCGTCGTCGTGTCCGGCGTTTCCGACGGCGGCACCGGCGCCTACTACGTCGCGATGCGGGAGACAACGCCGTTCGCGGGCTTTCTCCCGCTGAACGGCTTCTGGATGGTGCTTGCGAGCGCCGAACTGCGCGTGGACGGTCCGCTGTACCCGAACAACATGCGGAACAAGCCGTTCTTCATCGTCAACGGCGGACGCGATCCGCTCTATCCGACCGATGCCGTCGATCCGCACATCGAGCATTACCGCAAAGGCGGCGTATCGCTGGTCTACGAACCGCAGCCGGACGCGGGCCACAACACGCAGTGGTGGCCGAGCGTGAAGGACGATTTCGAGTCGTTCGTGCGCGATCATCCGCGCCATCCGCTGCCCGACACGCTCACCTGGGAAACGAGCAATCCCGCCGCGTTCAACCGCGCGCACTGGCTCGTGATCGACAAGCTCGGGCCGCAAAAAGGCGACGCCGCTGCGCTCGCCGATTTGAACGAGGTGCCGATTTCGCCCCGTCCCGACTTCGGCGTGCAGTCGATTGGCGGGCGCGTGGTTCGCGTCTCGCCAGGATCGAATGCCGACACGATCGGCTTCAAGGTCGGCGACGCGCTGGTGCGGCTGAACGGCAAGACGGTTCCGATGTTCGTCGACGTGGCGGACGCGCTCTCGAGCGTCGAGCCGCGCAGCCGGGTCGAGCTCGTGGTATCGCGCAACAATCAGCCGGTGGAATTGAGCGGCGTCTACGACCCTCCGATCGTGTCCTATCCGCCACGCAAGCTGTTCGATCGCCCGGAGCCATCCGGTCGCGTGGATCTCACCCGCGCGGGCAACACCGTCCACGCGTCGACGCGCGGCGTGGCCGCGTTCACGCTGCTGCTGTCACCGGATCAATTCGATTTCGGCAAGCCGGTGAAAGCGATCGCGAACGGGAAGACCGTCTTCGATCGAAAGGTCGAAAAGGATCTGCACACGCTGCTGAAGTGGGCCGCCGCGGACAACGATCGGACGATGTTGTTTGGAGCAGAGATACGCATCGATCTGACACGCTGATCAGTCCCGGGAACTAGCAACCACGGTGGACACGGAGGACGCGGAGGAAGCGAACGGGTGGAGAGTTTCGATCAGCGGGCTATCACCGCAACACCCCACGGCCGCTGGCCCGCCGCGATCTTTTTCACCTGCTTCGTCGGGAGATCCACCACGGAGACGTCGTTCGACGGCCCGTTCGCCGTGTAGATCGTCCGCAAGTCCGGCAGCAGCGCGACGCCCCATGGCCGCTGACCGACCGCGAGCGAATCGCTGCCGTTGTTCGTCTTCGGGTTCAGGAAGAACAGGCTGCCGAACGATCCCGCCGTGACGTAGACCGCCGTGCCGTCCGGCCTCACCGCGATGCCCATGGGCCTGGGCTTCGGCGTGTTGCCCGTGCCCTCGAGTGGGATGAGCTTGATGAAACGATGCCGCTGGGCGTCCACAAGCGCGACGGCGCCGTCGTTTTCGAGCGACACGTACGCGCGCGACCCATCCGGCAGAAACCCGATGGAACGCGGCCGGTGACCGACCGGGATTCGTTTGAGCACGGTGTTCGTCGCCGTGTCGATCGCGAAGACGGCGCCGTCCTCTTCGCTCGTCACGTAGACCACCTTGCCGTCGGGCCGAATGGTGACTCCCTCGGGCTCTTCGCCGGTCTTGACGGTCGCGATCACGGTGCCGGACTGCACGTCCACGACGTTGACCTGTGCCGCGTCCTCGTTGGCGACGTACAACCGCGAGCCGTCGCGGCTGATGTCGACCTGTTCAGGATCGGCGCCGGCGTGAATGATCCGTTTCACCTTGTAGGTATCCGCGTCGACCTCGCCGATGCCGTCGGCGCTCCGGTCGGGCGGCGGCAGCGTCTTGGGGTCGACGCCAGGGCCCGCATTCGGTGAGCCACTCAACGCGACGTACAGCGATTTCCCGTCGGGGCTTGGTTTGATCCCGCGCGGTCGTTTCCCGAGCGGAGCCGTCGCGATGACGGTCTGCGTGGCGGCATCGATGACCGTCAGGTCTCCCGAGCCCTCGTTGGTCACGTAGACGCGAACTGCGGGCGTCGGCGGCGCCGGCGCGGCCGGCGGGGCGGAGGCCGCGGGCGCGGTGGCCTGCTGGGGTGGCGTTTCCGTGCCGCATGCCGTGGCCAGGGCGGCGATGACGACGAACATCGTCCAGCCATTCCGTGCGCTCATGGGTGTGATGATAACGCAGCACAGGTGACGTATCTGCAGATTGGATGGTTCCTATCAACGCGGTCAACGAGTAGTATGATTCCCGCTTCCGGAGCGCCGCCGTGCATCTCACGCCTCGCGAAGTCGACAAACTGCTCATCTTCTCCGCCGGGGAGCTCGCGAGAAAGCGTCGCGCCCGCGGGCTCAAACTGAATCATCCGGAAGCGGTCGCGCTCATCACCTCGGAAATCCTCGAGCTCATTCGCGACGGCCGATCGGTCGCCGAGATCATGAGCATCGGGTCGACGCTTCTTCCCGCCGACGCCGTGATGGACGGCGTGGCGTCGATGATTCCGGAAATCCAGGTCGAAGGGACGTTCCCGGACGGCACCAAGCTGGTGACGATTCATCAGCCGATTCGATGAAGAGAGATTACTGAGGGTACGAGGGATCACGAAGAATACATAGCCACAGAGTCACAGAGTCACAGAGTCACAGAAGTCTCCCCTGGTGGAGGGCGCCACGTTGCGAGCGAGTAACAGCGCGCTCACAATTCGGCGGACGGGCCTGCGGCGCGCTGCTCTGTGCCTCCGTGACTCTGTGGCGGTTAAAACTCCGTGTGCTCAGCGTCGTCCGTGCTGTGCGGAGTGGAGCTCTTGGACATGATTCCAGGCGAATACTTTCTGCGATCCGAACCCATCGAGCTGAACGTCGGCCGCGCCACCTGCGCGATCGAGGTGAGCAACCGCGGCGACCGGCCGATCCAGGTCGGATCGCACTGCCATTTCTTCGAGGTCAATCGGTTTCTGGCGTTCAATCGGTTCGCGGCCTACGGGATGCGATTGAACATCGCAGCCGGCACCGCTGTCCGGTTCGAGCCGGGCGACACGCGCGACGTGGAGCTCGTGGCGCTCGGCGGTCGGCGCGAGGTGTTCGGTCTGAATCGCCTGGTCGAAGGCCGGCTCGACGACGACGAGGTCCGCGCGACGGCGCTGCAGGCGGTCGCGGGATTCGCGACATGAGAATCGATCGCCGCATCTACGCCGACCATTACGGCCCGACAACGGGCGATCGCATCCGTCTCGCCGACACCGATCTCATCGTCGAGATCGAGCACGACGCAACGGTGTACGGCGACGAAGCGAAGTTCGGCGGCGGGAAGGTGATTCGCGACGGTATGGGACAGTCGACGACCGCGAGCCGCGCCAGCGGGTCGCCGGATCTCGTCATCACGAACGTCGTGATCATCGACGCCGCCGCGATTCGAAAAGCCGATGTCGGCATCCGCGACGGTCGCATATCCGCGATCGGAAAGGCCGGCAACGCCGGCATCATGGACGGGGTGACGCCTGGCCTCGACATCGGCGCTTCAACCGAAGTGCTCGCCGGTGAAGGGCACCTCCTGACCTGCGGCGCGATCGACACCCACGTGCACTTCATCTCGCCCAATCAGATTCCGGAGGCGTTTTACTCCGGCATCACCACCATGATCGGCGGCGGCACCGGCCCGGCAACCGGCACGAAGGCGACCACCTGTACGCCGGGCGCCTGGAATATCCGCCGCATGTACGAAGCGGTCGAGGCGTTTCCGCTGAACTTCGGATTCCTCGGCAAGGGCAACAGCTCGGGACCCGACGCGCTGCGCGAGCAGATTCTGGCCGGCGCGCTCGGGCTGAAGCTGCACGAGGACTGGGGTACGACGCCGTCCGCGATCGATCGCTGCCTGGCCGTTGCCGACGAATTCGACGTGCAGGTGGCGATTCACAGCGACACGCTCAACGAAACCGGCTTCGTCGAGGACACGATTGCGGCGATCCGCGGGCGGACGATTCACACGTACCACACCGAAGGCGCCGGCGGCGGTCACGCGCCCGACATCATCCGGTTGTGCGGCGAGCCGAACGTGCTACCGTCCTCGACGAATCCCACGATGCCGTTCACGAGGAACACGCTCGACGAGCACCTCGACATGCTCATGGTGTGCCACCACCTGTCGCCGAGTGTGCCCGAGGACGTCGCGTTCGCCGACTCGCGCATCCGACCCGAAACGATCGCCGCCGAAGACGTGCTCCACGATCTCGGCGCAATCAGCATGATGTCGTCGGACTCGCAGGCGATGGGACGGATTGGCGAAGTCATCTGCCGCACCTGGCAGACCGCCGACAAGATGAAGCGGCAGCGCGGCCCATTGCGGGGCGAGAAGAGCGGCAGCGACAACCTCCGCGTGCGACGCTACGTCGCGAAGTACACGATCAACCCGGCAATTGCGCACGGGATTGCGGCGCACGTGGGCTCGATCGAGGTCGGCAAGCTCGCCGACCTGGTGCTCTGGAAACCAGCGTTTTTCGGCGTGAAGCCTGAGCTGGTGATCAAGGGCGGGCTCATCGCCGGCGCGATGATGGGCGATGGCAACGCGTCGATTCCGACGCCGCAGCCGGTCATTGCGCGGCCGATGTTCGGCGCCCATGGCAGCGCGTTGTCGTCGTGCAGCGTGCATTTCGTCAGCCAGGCCGGCCTGTCGGGCGGCGCGCTCGCGGGCCTCGCGCGGCCGTCGGTCGCGGCCAAGGGGTGCAGGGGACTGAGGAAGACCGATCTGGTGCTGAACGATGCGCTCCCGAAGATTGCCGTCGATCCCGAGAGCTACGAAGTGCGCGCGGACGGCGAGCTGCTCACGAGCGAACCGGCGGACGTGCTGCCGATGGCGCAGCGGTACTTCTTGTTCTGATTAATAAACGATCGACCACGGAGGACACAGTGGACACGAAGGGACCATCCTGCAAGGAAAAAGGGTGGAGAGCGTGATGGTGATCGTCGAGCGCGTGTACCGCGAACCGGAGTTGCCTGCGTCGTGCGCGGCGTTCGCGCGCGACACGGTGACGCTCGGGTGGGAAGATCGGACGCACGGGCATGGGCGGCGTCGCACCGACGGCGGCGTGGTATTCGGCACGTCACTGGCGCGCGGCACGGTGTTGCGCGCGGGCGACTGCCTCGTGCTGGACGATGAACGTCTCGTGATCGCCGTCGTCGAGCGCGAGGAGCCGGTGTTCGTCGTCGAGCCGCAGACGGCGCCGGAATGGGCGCTCTTTGCGTATCACATCGGCAACCGGCATCAGCCGGTGATGATCACCGACCGCGCGCTGGTGTGTCCAGACGTTCCGGGTGTGGAGCCGTTGCTGCGGCAGCATCATATGCCGTACACGAGGGCGACGCTGCCGTTCACGCCCGCCACCACCGTGGCGGAACATCACCATTGAATCCGGACTGTTGACTGTCAACGGTCAGCTGTGAACGGCAAGCTTCTTCACCTCTGCGACAGCCTGTTTCCGATTGGCGGGTTCGCGTATTCGGATGGGCTCGAAGCGGCAACGTCGCCGCGCGGGGGCGAGGCTGGCGAGCGGGTCCAGACCGCGGCGCAGCTGCGCGGATGGCTCGACGTGTGTCTCGACGAAACGATTGGCCATCTCGAAGGGCCCGCCGTCTGGCGCGCCTGGCTCGCGTTCGGCGCCGCGGACTGGGACGCAATCGTGGACGCCGACGGTGAGCTCACGGCCCTGCGGCCATCGTCCAGCGCGCGGCAGTCCAGTCGAGCGATGGGATTGCGGCTGCTCACGACCTGGCACGCGCTGTATCCACATCCGCATCTCGACCATGCCCGCGCGCTGGCCAGGGACGGCGCGATCGGGCCGACGCTGCCGATCGCATTCGCGGGCGCGTGCGCCTGCGCTGGAATCGAACGGCGGCTGGCCGTCGAAGGGTATGCGTACGCGCGTCTGATGGCGACGATTTCGGCCGCGATGCGTGTGATGCCGATTGGGCAGACCGACGCGCACACCGTGCTGGCGCGCACGCTGGAGCGCATTCCGCATGTCGTCGACACGATGGCCGCCTCTGAGGCGGAGCCCACGTGCTTCACGCCGGCGATGGACATCGCGGCGATGACGCAGCAGTACCTGCATTCGCGGTTGTTTCGATCATGATCACGGCCCTTTCACCACAAAGGACACGAAGGACACGAAGGACGAGTCCTGAAGGATTTGACCTTTGTGTCCATTGTGTCCTTCGTGGTTCATAGCTGGGAATCATGAACTCGATGAGTCGCAAGACGCCGCTGCGGATCGGCATCGGTGGGCCGGTGGGCTCCGGCAAGACGGCGCTCGTGGACGCGCTCTGCAAGGCGATGCGCGACCGCTATCGCCTCGCGGTGATTACCAACGACATCTTCACGCGCGAGGACATGGAGTTCCTCGTGCGAAGCGAAGCGCTGACGGCGGATCGGATCATCGGCGTACAGACCGGCGGCTGCCCGCACACCGCGATTCGCGAAGACGCCTCGATGAATTTCGACGCGCTGGACGAGATGACCGCGCGCCATCCCGGGCTCGACGTCGTGTTTCTCGAGAGCGGCGGCGACAACCTCGCCGCGAGCTTCAGTCCCGAGCTCGTCGACGCCTCGATCTACGTCATCGACGTATCGGGCGGCGACAAGATTCCCCGCAAAGGCGGGCCCGGCGTCACGCGATCGGACCTGCTCGTGATCAACAAAATCGACCTCGCGCCCCATGTCGGCGCCGATCTCGACGTCATGGCGCGCGACTCGAAAACGCAGCGCGGCGATCGTCCATTCGTCTTCACGAACCTGAAAAACGGCACCGGCCTGCAGGACGTCATCGCGTGGATTCGACACGACGTGCTGTACGAATAGCTCGCGCGGCCGCCTCCGACGGCGAGCGTCGCGACCGCCGCAAGATGCCCGCGATTGGCCGTCACGCGCGCCTCGAGCTTGCCTTCGAAAAGCGCCGCGGACGCACCGTCCTCGCGCACGCGTACGCGGAGCCCCCGTTTCGCGTCGGACGCACGTTCGAGATGGACGATGCGGCGTATGTGATCGTGGTGTGCTCAGGGCCGGGCGTGTTCGCCGGCGACACGCTTCAGCAGTCGATTCACGTCGCGCCGGGCGCGAGAGCCGTGCTCACCTCGCAATCCGCGCTGCAGGTGCACCCGTCGGCCGCCGCTGCGCCGGCCCACATTCGTCACGAGTACCGTCTGGACGAGGATGCCGAGCTGCATTGCCACTGGGATCCGATGATTCCATTCGCGGACGCCCGCGTGGTTCAGCAATTCGATGTGCACCTTGCGGACACCAGCCGGTTGTACTGGAGCGACGCGCTGATGGCGGGCCGCGTGACACGAGGCGAAGTCTGGCGCTTCACTGAACTTGCGCACGAGCTCACGCTGCGGGTGGGCGACGTGGGACCTCGAGCCGTGCGCTACCTCGAACGGTATCGGCTGAGACCAGACGCGCGCGATCTGACGCGGGCGTGGATCGCAGGGCGCGCCAACTATCTTGCAACCACACTCCTGCGGAGCCCGCGCGCGACTGCAGATGCAGCCGAGACGTTCCAGCGTCATCTGGACGCGCTGCCAGGTGCGCAGGCGGGCGTGGATATGGTTGAGCCGAATCTGATCGTCGCGCGCCTGGCGGCCGCGTCTGGCCCGGTTTTCACGAATGCACGGGCCGCGTTGCGGCGGTTGGCGCTCGACGCGATCTTTGACAGCCCGAGTCTCCTCGGCCGGAAGTAAACTTGAGGAAAGGCTCATGGCACGTTTTCGAATTTCCCTCCTGGCTGCGCCGTTATTCGTCTGCGTGTTCGTCCTCGCTCACGCCGACGTCGCCGGCAACTGGCGCGTCGAGTTCGCGGTTCCGACAGGGGAGATCGCGGTGACGATGACGATCAACCAGGTGGGCGCGACGTTGTCGGGCCGCGTGGTGAACGAGGACGGCGAATTCCCATTGAAGGGTACCGTCCGCGATGATGAGGTAACTGTTGTCTGGACGGTCCCCGAACAGGGTCGACAACTCGAAATCACCATGAACGGCAAGGTCGAGGGCGAGTACATCACCGGCACAGCCCGCCTGGCAAACGTGGGCGAGGGGTCGTTGACGGCGCGCCGCACCAGCCGGAACCCGTAGACGTGTGGCGGTGTCACACGTTAAGATTTCCTTCACCGCAGTCAACAGTCGACAGTTAACAGTCACAGCCGGCAGTCGACGGTCGACGGGCTGTGAGCCGTTGTTGTTGACCGAGCGTTGTTGACTGTCAACTATTGACTGTGAACTCTGTTTTTCAGGAGAAGTCATGACCCGCGCAAGGCTTACCGTGTTTTCACTCGCTCTCCTCGTGGCCGCCCCGGCGTTGGCGCAGACGACGGTCAGCGGCGACTGGGACGTGACCATTCAATCGCCGCAGGGCGCCAACACCACGCTCGTCACCCTCAAGCAGGACGGCGAGAAGGTTTCGGGGATCTTCAAGTCGCAGCAAGGCCAGCTGCCGTTCGATGGCGGGACGCTGACCGGCAGCGATCTGAAGTTCACCTTCACGATCACGACGCAGGGCATGCAGATCCCGATCACGTTGACGGGGAAAGTCGAGGGCGCGACCATCACGGGTAAAGCCGACTTCGGCGGTTTCGCTGAAGGCGACTGGAGCGCGACGCGGTCCGAGGCTGCTTCGACGGCCTCAGCAGCCACGCCTGCACCGGCTGCTGCGCCCGCGACGCCTGCAACCTCCGCGGCAACCGCGGGCGGCGCCGCCGGCCAGTGGGACGTGACGTTCAAGACGCCAGGCGGCGACATCGCGGCGAGCGCGACGATCACCGAAGACGGTGGGAAGGTGGCGGGGACACTCGCCAGCCAGATGGGTGAAACCCCAATCAGCGGCACGCTGGAAGGTAAGTCGCTCAAGCTGGCGTTCACCGCGCAGACGCCGCAGGGCAGCATGCCGGTGACGTTGACCGGCGATCTCGACGGCGACTCCATCTTGAACGGGAAGGCCGACATCGTCGGTGTGGGAATGATGGAATGGACCGCCAAGCGGAAGCAGTAGCGCAGCCCTTCAGGGCCGCCCGCGCGGGCGGGCTTAAAAGCCTGCGTTACAGCTGTGCCGTCGTGTGCCTCCTCGCGGTCTGCAGGGTCTCCGCGCAGACGCCGACCAGCATCAAGCTCGCGACCCTCGTGCCGACCAACTCCATCTGGGACAAGAACCTGAAGCAGATGGCCGAGGAGTTCAAGCAGGCCACCGGCGGCCGCTTCGAGATCACGGTGTACAGCGGCGGCACGCAGGGGGACGAGTCGATGGTCCTTCGCAAGATGCGGCTCGACGCGCTGCAGGCCGGCGCCTTCACGAACACCGGCCTCGCGAGCATCGATTGGTCGTTCAACGTCTTCAACGTCCCCTTTTTCTTCGAGTCGTACGACGAGCTGAACTACGTCGTCGCGAAGCTCACGCCGACGCTCAAGAAACGCGCGGAGGCGAAGGGCTACATCCTGCTCAACTGGGGGCACGGCGGCTGGACGCAGTTGTTCACGAAGAAGCCGGTGCAGACTGTCGCCGACGTCAAGCAGGTGAAGCTCTGGACGTCGGCCGGCAGCGACAAGATGGTGCAGTGGTACAAGGCGAACGGGTTTCAGCCGCGCGCGATGGCGACGACCGACATCACGACCGGGCTCACCACCGGGATGATTGACGGGCTGCCGACGACGCCTCTCGCGGCGTCGCTGTTTCAGTGGTACCGCCAGACGCCGTACATGCTCGAGATCGGCCTGGCGCCGATCGTCGGCGCGGGCGTGATCACGGTGAAGGCGTGGAAGGCGATTCCGGACGCCGACAAGCCGAAGCTCGTCGCCGCCGCCGACGGAGTCGAAAAGCGTCTGCAGGAGGAAGTGCCGAAGCTGGACGCGAATGCCGTGACGGCGATGACGAAGGCCGGATTGACGGTGACCAAGCCGACCGACCCCGAATGGCGCAAGCAGTTCGACAGCCTTGCGAAGACGATGCGCGGGGACCAGGTGCCGCCGGACATCTTCGATCTCGCGTCGAAGGCGCGGGACGAATACCGCAAGAACAATAAGCCCGCCACGTCCAAGTGAAGTCAACAGTCGACAGTCAACAGTTAACAGGCAACGGTTAACAGTTGCAGACTGTCAGCTGCCGACTGTCGACTGTGAACTTCGAGGACACAGTCGGCAGACCGTCGACTGTCGATTGTTGACTGTGAACTCCGGCCGCGCGACCGTTGTCCGCCGGTGGGCGACGACGATCGAGGACCTCACCGCGTCGCTCGCGCTGCTGGTGATGGTCCTCCTGCCGCTCATCGAAATCGTCGTTCGCAAGGCGTTTGGCCGCGGCATTCCTGCCTCGGGACCGATCGTTCAACACCTCACGTTGTGGGTCGGCTTTCTCGGCGCGGCCATCGGCGCGCGCGACGGGAAGCTCCTCGCGCTCGCCACAGGCACGCTTATTCCGCCGGGCCGCTGGCGGCGCGCGGCCGACATCATCGCGGCCGCGTTCGGCGCCTGCGCCGCGACGCTGCTCGCCTGGGGCGGCTGGCAGCTGGTCGCCTCCGAGCGCGAGGTGGGGTCGAACATCGGCGCCGGGATTCCCACCTGGATCGCGCAGGCGGTGCTGCCGGTCGCGTTCGCAGTCATCGCGCTGCGCCTGGTCTGGCGCGCGGGCCGCTCGGTCGATACGGGCCGCTCGGCTGACGCCGGCGCGCTCCAAACCGAGGACGATCTCGCGCTACCGCCGCACGATTTTCCCGACGCTCGTAGCGCGAAGGCTTTAGCCGGGCGATCGGCACGGTCGGTCTGGACAGATCGCGCGCTCGCGTCGCTCGGCATCGTGATCGCCGTGCTCTTCCTGTGTGTGCCGTCGATTCTCGAAGCGCACGCGCTGTGGCCGGGCTACATCATCGTCGTGATCGCGGCGGCCGCGGGCATGCCGCTGTTCGCGATCCTCGGCGGCATGGCGGCCTTGCTGTTCATGCACGATGGCGTGGCGCCGGGAACGATCCTGATCGAGACCTACTCGCTCAGCGTGTCGCCCACGCTGCCGGCGATCCCGCTGTTTACGCTCGCCGGATTCCTCCTCGCCGAAGGGCACGCGTCGGAGCGGCTGCTGCGCGTGTTCCGCGCGTTCTTCGGCTGGATTCCCGGCGGCACCGCGGTCGTCTGCGCCGTGCTGTGCTCGTTCTTCACCGTGTTCACTGGCGGCTCGGGCGTGACGATTCTCGCGCTCGGCGGCGTGCTGTTTCCGGCGCTGATCCGCGACGGGTATCGCGAGAAGTTCGCGCTCGGGCTGCTCACCGCGTCGGGATCGCTCGGCCTGCTGCTCCCGCCCGCGCTGCCGCTGATTCTCTACGCCGTTGTCGCGCAGATTCCGTTCCAGGACATCTTCATCGGCGGGATTCTGCCGGGCATTCTGCTGACGACGATGATCGCCGCATGGGGCGTGCGCGAAGGGATTGTGTCGAAGGCCGGGCGCTATCCGTTCCGCGGACCTGAGGCGCTGGCGTCGCTGTGGACGGCGAAGTGGGAGCTCTCGATGCCGGTGCTGGTGCTGGTCGCGATGTTCAGCGGGCTCGCGACGGCCGTGGAGGCCGCCGCGCTGACGGCGCTCTACGCGCTCCTCGTGCAGGCGTTCATTCACCGCGACCTGTCTCTGAAGCGCGACCTGCCGCGCGCCTTTGCGGAGTGCGTCACGATCGTCGGCGGCGTGATGATCATTCTCGGCGTGGCCCAGGGGCTGACCAGCTACCTGGTGGGCGCACAGGTTCCCGCGAAGCTGATCGAGTGGGCGCAGGGGAACATCCAGTCGCGGCTGGTATTCCTGCTCGTGCTGAACCTGTTCCTGCTGGCCGTGGGCTGGCTGATGGAAATCTGGGCCGCGCTCGTGGTCGTCGTGCCGATCATCGTGCCGCTCGGCGCGGCATACGGGATCCACCCGGTGCATCTCGGCATCATCTTCATCGCCAACCTCGAGCTGGGCTTCCTGACGCCGCTCGTCGGCCTGAATATTTTCCTCGCGTCGTATCGATTCAAGCGTCCCGTCCTCGAAGTGTGCGTCGCGGCGCTGCCGATGATGGCCATTCTCGGCATCGGCGTGCTGGTGATCACCTACGTGCCCTGGCTCACGACTGGACTTCTCGGATTACTCGGCCGCGGTTAGCAGCCCGTGGTGAAATTCTGGCTGCATTCGACGGACGATGCATCCCCGCCGGCTGCGTTGCTCCTCGCTCAAATACTCCCGGTATTCTCGGTCGTCGCGCCTTGCCGGCGGGGCGCCTCGCCCGTCTCGGTGCGACGCCAGACTTTCACCACGGGCTGGCAGCCATAAGAGCCTGTTCAGGAGCACTCGCCTCCCGGTCACCGGTAGCCGAACACGGGCGGGAACATGACCACCACCAGTGCCGCCCATACGGCGTACACAGGCAGATAGGCGATCTGCCATCGCTCCAGGGCGGCAAACGAGCCCCGGCGGCGCAGGAAGCTCGCGTAGAGCCACGCCGTCCACGCCAGGTTGACGAGCAGAATGAGATTCTCGCCTAGAGCCGCCACTCGGTTGGGAGTGAAGCCAAACTCGGAGATGCGGGCGGCGATCGCCGCGAGCGCCACCCCATCGACCACGAGCGCGCTGACGACGAGCAGCAGTTGCAGGCCGTCGAAGAAGTCGGGCGGTGTCTGCGGGTCGCGCGCGGAGGCGGCGTAGAGCACCAACCCCACGACGACTGCGAGCAGCAAGTCGAAGCCGATCAGTACCTCCCGCTTCACGTTGATGGGGTTGCCTGTCCACGCCATCGTGGCCAGAAACGCGAGTAGCAGAAGGGTGAACAGCGGCGTGAACAGCCTGGTCAGCACCGGTGCCATGTTCTCGATGACACTCTGCTTCGCCTCCACCAACCAGGATCCGATGATGACGGCCCCCGCCGCCCCGCACGGGATCAGCCAGCCCCCTATGAACCACTCAGGCTTCATCCCGATGGCGGTGAACATCATGACCGTAAAGCCGGTGAAGACGCCCCCGCCGAGCGCGATGAGCACGTAGTAGATCGCCAGCTCGCCCGAGAACCGGACGAAGTTCATGCGCCCGCCATCGTCGAACCAGCGGCCTCGGACATACGCGAAGCCCACGACCATCCAGAGGGCGATTGGCAGGTGCAGAATGGCCAGCACCTCCGTGTCGCTGCTGCAGCACCCTCGGGTGCCCTTGGGAAAGGGGAAGACGTTGGCGAGCACGGCCCCGGCCGCGAAGGGCAGCGCGAGCCAGAGGCCGCTTGCCACGCCCGAACCACGCTTCCACACGAAATAGATCGTCAGCAGTGGCAAGACGAACAGACTGGCGTTGCGGAAGTAGAACGTCTCTTCCCCAGTGTCGATCCGAAGACCGAACAGCGCCGGCACCTTGACGGCCAACGCGGCGGCGACGGCAAGGCTCAAGACGACGAGGATCTCGGCGCGTCCGGTGTCGGGCGGCTTTTCAGCGTCGGGCGCCATGACCAATTGCTTCCACAGTCGCTCGGAATGCGCGCGTGCGAATTCGCGTGACAGGGCATCGAGGCTGCCCATGCGCTTGACCGCGACCAGGAACGCTTCATCCCCTGCCAGTCCGGCCTCGGTGAGCGCCACGAGTTGGTCGCGCAGATGTCCCTCGAGCTCCTCCACGTCGGGACCGTGAACGGCCTGCCGGCGGCGTAGGTACGCCCGCCACTGCGCGATTTGCTCCTCGAGTGGTCGATCGGCGAACGTCGTCATGCCGTACACGCCTCCATCCAGATACCCCGCAGGGTACCGTCCACGGCCTTCCACTGCTGCCGCTGGGCTGCGAGCTGCGCCCGGCCTGCTTTCGTGATCCGGTAGTACTTGCGTCTGCGGCCGTTCTCGGACGCGGACCACTTCGCGGCGACATGACCTTGGCGCTCGAGCCGGTGCAGCACGGGATAGAGCATGCCGTCGGTCCACTGTAGGTGCCCGCCTGACAACTCGGTCACTCGCTTGATGATGGCGTAGCCGTAACTGTCGCCTTCGGCAAGGATGGCGAGCACAAGCGGCGTGGCGGACGCAGCAACCAGGTCCTTACTCATGTCCATACGTAGAAGTCTTATACATTGTGGTTCTATGTATGTCAAGAACCTGAGGTCAAGCGCCTCGATTGATGGAAGCAGGTAGGAGGTTGGACTCAGCGCACCGGGTTGTGAGGGTTGTTCGGGGCGCCCACGATCGAACTGACTTGATCGAGCAGCTGGCGGCCGGCCTCGCCTGCATCGCGGCTCGAAAACCCTGGCTGGAGCTCAACGACCGCGAGGGCGTCGGCGAGCCGATTGAAGCTGTCCGCGGCCCGCGTACCTCGCGCGGACCGCAGGGCAGAGCTGATGATGACGATTTGCGGGCGCGTTGCAGTCAGCAGAATCAACGCGTCAGGCAGGTTGTCGGTCGCGATCACTGCGTATCCCGCCTGTCGCAGCAACTCGCGCACATACGCCATCACGTCGCCCGACTGCTCGACGCAAAGAATTCTGGCGTCGCGAACCGGCCGGTCCGCGATTGTCGGGTGTCGGTAAAAGGCAGCGACCGCTTCAGCCTCCGATTCGTACGAGCCGAGGACCCCTTGCAGCTTCGTGATCTTCAGTGCCTCGCTGATTCTCGAGGACGCGGCGCACACCTTCAAGTCGCCCCGCGCGTTCTGCGCCCGCATGAGGCATCGCAGCAGAAGGCCAAGACCGCTGCTGTCGATGAACTCGATCTCGCCCAGGTGCAGGATGATGTACGGATTCTCGACGAGCAGATCGCGAACGTGCTCCTGCAATGCCGTGGACTCGGCGCCTTCAACGATCCGACCGCTGCACTTCACCACGGCGATGTCGCCGGCGAAATGGCTTTCGAAAGAGAGGGTCACGGGTTCTTGTTTCAGCTGCTATTCGGTCGGGCCCTATTGCTGCGAGGGCCATCGCTCGTCGATGGTCGATTATAAGCGGTCGATCGCCGTCCGGGCGCGGCGCTCAGCCGGCTGTCATTGGCGAAGCAATGCCGCCGCCGGTCAGTCCGAAAATGGCTGGCTTCACTCATGCTGATAAACATTGCGAGTTCAAATCCTGACGTCCTATAGTGCGTGCTCATGAAATCCATTGCCCTTCGCTGCCTTCTATCCTTCAGTGTCGCTCTCATTGCCTCTATAACCTGCTACGCACAGACGGGGGTTCCTCGAACCCGGCGCAGAGCTTGACGCTCCGGGAAAAAAGCAAATGACCAACATGTAGCCTTGGGGGTCGCGATGTGGACAGCTTCGTGGCTGCTGGCACTTCAGATGACCGTGGCACTCGAGCCTACGGCACGGCCAAGGGTTACCGCGCGAGAGGTCGCGCGCGGGCGGACGCTGTTCGAGGCGCAATGCGCCTACTGTCACGGCGCGGACGGCGATGGTGGCCGGGGCGCCAACCTCGCGCGTCCGACGCTCCGCCGCGCGCCTACCGACGAGGCGTTGTTCCGTGTCGTCAATCGTGGCATTCCCGGTACCGGCATGCCGGGCAATGCGATGAGCGCGCGTGAGACGTGGCAGGTGGTCGCATTCGTCCGCAGCCTCGGGACGATCAAGCGCCAGCCGCTTCCGGGCGATGCCGCGCGCGGCGCGGAGGTCTACCACGCGAGTGGTTGCGCGGCGTGCCACACCATCCGAGGGCGCGGCGGTCCGACCGGTCCGGATCTGACGGACGTCGGCGCCCGCTCGAGCCCGGCGTTTCTGCGCCAGTCGATCGTCGATCCGCAGGCGGAAGTGCCCAGCGGATTCAAACAAATCCGGGCCGTCACGCGCGACGGGCAGCGGCTGACTGGTCTCCGCGTCAACGAAGACCCGTTCTCGATCCAGTTTCGCGATGCGGGTGGAACGTTCCGCTCCTTCTTCAAGGACGAGCTGTCGGAGTTCGCGACGGATGAGGGCAGAACGGCGATGCCGAGCTACCGCGAGCGTCTCGAGTCGAAGGCGCTGGACGACCTGGTGGCGTATCTCGTGTCGCTGGAGGGAGCGCGATGAGAGGCGTGCTGGCACTCGTTTTCGCGCTCGTGTCCGTCGTCGAACTGTCGGCGCAGCTGACCTCCGAGCGTCTCCGTCAGGCGGGTCGTGAGCCAGGCAGCTGGCTGACCTACCACGGCACCTACGACGCACAACGATTCTCCGCGCTCGACGAAATCAACCGCGCGAACGTGCAGCAGCTGCATCCCGTGTGGATGTACCAGGTTCAAGGACGCCATCACTTCGAGACCACGCCTTTGGTGTTCGACGGCGTCATGTACATCACCGATCCGCCGAGCGACGTCGTCGCACTCGACGTCAAGACCGGACGACCCCTGTGGACCTACCGCCGGAGCCTGCCCGACGATCTGCGCGCCTGTTGCGGAGATGTGAACCGCGGCGTCGCGGGGCTTGGGGATCAGATCTTCATCGCGACGATCGATGCGCATCTCGTCGCGCTCGACATGCGAACCGGCCGCGTGCGGTGGGATGTCACCGTGGCCGACTACAAGACGGGGCACTCGCTGACGGCAGCCCCTTTGGCCGTGAAAGACAAAGTGCTTGTCGGGATGGCCGGTGCCGAGTACGGCGTCCGTGGTTTTTTGGACGCGTACGATGCGGCGAGCGGCAAGCGGGCCTGGCGGTTCTGGACGGTACCAGGACCCGGCGAGCCGGGCCATGAAACCTGGAGCGGCGACAGTTGGAAGCACGGCGGCGCGACGACATGGGTCACCGGGGCCTACGACTCGGAGACGAATCTGGCGTATTGGGGTACCGGCAATCCAGGCCCCGACTTCATCGGAGACGTGCGCGCAGGCGACAACCTGTACGCCGATTCCCTGATAGCCGTGGACGTCGATACTGGAGCGCTGCGGTGGCACTTCCAGTTTACGCCCCATGACGTCAACGACATCGATGCGACCGAGATCCCGATCCTGCTGGACGCAGATTTCGGAGGTCGATCACGGAAGCTCCTCCTCTTCGCGAACCGGAACGGCTTCTACTATATATTCGATCGGGTGACGGGCGAGTACCTCCACGCGAAAGCGTTCGCGCGCCAGACGTGGGCGAAGGGGCTCGACGCGAAAGGCCGGCCCATTCCGAATCCCGACACGGTACCGAGCCCGCAGGGTGCTCTCGTCTATCCGGATGACGATGGCATCACGAACTGGTTCAGTCCGTCGTACAGCCCGCAGACGAAGACGTTCTATCAGAACGTGCGCGAAAAGGGCGGCATCTACTATCGCAACGAAGCGGTGTACCAGCCGGGCCGTATGTACCTGGGCGCCACCAAGCGCGCCGTCCCCGGCGAGGAGGCCTGGGGAGCGCTGCGCGCTCTGGACGCGCTGTCAGGCGAGATGAAATGGGAATTCAAAGTCACAACGCCTCCATGGTGCGGTCTGCTGTCCACGGCTGGCGGACTGGTGTTTTCGGGGACGATGGAGGGAATGTTCTTCGCGCTCGATGCCGAGTCGGGGAAGTTGCTTTGGCGATTCCAGACTGGCGGCGCGATCTGGTCCAACCCGATCAGCTATCGCGCAGGCGGCCACCAGTACGTTGCGATCGCCGCAGGGAATGCCCTCGTCGTATTCGGGCTGGCTGGCTGATTCACGTCGTCAGTCGGCCAGGCGTCAGTCATCAGTCGTTAGGCATCAGTCATCAGTCTCAAGTCGTCAGTCATCGGTCTCAATCCGTCAGTCATCGGTCTCAAGTCGTCGGTCATCGGTCATGAGTCGGCGGGCACCAGCCATAAGTCGTCAATCTCGGCGTGTTTCAGTTTTCGCGCAAATTCGAGCGGCGGCGCGCATGCAACGTGCTCCGACCGCTCACGCCATGGCTAAAACCGTCGAAGAATTGCAGGTTTATCAAAAGGCAATGGATGGTGCCGCTGAGGTTTCTGCGATCATTCAGCGCCCGTCGTTCAACCGTGATCTCCGCTTGAAGGAGCAACTCGGCTCGTCGTCGGAGCGGTGCGCGTCGTCGATTTCCGAGGGATTCGAGCAATCGACTGACCGGCACTTCGCCCATATTGTTATCGTGCGAAGGGATCGAGCCGCGAAGCGCGGACGCAACTCGTCGTTGCCGTCCAGCGTCGACACATCACGGAAGCCGAGCGAGTCGAGATCAGCGACAAATACGAGGAGATCGCCAAGATGTTGACCGGTCTGATCCGCCATTTGGAGGCAGAAGACCGCAAGCACAGGCGGTAGAGGCGCAGCCCGATGCGACCGACGACTGCGACTGAGGACTGACGACTGGCCGACTGAGGACTGACGACTGGCCGACTGACGACTGATGAAATGCGATACCATCCGGCAGCCATGAAGTCCTTCCTCTGGGCCATCGTGCCGATAGCTGCTGCAATGGCGATCGTCGGAGCGGTCGATCGCGCCAGTGCGACGGCCGCCGGATCGTGTGAGGGCCTGGCGTCGCTCACCCTGCCTGCCGCGAGAATCACGACGGCGGACGTTGTCGAGGCCAGGTACTGCCGCGTAGCTGCCACGCTGACGCCCTCCAGCGACTCCGATATCAAGATTGAAGTGTGGATGCCGGTGACGAACTGGAACCGGAAGTTTCAAGCGGTCGGCAACGGCGCGTTCAACGGGACCATCAACAAGTCGGCGATGGCGGCCGCGCTGGGCGGCGGCTACGCGACCGCCTCGACGGACACGGGGCACGTTGGCGGCAGCGCGAGCTTCGCGCTCGGGCATCCCGAAAAGGCGATCGATTTCGGCTGGCGCGCCGTGCACGAGCTGACGGTGGCGTCGAAGAAAATCGTCGCGGCGTACTACGAGGCCAGTCCGGCGTTCTCGTATTGGAACGGGTGTTCCGCGGGCGGGCGTCAAGCGATGAAGGAAGCGCAGCGGTTCCCCGCAGATTTCGACGGCATCGTCGCGGGGGCGCCCGGCCTCGATTGGACCGGCCGCGCGGCGCAGGCCGTGCGGGTTGCTCAGGCGTTGCAGAAAAACCCAGCGGCGCGCCTGTCGCGAGCCAAGGCGCAGCTCCTGCACGAGGCGGTGCTCGCCGCCTGCGACTCGCTGGATGGCGTCAGGGACGGAGTCCTCGAAGATCCGAAACGCTGCACGTTCGATCCGGAGGTGCTCCGGTGCCACTCCGCCGACGACACATCGTGCCTGACTGCAGCGCAGGTGAGCACGGTGAAGATGATGTACGGCGGGCGGATCAACCCGAAGACGCGACGCGAAATCACGGGGCTCGAGCCCGGCAGCGAGCTCGGATGGACCGACATGGGATGGTCTGAATCGGCGCGGGCGACAGGGCTCGAGCAGTTCCGGTTCCTCGTATTCAAGGACCCGACATGGGACATCGACGCGTTCACCTTCGACGCCGACATCGCGCGCGCGGAAGACGCCGACCATGACACGATCAATGCGCTCGATCCGAATCTTGCGGCGTTCATCGGACGCGGCGGCAAGCTGATTCAGTATCACGGCTGGAGCGATCCGCAGATCTCCCCGGGCAACAGCACACAGTATTACCGCCGCGTCGTGGAAGCCCTGGGCGGCGTGGGCAGGGTACACGACGCGTATCGGCTGTTCATGGCGCCGGGAATGGGACATTGCAGCAACGGCGAGGGGCCGAGCAGCTTCGACAAGATCGGTCCACTGGAGGAATGGGTTGAGCGCGGCAAAGCGCCCGACCGCATCATCGCCTCGCGCGTGACGAACGGGAAGGCCGACCGCACGCGTCCCTTGTGTCCGTACCCGCAGGTTGCCGAGTACACGGGGGGCGGCAGCACCGACGATGCTGCGAATTTCGTGTGCAAGGCGCGGTGACGGAACGAATCGTTGCGATTGCGGCGAAAGATATGTGAAAATCGGCGACTCCACTTCATGACAGGAGCACCCGGAATCATGCGCCGTGTATCGAATGGACTCATCGTCGCGATCGTGTTCGCTTCGGCCGCGCTCGTCGCCGCGCAGAATCCCGGCGGCAGCCCCGAAGGCAAGAAACTGAAGAACCCCGTGCCCACGTCGGCGGCGTCGATCAAAGCCGGTCAGGCGCTGTTTCAGAAGAACTGCCGCTTCTGCCACAACGCCGACGCGAAAGGCAATGGCCCCATGGCGCCCGAGGGCACGCACCCGTCCGACCTCACCGACGACAAATGGGATCGTGGATCGACCGACGGCGAGATCTTCCTGGTGATCCGTGAAGGAGCCGGCCCGAAGCTCGACATGAAGGGCTACAAGAGCAAGATGACCGACACGGACATCTGGAACGTCGTCAACTACCTGCGGAGCCTCCAGGCCAAGTAATGCCGCGCCTGCGGACAGCAGGCGTCGAGGCCTGCGCTACCGCTACTCCCGTAGCGCTACCCTCGAAGGCTGCCTGTAGCGCGGCGACTGTTGTCGCGTTGGCGATGACGATTGCCGCGTGCGGCACGCCGCCTCCGGCGCAGGTGTCCTCGTCCGTGTTCACGACCGCGCATCGCACCACCGGCGAGGCCGCGCGCGATTTCTTCGGCATCCGGCCGAAGGCCGAACAGCCGATCCCGTTTCCGCACAAGATCCATATCGCCAAGAAGGCCGTGTGCACCGACTGTCACGAGACGGTGGAGAAGGGGCCGGTCGCGGGCATTCCCAGCGTGAAGACCTGCATGATCTGCCACAGCCAGATTGCCACCGACAAGCCGCTGATCAAGCAGGTCACGGCGTATTCGGAGACGGGCGTCGAGATTCCGTGGCAGCGCGTGTACGGGTTCACCCACGAGGCGCATGTACGGTTCAACCACGCGCCGCACATCCGCGCGAACGTGGACTGCGCCGCGTGTCACGGCGACGTCGCGAACCAGACCGTCGCCGAACGGGTCGTCGATCACAACATGGGATTCTGCGTGAATTGTCACAAGCAGAAAGGCGCGTCGAACGATTGTTTGACGTGCCACTACTGATGCAATGACGTCAACGGTTCACGGTCAACCGTTCACAGTTAGGCCAAGCGGCCGACCGTCGCCGGTAACTGTCAACTGTTGGCTGTCGACTAGGCTACCCCCCACATGGATCGACGCGATTTCATCAAGCTGACGGCGATTACCGGCACGAGCGCCACGCTCGCGGGCTGCGGCAATCCCGAGCATCAGCTCATTCGCTTCGTGCCCGACGAAGATATCGTGCCGGGGATCGCGGAGTGGAAGCCGAGCGTCTGTCCGGTGTGTCCAGCCGGGTGCGGCCTCACCGTTCGCGTGATGGACGCCGACGTCGACACGATCCGCAACGGACAGGCCGGCGTCGTCGCGATGGTGGTGGCGAAGAAGCTCGAAGGCCAGTCGGATCATCCTGTGAACCATGGCGGCCTGTGCCCGCGCGGCCAGGCGTCGATCCAGATCACGTACCACCCCGATCGCCTGACGACTCCGCTCAAGCGGTCTGGATCCCGCGGCAACGGCGAGCTGAAGCCGATCGCGTGGGACGAGGCGATTGCGGAGCTGGTGAGCAAACTCGATGCCCTGGCGTCCTCAGGCAACCAGAAATCGGTGGCCTGTCTCACACGCCCGTCGCGCAGCCGGCGCGTCGCCCTCTTCACGGAGCTCCTCACCCGTTTCGGCGCGCCGCCGCCGATCCCATTCGAGCTGTTCGGCGACGAGGTGCTGCGCCGCGCCAACGCGATGAGCTTCGGCCACGCGCAGCTGCCGACGTTCGACCTCGCGCGATCGCGATACGTCGTTGCGTTCGGCGCCGATTTCCTCGGCACGTGGAATTCGCCGGTGTCGCAGAGCGCCGCATATGGCGACATGCGTCAGGGACACCCGCAAACGCGCGGCAAATTCGTGCAGGTGGAGCCGCGAATGTCGCTGACCGGCGCGAACGCCGACGAGTGGATAGCCGCCAAACCGGGAACGGAGGGTGTGCTGGCGCTCGGGTTGGCGCACGTCATCCTGAGGAACAAGCTGCGGCCCGACGCGGCCGGCCCGGCGGGCGCGCTCGTCGATGGGTGGCCCGGAGGACTTGCAGATTACGCGCCCGACAAAGTCGAACCGATCACCGGCGTGTCGGCGAAACGCGTGGAGCGGCTGGCGCGAGAGCTCGCGAACTACACGCCCTCGGTAGCGATCGTCGGCGGCGCGCCGCTGGCGCATACGAACGGGCTTTTCACGGCGCTTGCCGTGAATGCGCTGAACGCGCTGCTCGGCAGCGTCGGCGAGCCGGGAGGACTGTTCTTTACACCAATCCCAAGCCCCGCGTCCCAGGCCCCCATTCAATCCCCAGCCTCCAGCCTCCAGCCTCTAGCCTCGGCGAAGATGCTCCTCATAGACTGCGCGAATCCTGTGTTCGCGACGCCGAGAGCGTGGCGCGTGCGCGAGACGCTCGAGACGATTCCCTTCATCGTCAGCTTTGGTAGTTTTCTCGACGACACCAGCAGTCTGGCCGATCTCGTGCTGCCCGACCATTCGTTCCTCGAATCGTGGGTGGACAGCACGCCGGAATCGGGTGCGATCGAGGCCGTCACGACCGTTGCGGGTCCGGTGATGAAACCGTTGCACCAATCGCGCGCGACCGCGGACGTGCTGATCGAAGTGGCGGGGAAGCTGAAGGCGCCTATTACGCTGCCCTGGAAAAACGCAGAAGAGGTCGCCAAGTCTCAATCGCCAGCCGCGTCGGCGCAATCCGCACGGCAATCCGCAATCCGTAATCCAGAATCGGCAATCCGTAATCCAGAATCCGCAATCCGCAATCCGCAATCCGCAATGCGTTACACGGAGCCGCATTTTGAAGGTGACGCGAAGGACTACCCGTTCCATTTTCTGCCGTACGCGTCATACGCGTTCGGGGATGGCTCTGCCGCGCACCTGCCGTGGCTGCAGGAGCTGCCCGATCCGTTGACGTCGGCGATGTGGAGCAGCTGGGTGGAGGTGAATCCGAAAACGGCCGAGCGACTGGGGATTGCCGAGGGCGACGTCGTCGAGATCTCCTCGCCGCACGGCTCGGTGCGCGCGCCGGCCGTCATCTTTCCGGGTCTCGCGCCCGACGTGATCGCGATGCCGGTCGGACAGGGACACGAAACGTTCACGCGCTACGCCAGCGGGCGCGGTACGAATCCGATCGCGATTCTCGCGCCTGTAACCGAGCCGGAGACGGGCGCGCTGGCATGGGCCGCCACCCGCGTCAAGATCGCCCGCGCCGGCAAGGCCGATGGCAGCTTGATCATGTTCGCGGGCGAGATGAGAGAGCATCCGCACGAGCATGAGCGTTAATGGTGCTTCGGTGCTTGAGTGCAAGGGTGCAAGGGTGCAAGGGTGCAAGGGTGCAAGGGTGCAAGGGTGCAAGGGTGCAAGGGTGCAAGCGTGCGATCAGCACCGAAGCACCCAAGCACCCAAGCACCCAAGCACCGAAGCACCCAAGCACCGAAGCACCGATACATTGAGACCTACTAATGCCGCATAGATGGGGAATGGCCGTCGACCTGGATCGCTGCACGGGGTGCGGCGCGTGCGTGACCGCCTGCCACGCGGAAAACAACATTCCTACCGTCGGGCCGGACCAGGCGGCCCGCGGACGCGCGATGCACTGGATGCGCGTCGAACGGTACTGGGAGGGCGATTTTCCCGAGGTGGCGCTGAAATTCCGGCCGGTGATGTGCCAGCAGTGCGACGCTGCGCCGTGCGAGCCGGTGTGTCCGACGTACGCCAGCCATCATACCGACGAAGGCCTCAACGCCCAGGTGTACAACCGCTGCATCGGCACCAGGTACTGCGCGAATGCGTGTCCGTACAACGTCCGGTTCTTCGACTTCTTCAATCCGCAGTGGCCCAAGCCGCTGCACCTGCAGCTCAACCCTGACGTGTCGGTGCGCGAAGTCGGCGTCATGGAGAAGTGCACGTTCTGCGTGCAGCGCATCCACGCCGCTGAAATCGACGCGAAGGCGGAGAAGCGGGAGCTGAAGGACGGCGACATCAAGCCCGCGTGCGTGCAGTCGTGCTCGGCGAGAGCGCTCGTCTTCGGCGACCTGAACGATCCCGACAGTGACGTGTCGCGCCTCTCGCGCTCGCCGCGCGGCAGCAAGCTGCTCGAGGACCTCGGCACGCTCCCGAAAGTGACCTATCTCTCGCGGCAGACGCAGGTATGAACGAAGCGCTGGCCAAACGTCTGAGCGACGACCTGATGCGGCCGATGTTGCAGACGTCGTGGCGCTTCTATCTGCTCGTCGCCTGCCTGGGCACCATCGTCCTGATGGGCCTGGCCACGTGGTTCTACCAGATGTACATGGGCTTCGGGCTGACCGGCATCAACATGCCGATCTACTGGGCGTTCTACATCACCAACTTCGTGTTCTGGATTGGCATCAGCCATGCGGGCACGCTGATCTCCGCGATCTTGCGCCTGGTCAACGCGGGATGGCGCCGGCCGGTGACGCGATGCGCGGAGGTCATCACCGTGTTCGCGTTGATGATCGGCGCGATGTTTCCCATCATCCATCTTGGCCGCCCGTGGCTCTTCTTCTGGCTGATGCCGTATCCCAGCAGCCGGATGATCTGGCCGAACTTCCGGTCGCCGCTCGTGTGGGACTTCTTCGCCATCAGCACGTATCTCACCGGCAGCGTGCTGTTCCTCCTGCTGCCGATGATTCCCGATTTTGCCCTGGTGCGCGACAAGACCACCGGTTGGCGAAAGCGGGTGTACGGCACGCTCGCACTCGGCTGGCAGGGGACGACGAAGCAGTGGCACCGGCTCGAATCGGCGATGCAGATCATGGCGATCGCGATCATTCCGGTTGCCGTATCGGTCCACACCATCGTGTCGTTCGACTTCTCGATGGCGCCGGTACCGATGTGGCACTCCACCATGTTCGGTCCGTACTTCGTGGCGGGCGCCATTTTCAGCGGAATCGCCGGCCTCATCATCGCGATGGCCGCGCTGCGCAAGTTTCTCCATCTCGAGGACTACCTGCATCCGGTCCATTTCCAGAATCTCGGCAAGCTGCTGCTGATGATGTGTCTGCTCTGGGCGTATTTCGTCTTCGCCGAGCGGCTGACGACCTGGTACGGCAACGAGCAGAGCGAGATGGAAGTGTTCTGGGTGACGCAGCGCGGATCGTTCGCGCCGCTCTACTGGACAATGATCGTCTGTAACTTCCTCATCCCGTTCACGATTCTGTCGCTGAAGAAGCTGCGGACCATCGCCGGGTGCGTCACGGCGTCGTTCACGGTGCTCATCGGCATGTGGCTCGAACGGTTCCTCATCGTCGTGCCGTCGCTGGGGCACAAGAACCTGCCGTATTCGTGGGGCCATTACACGCCGCGGCCGGTTGAGATCATGATTACGATTTCTACGCTGGCGGCGGTGACGCTGCTCTACACGCTGTTCGCGAAGTTCGTGCCCATCATCTCGGTCTGGGAGCTGAAGGTCGGCGAACATCCGTTCCCGCACGAGACGCCGTCGGAGGCGCGTGAGCATCCGTTGTGGAAAGCGCATCCGTGAAGGCCGTTTACGCGCTCTATTCCGGGGCAGAAGAGGTACAGCGGGCTGTTGACGGCCTGCGAGCCGCGGGCCTGCCCGAGCGCGACATCGTCGTCATTTCCTCGGAGCCGATCGAGGAGTACGAATTCAGCCACCGCGACAAAGCCACGTGGCTCTACTGGATCGCAGGCGCCGGGGGGGCGCTCGGCCTTGCGTTCTCGACCTGGCTCACGCGCATGACGGAGCTCGCGTGGCCGCTGCAGACGGGCAACATGCCGATCGTCTCCTGGTGGCCGAACCTGATCATGATGTTCGAGCTGACGATGCTCGGGTCGATCCTGGCGACGGTCATTACGCTGTTCGTCACCGCGAAGCTCCCGAACCGGTCGAGGATGTACGACCCTGCGGTCGCCGACGGGAAGATCCTCGTCGGCGTCGAGAACCCCGCCGATGCACGCGTGAGCGCCATAGAAGCCGCACTGCTCGCCGCTGGCGTGGCACAACTGCGACGCACCTAGCGGCTCTCTTTCGAGCCGCGCTCGTACAGGTATTTCGTGAACCAGATCAGGCCGAGCACCTGGCCCCATTCGGACACGACGTTGCCGACGACTTGTCCGGTCTTTCCGTTTGCGTCGAGCCGGACGTACCAGGCGATCCATGCCGTCCACGTGATGAGCAGCAGGATCGTCAAGGAATGATCGCGCAGCCAGTCGGGCCCACGCTTCCTCCAGTGAGGCGGGAGTCGGCTCTCCACTGATCCTTTCTCGTACCAGAACTTCGTGGCCACAACCAGCACCAGCGAGCCGAGCCAGTCCGCGATGGAGTTGCCGTAGAGCGCGCTGAGGCGCGTGCCTGGATCGGACCGCCCGTACAGCGCGAGCAGCACCAGAAGGATCGCGGCGATCACGAGGCTGAGCGAGTGATTTCGCAGCCACGAATGCTTAGCGCGGTGAGCCATGGCCGATTGTAGCCGGCCGCGTATACTTGCACCGGGCTCGTCCAGGACAGGGATTAGGGATTAGGGATTAGGGGTTAGGGGTTAGGGATTAGGAACGGGTGACCCTCCGCGCATCGCCGGTTCGCTCCTTGCTCCTGCTGTCGCTCCTCGCGGCTGGCGCAACGGTCGCCGTCTTCAGGGCACGCAGACCGCCCGAGCCCGACGGGACGCGGCTCTCGTGGATCGCGACCGCACACCAATTCGGTCCAGTCGGCTACCGCGATCCCGCGGGCGCGATCTCTCCTGACGGCAAATGGATCGCGTACTCCGAAGGACGATTCCTGCGCGTCCGGGCGGCCGGTGGCGGGCCGATCGTCGAGCTGCCGCCGGGCGACGCTCAGATTCGCAATCTCTCGTGGCATCCCGACAATCAAACGATTCTCACCGACGGTTTCGAGATACCGAACGGATGGGGCGTGTACGACCGCGTCGCGCGGAGTCGTCGCCGAATCTGGTCCGATCGCGACGATGTGCGTCAGGCCACGTGGTCGCCTGATGGCACGGCGATCGCCGGTATCGTCAACGGACGCGATGGTCAGGAGGTATGGACGCTTTCACCGGACGGCAAGGGCACGCGCGTGGCGAAGCCGGCCGCGCGAATCAGTTTTCCCGCATGGACGCCGCGCGGAGAGGTCGCGTGCATCGCAACGATCGATGGACGGCCGCGCGTGACGATTCCATGCGGCGGCGCCGCCGTTCGCATCGATCCGGACCTCGATGCCTACGGCCCGCTTGCGTTCGCCGCAGGCGGCGGCACCGTGTACGTTGCGCTCGCCAATCCAGGCGGGACCGTCGATCTGTGGGCCGCGCCGGTCGCGGGCGGACGCGCACGGCGTCTGACGTTCTTCTCGCGCGACTCGTATGCGCCGACTGTTGCCGCCGACGGCGCGGTGGTGTTCAAGGTGCAGAGTTATCGCACGTCCGTCGCCGTGGCCCCGGCTAACGGAGGTCCGACAGCGCCGCTCACGACGTTTCAGAGTGAAACGCCTTCGTGGGATCCGACGGGCCGATGGCTCGGCATCACGTACGGCACGTGGCGTCGCGTCCCTGACGATGCGAAGTATCCGGATATCGCACAGGACGCAGGAATCGTCGCGATCGATCCGTCGAAACCAGCAGCGGCCGTGGCGCGAATCGTCCACGATTCCGCGTCCGAAGATCAGTCGTTGTGCTGGTCGCCCAACGGACGGTGGATCGCGTTTCACTCACACAAGGATCAGTCGGATGACATCTGGCTTGGGCCTGCCACGAGCGGTGCTGCTCCGCGCCGCGTCAGTTTTCTCGGGCGTGGCGCCGAAACGGGATGGCCCCGTTGGTCGCCGGACGGCCGGTGGCTGCTGTTCGACGGCGCGAGCCGCAGCACGCGCCGCTCGGTGCTGTATGTCGTTGGAATCGATCAGGAAAGCGGCGCGACGACGAGCGAGGCGCGCGAGATCGCGATACGAGGGATCGACGGTGAGGTGAGCCACGCCGAATGGCTGCCCGGCAGCGCGCAGCTCATCGTGCTCGCCAGGGAGCGGCCAGGGCAGTACGTGATCGTCAAGACGCCTCGCGACGGTGGCGAGGCGACAGTTGTCCATCGGTTCGATTCCGAGCACGATGCGTCCGGGCTCGCGGCGTCGCCTGACGGCCGGGACGTCGCGTTCGTTGGCCCGGCCGGCGACGGGTTCTTTCAAGTTTTCCGGCTGCCGCTCGCGGGGGGCGTGCCGATCCAGGTCACCACCGATCCGTCGAACAAGACGCAACCGGCCTGGTCGCCGGACGGCCTGCGGATCGCGTTTACTGTGTGGAGTTACGACGCCCAGTTCTGGATGCTTCGACTACATTAATGCGCGTTGCTTTGATGTAGCGCGAAGGCTTCAGCCGAGCGGCGGACTCAATCGTGCAGCGCCGAGGCGAGCTGTCTCAGGAAGAGTCCGACATCGGTGACGACGCCGATCGTCTGCGATGATCCGCGATCGGCGAGCTTCGTGACGACCGCCGGATTGATGTCGACGCACACCAGCCGGACCCACGCCGGCAGCATATTGCCCACGCCGATGCCATGCAGCATCGTCGACAGCACGAGGACGAGCTTGACCCCCTGCAGCGCCGCCGCGTACCGATCCTGCGCCTCGACGAGGTTGACCACCGTGTCGGGCAGCGGTCCGTCGTCTCGAATGCTGCCGGCGAGCACGTAGTCGACGTTCCGCGTGATGCACGCGTGCATGACGCCAGATCGACGCCGAGCGACGTGCCGAAGAGCGCCTGCTCGACGTCGTGCACCGCGAGCGCGTTGCCGGCGAGCAGCACGTCGACGTAGCCGCCGCGGACGAGATCGCAGAAATACGATCCGCCGCCCGTGTGAACCACGACGGGACCGGCGACGAACGCGATGCGTCCGCCCGCGCGTTTGATCTCCTTCATCATGGCGGCGATTCGCGCGACACCGGTTTCCACGCGCCGCTCGGACGAGATTTCGTTGGTCATGAACGCGAAGCCGAGGCGGTCGCGCGCCTGAAACTCAGGAACGATCTTGATCCCGTGAATGCCGCAGACGATGGCGTCGCCTTTGCGGATGTCGCGCAGCTTGCGGCAGATGGCGCGCTCGTTCTCGACGACGATCGCGGCGTCCATGCGCTGGCGCTCGACCGCTATCCATTCGGCGCCGCGCCTGATGGACGTCTGGTGGTTGGTCGTGGAGTAGAAGTCCTCGGGCGCGCAGCCGTCGCGATCCGCCGGCACGACGTGCACGTCTTCGGCGCGCGCCACGCGGCAGCCGAGCCCGACGAGCTCCGCGAGCAGTTCGGCGAGCGTGGCGGGCGCCGGCGCGGTCACGCGCATCGACACGAACGACGGCTCCTCGTTGGTGCGGCCGATGCGGAATTCGAGCACCTCGAACGACGCGTCGTGGCGCACGACCGTATCGAACATCGCGTTGAGGAGCTGCGAGTCGATCAGGTGGCCTTCGGCCTCGACGACTTCTGTGGCGGTGTTTGGATTCATTGCATTCGAAGCCGTGCCATTCGGCGGCTTCAGCCGAGCGAATCTTGCCGGATATAATGCGCCAGCCACGATGATATCCGACCGCACCGCGCTCGTCGTCCGCGCCGCGCTCGTTCTTCTGATGGTGTCGCTCGGGCCGGCGAACGCGTCGGCGCAGCACGCCGCGTTGCCCTCGCCGCCCGCGGCCGATCCGGCCGCACACGACGGCCTCGGCAACGTGGATTTTGCCGCTCAACGGAGCTCGGAAGGACCGCGCGGCTTCAGCGAAGGACAGTTCGTCCTGCATCTCGCGTCGGCCTTGTCGCCGCGGGTCAACTTCTTCGGCGAGCTGTCGTTCACTCCACGCGCCGACGCCGGCACGGGCAGTCCGGCAGCCACGGGATTCAACGCGGAGGTGGAGCGCATCATCATTCGCTTCGACCATAGCGATCGCCTGAAGGTCTCGTTTGGCCGGTATCACACGCCGATCAACTGGTGGAACACGGCGTTTCACCACGGCTCATGGCTCCAGACCACGATCAACCGACCGGAGATGGCCCAATTTGGCGGGCGCTTCATTCCGGTTCATTTCGTGGGCGCGCTCGCCGAGGGCGCAATTCCGGCGTCGGGCTGGAACATCAACTATCAGGCGGGCATTGGCAACGGCCGCGGCAGCGTCCTCAGCCGCGGCGGAGATGCCGGCGACGACAACGCGCGGCCCGCCTATCTCCTGAATCTGTTCACCAAGCCCGATCGTGCGTTCGGCCTGCAGGCCGGCGGGTCGATGTATTTCGACCGGGTCACCATTCCGGGCCGGCCGGAATCGGACGAGCGCATCGTCGCGGCACATGCCGTGTGGCAGCGGGGCGATCCGGAATTCATCGCCGAGATCGCGCATGCCCGCCACGAGCAGGTCGGCGGCGGCCCCACCAGGTCCAATCTGGCGTACTACGTTCAGGCCGCATATCGGCTGCCGGCGTTGGCCCGGCTGTGGAAGCCGTATTACCGTTTCGAGCACATCGACATCGACGCGGCCGACGTGACCTTTGCCGGCATCCCGAACCTGGACGGCTCGACATTGGGCGTTCGGTACGACATTTCGAACTACGCCGCTGTGAAAAGCGAAGTGCGGGCGCGGCGTCGCGTGGAGCATCAGCCGCGCAACAACGGATGGTTTCTCCAGATCTGCTTCACCTTCTGAACGGGCCATGACGCGATCCGGGCGACGAATGGGACGTTGGATGCTGCTGGCCGCCGCCTGCATCAGCGTCGGTTGGCTCGGTGTCGCACCGGGCGCGCAAGGGGCCGGCGACGTCGCGATCGTGGTTCATCCAGATGTACCGGTCGACAATGTCACGATCGCCGACTTGCGCCGAATCGTTCTGGGCGATCGGGAATTCTGGCCCGCAGGCGTGCGCATCACGCTGCTGCTGCGCGCCCCGGTCGCGCACGAGCGCGATGTCGTGTTGAAAACGTTGTGTCAGATGACGGAGGCGCAGTTCCGGCAGCACTGGATTGGCAAGGTGTTTCGAGCAGACACGGCGCTGGCGCCGAAGATCGTTTATTCCACCGAAATGGCCGTCGACATGGTGACTCGCCATCCGGGTGCCGTCGCGTTCATCGATGCCTCGCGCGTCCGCGGCCTCAAGGTTGTGAAGCTCGAAGGCCGCGCGCCCGGCGACAAGGGATACGCGCTGCACTAAGCCGCGCCGACGCTCGCTTGGATTCTGTCAGCGAGCGGAGGCGGGAAGTTCCATCCGGTCGAGCAGCTGTTTGAACCGCGTCTCCGCCCGCAGGCTGTTGAACCACGGCACCACGTCCAGGAACACCATCGAGAAGTCGTGCTCCTGGTACGCCTGCTCGAGCAGGTCGAGTGCTTTGGCTTTGTCGCCGAGCCCCAGGTGCACGAGGGCGACCGACGATGAGGGCACGTACTGCCGCTCGCCGAGCGCACGCAGCTGGGCGAGCGTCTTCCTGGCTTCGCCAGCCGCTCCCTGCAAGCCATACGCATACCCGAGGTGACCGAGGGCCACAGGACTGCCTTCCGAGAGGCTGACGGCCTTCTTCAATTCCTCGACCGCTTCGGCGTACAAATGCTGTTGCACATAGGCCTCGCCCAGGCCCCACCGCGCCGACAAGTAATCGGCGTCGAGCTCCAGCGTCTTCCGGAACTGATCGACGGCCGCACTGCCACGGCCCGCATACAGCAAGTACCAGCCGAGATCGGTATTGACGATCGGCGAGAGCGCGTCGAGCTCCTGCGCGCGCTTGACCTCGGCGATCGCGTCGGGCAGCCGGGCCATCGCCGCGAGGTACATGGCGTACTGATTGTGCGCGAGCGCCAGGTTGGGGTTGAGCGCGATCCCCTGCTTGAACTCCCGTTCGGCCGTCGGCCAGTCCCAATCGAGCCAGAGCTTGATGTGTCCAAGCGACACGTGAGCTTCGGCGAGCGAGCGATCGAGCTCCAGAGCCTTCAGCGCGGCGACCTTCGCTTCGGGAATCGCTTCAACCCAGTACGAGCCCAACGACAGGTACGAGTCCGCGAGACCCGCCTGCGCCAGCGCGTACTTGGGATCTGCGGTACTGGCCTGCTGGAAATACTCGACTGCCTTCTTGTACCCGGCGATGGTGCCCTGGTTCCAGTAGTACCGTCCTCTCAAGTACAACTGATAGGCTTCCGCATTGTCCGTGTATCGCTTCGTCGCCCGTTTCTTGTCGTCGCCCGTCAAACGAACGCGAAGCTTATCGAAGATGTCGCTCGCAATCTCGTCCTGGATGGCAAGGATGTCGGCCAGCGGGCGATTGTACTGACCACCCCAGAGTTGCGCTCCGGTCCTGACGTCCACCAGATCGGACTGCACGTTGATCAGATTCCCGCGGACGGTGATCCTGCCCGTAATGACGGCGCGGACGTTCAGGTCGTGACCCGCCTTCTGCGGATCGATGTCGCGTCCTTTGTATCGAAAGGCAAGGCTGCGCGCGCTGACGCGCAAACCGGAGACCTGCGACAGGCTGTTGATCAACGTCTCCGTGATGCCGTCGGTCAGATACTCGGTGTCGGCATTCCCGCTGCTGTTCACGAAGGGCAGTACCGCCATCGAGTCAATCTGCTGACCGCGGCCGCCCACGTACATGAATCCAGCGACGGCCGCCGCCACTGCAAGCACCAGCGCGGCGATCGCGGCAAGCGCCTTCGAGCGCCGGCGACGCACGGCCGGAGCGGTCCGTGTGGTCGCGCCTTGCGATGCTTGAGTGGCGGTGGCTGAAGCGATTCGGCCGGAGTCGGTCTTGCGCTTCAGACGCTTGAGATCCGCGCGCATGTCCGCCGCGCTGCCGTAGCGGAGCTCCTTGTCCTTCTCGAGCGCCTTGGTGATGATCCGCTCTAGATCCGGCGGCACCGAGGGGTTGAACTGCATGAGCGGCGGCGGTTCCCGGTTCAACAGCTCGTCGAAGATCACCGCTGTCGTATGCCCGCCGAAGGGGGGGTGTCCAGTCGCCATCTGGTAGAGCACGACCCCGAACGAAAACAGGTCGCTGCGCGCATCGAGCTCTTCGCCCCGCGCCTGTTCGGGCGACATGTACGCCACGGTGCCCAACGTCGTGCCTCGATCGGTGACGTGCTCCTCGCCGAGAAACGCAGTTGCCGCATCGGACGTTTCAACCGTCCCGCGGAGCGGAGCCGTCAGCTTCGCGAGGCCGAAGTCGAGCACCTTGGCTTCGCCACGTTTGGTGACGAAGATGTTCGCGGGCTTGATGTCGCGATGGATGATGCGCATCGCGTGCGCCGCGTCGAGCGCGTCCGCAATTTGAGTGGCGAGATCGATCAGGCGATCGATCGGCATCGGCGCATTGTTGATTTCGTGCTTGAGTGTGTGCCCCTCCAGCAGCTCAAGGACGAGGAACGGCCGACCCTCGTGGTCGCCGATTTCGTGAATCGTGCAGATGTGGGGATGGTTCAGCGCCGACGCCGTGCGCGCTTCGCGAAAGAACCGGTCGATCGACTGGCGATCGGCGGCATCGCTGCCCGCAAGAAACTTGAGAGCGACCCTGCGGCCGAGCGTCAGGTCCTCGGCGAGGTAGACGTCGCCCATGCCGCCGCTGCCCAGTTTTTCGAGGACTCGATAATGTGAAACGGTCTGTCCGACCACTCTCGTCTCCGCTGGTGCGTCTGTGGATCCCTCGTGCCGTTGGAGGTTCACACTCGGCGCTGTCGAAAAGTATAGCCGTGTCGCGCGGCTGCGAAGCTCGACCGGCGACCGGTGTCAGCGAGTTGACTGATGACTGAGACGTGTGACTGACGGCCTGTGACGGCGATTACATCGGTCCGCACGGCTCAGTGCGTCATGCCGTAGAGCACGATGTTGACGCCGATGGCGTAGCCGTCGGGTGAGAACCGCTCGAAGTACTCGCGGTTCTCGCCTTCGCGCTCCCACGTGTCGGAAATATCGGTGTTGTGGGTCATCACGACCATCAGGCGGCCCTTCTCGTCCGCGATGCCCCGAAAATCCGAGTGCGGGCTGTCGTTGAACCGCTCGCGTTCCGACACGTTGCCGCCGTTCTGGTACCAGAACTGAATCGACGAGACCTGCTCGATGGCTTTCACGTCGTACAACGTGTGCATGATCGCATGATCGACGGGAATGTCGAAGATCGGATACTGCCCCGGTGGCAGCACGCGCGCGATTTCCCCGGTCCACTGGTCCCACGCGGGCGTGCCCCAGAAGTCGTCAACGTAAAGGAAGCCGCCCTTCAGGAGGTAGTTCTGCAGCCCTTTGATCTCTTCGTCGCTGAAGTGCGCCGTGCCGACGTCTTCCATGAACAACATCGGGCAGCGAAAGAGCAGCGGATCGTCGAGGCGGACCACGACGTTGACAGGTTGGTTGTCGTGCCCGAGCTTGACGCGCACGAACGTCAACTCGGCCAGGCGCACCGAGAAGTTGTTATCGGCGCCAGGGTAATCGGTCCGCCAGCCCTGGCCCCCCGCCTCTCCGCGATCGCTGTCGTAGAAGCCGCGACAATAGTTGAACTGGCCATCGAAGTCCGACGCCTTCGCCCACTTTGGCGGGTCCCGGAAAAAGCGCCCGCCGCCGACCCAGATGTTCTGCGCGTGTGCGGCCATGGCGCCCGCGGCGATCACGGCAGCGACGAGAGCCGTCGTCAGGGCGCGGGTAGAGGGTATCCGCAAGAGAATCCTCGCGGCCCCATGATAGAACAGAATCAACGCCGATTGTTCCGACGAAGCTCCTCGAGCACGCGCGCCGTCACCCGCCGGGCCTCCACTGTTTCGAACCGCGATACTCCCGTCGAGTGCATCTGGTCGAGGGACGCGAGAGGGTGGTTATCGCCGACGCACTGGACGCCTGGTTCGCGCGCAGCACTTCCGCGACATGCTGCAGTTCATGCACGAACATCGCCTGGACGGTAATCACGCAACAGCGAGCGGGATGGGTGTGCCATCGGGCCGCCGCCAGATCGTCTGGAACTCGCGGTCGTACGTCCAGACACGGGAGCGTCGCTCGCGGCCCGAGACCACGGCGAGGTATCCGTCGGCCCAGTCGGGCTCGTGCTCCTTGTACCGCTCGAGCCATTCGAAGACTTCCGTCCGGAGCCCGAGCTCGTCGCTCGCGGAGTACGGCGTCGCGGAAAACTCCTCCAGGACGGCTCGCAACCGGCGCCGCTGGACAGGTCGCGGGAGGAGGACGCAGGCCTCGGTGAGCACCGCGCCACATACGACCCATGGTTGTCGGGACAAACGATCGAGATCGCGCAGGGCGATGGGATTCAGCGAATCGCGGGGATCGCACAGCGCGACCAGTGGAGCCGTGTCGAGCAGAATCACGGCCGCCGGCGACTGAGATGCTTCGCGATCACGCGGCGCACGGCCTTCCGATCGTGGAGATCGAGCCGTCGTCGGCGGGCGTGCGGCGGGTCGGGGTACTCGGCGTAGATGCGCGCCATGATGGTGCTGGCTCGCGGGCCGCTGCCACGTCTGCGGATCCGGCGCTCGTGCTCGGTGCGAATGGCCTCCCGGACGACGTGTGAGATTTGGACGCCAGCCTCGCGCAGCTCCGTGGCGAGCCGCGAGTCGTCGCGGTCGAGTCTCACATTCAGCAGCTTCATACCCGTCAGTGTAAAGACCACGTCGTCTTTACGTCAAGCGGCGCCGCCCGGCAGGAAGGATGAACGCCTCGACGCTACCGAGTCCCGGCTATCGCGTGCCCGCGGCCTTGACGCTGACGGCAACGTGCGCCGTGCTCCAGCAGCACTGGAAGCCGCCGCCGCCAGACCCTGTCGAATCGTTGGCTTCGAGCCGCAGGATGTACTCGCCGGGCGCGGCGAACGTCGCGTTCGTCGTCGCCTTGCCGGCGTCGTTCAGATCGATCTTGGGCTTGACGGCGTCGAACTTCACGTCGCCCGGACCGCGGAACTTGGTCCACGTGATGGCGATCGGCGGCGGCGGTGTGAATTCGAACCCTGCCGCGCCGCGCCCGCCGCGGCCCCGTCCCTGCGCCGCCGCATCGCCGCGGCCCGCGGCTCTTCCTCGACCCGTGGCGTCCGGCTCGGCCGTCGTCGCGCCGCGACCCGCTGAGGCGGGCTCCGCGGCTGCACCACGACCGGCGGCGTCCGGTTCGGTGGCCGCACCGCGACCGGCCGCGCCGGCTCCCGCCGATGCGGCGTCGCCGCGTCCACGTCCGCCGCGTCCTCGACCTTCCGGGACGTTAATCTTGGGACCTTCATCCGCGAGCCACGCGGTCAACGCGAGCGGCGTGGCGACGGTTGCGGTGTACTTCGCGGCGATCCCAACGGGCGGGCCCGTGAACGTGGCGCCGGTCGGCTCGAACTTGATCACCGGCGGCGTGTTCTTGTTTGCCGCGTCCATGTACGGCTCGACGATGTAGTCGGCCTGCGTGTGAAGCGTGATGGCGTTGGTGAGCCCGTTCGCGATGAGCGTCCACGTCAGCCGCTTGTTGCCGAGATCTTTCGGGAGCTTCACGGAAAACACGCCCCATTGACGCCCCGGAAGAAAGTGCGTCGGCTGCCCCTGGTCGGGCCCACCCGGCTCGATGCGGTTGTTCGGACCCGGCAGAATGTCGAACTCCTGTTTCGTGTTCCGGTTGAAGTAGCCGACCAGGGCATAGGTCGCGCCGTCCTTGCCGTAATACCAACCCTCGTACGCACCGGTCAGGCTCGACCCTCGTTCGCGAATGGTTGTCGACAACGGAAACGGGCTGGGCGTTTGGCCGACGCCCTGTCTTGCGCCAACCAGTGTGGCGCCGCCAGCGACGCATGCTGCCATCACACCCCAGGTGACGAATCGACGTCCGCGCATTCCGCTACCCCTCGCTCCCGGAAAAAAAAGGCGCCGCCCTGGTGTGGACGGCGCCTTTGCGAAAACAGAATGGCTGAATGGCTGCCTCAGCCTTTAGCCATATCACTCTTACTGCTGCTGGACGCCCGTCGTGGTCGTCACGGCGCTGCGCTTGGCCACTTCGGCCTTGAACTCGTCGTCCTTGTAGTACGTGATGTTGATCCACGCATGGCCCATTTCGTCGACCGTGCGATCGCCCCAGCCAACCCACTGATCCGGATCGGGGTTCGACTTGTTGTTCTTGGTGTTGTCGTACCACGCGAGGAAGTGGAGGATCGTCCCTTTCGGGAGGAGCGGCGCCACATCGTCGTCGTAGATGTACATGTTGTGCCAGTTGAAATTGAAGTCGACGACCTGACTCAGGAGCTCGCGGCGACCGTCCGGGAAGATCGCCTCCATCGACATGCCCTTGCCGCGCAGGTGCATATGCGCCTGGAAGTTCTCGATCCGTGCGTTCTCACGCAGCGTGACGAAGCTTTCCGTGGTCGTCACCTGGTTCGGCGAAATGTCGAGCGAGCGGCCGCCCGGCGCGGAGCCCGAGAAGGTGTTGAACAGCGCGAGCACTTCGCGGTGCTTCGGCTCCTGACCTTTCGGATAGAACCACACACCGAGCTCGGTGTGCGCGGTGATCTCCTCACCGACGGCGTGATAGTGCATCTCCCACGTGATCTTCGAGTTCGGGAGCATCAGACGCCCCGAGTCGGGCCGCATCTCGTCGCCGTTCTTGCCGACGGCCCATTCCATGAAGAGACCGTCGCCGGCGACGTTCGGATCGTTCGTGAAGAGCTCGGCGGGCATGTCTTCGGGCTGTTGCAACCGCGCGAGCGCATGATGCGTTATCTTCCGGGCGTTCTTGCCGACCGGGCGGATTTCGATTGCGCGCACCCAGCGCGGTTCGGTGAGGCCGGTCGGCGTCGTCGGCCGCCACCAGGCATCCTGCGCGACGGCGGGCATCGTGTACTCCGGCGACTTCACGACGAGCTCCGGCTGGCCGAACTTGCTCGCCATCTGCCAACCCTTGGTGTCGTCGGCCCACACTTTCGGCGCGGGCATGTCCTTCGGATCGCCTTTGGGCGAGCCGGCGGCGACCCACTGCAGGATCGTGTCGATCTGTGCGTCGTTCAGCGATCGATCGTTCTTGAACTTCTGAATACCGATCGTCTTGTCGATGTGCCACGGCGGCATCTGGCGGGCGCCCACGCGCGAGGCAATCGATTTAGCCCACGGCCGTGCGTCTTCGTAGGTGACGAGCGACATCGGCGCCATGCCGTCGGCGCGGTGGCACGCTTCGCATTTCTGCTGAAAGATCGGCGCCACGTCCTTCGTGAATGTCACCGCTTTGGCCGGCTCGGCGGCCGTGACGACGCCAGAAATCGCCAAAGTCGCCCCGAGCGCAAGTGCGCTCGAGCCGAGCCAACCCGTGAACCTGCCGTGCATCGTCCGCTCCCTTCAAACCTGGTGAGCCGCCGCTTGTTTTTTTGCCACGTTAATTGTGCCCGTTCGGTCTGCTCATGGCAAGTACAGGTTTGTAACGGATTGAGTACGTACGCGCATCAGGGCGTGGTCTGGAAATCGTTGATTTAATGGGACGTCCTGCGCTCAGCTGGGCCGTGTGAGTGAGCGGGACAGAAAGGCGCGGCGGGGTTGTCGCCGCGCCCTTCGTCGAACCGGGCGTCAGCGATCTTCTTGCGCGCGCAGACTCACATTGACCGGCGTTGTTTCGCCGCGGCGCACCTGCACTTGCGTCACGTAGGTGCGGTACCCGGACTTCCTGATTTCGACCGTGTGGGGGCCTTCTGCCACTTCGACGACGAGACGGTCCTGCGTCTCCGGACCGCGCCATGTTTCGCCGTCGATCAACACGTCGGCATCGCCCGGCTGCACACGAATCGCAAGCGTTCCGTACGTCGACGCGTCGGCTCCGCGCGGAAGCCCGGGCGGCGGGCCTTGCGGCTGCGGCGGTGGTCCCTGCGGCGGCGGTCCCGGTGGTGCGCGCCGACCGCCGGGGCCGCGTCCCGCTTGGGGATACATCGGCGGCTGTTGCTGCGGCGGACCCGGCTGCATGGGCGGCGGGTTGACCGGCTGTGGCCGTGCTTCCGCCTGTTCACCCGTGGCGAGGCGTTCCAGCGTCGCCGTCACCTTGAAGGTGCGGTCGGGCACCAGATACACCTTCTGCTTCACGGCTCGATGACCTTCGAGATACAGCTCGATCTCGTGTTCGCCAGGAGTGATTCGAAGCCGTTGGAATGCGCCGTCGAAGTCGTCGACGACGCCCGCGTAATACCCGTCGACATAGACCTCGGCTTGCTTGGGCTTGACCTCGAATCGGATCGACCCGCCGGGATCGAGGTGGTACATCCGGTACGGCGGGTACGGGTATGGGCCCCAGGGGTACTGATACCCGTAGCCGTACCACGGATCGTCGAACCAGAACGGATCGGCATAGTAGCCGCCGAGGACGACGGCGCGCGGGGCGCGCACGACTCGGCGTCCGCGGATCACTTGCGCGTCGCTGGCCGTCGCCGAGCCAACGAGGACGACGGCCGCGAGGGCGATCAACAGGAGGTTGCGTTTATGTGACGACACTGGAGGAGTCCTCGAACGGACAGGCACTGGCACTGATCAGCGACCTGAGCAATGGAAGTGCCAAAGAATTCCCCGTTGGCGGATTGCCGCTAAGTCGTCACGAAGAAATGGGTTGCGACTCCGCAGGCACGCCGTCGCGGGTGACTCGGTTTGTCGTCGTCCGGCGACAATCATGTCCCCGGTCAGACGCCTGCTCTCGGGTTGCTTACCCTAAGGCAATGGCTGGATCGGCGCGACCCAGCGGAGCAGCGTGTTGCCGATATCCGGAAACTGTGCGGCGAACAATGTCAGCAGCGGCACCAACCCGTACAGGACGAGTTTCAGGACGAAATCGAGGTCCCACGTGACGCGATTCGGCTTGGTCCCCGACAGCCGACTCAGAATCGGATCGCGCTCCATGGCGATCACGATCGTCAGGCCGACTGCGACCGAAATGGTGACGTAGACCCACGCGAACGCGAGGAGCGGTTCCTTCGGCTGAATCGGAACCGACGAAAGCGCGGTGACCATCAGGACCAGCAACGCCAGGATCAGCATCAGGTAGGACATGGTCCGCGACAGCAGCTCGCGGACGACCAGCGTCACTTCCATTGCGATCAATTCCTCGGCTCGACGATGCCATACATCGATCGTGTCGAGCGCCTGACGATCCTCGCCGGGCCGCATCGCCGCGGGGACGCGGGCCCAAAAGGTTTTCAGCAGCGCAATGAGCTGCGGTGCCTCGGCGAGCAGAGTGATCCATGTTCCAGCAAGCGTCCAATGCCTCCTTGTCTCCCGTTGTTCTTCGTAGGCCGTTGGACTCTCGAGCCCACGCACGAGCGTCTGTAGCTGTTCTGGCGGCACGTGGAATCCGACCGCCGCGGCGCCCCGTTCTGGGTCTTCCGCGCGACGATCGACCGCCGTCACGGCACCAGGTCCCGCCGCGGCGTGGGGACCCATGCCTGCTCCAGCACGCATGGCGCTGACGGCGCGCAACCCGAGGGCGAGAACCGTGCGGTGCGAGACGAGCGGCGACAGATCGTCGGTGTCGGGCGCCTGAAACGAAAAGCGGTGACGAGCGAAGGCCACCTTGCCGGCGATTCGCCGAAACGCAGGCGCGATCGGGTGTTCGTTCACCGCTGCGAGCAGGTTGCCTGTCAATCGCCACATCCAGAGCACCTGCGCAATCGACAGGGCGGTGACCACCTGGACCAGCATCCAGAAGCAGATGAAGAACTTCGTATAGGCGGATGGTTCGATCGTGATCGGCTGACGGCTGATGATGAACGTGACGCTCCCGAGAGTAGACAGCCAGACCATCGCCACCCACGACGCCGGCAGTCCCTGCGTCGGGCCGCGCAGCGTGCGCAGCATGCGCTGCTGCCAGGCACGCGGATCCTTGGAGAGCATGACTTCGGTCAGCAGATTGGTTCCGACGGCCTCGGCCATTGCCGACTCGCGAAGCCGCCGGAGATGAAACAGTGCCCAGAGAGCCAGCGCAGAGGTTACGCACGCTGCAGGCACGATCGGCGACAGGCCGTTTGACGGATGCGTCATCCGCTCGAACGAACGAACGAAGCGTCCCGAACTGGTCTGGACGAAGGGGGCTGCGTAAACGACGAGGAAGTACATGGCAGCGAAAGCCAGTGCCCCTGCAAGCATCAAGATGCCACGGCGCGCGAATGGAAACGCCGCCTCGTTGTCCGCCGCGGGCCCTGCGAACTGACGACGCCGTTTGCGTTGGCTTTGCCAATCGATGGCAGCCTGACCCGCGCACGCCGCTAGGCACACGGTCGAGCCGGCCCACGAGCCGATCGTGGAAATGTACAGCGCGGTTCCGAGGAACAGGCGTCCGCGGAGAAGATTCAGTGCGAGAAGCGCAATCACCGACGCGAAGACGCCGAACGACGCGAGCGCGAAGAGCACCACGGCTTCGTACAGTCGGATCCCTGGCCTTGGACGAAACAAATCGAAGAACCACGCCTGGGCGGTCCACTGATCGAACCGCTCTACACGGGCGGCAACAAATGCCGTGATGGTGGCGAGGCAGACGACCGCCGTGACAATCAACCCCATGATCACGGTCAATGACGGCCACACGACATGGACGTTGGGCGGGACGTACGGTGAATCCGGATTGACCGCGAAAACCGCCGATGTCGTGGCGTCGACCTCGAACGAACCCTTGTCGGGATCCGCTTTCGTCGCGTACGTGTACGACACGATGGGCCACAGGCCGTCGCGTCCCACGACGCTGATCCAGAGCGGAGGCATGCAGCCGATCTTCGACAGAACATCCGGCGCACCGCGCGCGGCCAGCCGGTGGCGGCAGCTCTCATCGGTCTGGTAGTCGAGAAGCGGCGGGGACGACGGCGTCGAGGGTGTGCCGTCCTCCGCGTAGTTCAGAAGCGCGATCGTCGCGTTATAGACGCCTTCTGCATCGCTCGACGAAAACTGGTTGCGAAGGGCCAAATCGCGGTTGGCACCGAGCAGCGCCTGGCTCTCCATCATCAGCGGATACGTCGAGGCGACAATCATCCCGCGCACGAAGCGGTTGTAGTCGGGATGGACAAACAGCAGGTCACTCTCGGTGGTGACAATCAACACGTTGGGGAACGACTGCGCAATTTGTTGTGCCAGAAACAGTTTGTCTCGCGAATCGTCGAGCTCGTCGCGACGCCGGAAACGATCCGGAAGCGTGGAAGAGTGTCCGTCGGCCTGAAATCTCGAAGCACTCGAACCAGCGACCGGATCGAGCCCGAGAATGTCGGCCCCAGCACGCGAATCGTGGCGGCCGGCGAGGCCAGCAGGCGTATCGTCGCCAGCGATCGCTTCAGCGCGTCCTGATGGACACCCGAGACCGCCGTCTCGGACACGCAGAAGACGATCAGCAGCGTCGACGGCGCAGTATTCGGCTCGCGAAACAGGATGATGCCGGGCCAGCGCTCGTGCGCTCCGGAAGGTTCAGACGCATGATCGCCGTCACGCTCGCGGTTCCAGTCCGGAATGAAAAACCGATCGAGAACGAAGCCACTTTCAGACGCGGCACGCTGCAGCGCGTCGATAATCGGATCGAACATCCACCGGCTGTTCGAATCGATCGCGTCCGGCAGCGTCGCGATGAGAAACTCGATCGTGCGCGGCTGCTTCGGATCGTTCACGCCGAGGGCGCGCTTGATTTCCTGTACGCGCAGCGACTCGTAATCGCCCAGAAATACTCGTGCAGAAACGCTCGCGCGTCGGCGGCCGAGTGGGGAGTGCCGGGGACGGTCCTGACCGCCGCAATCAGCGACCCCAGCCGATCGCGTGAGACGCCCTCGAGTAAGGGTTCCAACGGCCACCGCGTCCCGAACTGTGCGGCCATCGCCGAGGCGTCGGAATCCGCCTTCGCGGGTTGAGAATCGATCGACGCGTCGGCGCCGAGCAGCTCCCGCATCTTCTCTTCCGCGATTTCGCGAAGGCCTTGCGGCGACACGTCCAGGCCGACGTACTCGCCGAGCAGCTGCAGCGCGTCCGGATGGAGATCGACCGCGGAGTGTGTGGACGCCGCGTCGCCGCCGGCGGCCCGCGCCTTTGCCGCCGCGGAAGTCGTCCCGGTCGGTTGTTCCGCCGCGCGCGCCGGACTCGACGCGGTCGGACGCGCCGTGTACAGCGTCCGGCCGCCGGTCGCCAGCAGCGTAAGCGACAGCGCGCTGGCCACGACCAGCGACGTCAGAGATCTAACGCCGTCAGAGCGCATAGGTCTTCTCCGTTCAGAGAGACGGACGCGCGGCCCAGTTATCGCGGGAGGATGAGCGCGAAGCGTGGCCTATACAAAGGCGGGATGCAAGGACGAATTGCGCTCAGCCAACAGGCTGGCCGATGCGGCCAATAGACTGGCCGCCGCGCGTCTAGTCGCCGCCGGCGTTGTGCGCATCGGCGATGAGATGGGTGACGCGCTTGACGTAGTTCCGCGTCTCCGTGAACGGCGGCACCGCGCCACCGTAGCTGGCGACCGCGCCCGGGCCGGCGTTATAGCTCGCGAGCGTCAGCGCCAGATTGCCGTGATGCTGATCGAGCAGGTCGCGCAGAAGCCGGGCGCCCGCCATGATGTTCTCGCGCGGGTCGAACGGATTCTCGACGCCGAAGGCGTCCGCGACCGCGGGCATCAACTGCATGAGTCCCAGCGCGCCGGCGCGGGACACCGCGAACGGGTCGAACGCCGACTCGGTTCGCATGACGGATCGAATCAGCGCGGGGTCGAGATGGTACAACGCCGCAGCCTCGCGAATCAGCCCGTCGTACGCACGCCACGGGGCGACAGCCTCGAAGCTCTCGATCGAAGCGGTCACGCGCGGCCCCGACAGATCGAGCACCGGTTTGACCGATGACGCCTGTTTGATCTGATGTGGAATCGTGAAGGTCGCGGCCGCGAACAAGACACTGCGGAGCTTCGCGCGTCGACGGTCGCGCCGGCGGCGACCGGTCGAGCCGCGATCGTGGGACCGCCGCTCGCTGTTGCGCCGTTCGCCTCCGTGACGCATGCCGAGCGCAGGCTGAGGCGTCCCGAACAAGCCGAGCGGAGCAGCTGCCATCGCGTCCGATCAGTACGCCAGCAACAGTCGGTCCCATGCGCAAAACGGCCGAGGTCCGTCGCCGCTCAGGCGGTATAATCCGCCGCGCGCTGTCGAGTCCGATCACATAACCGCGAAAGGACGTGCACGATGTCGAGAACAGCCTGCCGCGTGATGCCGGCGTTGGTGCTGACCCTCGTCTGCCTCCAGGCGCAGTCTCCCGGCTTGCCCTCCACGAAAAACGGCGACTGGCCGCACTACACCGCCGACATCCGAGGCAGCAGGTATTCGCCGCTCGATCAGATCAACGCGTCCAACTACAACAAGCTGGAGGTCGCGTGGCGGTTCAAGACCGACAATCTGGGAACGTTCCCTGAATTCAAGCTCGAAGGGACGCCGCTCGCCATTCGCGGTGTGCTCTATACGACCGGCGGGACGCGTCGCTCGGTGATGGCGCTCGATGGCAAGACCGGGGAGCTGATCTGGGTGCACAGCCTGCGCGAAGGCAAACGCGCCGCGGTGTCGCCGCGTCAGTTGTCCGGCCGCGGCGTCTCGTACTGGACCGACGGCAAGGGCGACGACCGCATCGTGTACGTCACGACAGGCTACCGTCTCGTCGAGCTCAACGCCAAAACGGGCGCCGTCGTGCCGTCGTTCGGCAAGGACGGCGTCGTGGATCTGAAGGTCGGCGTCGTCAAGGGCAAGGGAGAACAGATCGATCTGGAGACCGGCGAGATCGGCGTGCATTCGACGCCCGCCGTCGTGAAGGACACGATCATCGTCGGTTCCGCCATGCGCGAGGGCGCCACCGTATCGACGCACAACAACACGAAGGGAATCGTCCGCGCCTTCGACGCGCGCACCGGCAAGCTGCTGTGGCAGTTCAACACCATTCCAAAGCCGGGCGAATTCGGGAACGACACGTGGGAAAAAGAATCGTGGGCGACCAACGGCAACGTCGGCGTGTGGACGCAGATCACCGTCGATGAAGAAGCCGGTCTCGTGTATCTGCCGGTGGAAACGCCCTCGTCCGACTACTACGGCGGCCACCGTCCGGGCAACAACCTCTTCGCGGAAACGCTCGTCTGCGTGGACCTGAAGACAGGCCAGCGGAAGTGGTACTACCAGTTCGTACACCACCCGGTGTGGAACTTCGACATGTCATCGGCACCGCTCGTCGCGGACGTCACGGTGAATGGCCGGGCGCGCAAGGTCGTGGCCGTGCCGAGCAAGCAGGCATGGTTGTACGTGTTCGATCGAATCACCGGCGAGCCCATCTGGCCGATCGAAGAGCGGCCGGTGCCGTCATCCGACGTTCCGGACGAGAAGGCGTCGCCGACGCAGCCGCATCCGCCCGACACGCTGCGGTACGCGCGCAACTCGTTCAAGCTGCCGGACGATCTCGTCGACTTCACGCCCGCGCTGCGCGCAGAAGCCGTCGAGCGCGCGAAGCATTACAAATGGGCGTCGACACCGTTCAACCCGCCGATTGTCGGCGACACGAACGCCCGGCTTCTCGGACATCCGGTTTGTCTCCGGCATCAAAGGCGAACCGTTCCGCGAAGTGCTCGGCCCCGGCGATTGCTGCGCGGCTGATTCGCCGCGTACGGCGCAGCGCGTAGCCGAAGCCAGAGCGGCGGCGCCGGCCGCGCCCGCCGGACCCGCTTCCGCAGGGGGAGGCGCCGGTGCGGGGCTCAACGTTCAGGGCATCCCGATGATCAAGCCGCCGTACGGACTGCTGGCCGCGGTGAGCCTCGATCGCGGCGCGGTGATGTGGCAGACGCCACACGGCGACACTCCGGATGCGATCCGCAATCATCCCGCCCTCAAAGGTCTCAACATTCCGAAGACCGGACAGGCCGGCACGTCGGGCGTCGGTTTGATGGTGACCAAGACGATGGTCGTGATGGGCGATCCGCAGGTGACCACGACGCCGGAGCATCCGCGCGGCGCGATGCTCCGGGCCTACGACAAGCAGACGGGGAAGGAGATCGGCGCGGTCTTCATCCCGGCGCCGCAGAGCGGCTCACCGATGACCTACATGGCCGACGGCAAGCAGTACATCGTCGTGGCGGTCAGCGGCGGCAATTACACGGGCGAGTACATCGCGTTCAAGCTGCCCGACAGCGAAATTCGCCGGCCGAGCCAATAGAGTAGTTTGCACGTGTCTGCAGCGAGCATGCAATTCACCACAAAGGACACAAAGGACACGAAGGTAAGATTTCGTTGGATTTCCCTTTGTGTCCATGGTGTCCTTTGTGGTGATTCCACTTGTCGAACCAGCTACACGCCGTACGCGCCCCTACCGGGTTTCCCGAATCTGCGTGGCCAGGTACCACTGATTGCCGAACGCATCGGTGACGCCGGCGAGCCGGTCGCCAAACGGCTGGTCTGCCGGCTCGCTGATCGACGTCGCGCCCGCGGCGACCGCGCGCTGGTACATCGCGTCGACGTTCTCCACGTACAGATAAAACCGCGTCGGTACCGGCTGATATGGGCCATGCGCCTCGCCCATCTCGATCACCGAGTCGCCGATCGTGATCCGCGCGTGATGGATGACGCCATCGGGGGTCGCGTACCTCTCGACGCTCCGGCCGCCGAAGGCGCGTGTTATGAATGAAATGAGCGGCTCGGCGCGCAGCGGGTGCAGATAGATGTTCACCGTGTGCAGGCCCGCGGGGATGTGCTGTGCGCCTTTCGCCGTTGCGATGTACCACGTGTTGCCGGACGCGTCCTTCACTCCCGCGCTCCGTTCGCCGTACTGCTGATCGACCGGAGGGCCAATCACGGTCGCTCCGGCTTGCACGGCCCGCTCGAACACCGCGTCGGTGTCCTGCACGTACACGTGAAATACCGCCGGCCACTGCGGACCCTGCCACGGACGCTCGGGCGGCGCGCCGCCGCCGATCATCAGCATGGAATCGCCGATGCGCACCTCGGCGTGGATGCCGCCGCCGGGTCCGATTGCACGATGGACTTCTTCGGCATCGAACACCCGTGCGGCGAAATCAATCAGTCCGGCCGCGTCGTGCACGACGACGTACGGCGTGACCGTCCGGAAGCCCTTCGGCATGAAGCTCGACGCGGTCCGCGGCGCCTGCTGCGCCTCCAGCGCCGCGAGGCGTCGATGCATTTCGTCGACCGACAACTCTTCCTTGCGCGTCGTGATGTTCCATCTGTAGCCGAACGGATCGGCCACCTGGCCCGATCGATCGCCGTAGAACTGGTCGCTGACGGCCGAGACGAGCCGCGCGCCGGCCGCCACCGCGCGCGCCGTCAACGCATCCGCATCGTCGACGTAAAGAACCATTCTGACGGGAGAGCCGCCCAGCGCCTCGGGGCTGGGGTAACCATACTCGGGCGCTTCCTCGCCGAGAATGAACATCGAGTTTCCGATCTCGAGGTCGGCGTGCGCAATCCGGCCGCCGGCCTCGAAGCGCATCGTCTCGCGCGCGCCGAAGGCCTTCGTGTAGAACTCGATGGCGGCGGCGGCATTGCGGACGCGAAGTTGCGGCATCGCGGTCTGGCGCGTGCGTGTGGTCGTGTCGGTTGCTGTTGTCATGGCGGCTCTCCTTTGCAGATCGGCCCTGAGACGGGTGCGGAACGCCTGGCGCGGAAGATCGCGGAGCATCGCTTCGATCTGCGGCACTGAGTACTCAGGCATGGCCGCCCTCCATCCGCCGCCGGAGCGTTTCTAGTGCGCGGAACTGGAGCTGCTTGATGGATCCCTCCGTCTTCGCCAGACGATCGGCGGTTTCGCGGATGCTCCGTTGCTCGACAAAGCGCTCGACGATGACCGTGCGCTGATCCGCCGGCAATGCGTCCACGAGGCGAAACAGGAGGGCAGTCTCCTCGGCGCGTTCGACGTCCGGGTTGACGGCGGCGTCGGGCAGGTTGTCGGAGTCGACCACTTCGCGCGCGTCGCGCTTCCCGCGATCGATGACGGCATGGGCCGCGATCCTGATCAACCACGCCCCGAACGGCACGCCGCGCCACTCGTACTGCCTCAGCCCCGCGAGCGCCTTCTGAAACACGTCGGCCGTCAGGTCTTCGGCGGCGTCGCGGTCTCGCACGCGGCTCACCACGAACGCGTAGACCCGGTCGAAATGCCGGTCGTACAGCTCGGCAAACTTCGACGGGTTCCGCTGCGCAGCTTCGACCAGAAGGCGCTCGTCGGCGTCCGTCATGAATCCGCTGATCAGGTAAACGTGGAACCGGGGAAAAGGTTACGGCCGCACTTTGACGCGCGGCACGAGATGGTCGAGCATCGCGGCGATCGCGGCGTCGAGGCTGACGGTGGAGGTGTCGATGATGAGCTCAGGCTCTTCTGGAGGCTCGAACGGCGCAGAGACGCCGGTGAAGTTGGTGATTTCGCCGCGGCGCGCGCGCTCGTACAGCTTCTTGGGGTCGCGCGCCTCGCAGACCTCGAGGGGAGTGCTCAGATACACCTCGACGAACGGAATATCCAGACCCTCGCGCTCCATGATCTGGCGCGCGCGCATGCGATCGCTGCGGTACGGCGAGATGAACGCGGTTATCGTGATGGCGCCGAGCTCCGCGAACAGTTTGGCGACTTCGGCGACGCGGCGGATGTTTTCCGTGCGGTCCTCGACGGAGAATCCGAGGTCGGCGCTCAACCCGAATCGGAGGTTGTCGCCGTCGAGGACGAATGCCTGCCAATGGCGGTTGAAGAGCTCCAGTTCCAGCGCGGTCGCGAGCGTCGATTTGCCGGACCCCGGCAGGCCTGTGAACCACACGACTGCGCCTTTGTGTCCATTTTGCGCGTAGCGCTGCTCGCGTGACACCTGGCTCGCGAACCGTGTCACGTTCGGGCTGGCCGCTGGGATCGCCGCGGTGTCCTGGCCGGTATCGAGCACCGTGCCGCCGCCGCATACTTCCAGGTCGTCGACAATGACGAATCGTCCGAGCTTTGGAACGCGATCGTAGCGGTCCATCACGATCGGTTTGCGCGTACGGACGGTCACCTCGCCCACCTGATTGGTGGCGAGGCTCGTGGCTTGAGCACGATCCACCGCCTCGAGCCGGGCGGTGTCGACCACCTCGGAGATTCGAACGATCTCCGCGTCGAACTCCTGCGTGGCCAGCTTGAACTTGTACGGCCGGTTCGCGAGGAGCGGCTGTCGCCCAAGCCAGAACACGTGGGCCGTGAACTCCGACGTGCGCGCCGGCGGGTGCTGAAGCGTCGAGGCGACTTCGCCGCGCTCGACGAACAGCTGGTCGGTCAGCGTCACGCCGATGGAATCGCCGACGAACGCGGCGTCCTGTGCGGGTGCACTCCAGCGCTCGATGGTCTTGACGGTCGCCTGCTTGCCGCTCGGCAGGAACAGCAGCCGATCGCCCACACGCACGGTGCCCGACTCGACCCGTCCCGCGACGATCCGGCGATGGTCGAACCGGTAGATGTCCTGAATGGGCAGTCGCAGCGGCTTTTTGGCGTCGGGCGCCGGGGCTGTGAAGGCGTCGAGCGCCTCGGCGACGGTCGGGCCCGTGTACCAGGGCATGTGCGTGCTTCGGTTGGCCACGTTGTCGCCGCCCCGGGCCGAGATGGGAACCGCCAGGCGGGCCGCCACGCCCAGACCGGCCAGATAGGTGCGATAGTCCGCGGCGATCCGGTCGAAGACGGTCTCCGAATAGCCGACCAGGTCCATCTTGTTGACGACGATCGCTATCTGATCGACGCCGAGCAGCTTCAGCAGATAGCCATGACGGCGCGACTGCTCCTGAACCCCCTCCTGCGCGTCGATGATGACCAGCGCGGCGTCGGCGCCGGCCGCGCCCGTGACGACGTTCTTCACGAACTCCTTGTGGCCGGGCGCGTCGATGAGCACGTACTGCCGCCGATGCGTGCGAAACCAGATCTGCGACGTGTCGATCGTGATGTTCTGATCGCGCTCCGCCTGCAGCGCATCGGTGACGTTCGCGAACTCGAACGGCACGCCGCGCCGTTCGGCAATCGCGACGAGCTGCTCGTACTTGCCTTCGAACAGCGAGCCGGTGTCGTAGAGCAGGCGGCCGATCAGCGTGGACTTGCCGTGATCGACGTGGCCCACGACGACGAGCCGCAGGTACTCGAGTGCGGCAGACGGTTCGCTGTCCGGCATCGTGTCGGGTGTCGACTCGGAGATCATGCGGGTCACATGTACCCGTCGCGTCTGAGCTTCTCGAACGCGTTCTCGGATTCCTGATCCTGCGCGCGCCCCGAGCGCTCCGAGGTCCGCGTCGTGCGCAGCTCGGCGACGATCTCCGACACGGTACGCGCCGTCGACGCGACGGGCGCCGTGCAGGGCGCGCAGCCGAGCGATCGATACCGATGGCCCGTACCATCGTCGAAATACAGCGGAATGACCGGGATGTTCTCCCGTTCGATGTATTCCCAGACGTTCAGCTCGGTCCAGTGCAGGAGCGGGTGAATCCGGATGTGCGAGCCGGGCGTGAAGTCGGTCTTGAACTGGTTCCAGAATTCGGGCGGCTGATCGGTGGCGTCCCACTCCATGTTCTGGTTGCGCGGCGAAAAATACCGTTCCTTGGCGCGCGTCGGCTCCTCGTCGCGGCGCACGCCGACGATGATGCCGGCGTATTTCTTCTGTTCGACGAGGACCTGCAGCGGGTCTTTCTTGAGCATCGTGCAGCACTCGACGCGCGTGGCGCGGCCGTTGGGGAAGGTCACTCCGGACGCGAGGACGTCGTCGTTGCGACCGACGACGAGCTGCAGGTTCCACTCCCGGACCACCCGATCGCGGTATTCGATCATCGACGGGATCTTGTAGGTGGTGTCGATGTGGATCAGGGGAAACGGGACGTGGCCGAAGAACGCCTTGCGCGCCAGCCAGAGGAGCACGGTCGAGTCCTTGCCGATACTCCAGAGCATCGCCAGGCTGTGGAATTTGCTGAAGGCCTCACGCAGGATATAGATGGACTCGTTTTCGAGCCCGGTCAAATGATCGGAGGACATATTCGATTGATCATACCGTGCGCCGTGAAGCGGCACCGAGGACCGTACGAACACCAGCGGACGATATGGAGCACGAACGACGACGACGAGCAAGACGAAGACCGCAAACCCCCGGAAAAAGTCTTTATCTCGCTATTCTGGGTCTGCCGATCATCACGAAAAGTCCGCCAGACAACAAACAAAAAGCGTGCAAGCGCTTGATTAAAGGTGTGCTAGAAGCGTAACACGGAAACTTTTGCGGACGGACCCAATCAAGCAGATTGGCTGGCGGCGCCGTGAATCCCATGGAGCAGTTGCTCGCGATCGACGGGCTTGAGGCAGAAAGACGCGCCGATGTTTGCCGCGTCGTGCCGCAGCACCGGATCCTCGAAGCCAGACAGCACCATCGCCTTCATCTCGGGATGCCCCCATTTTGCGAGCATTACGAGTTGAAGCCCGTTGTACGCGCCCAGACGCACGTCGGTGACGAGCGCGTCGATCTCGGCTGTCGCCAGGTAGCTTTTCGCCGGCTCAAATTGCGCAAAGGTCACGACTTCATCCCCCGCGCCGATGAAGCATTCCTGCATTGCGCTCAAGAGCCGTTCGTCGTCGTCAACGATCACAACGCGCATGAAATTTTTCCTCGCACCGAGGAATTAGCACGAGCTGTGCCGCAAACGAGCGCGGCGATAACTCCTCTGATTCGAAGCGTATGCATCCAGGCAGGCTCGCCGTCGATCAGTCGAGCTGCCAACGTGCAATATGGTGCAAAAGAGCCGTATGACGAATGTACTGGACAGAACTCGCCCCGTTGGTAGAATAGTCCTTTCTTGAGAGCTCTTAAGTCCTCTCAAATGTTTTCGTGTCATTTGGCTTCTAAGGAATTCTGCTTTATGGCTGACATGCAGAGTTGGGACGGCGCCACGTCGGATGCCCGCCCGGTGATGGTGGCGGTAAGCCATCAGATGCGCCAGATCCAGGAAGAGCTGAAGCAGTCGGCGCGCTCCGACGCGAAGATCCTGTTGACCGGCGAAAGCGGCGTCGGCAAAGAAGTGATTGCGCGGCTGGTGCACGAGTACAGTCCGAGACGCGCGCGCCCGTTCGTCGCCATCAATTGCGCGGGCGTGCCCGATACGCTGCTCGAATCGGAGTTGTTCGGGCATGTCCGGGGCAGTTTCACCGGGGCATACCGGGACAAGCCGGGCCTGCTCGAACAGGCCCACGGCGGCACCATCTTTCTCGACGAAGTCGGCGAGATGAGCCTTCGCATGCAGGCCTTGTTGCTCCGCTTCCTCGAGGACGGCGACATTCATCGCGTGGGGGCGGAGCGGCGGACGGGCACCGTCAACGTGCGCGTCGTCACGGCCACTAATCGTGTGCTGCTCGATCGCATTGCGGCCGGCGCGTTCCGCGAAGATCTGTACTATCGCATCAACGTCATCCACGTGATTGTTCCGCCGCTGCGCGATCGACGCGACGACATCGAGCCCCTGCTCCGGCATTTCCTCAGCGGGTTCAGTGCGAAGTACCGGGTCGGCTGTCCGGAGCTCGCACCTGAAGTCCTTGAAAAAATGACCGCGTACGACTGGCCGGGGAACGTCCGCGAGCTGAAGAACGTCGTTGAGCGCCTGATCGTGCGCAGCCAGGGAGCCCGTGTGGAGCTGCGCGACCTGCCGCCGTCGGTCGCGGGTCCGACAACGCCCGTGCTGGTTTTTGCGCCGGTGCCCGAACGGTCCAGCGAGGTGCGCGCCGCGTCGACGCCGCCGCCGGCGGTGCGCAGCACGGCGCAGTTGTTCGACCGCATCGTCAACCGCCGCGAATCGTTCTGGACCGCCGTCTATTCGCCGTTCATGTCGCGCGATCTCACACGCGACGACGTGCGCGCGATCGTCACGGCAGGGTTGCAGCACACGAGAGGGAACTACAAGATGCTGCTGGACCTGTTCAACATGCAGCCGGCCGACTACAAACGGTTTCTGAACTTTCTGCGAAAGCACGACTGCCACATGCCATTTCAGAAGTTCCGCATGACGGACTCCATTCGGGCCGACGTGCAACCGGCCAGCGTGGAGGTGAAGTAACCGTCAAAAGAGTCCGTCCGGGCCTCGGGGGACCAAGGGAGTCTTAAAACCGACAAAAGGTTGACTTTTGTCTTCTGGCGGGCGTGTTTCGGTGCTGTCGGCGACCCGATGTGTCGGCTTTCGAAGGAAGACGTGCCGAAGTTCGAGCGCCGGACCGCCCGACCAGATCTGCACCGTGGCGGCCTGTTTGCATCGTCGTCCTCGTTCCACTCGGAAAGATTCGTAGTCCGGAAACCCAGAAACTTGGAAAGATTCGTAGTCCGGACACCCAGAAAAATGGGGTCGAGTGTTGCGACGAGATGATTGGCTGATCGATGGCAGGGTGTCAAGAGCCGCAGCGTGATCGAACAACGCGGCGGCGACCGGCGTGGCCAACGGCGCTTCGAGATCATCGGAACCTGTGAAGGTTCGCTGGAGATCTGGCGCCGCCTCAAGGTGTTGAACCTTGGCGTCGGCGGTGCCCTCGTCGAGAGCGCCGAATCGTGTGCGATTGACGCGCGGCTCCACGGGCGACTGACGCTCCACGGACGCCGGCGCGACGTGCGGTCCGAGGTGCGGCATTGTCACGCCGCGCCTCCGGACGCTGAAGGTCGACGCTATGTGCTGGGGCTCGAGTTTCACGAAGCGCTCTCTGACATGAATGAATGGCTCGCGGCGCAACCGCAAGTGGGCAACGTCGCAGCGACCGACGCGGTCGATCGACGCCGGAGTCCTCGGATCGAGAGTGCCGATGCGGTCGACATCGAGGTGGCCGCCTGGACAACCGTCGAGCTCCGGGACGTCAGCATGAGTGGAGCGCTGTTCATGGTGACGACGTCGTTGGATGTCGGCGACAAAGCCAGTTTTCGTACGCGGCTCGGTGACCGAAGGCTCGACGCGGAAGTCGAAGTGCGGCGCGTGACGAGGACCGCGAGGACGGGTTCCCGGTACGGCATCGGCGCTTCGTTCGTGTCGATGGACGAGGAGAGCTCGCACAATCTTGCGTCGTTTCTCGGAACCCCGGCGAATTGACGAAAGCCTGCGCGAATTGATGGACGCATGCGCGAGGGTTGGGCTGTGAGAAACAATGGTGCCGGACAACTGATCGGCGACAGCCAGCCGATGAAGGAGCTGCGCGCAGAAATCGAGCGTGTCGCACGCTCCGACGCCAAAGTGCTGATCACCGGCGAAAGCGGCGTGGGCAAGGAGCTCGTCGCCGCGGCGCTTCACAACCAGAGCGCCCGCGCCGACCGGGCGCTCGTTACCGTCAATTGCGCCGGCATCCCGGAGACCCTGCTCGAATCCGAGCTCTTCGGACACGTCAAAGGCAGCTTCACCGGCGCCTACCGCGACAATCCGGGCAAGCTCGAACTGGCCGACGACGGCTCGGTGTTTCTCGACGAAATCGGCGAGATGACCTTGCGGATGCAGGGTCTGCTCTTGCGCTTTCTCGAGACCGGCGACATTCAGAAAGTCGGCTCGCACCGTGCGAACGGCAGGGTCAATGTGCGGGTCATCGCCGCGACGAACCGTGAGCTGCCGGAGCTGATCCAGCAGGGGCAATTCAGAGAGGACTTGTTCTACCGCATCAACGTCATCCGGATCGTGGTGCCGCCGCTTCGCGATCACAAGGAGGACATTCCTCTTCTCATCGACCACTTCATCTCGCAATTCAGCCGGCACAATGGGCACGCGGCGCGAACGATCTCGCCGGAGGTCTATGAAGTGCTGTCGAGCTATTCCTGGCCCGGCAACGTCCGTGAGCTCGAAAACGTGATCGAGCGGCTGATCGTTCGGGGGCGTAGTGAGGTCCTGTCGATTGACGACTTGCCGCCCGAAGTTCGGGCGCAGCGGAGCGTGGCGATCAGGCCCAAGCATGAACGACGAAAGACGATTGCCGACGAGCTCTATAAACGTCTGATCGAAGAGCGCGAATCGTTCTGGACCACTGTGTATCCGTTGTATATGCAGCGCGAGATCACGCGATCGAACGTCAGAGAGATCATCCGGAAGGGCCTCGAAGAAACGCGCGGCAACTACAGGATCGTCGCGCGGATCTTCAACATGGAGGCCAACGATTACAAACGGTTCCTCAATTTCCTGCGCAAACACGACTGCCAATTGCCTTTCAAGGATTACCGGTAGGACGGCAACGCGGGCGCGGACGTCGCGCGGGATACCTATGAAAACGCCTCTTTGCTTCACGCTGTTGGTCGTGTCGGTGCTGCTGCTCCCGGGAGACGGGGTTCTCGCGCAGGCGGGCGCTCCCCCTGCCGCGCGGCCCCCGGCGCCTCCGGCGACCGCGTCCGCGACGTCCGCGGCACCGGCCGGGTACATCATCGGACCTGAAGACGTGCTGGTCTTCAACTTCTGGCGTGAGAAGGACCTCTCGACCGAAGTCACGGTGCGTCCTGACGGCCGGATTACTTTGCCGCTCCTGAACGAATTCGAGGCGGCCGGGCTCACGCCCGACCAGCTGCGGGAAAAGGTGATGGCGGTTGCCGATCGGTACGTTCAGGATCCCAACTTGACGATCATCGTCAAGACGATCAACAGCCGGCGCGCCTACATCACGGGCATGGTGAACAAGCCTGGACCGTACGCGCTGATGTCGCCGACGACGGTCGTTCAGCTCATCGCCATGGCCGGCGGGCTCCAGGACTACGCAGACAAGAAGAACATCGTCATCATGCGCACGGAGAACGGGAAAGCGGTGAGCTATCGGTTCAATTACAAGGAAGTGATCGACCGAAAGAACCTGAAGCAGAACATCGAGCTGAAGCCGGGTGACACGGTGATTGTGCCGTAGGATGAAGGTCACGGAGCGTCACGTGCCATCCCTCGTCGGTTTGAGGCGATGCTTCGTTTCCCTGATGCTGGGGTCCTGTTTAGCGCCGCTACCGGTCGCGGGGCAGACGACTGCGCCGGTTGACCCGCTCGGATCGGCGGCGCGTGGCCTGAGCCTCAACGGATCACTCAGCGGCGGATATGACGTCAACACGTACCCGGGCGCTGGTTCGTTGTCGGCCGTACAGAATCCACTGTTTCAGCCACATAACACAAATTTTGGCGGGGACGTCGCGCTGAACTTTTCCGTACCCGGGAGGCGCGTGGACTTCGGTGGCAGTGGAGGCTCGTCCCTCCGGACGTATCGGGGCTCCGACTTCATACCAGTCAGTCATTTTGTGAGCGCCGGCGCTTCGGCAGGCCTCACTCAGCACCTCACCGTGCAGGGCACCGCGAGCGCAAGCTACTCGCCACGTTATCAATTCGAGCTGTTTCCGGCGCTCAGTCAGAGCCCGCTTGGGCAGATGACACTGCTTCCCCTCGACTTTGGCGTTTCTGTGGATCAGGTTCTAAGTTACACCGCCGGGGGACTGATTTCGTACGTGCCCACGAAACGATCCACTCTTGCGTTGACCTACAACTTCAGAGACCAACAGACGGATACCTTTGCCTTTCGGGGGAAAACCCAGGATGCAACCGCCATATACCATCGAGGCATCACCAAAGGTCTCGGCTTTCGGTTTGGGTATCGTTACCAGTTGAGCGAATACGGGAATCCTTCAACAGGGGCGACCTACCCGGTCCGGGGCGACAGTCTCGACGTGGGCCTGGATTATGGCGCCGCGCATGGCTTGACGCTCGCCCGCCGGACGACAATTACGTTCGGTTTCGGTACGGCAGCGTACGCCGGCACCGTCACACATCGTCGTAGTCTGCTCGGACGTTATAGACTCGTCGGCAACGCGAATCTCACGCAGCAACTGGTTCGTACGTGGAAGGCCTCCGTCGCGTACAACCGTGGCATGGGCTTCCTCGATGGCGTTGCCGGGCCGGTGTTCTCGGATGCAGTCAACGCTGGCATCGGAGGACAGTTGACGCGGCGGTTGGTTCTGAACGGAAACGTCGCGTATTCGAACGGTTCAGTCGACAGCTTTTCATCCGCCCAACAGTTCCATGCGTATCGCAGTACCGTCAATGTTCGCGGCCTCCTGACGCGCCACCTTGCTGCCTTCGTGGAGTACTTCAACTACAGTCATACGTTTGCCGATTCCAGCTTTCTGGTTCAAGACGCGCCGCCACAACTGCATCGACAGGGCGTACGCGCAGGCTTGGCCTTCAACACGCCTCTCTTCGGGAGGAGAGGGACTCCGTCCGGCTCCTTGCCGTAGTGGCTGCCCGCGCGCCGACGCGTTGTTCACCTCCTTTTTGGCGTCGCGCTCATTCTCTTCAGCAGCAGCCCAGAACTTCCGAGAACGTTCTCTTCGTGATCAGCGATACGAGCCCGTTTCTCCGCGCGCCGGCGGATACTACGCGCGCTGAGCGGACAGATGGCGGCGCTCGAACTGGATTGTGCGACGAAGGCATCGCCAGGTCTCACTGAGGATGAGAATGTGATCGCCTGAGAGCCCAGCTGAAGCAGCCCAGGCCTTCCAAATTGCCCGCTTCCGGTCACATTTCATAGGTTCGTTCCCTTACAAAACTGTTCGTAGTCCGCTCGTCTTGTGGTACTGTCGGGGCGGCCACCACACGAATCTACGATTCCACTAAGAAAACAAAGGGATCTTGACGGTACTCCAATTGCCCTAGCTGAGCTGTCGTGCACAGACTACGGCCACTCCTGTTCAGTTTGCCATTGGTGCTCATTGCATCGATCATCCAGGCGCAGACGATCGATCCCCGTATGGCGGAGTTCAGCCCATCGGCTGATCATTACGCCACTCTCTCAAGCGGTCAACCGAAGGTCAGTCGGTACGACCTCGAGTTCTATTACTTGGGCGCGGCATCGCCGTTTCAAATTGTGAGCCTGGGCAAGCCCGCTCCCGACGCCGATGGGAAAATTCGGTTCGATTTCTCCAGCTCTCTTGGCTCATGGCCGCTGCCCAGCGGCTTTACTTACGAAGCGCGTGTGAATGCCGTTGGGCCGACCGGTAATTCCGCCAGCTCTCCCTCGAACCCATTCTGGTATTCCGGGTGCACGTACACGACGACGACTAGGACGATGGCCTTTTCGGCCACGGGCGGCGCCGGAAGTTTCGGCGTGTCGTCCGCCGGCAGCTGCAATTGGGTTGTATCGAGCTCGGTGAGTTGGATCACCGTGTTAACGGGTCCGATGAGCGGTAGCGGTACCGTGAACTTGTCTGTCGGGTCCAATACGACGACAAGCCTCCGTACCGGAACGGTGACGGTCGCGGGCGTGACGGTAACGGTCACACAGGCCGGCGCAGCATCGACCCAGGTGTTGGATAGCTTCACGGCTCCCAACGGGACGGTCGCGGGTCGATCACCCGAGACGAACGCGGCGAACAGCCAATGGCAGATCTTCGGGCCGGCGGGCGTGGCGATCCAGAGCAATACGCTGCATGTGGTGGGCACACCGGGAACAGTGAGCGGCGCAGTCGTCAATGCGGGAATCGCGGACGGGACGGTGAGTGCGGACTGGACGGTTGGGTCGACGACAGCGTGGGGCGGCGTCGTATTCCGCTTTCAGGACGCAGCGAATTTCGTCGTGGCGCGGTATTACCTTGGAAAGGTCGGCGTGTTCCGGTTTGTGGCGGGCACGTGGGTGGCCGACGGCGTGGAAGTCGCGGTGAGCGCCGCGGTCGGCACGACGCACACGCTGGCGGCGGTGACGAGCGGAGCCACGATCGCCGTCCAGTGGGACGGCGTGACGGTGATTCAGACGAGCGACACATTCCAGCAGACGCGGACCGTGTACGGGGTGATCTGGGCGCCATGGGTGGATGCTGGCAGCAGCTTCGACAACTTAACGGTGAGCGGGGCGGCGCCGGCGGCGCCGGTGGCGACGACAGTGACGATCACGCCCGCCACGGCAACCGTGACAGTGGGTGGTGCGTCGACGACGCTGACCGCGACGGTGTTGGACCAGAACGGTCAGCCGATGATTGCGGCGGTGACATGGTCCGCGGCGCCGAGCGGGCTGGTGTCGCTGGCGCCGAATGGCTCTTCGGTGGCCGTGACGCCGGTGGCCGCGGGTACGGCGACGGCGACGGTGACGGCGACGAGCGGTACACTCACGCGCACCGCGACGGTGACTGTGCTGGCGGCGCCGGTGGCGACGACGCTGACGATCACGCCCGCCACGGCAATCGTGACAGTGGGCGGCGCACCGACGACGCTGACGGCGGCGGTGCTGGACGTGAATAATCTGCCGATGGCGAATGCGCCGGTGACGTGGTCGGCCGCGCCGAGCGGAATCGTGTCGCTCGCACCGAATGGGTTGACGGTGACAGTGACGCCCGTGGCGGCAGGTACCGCGACGGTGACCGCGACGAGCGGCAATCTCACGCGCACGGCCACGGTGACGGTGTTAGTGGCGGGCGCCAATGTGGTGTTCGACAGCTTCACCGCCCCGAACGGGACGGTGGCCGGACGCAGCCCCGAGACGAATGCAGCGAACAGCCAGTGGCAGATCTTCGGGCCGGCGAGCGTGACGATCCAGAGCAACACGCTGCACGTGTCGGGCACGGTGGCCACAGTGAGCGGCGCCGTGGTGAATGCCGGGATCGCAGACGGAACGATCAGCGCGGACTGGACGGTGGGAGCGTCGAATCCGTGGGGCGGTGTGGTATTCCGTTACCAGAACGCGCTGAATTTCGTAGTGGCGCGCTACTACCTTGGGAACGTCGGTGTATTCCGCTATGCGGATGGCGTGTGGGTGGCGGATGGCGCATCGGTCGCGGTAAGCGGGGCGATGGGGACGACGCACAAACTCGCGGTGACGACGAGCGGTGCCACGATCACGGTGCGATGGGACAACGTGGTGGTGATTCAAACGAGTGACACGTTCCAGCAGACGCGGACCGTTCACGGGATGATCTGGGCGCCGTGGGTGGATCCAGCCAGCAGCTTCGACAACTTCACGGTGGCCGGCGCGGCGCCGGTGGCGCCGGTGGCGACGACCGTGACGATCACGCCAGCGACGGCGACGGTGACGGTGGGTGGCGCACCGACGACGCTGACGGCGGCGGTGTTGGATCAGAACAATCAGCCGATGGCGAATGCGACGGTGACGTGGTCAGCCGCGCCGAGCGGGATCGTCTCGCTCGCGCCGAATGGCTTGACGATGACGGTGACACCGCTGGCCGCGGGAACGGCAACGGTGACAGCGACAAGCGGCGGCCTCACGCGCACGGCCATGGTGACGGTGCTGGCGGCGCCGGTGGCGTCGGTGGCGACGACCGTAACGATCACGCCAGCGACGGCGACGGTGACGGTGGGCGGCGCACCGACGACGCTGACGGCGGCGGTGTTGGATCAGAACAATCAGCCGATGGCGAATGAGACGGTGACGTGGTCGGCCTCGCCGGGCGGCATCGTCTCGCTCGCGCCGAATGGCTTGACGGTGGCGGTGACGCCGGTGGCTGCGGGCACGGCGACGGTGACGGCGACGAGTGGCAGCCTGACGCGCACGGCCACGGTGACGGTGCTGGCGGCGGGCGGCAATCAGGTGTTCGACAGCTTCACGGCACCCAACGGAACGGTGGCGGGCCGCGGCCCTGAGACGAACGCAGCGAACAGCCAGTGGCAGATCTTCGGGCCGGGGAGCGTGGCGATCCAGAGCAACACGCTGCATGTGTCGGGCACGGTGGCGACGGTGAGCGGCGCGGTCGTGAATGCAGGGATCGCGGACGCGACGATCAGTGCGGACTGGACGGTGGGGGCGTCGAACCCGTGGGGCGGCGTGGTGGTCCGCTACCAGGACGCGCTGAATTTTGTGGCGGCGCGGTATTACCTCGGCAGCGTTGGCGTGTTCCGGTTTGTGGGAGGCGTGTGGGTGGCGGACGGTGCGACGGTCGCGGTGAGCGCCGCGATGGGGACCACCCACAACCTGGCCGTGACGACAAGCGGCGCCACGATAACGGTACGGTGGGACAACGCGGTGGTGATTCAGACGAGCGACACGTTCCAGCAAACGCGTACCGTGCACGGGGTGGTTTGGGCGCCGTGGGTGGATCCGGGCAGCAGCTTCGACAACTTCACGGTGAGCGGGGCGGCGCCAGTGGCGCCAGTGGCGACGACCGTAACGGTCACGCCAGGGACAGCGACCATGACGGTGGGCGGTGGGGTGACGACGCTGACGGCGGCGGTACTGGACCAGAGCAGTCAGCCGATGGCGAATGCGACGGTGACGTGGTCCGTGGCGCCGAGCGGGATCGTCTCGCTCGCGCCGAATGGCTTGACCGTGGCGGTGACGCCACTGGCTGCG